>Ga0131853_10000004_pt1 | contig 362244 bp, 318 predicted proteins | sample TergutLab28metaG_FD_92764 | JGI IMG/M metagenome (GOLD analysis project Ga0131853, IMG submission 92764) | Labiotermes labralis P1 segment gut microbial communities from Petit-Saut dam, French Guiana - Lab288 P1 (version 2) (version 2) | ecosystem: Host-associated > Arthropoda: Insects >... | reverse complement strand
CTGCTTGGTCAGGTCGTCGAAGATGATCAGGACGTGCTTGCCGCCGTACATCCAGTGCTGGCCGATGGCCGAGCCGGTGTAGGGGGCGAGGTACTTGAAGCCGGCCGGGTCGGAGGCGGGGGCCGCGACGATGGTCGTGTACTCCATCGCGCCGGCGTCCTCGAGGGCGCCCTTCACCGAGGCGATGGTCGAGCCCTTCTGGCCGATCGCGACGTAGATGCAGCGCACCTGCTTGTCGGGGTCGCCCGACTCCCAGTTGGCCTTCTGGTTGATGATCGTGTCGATCGCGATCGCGGTCTTGCCGGTCTGCCGGTCGCCGATGATCAGCTGACGCTGGCCGCGGCCGATCGGGATCATCGCGTCGATGGCCTTGATGCCGGTCTGCATCGGCTCATGCACCGACTTGCGCTGCATGACGCCGGGAGCCTGGAGCTCGAGGGCGCGGCGCTCGTCCATCGCGATCTCGCCGAGGCCGTCGATCGGGTTGCCCAGCGGGTCGACGACGCGGCCGAGGTAGCCGTCACCGACGGCGACCGAGAGGACCTCGCCCGTGCGGGTGACTTCCTGGCCCTCTTCGATGCCGGCGAACTCGCCGAGCACGACGACACCGATCTCGTTCTCATCGAGGTTCAGCGCGAGGCCGAGGGTGCCGTCCGCGAAGCGGACGAGCTCGTTCGCCATGACGCCGGGGAGACCCTCGACGTGAGCGATCCCGTCAGCGGCGTCGAGTACATGGCCGACCTCGGTGGCGGTCGCCTTGCTGGGCTCGTACGACGTGACGAAGTCCTTCAGCGCGTCCCGGATCTCGTCGGGGCTGATGGAGATGTCTGCCATGTTGTTCCTTTTGTCGCGAGGCCGGCCTGGCCTCAGTGTGAAGACCGGTGTTATGCGAGCTGCTGCCGCACGTCGGTGAGACGCGTGGCGATGCTCGAGTCGATGACGTCGTCGCCGACCCGCACGCGCAGGCCGCCGATGAGCGAGGTGTCGATGACGGTGTTGAGCGCGACGGGCTTGCCGTAACGCGCGGACAGCACGCTGCGCAGCCGATCGAGCTGAGCGGCCGAGAGGGCCTGCGCGCTGGTCACCGTGGCGAGGACGGCCCGCTTCTGGTCGGCGACCGTCAGCTGAGCCCAGCGCAGCGCCTCACGGGTGCCGCGACCGCGGGGGTCGGCCACCAGCTGGCGCACGATGGCGATCGCCTGGGCGGATGCCTTGCCCGTGAGCAGTCGCTCGACGACGCCGACCTTGGCTGCCGGGTCGGCGAGCTTGCTGCGGAGCGCGAGCTCGAGCTCGGGGTCGGACTGCACCGCGCCGGCGAAGGCGAACAGCTCGTCGCCGAGGCGGACGGACTCGGGCGAGCTCTGCGCGATCACGCGCACGCCCGCCTCTTCCAGACCCGCGACGATGTCCGCCGGGGCGGACCAGCGCTGACGCGCCGCCGTGCTGAGCCCGGCCAGTGCCGCGCCGGACACCTTGCCGCCGAAGGCGCGCTGCACGAGCTCGGCCTTCGCGTCGGGCTCGGCGGCCGGGTCGGCGAGGGCGTTGCGCAGCTGCGTCGAGGAGCCGAGCAGACGGGCCAGCGAGAACAGCTCCTCGCCGACGCCGAGGTCGGCAGCGCTGCCCTGCTGCGCGAGAACCTCGCGTACAGCGCTCAGCGCTTCCCTGGTCGCACTGCCCATCAGGCCTGCGCCCCTGCCTTGCCCTCGCTCGCCTCGAGCTCGGCGAGGAAGCGGTCGACCACGCTGGTGGCCTTCGCGTCATCCTTCAGCGACTCGCCGATGACTCCGGAGGCGAGGTCGATCGCGAGCGATCCGACCTCGGAACGCAGCTGCGAGGCGGCAGCCTTGCGCTCCGCGGTGATCTGGGCCTGCGCGTTCGCGGTGACGCGGGCGGCCTCGACGGTCGCCTGCTCCTTGTGCTCGGCGACGATGCGCTTGCCGTCCTCGCGGGCCTGGTCGCGGATGGCAGCGGCCTCGCTGCGAGCGTCCGCGAGCTGAGCCGTGTACTGCTCGAGCAGGGCGTTCGCCTTGTCCTGAACAGCGTCGGCACGCTCGATGTTGCCCTGGATGGCGTCACGACGGGCGTCCAGCGCCTTGGTGACGTTCGGCAGGACCTTCCACCACAGCACGACGAGGATGGCGAGGAACGCGATGCTTCCCCAGACCAGGTCGGGAACCTCGGGAATGAGTACGCTGGGCGACCCGCTCCCTTGGCTAGCCGCGAGGATGAGTGCGTGAGACATTCTCACTCCCTAACGGTTGCAGTGGAGATTTACGCGGGGAACGGGATGAAGGCGACACCGATCGCGATGAAGCAGAGCGCCTCGGTGAGCGCGACACCGATCCACATCAGGGTCTGCAGACGGCTCTGGAGCTCGGGCTGACGGGCGACCGACTCGATCGTCTTGCCGACGACGAGACCGACGCCGATAGCCGAGCCGATGACAGCGAGGCCGAAAGCGAGAGGTGCGATATTACCGACCATTGGATGTTCCTTTCAGGGTGTCCTGTTGTACCGCGGAGCTCAGTGCTCGTCGGCGAGTGCCATCTGGATGTAGATGGCCGAGAGGATGGCGAAGATGTAGGCCTGCAGCACGCCGATGAAGAGCTCGAGCACGGTGAAGGCGATTCCGAAGGCGAAGGTTCCGATGCCGAGGAACCCCAGGGCGTTGCCGTTGCCCAGAACGCTGAAGAAGAAGAAGTTCGTCGCGAGGAAGCACAGCGCGAGCAGCATGTGCCCGGCGACCATGTTCATGGTGAGTCGCAGGGTCAGGGTGACCGGGCGCACGATGAAGGTCGAGAGGAACTCGAGCAGGGCGATGACCGGCTTGATCGCGATCGGCACACCCGGCAGCCAGAGCGTGTTCTTGAAGAAGTGGCCGGTGCCGTGCTTGCGGATGCCCGCGTAGATGAAGGTCACGTACGCGATGGCCGCCATGAGCAGCGCCTGGCCGATGAGGCCCGTCGAGGCGATCTGGAGGCCGGGGATCGTGCCGGTGAGGTTCCAGGCGAGCGTGCCGAAGAACATCGTCAGCAGGATCGGCATGAACCGATCGCCGTCCTTCTTGCCGAGGGTGTCGTAGACGATGCCCTGACGCGGCATGTCCATGAGGAACTCCCAAGCGGCCTGCGCACGCGTGGGGACGACCTTGAGGCGGGTGGAACCGATCCACAGGATCGCGATGATGACCGCGGTGCCGAACAGGCGGACCAGCAGCACGCGGTCCAGAGCGAAAGGCGTGCCGGCGAACAGGACCGAAGCCGGGAAGAAGTCATCGATCGACGGACCTTGGAAGCCGCCGCTATTAGCGGAAACGACTTGCCCCAGCGCGAGTACAGCGTTCAAAATCAGCGTTATCTCCTGTTGGGACATCGGAAATCGATACTGATTCCGATGGAGTCTTTCTGCTCACGGAAAGCGCACCGCGAGGTTGCGCGGGCGCGGTGTGATCGCTCTTACCCTACCTGACCAGCAATGTGCCGACAAAATTTCGACGGCCGGTAGAAGCCGCCCTCGACTCACTCGCCGTCGGGCACGTAGAGCACGCGGCTGCGCACGATGACGAGGATCTCGACCATCAGCGAGGCGACGATGCCGACGATGATCGCGAGGAAGAGCACGGTCGGCTGCACCCACGACTGATGGCTCAGCGTCAGGACGAGCCCGACGAAGACGATCAGCTTGAGCAGCCAGCTGGTCGTGATGACGACGATGAAGGGGATCGCGTTCTCGGGGCCGGATGCCCGTCGACCTGAGATCCGCACCGCGGTCGCCGTGATGGCGGTCAGGGCCGCGACGATCGCGCCGCCGATCAGCCCGCTGAGCGCGCCCGTCCACGCGGCGACGAACCAGCCGATCACGGCCGCGCCCACGGCCACCACGGCCGCAGCGACGAAGTCCCACCGCATCGCGCGCTGCATCACCTGCGCCGGGGTGAGGATCGGGCGGCTTCTGGTCATGGGCGGGCCTCTCTGGTGGTGCGGTTGCGGGCGTCGCGCCTGCTGCCGAGCGGGGCGAGGGTCACGACCGCGCACGCCAGCAGACCGACCGCGACGAAGGCGATCGCGACCCAGTCGGGCACGATCGGGGTGAAGGAGAACAGCAGCATGCCGATCGAGATCACGGCCGTCCACGAGTAGAAGATCAGCACGGCGTGGAAGTGCGAGTGCCCCATGTCGAGCAGCCGGTGGTGCAGGTGCTTGCGGTCGGCTGCGAACGGCGAACGGCCCTCGTTCATGCGGCGCACGACAGCGAGGCCGAAGTCGAGGAACGGCACGATGAGCACCGCGAGCGGCAGCACGATCGGCAGGAACGCGGAGAGCAGGTGCGTGCGGCCGACGACGTTCTGCAGCGTGGAGGGGTCGAACTGGCCGGTCACCGCCACGGCGCTCGCGGACATGAGCAGGCCGACGAGAAGCGCGCCGGCATCCCCCATGAACATCTTCGCGGGGTGCCAGTTGAGCGGGAGGAAGCCCGCGCACGCCCCGATGAGGATCGCCGTGATCACCGACGCGAGCGAGAAATAGTTGAGCGGGCTCGTGCGCACCGTGATCGAGTACGTGTAGATCAGGAACACGCAGTTCGCGATGAGGGCGACGCCCACCACGAGGCCGTCCAGCCCGTCGATGAAGTTGATCGCGTTCATCGTGAGCACCATCACGATCACCGTGAGGATGACGGATGTCAGCGGCGACCACACGGTCAGCCCGCCGATCGGCAGCGACAGGATCTGCACACCCGACCAGGCCACGAGGCCCGAGGCGACGAACTGGCCTGCGAGCTTGGTCATCCAGTCGAGGTCGACGATGTCGTCGACGACGCCGATGATCACGATCAGCAGGGCGCCGCCCAGGATGCCGAGCACCGGCTTCGGATCGTTGAAGACCACGTTCAGCAGCGGGAAGTGGCTGGAGAACTGCCACGCGGCGCCGAACGCGATGATCACGCCGAGGAACATCGCGACGCCGCCGAGACGCGGGGTCGGACGCGTGTGCACGTCGCGTGCACGGATCGCGGGGTACAGCTTGAAGCGCAGCGCGACCCGGTAGACCGCCCACGACAGCCCGAAGGTCACGAGCGCGGTGAACAGGCCGAGCAGCGCGAGGAGGGTCATCCGGCGTCAGGCTCCCCGGCCTTCGCGGGGTCCTCGGCGGCCGCATCCTCGGCAACGGCCTCGTCAGCGGCGCCGGTCTCGACAGCCGCCTCGACGTCGGCGGTCTGCTCGGCGGTCTGCTCGTCCGTCTTCAGCACGTCGCCGATGACGGCGCGCAGCTGCTCGACGGAGATCACACCCTGTCGCAGGATGCGCACCCCTGCACCCTCGTCGATCCCGGTCAGATCGACGATGGTCGACGACTCGCTCGCGCCGGAGTCGGCCCGGTCCGCATAGTCGGCGCCGGCGGGGCCGGCATCCAGGTACACCGCGATCGACTCGCCGAGCATGTCGGCCGCATCGGCCGCGGTCTTGGCGGCGGGCAGACCGGTCTTGTTGGCGCTCGAGACGGCGAGCGGCCCGGTCTCCCCCAAGAGCTCGAGGGCGAGCTTCTGGTTCGGCATGCGCAGGGCGACGGTGCCGTGCGTCTCGCCGAGGTCCCAGACGAGCGAGGGCTGCGCCTTGAGCACCATCGTGAGGCCGCCCGGCCAGAACGCGTGCGCGAGCTGGCGCGCCTCGACCGGCACCTCGGCCGCGAGGGCGTCGAGCGCGTCGAGGGCGCCGATGAGGACGGGCGGCGGCTGCTGGCGGCCGCGGCCCTTCGCGTCGAGCAGGCGCTGCACGGCGGCGGCGTTGAACGCGTCGGCGGCGACACCGTAGACGGTGTCGGTGGGGATCACGGCGAGCTCGCCCCGGCCGAGCGCCTGGCGGGCGAGTCGGGTTCCGGTGAGCAGCTCGTCGGGCTGAGAGCAGTCGTAGATGGTCGGCATGACGCCGTGCAGTCTATCGGCGCAGCCCTGTGTCTCTGCGGCGGGTCAGGGGCGCAGCGCGGTGGTCGCGCGGTCGCGGCCGGTGAGATCGGGGTGCGTGGATGCCGCGCGCCAGCCGTCGGAGGTGAGGAGCTCCCTGATCGCCTGCCCCTGCAGCTCGCCGTGCTCGATGACGAGCAGCGCGCCCGGGCGCGCGAGGCGCAGCGCCGTGCGCGAGAGCGCGCGGACCAGGTCGAGGCCGTCGGGGCCGCCGTAGAGCGCCATCGCCGGGTCGAAGAGCCGCACCTCGGGGTCGCGGGGAATCGCGGCATCCGGCACGTACGGCGGGTTCGAGATGACGACGTCGACGGTGCCGTCCAGCTCGGCGAGCAGCGCGGGGTCGGCCAGGTCGCCCTCGACGAGGGTCGCGTTCGCGGCGCCGGACGAGGCGAAGTTGCGACGGGTCCACGGCAGGGCATCCGCCGACTTCTCGACGCCCCAGACGCGCGCATGCGGCACCTCGACCGCGAGCGACAGCGCGATCGCCCCGCTGCCCGACCCCAGATCGACCGCGATCGGCTCGGGCGAGGCCGACCCGCTCAGCGCGTCGATCGCGAACTGCGCGACGTGCTCGGTCTCGGGGCGCGGCACGAACACACCCGGCCCTACGGCGAGCTCGAGGCGCCGGAAGGCCGCCGTGCCCGTGATGTGCTGCAGCGGCTCACGCGCCGCGCGGCGCTCGGCGAGCGCGTCGAGCTGCTGCGCGGCGGATGCCTCGAGCGGGGCATCCGTGATCGCCATGGCCTGCACGCGCCCGCGCGACACCCCCAGCACGAAGCCGATGAGCAGGGCGGCGTCGACATCGGGACTCGGCACCCCCGCCGCCGCCAGCCGGCCTCCGATCGTCGTCAACGCGTCTCGAACCGTAATGGGGGAGGAATTCATGGCCTTCCCAACAATAGGCTTTCCCCCATGGCCGAGACTTTTTCTGACATCACCAAGGCGGTGGGCGGAACGCCCCTCGTCAAGCTCAACCGCGTCACCGACGACGCGGCTGCCACTGTGCTCGCGAAGCTCGAGTACTTCAACCCCGCCTCGAGCGTGAAGGACCGCATCGCGGTCGCGATCATCGACGCCGCGGAGGCCGACGGCGCATTGCAGGCCGGCGGCACGATCGTCGAGGCGACGAGCGGCAACACCGGCATCGGCCTCGCCATGGTCGGCGCGGCCCGCGGCTACAAGACGATCCTCGTCATGCCCGACACCATGAGCCAGGAGCGCCGCCTCGTGCTGCGCGCGTTCGGCGCCGAGCTCGTGCTCACCCCGGGCGCCGAGGGCATCAAGTCCTCGATCGCCAAGGTGCAGGAGATCGTCGCGAACACAGAGGGCGCCATCTGGGCCCGCCAGTTCGAGAACACGGCCAACCCGGCCATCCACTACAACACGACCGGCCCCGAGATCTGGGCGTCGACCGGCGGCAACGTCGACGTGTTCGTCGCGGGCATCGGCACGGGCGGCACCATCACGGGTGCGGGCCGCTTCCTCAAGGAGCAGAACCCGAACCTGCACATCGTGGCCGTCGAGCCGGCCGAGACCGAGGTGCTGCGCGGCGGCGCCCACGCCCCGCACAAGATCCAGGGCATCGGCGCGGGCTTCGTGCCCGAGGTGCTCGACACCGAGCTCTACGACGAGGTCTTCCCCGTTCCGAGCGACGACGCGATCGCCACCGCGCGCCGCCTCGCCGCCGAAGAGGGCGTCTTCGCGGGCATCTCGTCGGGCGCCGCGGTCTTCGCCGCCGTCCAGCTGGCGAAGCGCCCCGAGTTCGCGGGCAAGAACATCGTCGCGATCGTCCCGGACACGGGCGAGCGCTACCTCTCGACCGTGCTCTTCAAGCACCTCGCCGAGGTCGACGCGTAAGTGCCGGTCCATCCCCTTCGCGCCCTGCGCGAAGACATCGCCGCGGTGCGCCATCGCGACCCCGCGGCGCGCAACTCCCTGGAGATCGTGCTCGCCTATTCCGGCATGCACGCTGTCTGGGCGCACCGCGTCGCCCACAAGTGGTGGCGGGCGCCGGGCATGAAGCTGCCCGCGCGCCTGCTCTCACAGCTCTCGCGCTCGATCACCGGGGTGGAGATCCACCCCGGTGCGACGCTGGGCCGCCGTCTCGTCATCGACCACGGCATGGGCATCGTGATCGGCGAGACGGCCATCGTCGGCGACGACGTGCTGATCTACCACGGCGTGACTCTCGGCGGGAACCGCCGCGGGAAGAACGACAAGCGCCACCCGACCATCGGGGACGACGTCGTCATCGGCGCCGGCGCGAAGATCATCGGCGACATCTCGATCGGGGCGCACAGCCAGGTCGGGGTGAACGCCGTCGTGACCAAGGACTTCCCCGAGCACTCGGTGCTCGTCGGCATCCCCGCGGTCAATCGCAACGAGCACGTCTAGGCGCCAGTCGCGGGGTTCTCACCACGGCGGGGGTGCAGAAAAGGGGTTTCCGTTCGCGGGAACCCCTTTTCCGCACCCCTCAGCCTGTACGAGTGTGAGCGTGTGCCCCAGGTCGCGGAAGGCGCGCGTCGCGACACACGCGAGAGGGGCGGATGCCCGGGCTCGTCGGCCCGGGCATCCGCCCCTCATACGTCGTCCTCTACTGCGCGACCGACGGGTCGAAGCCCTCGAGCAGCGGCGCGATCTTGTCGACCTTCGACGTGATCTCGACGGCCTGGCCGCTCGCGGCCGCGTCGCGGATGCCGAGCAGGATGTCGAGCACGTGCGATGCGAGCGCCCCCGAGGCGCGCTCGGGCACCCCGGCACGGATCGAGCGCAGCAGCTCGACGATGCCCGTGCCGCGCCCGAAGGAGGCGCCGACGGCCTCGATGCGGGTCGGCTCCTGCTGGCCGTAGCGGTACAGCAGGCTCTCGCCGTCGAAGTTGTTCGGGTCGGGCAGCGAGATGGTGCCCTCGGTGCCGTTGATCTCGACCTGGCCCATGCGCGGCAGCGCGTGCTGGAACGAGAACGACGACTGCGCCGAACGGCCGCCCTCGAACTCGATCAGCGCGGCGTGGTGCGTGGGCACCTCGACCGGGAAGGTCTGGCCGGCGCGCGGCCCCGAGCCGATCGTGCGGACATCCTGCGACTTCGACGACACCGCCTGAACGCGCGTCGCCGAGCCGAAGACGTGCACGAGCGTCGTCGCGTAGTACGGGCCCATGTCGAACAGGGGGCCCGCGCCGGTCGCGAACAGGAAGTCGGGGTTCGGATGCCACGACTCCGGCCCCGGCGTCTGGAACGTCGTCGCCGCCGTCAGCGGCTCGCCGATGTCGCCGCGCGCGATCGCACGCAGCGCCGTCTGGATGCCGGCGCCGAGCACCGTGTCCGGTGCGCAGCCGACCCGCAGGCCCGCGGCGGCAGCGGCATCGAGCAGGCCCTTCGCCGACGCGTGGTCGAGGGCGACCGGCTTCTCGCTCCACACGTGCTTGCCCGCGGCGATGATCTGGTGGCCGACCTCGGTGTGCGCCGCCGGGATGGTGAGGTTCACCACCAGCTCGATGTCGTCGCGTGCCAGCAGCTCGTCGACCGTGCCGGAGGCCGCGACGCCGAACTCGGCGGCCTGGGCGGCCGCGCGGTCCAGGTCGATGTCGGCGATCATCCGCACCTCGACCTCTTCGAAGGCGGTGAGGTTCTTCAGGTACTGCGACGAGATGTTGCCGGCGCCGATGAAGCCGATGCCGGTGCGGCCCGCTGCGCTCACGCGGCGGCCTCGGTGTCGTTCTCGGCGAGCCAGGCGAACGAGGCGGCGATGCCCTCGAATACATCCCCGGCGTACGCGTCGAACTCGACCACGCGCAGCGCCTGCGGCGCGGCGGCGAGGATCGCCTTCACGTCGACGTCGCCCTGGCCGGCCGGCTTCTGGTTCTCGAAGGCGCGCTTGAGCGCCTCGGGCACGATGAGCGCGCTCTCGCTCGAGGGCAGCACATTGCGGATCGCGTCGTCGATCAGGCCGTCCTTGACGTGGATCGCGCGCACGCGGTCGCCCAGGGCGCGCAGCACGGCGGGGGCGTCGGCGCCGCCGACGGTCGCCCAGAAGGTGTCGACCTCGAGCACGACGGCCGGGTCGAGCTGCTCGGCGAACAGCTCGAAGACCGTACGGCCGTCGACCTTGTTCGTGAACTCCCACTGGTGGTTGTGGTAGCCGAACTCGAGGCCGCGCTCCTGCGCCTGGGCCGAGAGCTCGTTGACGCGCGCGGCGATCTTCGCCACGTCGTCGGCGGTCTGCCAGCGGTCGGTCGGAATGAAGGGGTCGATCACCGTGTGGATGCCGAGCTCGGCCGCGGCGTCGAACACGACCTCGGGGGCCTCGTTGTCGATCACCGAGGCGTGACCGGACGGGGCCGCGATGCCCGCAGCGGTCAGGGCGCGCTTGAGGTCGGCGGTGCGCTGGTGGAAGGCGTAGGGCTCGGCCTTGGTGAAGCCGATCTCCGCGAGGCGGGCGATGGCGGCATCGATGTTCTCGTCGACGGCGTCGCGCACCGAGTACAGCTGGACGGAGGGGGACGACATAGTTCACTCCTTTGTAGAAGACGTCTGCGGTGAGTCGATAGTAGCCTGAAACCCTTACAGTGGAAGAAAATGAGGCGGATGATGACCGACGAGCCGGATGTCTCCCCCCGCGGACCGTACGCGAAGGGCGTCGCACGCCGCCGCCAGATCATCGAGAGCGCCATCGCGCAGTTCGCGAGCCGCGGAGTCGACGGCACCTCACTGCGGTCGCTCGGCGAGGCGATCGGCGTCTCGCACGCGACGCTGCGGCACTATTTCGCGTCGCGCGATGAGCTGCTCGTCGAGGTCTACCGTGCGCACGAGCTCGCGGGGGCGAGCGGGCGCGAGGATGTCGCGCGCGCCGGCGCCGAGGCATCCGCCGCCGCTCCCCCGCCCGACACCCGCGGGGCCGTCGAGCTGATGATGGAGAGCGCCGATCGCAACCGCACGATCCCCGGGCTCGTGCGCCTCTACGCGACGCTCACGACCGATGCCCTGCAGGAGGACCACCCCGTCTCCGAGGAGTTCATCCGCGAGCGCTTCGCCCACGTGCGCGAGGGCATGGCACAACGCGTGCGCGAGGCCCAGGCGGCGGGCCGGATCGCCGCCGACGTCGACCCCATGGACGCCGCCGCGCTCGTGGCCGCGGCATCTGACGGCCTGCAGGTGCAGTGGCTGCTCGCCCCCGAGACGATCGACGTGCGCCGCTCGCTGGAGTTGCTCGAACGCCTCTTGCCGGGGGCGCACTCCCCCGTCGCGTGACGTTTCGCCGCCGAGAAGTGCCGTGTTGCGGCTGCACGGCCGGCGAAGCAGCATCCTGGAACATCTCGATGCGACACCATCAGACCTGCTGCCCCCGCGCGCGCAGGGCTGCACCGACCATGCGGACGACGTCGGCCGCGCTGTGCTGCTTCCGGATCCGGACCACGAGCCACCCCGCTGCGTTCAGCGCGTTGTAGCGGTCGACGTCGACGCCCGACCAGCGATCTCGGTGCCAGCGCTCCCCTTCGTACTCGATGACGATCTTGAGCTTCGGGTAGACGAGGTCGCCGATCGCGATCAGGCGCCCGTCGGGCCCATGGATGCGGTGATTGCGCTCCGGCTCGGGGAACCCCGCGCGGAGGAGGATGAGCCGCGTCCACGTCTCGCGCGGCGACCAGACATCCTCACGCAGCTCCGGCAGCGCCGCACGCAATCGCCGCGCCCCGCGACGCGATCCGTGCGCTGCAACCGCCGCCTCGAGGTGCCCTCGTGTCGTCAGCAGGATCGGCTTGTCGGAGAGAAGCCGATCCCCCGCGGTGATCAGCTCGTCGAGGTCCAAGACGGATGCCAGCTCGCACCGCAGCTCAGCCGGAACCCGGATGCGCCGGCCGAACATCCGCGTCGTCGTCGCCGCGTCCGCGGTATGCCCGATGAGGAATCCGCCGCGCGGGGCGAAGGCCCCTGGGGCGGTGACGTGCACCTCGGGTCTCTCCAGGCGCTTCGGCAGGGGCACGCCGAGAATCCGCGCGGCGGTCGGGCCGCTGAAGAACCATCCGCGCGGGAGCTTCGCCTGGTATGCGTCGAGCAGCAGCACGAACCGCTGATCGTCATCGGCTTCGCGAAGGAGAGACAACGGCACGCGCACACCGCGGAACGGGTTGATCAGATCCGATGCCCGCAGGCGGGCCGCCGAGACGCCCGCCTCGGCCGCCTTCTGAACCGTGAACGGCGCAGCGGCGAGGGTGTCGGGAAGGGGTGACGGTTTGCGCATCCCGCAAGAGTGACGGCGCCGACGGCACGCGCGTGCGGCGAGGTGCTCGGATCTGTGGAAGGGCTCGGCGCCCGAGGCCCTGTGCTGAACAAGACGCCCCGACTCAGGCATCCTCTCGGCCCACAACGAGAAGTGCCGGAATGCGGCAATCCTGCGTGGATTGCGGCATTCCGGCACTTCTCGACGAGGCGGGATGCCTCGACTACTGCTCCGCGAGGGCCGCCAGCCGCGCCTCTTCGTCGGCCTGGATCGCCGAGTCGATGATCGGGTCGAGCGCACCGTTCATCACCTGGTCGAGGTTGTAGGCCTTGAACCCGGTGCGGTGGTCGGCGATGCGGTTCTCGGGGAAGTTGTAGGTGCGGATCCGCTCCGAGCGGTCCATCGAGCGCACCTGCGACCTGCGCGCGTCCGAGGCGGCGGCCTCGAGCTCCTCCTGCTGCCGTGCGAGCAGGCGCGCGCGCAGCACGCGCATCGCGGCCTCGCGGTTCTGGATCTGCGACTTCTCGTTCTGCATCGAGACGACGATGCCCGTCGGCAGGTGCGTGATGCGCACGGCCGAGTCGGTCGTGTTGACCGACTGACCGCCCGGGCCGGACGAGCGGAAGACGTCGACGCGGATGTCGTTCGCCGCGATCTCGATCTCCTCCGGCTCGTCGACCTCGGGGAAGACCAGCACGCCGGCCGTCGAGGTCTGGATGCGCCCCTGCGACTCGGTCGCCGGCACGCGCTGCACGCGGTGCACGCCGCCCTCGTACTTCAGGTGCGCCCAGACGCCCTCAGCCGGGTCGGTCGCGTTCGACTTCACGGCGATCTGCACGTTCGAATAGCCGCCGAGGTCGGTCGAGTCGGCCTCGAGCACCTCGGTCTTCCAGCCGCGCGAGTCGGCGTAGTGCACGTACATGCGCAGCAGGTCGGCCGCGAACAGCGCCGCCTCCTCGCCGCCGGCGCCGCCCTTGATCTCGAGGATCACGTCGCGGCCGTCGTCGGGGTCGCGCGGGATGAGCAGACGGCGCAGCTTCTCCTGCACGGCGCCCAGGCGCTCCTCGAGGGAGGGCACCTCCTCCGCGAACGCCTCGTCCTCACGGGCGAGCTCGCGCGCGGCATCCAGGTCGTCACCGGCCTGCTGCCAGTCCTCGTAGGCCTTCTTGATCTGCGCGAGCTCGGCGTAGCGGCGGTTGACCTTCTTGGCGCGCGCCGGGTCGGCGTGCAGCGCCGGGTCGGCGAGCTGCTGCTCGAGGTCCGAATACTCCGCGAGCAGGCCTGAGACCGACTCGAACATCAGCGGTGGTTGTTCTCGTGGCCGTGCGAGTGGCCGCCCACCGCGGTGGGCATCGACTTCTGCATCTGCACGAGGAACTCGACGTTCGAGCCCGTCTCCTTCAGCTTGCCGAGCACGACCTCGAGCGCCTGCTGCTGGTCGAGGCCCGCGAGGGCGCGACGCAGCTTCCAGGTGATCTTGACCTCGTCGGGCGACAGCAGCATCTCTTCGCGGCGGGTGGACGACGCGTTGACGTCGACCGCCGGGAAGATGCGCTTGTCGGCGAGCTGGCGCGAGAGGCGCAGCTCGCTGTTGCCGGTGCCCTTGAACTCCTCGAAGATGACCTCGTCCATCTTGGAGCCGGTCTCGACGAGCGCCGTGGCCAGGATGGTGAGCGAGCCGCCGTGCTCGATGTTGCGCGCGGCGCCGAAGAAGCGCTTGGGCGGGTAGAGAGCGGAGGCGTCGACGCCGCCCGAGAGGATGCGACCGGATGCCGGCGCGCTCACGTTGTAGGCGCGGCCGAGGCGCGTGATCGAGTCGAGCAGCACGACGACGTCGTGGCCCAGCTCGACGAGGCGCTTGGCGCGCTCGATGGCGAGCTCGGCGACCGTGGTGTGGTCCTCGGCGGGGCGGTCGAAGGTCGAGGCGATGACCTCGCCCTTCACCGTGCGCTGCATGTCGGTGACCTCTTCGGGGCGCTCGTCGACGAGCACGACCATGAGGTGCACCTCGGGGTTGTTCGTCGTGATCGCGTTCGCGATCTGCTGCAGCACGATCGTCTTGCCCGCCTTCGGGGGCGCGACGATGAGGCCGCGCTGGCCCTTGCCGATGGGGGCGACCAGGTCGATGATGCGCTGGGTCAGCTTCTCGGGCACCGTCTCGAGGCGCAGGCGCTCCTGCGGGTAGAGCGGAGTGAGCTTGCCGAACTCGACGCGGCTCACGGCCTCGTCGACGGTCTGGCCGTTGATCGAGTCGACCTTGACGAGCGCGTTGTACTTCTGGCGCGCGTTGCTCTCGCTCTCGCGCGGCTGACGGATCGCGCCGACGACGGCGTCGCCCTTGCGCAGGCCGTACTTCTTGACCTGGCCGAGCGAGACGTACACGTCGCTCGCGCCGGGCAGGTAGCCCGTGGTGCGCACGAAGGCGTAGTTGTCGAGGACGTCGAGGATGCCGGCGACCGGGATCAGGACGTCGTCCTCGGTGAGCTCGACCTCGCCGTCCTCGCCGACCGGGCCGCGGCGCTTGCGGTCGCGGTAGCGGCCGCGGCGGCCGCCCTCGCCCTGCTCGGCGTCGCCCTGGGCCTTCTGGCCGTTCTGGCCGTTCTGGGCGTTGCCGCCCTGCTCCGGCTTCTCCGCCTCGGCGGTCTCGGGCTCGGGCTTCTGGTTGGCGTTCTGGGCGCCTTCGGCGCGCTCACCGCGGTCGCGGTTGCGGTTCCGGTTGCGACGGCTGCGACGGCTGCGGCCGCCCTCGCCCTCCGCGGGCTGCTGCGCGGTCTCGTCGCCCTCGGCGGAGGCCTCGCCCTCGGTGCTCTCGGCACCCTCGGTCTCGGCGGGCTGGCCCTCGCGCTCGGCCTGCTTCTGCTCGGCGACGGCGTCGAGCGCCGACATGAGCGACTCGACCCCGGTCTGGCCGGCGTTCACGTGGCCGGCGGCGGCGGTGACATTGCCGCCGGTGGAGGCGCGGCGCGACCGGCGCGCGGGGCGCTGCTCGGCGGCGGGCTCCGCAGCGGCGGGAGCCGACTCGGGCGCCTCGGCCGGAGCCTCCGCATCGGCCGGAGCCGACTCGACGACGGGCTCGGCGACCGGCAGGTCGAGCTCGACGGGCGCCGCGACCTCGGCCGCGGGGGCCTCGTCGACGGGCGCCTCGACCGGGGCGTCCTCGGTCACGGCGGCAGCCGCACGCGCGGCCTCGATCGCCGAGACGAGCTCGCCCTTGCGCAGCTTCGCCGCGCCGGTGATGCCGAGTTGAGCGGCGAGGGCCTGCAGTTGCGGGACGCGGAGAGCAGTGAGGTCAGCGGTGGTCTCGCTGATCAGATCAGTCACTTTCAGGGATTCCTATCTCCGAAGGGCACGGGAAGGCCACATCGGGAAGCACGTCGCATCGTCTTCGGTGCGCAGCGGAACGTTCCGCCGCAAGAAGGACTTCGGGTTGGAACAACTCCGATGCGACGTCGTACGTGTTTCTGATTCACCCACGGATCGGCGCTTCCGGCGGAGCCGGGGCAACGGCGGGTGATGCCCACATAGTAACACCCGCGTATCGGTTCCCGCCCCCGGCGCGACGTCACATGACGGCGATCGAGGGTCGGCGACGCCCCGGCTACTCCGTGATCGCGGGGGATGTCGGGGCGACGGTCGCGCCCTTGAAGTCCACCGCGAGCATCAGCGGCTCCCACTTCACGCTCGACTGCGCGGCGACGAGCTCGGCCGCGCGCAGGCGGTCGGCCGGCCGCTCGCACAGCACGAGCACGCTCGGGCCGGCGCCCGAGACCACGGCCGGGAAGCCGGCCTGGCGCAGCAGGCGCACGAGCGCGTCGGTGTCGGGCATCGCGGCGGCGCGGTAGTTCTGGTGCAGCTTGTCCTCGGTGGCGGACAGCAGCAGCTCGGGGCTCTGGATGAGAGCCGCGATCAGCAGCGCGGAGCGCGAGACGTTGAAGACGGCGTCCTCGTGGGGCACCTGCGCCGGCTGCAGCGAGCGGGCGAGCTTGGTCGGCACGGTGTGCGCCGGCACGAACACCACGGGCGAGACGCCGCGGTGCACGTTGAGCTTCTTGTGCTGCGGGCCCTCGGGCTCGAGCCAGGCGATCGTGAGACCGCCGAAGAGCGCGGGCGCGACGTTGTCGGGGTGGCCCTCGAGCTCGGTCGCGATGGCCAGCAGTTCGGCGGCATCCAGCTCGGCGATGCCCTCGAGCAGCCCGGTGGCCGCCATGATGCCGCCCACGATCGCCGCGCCGGACGAGCCGAGGCCACGGCCGTGCGGGATCGAGTTGCGCGCGGCGATGTCGAGGCCGACGACGGTCTGGCCGTGGCGGCCGAGGACGTCGAGGATGACGGCGGCGACGAGGTTCGTCTCGTCGACCGCGACCGAGCCGTCGGCGCCGACGCCGGCGACCTGCACGCGCACGCCCGGCTCGGCGGCGACGGTCACGTCGATGTCGTCGTAGAGCGAGAGCGCGAGGCCGAGCGTGTCGAAGCCCGGGCCGAGGTTCGCCGTCGTCGCGGGGACGCGGACGTGGACGCTGCGGCCGACCGGGATCGTCGAGACGTCGCCGAGGCCCGCCGCACCGGCGGGAGCCGCCGGGGCCGAGCTCATGCCGGCGCCCCGACGGGCGCCTTCTCCAGACCGATGGCGCCGGCGACCGCGGCGGCGGAGACCTCGACGACCGTGGGCGTGATCTCGGAGCCGTCGGCCTGACGCAGGGCCCACTGCGGGTCCTTGAGGCCGTGGCCGGTCACGGTCACGGTGACGACCGAGCCCGCGGGGATCTCGCCCGCGGCGGCGCGCTCGAGCAGGCCGGCGACGGATGCCGCGGACGCCGGCTCGACGAAGACGCCGACCTCGGCCGCGAGGATCTTCTGCGCGGCGAGGATCGTCTCGTCGTCGATGGCGCCGAAATAGCCGTTGGTCTTCTCCCGGGCGGCGATCGCGAGGTCCCACGAGGCGGGGTTGCCGATGCGGATCGCCGTCGCGATCGTGTCGGGGTCCTTCACGACGTGGCCGACGACGAGCGGCGCCGAGCCGGCCGCCTGGAAGCCGAACATGCGAGGCAGCTTGGTGGTCGCGCCGCGCTCGAGCTCCTCGGAGAAGCCGCGTGTGTAGGCGGTGTAGTTGCCCGCGTTGCCGACCGGGATGAAGTGGAAGTCGGGGGCGTCGCCGAGGACCTCGACGATCTCGAACGCCGCGGTCTTCTGGCCCTCGATGCGGTCGTTGTTGACCGAGTTGACGAGGTGCACGGGGTATTCGGCGGCGAGCTCGCGCGCGACGTCGAGGCAGTCGTCGAAGTTGCCCTTGAGCTGGACGATCTCGGCGTCGTGGACGATCGCCTGGCTGAGCTTGCCGAGCGCGATCTTGCCCTCGGGGATGAGCACGACGGCCTTGATGCCCGCGTGCGCCGCGTAGGCGGCGGCCGAAGCCGAGGTGTTGCCGGTGGAGGCGCAGATGACGGCCTTGGCGCCGGCCTCGACGGCCTTCGAGATGGCCATCGTCATGCCGCGGTCCTTGAAGGAGCCCGTCGGGTTCATGCCCTCGAACTTGATGTAGACGCGGGCGCCGGTGCGCTGGGACAGCGCCGGGGCCTCGATCAGCGGCGTGCCGCCCTCGCCGAGCGTGACGATGGGGGTGGCATCCGTCACATCGAGGCGGTCACGGTACTCGCGCAGGACTCCCTGCCACTGGTGGGCCACTTCTTATGCTCCTTCGATTCGCAGCACATGGGCGATCGACGTGACGGCCGTGCTGGCGCGCAGCGCCTCGACGGTCGCGGCGAGGGACGCCTCGAGAGCTGCATGGGTTCCGATGACAAGGGTAGCCGTCGGCGAGGCATCCTCAGCGCCCGCGGGGGCGCCGCTGGACTGCTGGACGGTCTCGATCGACGCGCCGTTCTCGGCGAACAGCCGCGAGACCTCGGCGAGCACGCCCGGCTGGTCCGTGACGTGCAGCGTCACGTGGTAGCGGGTGACCGCGGCCGAGACGGGCAGCACGGGCAGGTTGGCGTGCGTCGACTCGGCGACACCCGGGCCGCCGGCGACGTGGCGCCGCGCGGCCGAGACGACGTCGCCGAGCACGGCGGAGGCGGTCTGGATGCCACCGGCGCCGGCGCCGTAGAACATCAGGTCGCCCGCGGCGTGCGCCTGCACGAAGACCGCGTTGTGGGCGCCGTGGACGGCGGCGAGCGGGTGCTCGCGCGGCACGAGCGCCGGGTAGACGCGCGCCGAGACGCCGGCCTCACCCGTCGTGGGATCGATCACGCGCTCGCAGATCGCGAGGAGCTTGACGACGAAGCCCATCGCCTGGGCGCGCTCGACCTGCTCCTTCGAGATGTCCTCGATGCCCTCGCGGTACACCGACTCGAGCGGCACGTTGGTGTGGAAGGCGAGGCCGGCGAGCAGCGCGGCCTTCGCCGCGGCGTCGTAGCCGCCGATGTCGGCGGTCGGGTCGGCCTCGGCGTAGCCGAGCTCGGTCGCCGTCGCGAGCGCGGACGCCAGGTCGTCGCCGAAGGTGTCCATGCGGTCGAGGATGAAGTTCGTCGTGCCGTTGACGATGCCGAGGATGCGGGTGACCGAGTCGCCGGCGAGGCTGTCGCGCAGCGGGCGGATGATCGGGATCGCGCCGCCGACCGCCGCCTCGTAGTACAGCTGCGCGCCGACCTGCTCGGCCACGTCGAAGAGCTCGGCGCCGTGCGTCGCGAGCAGCTGCTTGTTGCCCGTGATCACGTCGGCGCCCGAGTTGAGCGCCTTGAGGATGAGCGAGCGGGCCGGCTCGATGCCGCCCATGAGCTCGACGACGATGTCGGCGCCGAGGATGAGCTGCTCGGCGTCCGTCGTGTACAGCTCGGCCGGCAGCTCGACGTCGCGGGGCTTGTCGAGGTCGCGCACGGCGATGCCCGCGAGCTCGATGCCCGCGCCGATGCGGCTCGACAGCTCGGCGGCGTTGTCGAGCAGCAGCTTCGCGACCTGCGAGCCGACGGTGCCGCCGCCCAGCAGGGCGATCTTCAGGGTGCGGTATTCGATCAAGGCGTGACCCCCGTGTCGTGGGAAAGCAGATCTTCCTCGGTCTCGCCGCGCACGATCACGCGGGCGGCGCCGTCGCGCACGGCGACGACGGCCGGGCGGGGAAGGTAGTTGTAGCGGCTCGACAGCGACCAGCAGTACGCGCCGGTGGCCGGCACGGCGAGCAGGTCGCCGGGGGCGACATCCCCGGGCAGGTAGTCGGCGTCGACCACGATGTCGCCGGACTCGCAGTGCTTGCCGGCGATGCGCACGAGCACGGGTTCGGCGGCGGAGGCGCGGCTCGCGAGGCGCACCGAGTACGCGGCCTGGTAGAGCGCGTAGCGCGCGTTGTCGCTCATGCCGCCGTCGACGCTCGCGTAGAGGCGGGTCGCGGCGGTCTCGTCGTCGAGCGAGACCTCGACGGGCTTGGTCGTGCCGAGCTCGTAGAGGCTCACGCCGGCGCCGCCGACGATCGACCGGCCCGGCTCGAAGGCGAGGTGGGGCACGGGGATGCCGCGCGCGGCGCACTGCGCGGCGACGGTGCCCACGATGTGCTCGGCGAGCACCTCGATGTCGGTGGGGTCGTCGGCGACCGTGTAGGCGATGCCGAAGCCGCCGCCGAGGTTGAGCTCGGGCACGGGGCCGCCCGCGAGCAGGCGCGCGTGCACCTCGAGCAGACGGCTCGCGGACTCGCCGAAGCCGCCCACGCCGAAGATCTGCGAGCCGATGTGGCAGTGCAGCCCCACGAACTCGAGGCTCTCGTGCCCGCGGATCTCGGCGACGAGGCGCTCGACGTCGCCGAGCGGGATGCCGAACTTCTGGTCTTCGCGGGCGGTCGCCAGGAACTCGTGGGTGTGCGCGTGGACGCCCGAGTTGACGCGCAGGCGCACCCGCTGGCGGCGGCCGTGGCGGGCTGCGGCATCCGCGACGCGCGCGATCTCCTGCTCGGAGTCGATGACGATCGTGCCGAGACCGACGGCGACCGCGCGGTCGATCTCGGCGAGGGACTTGTTGTTGCCGTGCAGGCCCAGGCGCGCGGCGTCGACGCCCGCGGCGAGGGCCACGGCGAGCTCGCCCGCCGAGCACGTGTCGATGTTGAGGCCGGCCTCGGCGACCCAGCGCGCGACCTCGGTCGAGAGGAACGCCTTGCCCGCGTAGTAGACGGTCGCCGTGGTGCCGGCGGCGCGCGCTGCGGCGGCGAAGGCGGCGAGCGTGCGGGACGCCCTGGCCCGGACATCCGCCTCATCGATCACATACAGCGGGGTGCCGAACTCGGCCGCGAGGTCGGTGAGGCGCACTCCCCCGATGGCGACGACGCCGTCGTCATCGCGACGCGCGGTGGCCGGCCAGACCCGAGCGGGCAGCTCGTTCGCGTCAGCGGGAACGGTCAGCCAGCTCGGCGCCAGGGGGTTGGAGACCATTCGGAGTCCTCGTCTTCAGATGGGGATTGCCGCCCAGTTTACCGGGCGCCCCGAGGCGCCCCGGAACCGCGTTACGACGCCGGGCGCTCGTCAGGTCGCCGGGCAGGCCGCGTGCGAGGTGAAGCTGCCCTCGGAGAGCGCGAAGTCCTCGGCGTGGAACTCGATCGTCGCCGCGCTCCTCGCGATCGTGATGTCGCCGACGTCCAGCCCGAGCGGGATATACGGCGCGATGCATACGTTGATCGGCTTGCCGTCGAAGACCCCGCCGAGCAGCGACTTCACGTCGAAGTGCACGGGGCCGGATGTCACGTTCACGGCCTGCGGGTACAGCCGGACGATCTTGCCGTCGGCCACGGGGCGCACCGCGGCCGAATAGCTCAGCGGCAGGCCGAGCACCTGCGTCGTCGCCGTGTAGGTCACCGTCTTCTCGCTGAGCAGGATCGACGCGCTCGGGTCCGGCAGCGCGACGAGGCTGTTCACCGCGGACTCCGAGACGTGGATCGTGCCGTGCACCGTGCCGAGCACGGGCGGTTTCGCGAAGGAGCGGTCGATGCGGACATCCCCCGCGACGAGCGAGGCCGACACCGAGCCGCGGCTCGTGTCGATCGCCGGGGCGTCGACCTCGACCTGGTCGAAGGTGCCGGAGAGGTACTGCGCGATGAAGGAGAAGCCGCGGACGTCCACCTTCAGCCCTGGCACGGTCACGCCGTCGGGCAGCGCCTGAGCGATCTCGGCTTCCATGCGCTGCTCGGCATACACCCGCAGCGCGTAGTCGGCGCCGAAGAGCACCGCCACGACCGCGAGGACGATGACGACGAGCCAGGCCAGCCGACGCATGCCGGAGGCTACATCTTCTCCGGAGCGGAGACGCCGAGCAGGCCGAGGCCGTTGCGGATGACCTGCGCGGTCGCGTCGTTGAGCCAGAGGCGCGTGCGGTGCACCGCTTCGATCGGGGCGTCGCCCTGCGGGATGACGCGGCAGTTGTCGTACCAGCGGTGGTACAGGCCCGCGATCTCCTCGACGTAGCGCGCGACGCGGTGCGGCTGGCGCAGCTCGGCGGCGTGGGCCACGACGCGCGGGAACTCCTGCAGAGCACCGAGCAGCGCCGACTCGGTCTCGTGCGACAGCAGCTCGGGGGCGAACTCGCTGCGGTCGACGCCCGCCGCCGCCGCGTTGCGTGCGACCGACTGGGTGCGGGCGTGCGCGTACTGCACGTAGAAGACCGGGTTGTCGTTGCTGCGCTTGGCGAGCAGGTCGAGGTCGAGGTCGAGCGAGGTGTCGCTGGAGGACCGCACGAGGGCGTAGCGGCCGGCGTCCACGCCCACGGCGTCGACGAGGTCGTCGAGGGTGACGATGTTGCCCGCGCGCTTGCTCATGCGCACCGGCTGGCCGTCCTTGAGCAGGTTGACCATCTGGCCGATGAGGATCTGCAGGTTCTCATAGGGCGTGTCGCCGAAGGCCGCCGCCATGGCCATCATGCGGCCGACATAGCCGTGGTGGTCGGCGCCGAGCATGATGATGTTCTGCTCGAAGCCGCGCTCGCGCTTGTTCTGGTAGTAGCCGATGTCGCCCGACATGTAGGCCGGCTCGCCGTTCGAGCGGATGATGACGCGGTCCTTGTCATCGCCGAAATCGGTCGTGCGCAGCCAGGTCGCGCCCTCGTGCTCGAAGACGTGGCCCTTCTCGCGCAGCTGCGCGATCGCCTTGTCGACCGCGCCCGAGGTGTGCAGCGAGTCCTCGTGGAAGTAGACGTCGAAGTCGACGCCGAAGGAGTGCAGCTTCTGCTTGATCTCCTCGAACATGAGGTTCACGCCGATCGAACGGAAGGCCTCCTGCTGGGCGTCGCGCGGCTGTGCGGCCAGGTCGCCGTCGTACTGCGCGACGACCTCGTTCGCGATGTCGGCGATGTAGGCGCCGCCGTAGCCGTCCTCCGGCGTGGCCTCGCCGAGGTAGCTCGCGAGCAGGCTGCGCGCGAAGCGGTCGATCTGCGAGCCGTGGTCGTTGAAGTAGTACTCGCGGGTGACGAGGCCGCCCTCGGCGGCGAGGATGCGCGCGAGGCTGTCGCCGACGGCCGCCCAGCGCACGCCGCCCATGTGGATCGGCCCGGTCGGGTTCGCGCTCACGAACTCGAGGTTGATCGTGATGCCGTCGTAGAGGTGGCCGTGGCCGTATGCCTCGCCCGCATCGACGATGGTCTTCGCCAGGGCGCCGGCGGCCGCGGCATCCAGCCGGAAGTTGATGAAGCCCGGGCCGGCCACCTCGGCCGACGCGACGCCGTGGATCGACGCGGCCGCCTCGGCGATCTCGGTCGCGAGCTCGCGCGGGTTCACCCCGAGCGGCTTGGCCAGCTTCAGTGCGACGTTGCTCGCCCAGTCGCCGTGGTCGCGGTTCTTCGGGCGCTCGAGGGTGACATCCGGCTCGGTGAACTGCGGGCCCTCCGCATCGCCGCGGCGCCGCGCCACGATCGGCGAGACGAGGGCGAACAGGGCGGCAGAAAGCTCAGCAGGAGTCACGAATAACGATTCTATGGGAGGGCTCCGCGCCACCCCTGAGAGGCATATCCCCGTTGATAGGCTCGCGAGAAGTCCCTCGCCGAGACCCCCTGCTCGTACGAGGAATCATCGACGGAAAGCCTGACCAATGCCCCTCGCGCGCCCCGCCCTCCGCCTCTCGTCCGCCCTGCTCGCCGGCGCCGCGATCGCCGTGCTCGCCGGGTGCTCGCTGGTCGGCGGCGGCTCCCCCAAGCCGACCTCGACGGCCGCGACGGATGCCTCGACCTCGGCGCCCTCGGGCACGACCGCCCCCACCGACGGCACGACCCCCACCCCGACGCCGACCCCGACGCCGACGCCGGTCGCCCTCAACCAGGGCCAGGTGTGGACGGCGCAGCAGGTCTACGCGTACAACCCCAACTTCGCGCCCGACCCGAGCTACTCGACGGCCGCCACGTCGCCCGCGGCGCAGCTCGTGCAGCTCAAGGGCGTCGCGTTCGGCTGGGTGAGCGAGACCGACAAGACCACGATCGAGATCGGCGTCGCGCACCCCTCGGCCGACAACTTCGACCAGTTCAGCGGCGAGGTCGCATCGTCGGCCGGCGCGCAGCAGGTGCCCGTCGACGGGGCGCCCGCCGGCACGGTCTCGTACTTCTCCGTCGCGAACGGTGTCGGCACCCTGCAGGTGTTCACCGCCAACGGCTACTGGGTCGTCATCTCGTCCGCGTACTTCGCCGAGCCCGGCGACAGCTATCAGATCGCGACCGACGTGATGGGGAACCTGAAGTAGGTCGCGCCGCCTCGGGCCGCGGAATTCCGCGCGTTGCGGAGCTCACCGCGCCGTGCGGGCGGCAATAGCGCGCGATGAACTCCGCAACGCGCGAAAGATGGGCAGCCCCGCAGGCCGCGGCAGCTAGCGGCCGAGGCGCGCGACGCGTTCCGCGAGCGCGTCGGGCACGAGCTGCGCAGCCGCGACGATGAACTTGTAGCGCAGGCTCGGAATCGAGACCGCCCGCCCGCGCCGGGTGTCGATGAGGGCGGCGCGCACGACATCCGGCGCGGACAGCCAGAGGAAGTCGGGCACGGCGCGCTCGAGCTCGGACGCCTCGGGCCGCTCGACCGCGGGGGCCACGGCGTGGGCATCCGTCGCCAGCCGTTCGTGAGGCCCACCGCGGGCAGCGGAAACCATGCGCTCATGGAATTCAGTGCGCGTGAAGCCGGGCGCGACGGCGGTCACCCGCACGCCGCGCGGCTTGTAGACGACGTTCGCCCAGCGGCTGAAGTTCAGCAGCCACGCCTTCGCGGCGCTGTAGGTGCCCCGCGGCGTGTAGCCCGCCACCGAGGCGATGTTGATGATCGTGCCGCCGCCGCTCGGAAGCATGTGGGTGAGTGCAGCGTGGCTGAGCCGCAGCGGCACCTCGACCAGGATCGACAGCATCTCGAGCTCGTCGTCGACCGAGTTCTGCTCGAAGCGCCCCGGCAGCCCGAAGCCCGCGTTGTTCACAAGCAGATCGATGCGATTGACGGATGCCGCGACGCGGGCCTCCGCGGCCTTCGCACCCGCCTTCGTCAGGAGGTCGAGCGCCAGCACCTCCACCTCGACGTCATGGGCGGTGCGCAGCTCGGCCGCGAAGGCCTCGAGACGCGCGCGGTTCCGGGCGACGAGGACCAGGTCCAGGCCGTCGGCGGCGAGCTGGCGCGCGAACTCGGCGCCGATGCCGCTGGACGCGCCGGTGATGAGGGCACGGGTTCCGAGGGCGCGGGGGTGGGGGTGGGGCATCCTCACACCTTAATCGCCGCGATGTCGGATTCGTGGTTGACAATCAGGATTACCGATATATCGTTAACGTGTCTTTGAAGGTCAAAGACCTCTCACGAAAGGTCGATCATGCGATTCGACAACCATCACGACCACAACCACGACCACCACGAGTTCGGGCGCCGCGGGTTCCCGGGCCGCGCCCCCCACGACGACGAGCTGCACCACCACGACCCGCGCGGCCGCGGCGGGCGCCCCGGCTTCGGCGGTTTCGGGCCCGGCGGCTTCGGCCCGAGCTTCGACCCGGCCGACTTCGCCCGCGGGGGCCGCGGCCGACGCCGCGCCTCGCGCGGCGACATCCGCGCCGCCCTGCTCTCGCTCATCGCGGAGGAGCCGGCGAGCGGCTACGCGCTCATCAAGCGCATCGGCGACAAGACCGACGGCCTCTGGGTGCCGAGCCCCGGCTCGGTCTACCCGACGCTGCAGCAGCTCGTCGACGAAGACCTCATCGCCCCGTCGGGCGAGGGCCGCAAGACCGAGTACACGCTGACCGACGCCGGGCGCGAGCACGTCGCCGAGCACGCCGAGCAGCTGGCCGCCGCGTGGGATGCCGCGCCCGCCCGTTCCGGCGCCGACACCGAGCTGTTCGAGTCCATCGGCAAGCTCATGGGCGCCATCCACCAGCTGCGCTTCGTCGCCTCCGAGCAGCAGCGGAAGGACGCCGCCGCCAAGATCGATGAGCTGCGGAAGGCCCTCTACGCAATCCTCGCCGAGAACTAGACGGCCGCGCACGACCCTCCACGCGATCCTCGCCGAGAACTAGACGGCGGACAGCCGCCGTCAGAGGGCGCCAACGCGATCGACGGCGAGGCCGCCGATCAGTTCCGGGTGTCGGATCCGCTGTCCGGGAGCCGGATCCGGTTCCCGCACCGCGGATTGCGTTCCCGCACCCTCGCCCGATCCGCGCTCGGCCCGCGCCGCGAGGCGCTTCGCGACACGGTCGACGAGGGCGCCGATTCCGAGCCCGACGGCGAGCGAGACGCCGAGGGCGACGAGCGGGTTGCCGAGGATGCCGCCTGCCGCGGTGCCCACCAGGGCGCCGACGGCGACGTGCAGGCCGGTGTAGAGCGTGATCGAGGTGACCGCCAGGGGCAGGTAGCGGCGCAGCGGCATCCGCACCGACCCCGCCGTCATCGACACGACCACCCGCACGACCGGCACGAACTTGGCGGTCAGCAGGATCGAGGCCGGGCTCGTGCCGAGGCGGCGCCGCGCGAGGGCGAACGCGCGGGCGATGCGCCCGTTGCGGCGCGAGGCCCAGCGGTCGAGGCCGAATCGGCGGCCCAGGTGGTAGGCGATCAGATCCCCCGCGAGCGCGGCCGGCACGGCCACCAGGGGCACGAGCCACGGGTTGCCGCCCGCGACGCCGATCGCGGCCGAGGTCGCGACGACGAGCGTCTCCCCCGGCACGAACGGGAAGAACCCGTCGACGACCAGCACGAGTGCGACGAGTGCGAGCGCCCAGGGCGAGGCTGCGGCGGCGGCGATGAGGTGCCCGATCGTGTCCATGACCTCGAAGTTACGGATCGACTCGCGCCCGGTCGTCACGCTGCAGTCGCGTTCGACCCCCTACTGCGGTATCGGATTCCCGGCCCGCGCACGGCACCCGCGCGCGGGTTGTGGCACGGTGGGCGTGGAAGGGGGCGAGATGGCCTGGCTGCGCTCGCGGCGACGCAAGACGGATGACGCGGCTCCCGCGGCGGCGACCACCATGCCCGCGACCGCCGCACCCGCCCCCGCGCCCGCGCCCACCGAGCGGGTCGAGCCGGCCGCGGCATCCCCCGCTCGCTCGCGCCGCCCGCTGTCCCCGCGCGCCCGCACCACCGTCTTCTGGGTCGTCCTCGGCCTCATCGCGGCCGGGCTCTATGCGGTCGAGGTGCCGCTGTCGGTCGGGCTGTACCGCGTGCCCGTCGAGATCGTCTTCGTCGTCGTGGCCGCGCACGTCGGGGCGCTCGCACTGGCCGTGTGGCGGCCGCGCGAGGCATCCGTGCTCGCGGTCGTCGCGGTGCTCGTGCTGATGCTGCTGTCGACCGGCGGCACGGGGGCGCCGTGGCCGTGGGCCGTCGCGCCCCTGATCACGCAGTCGCTCGTGCTCGCCGTCGTCGCGTGGAAGGACACCTGGTGGTGGTCGCTGGCCGCATGGGCGGCGAGCTGCGTGGCATCCGTGCTCGTCGCCTTCGTCTTCATCTCGCACCGCGATCTCGGCGCGTCGATGACCAACGTGATCGTGTTCGCGAACATCGCCGTGTTCGTGCTCGCCGCGGCTGTGGTCGTGCGGCAGCTGCAGCGCACGCGCGCACAGCTCGTGACCGAGCGCTCGACGAGTTCGGCCGAGCGCGAGCGGCGGCAGGTGCTCGACGAGCGGGCCCGCATCGCGCGCGAGCTGCACGACGTGGTCGCGCACGGCATGTCGATCCTCAACGTGCAGGCCACGAGCGCGCCCTACCGGCACCCCGGGCTGCCCGCCGAGGTCGTCGCCGAGTTCGAGCAGATCGCCGCGCAGACCCGCACCACGCTCGCCGAGATGCGACGACTGCTCGGAGTGCTGCGCTCCGATGAGGGCGTCGAGGATGTCACGGGCGCCGGCCCGGCATCGGCGGGGGCCGCCGCGCCGCCGCGCTCCCCCGCGCGCGACACGAAGCCGACGGAGGTGCTCGGCGTCGCCGGCTCTGGCATCCCCGCCGGCCGCGGCGCGACCTCGCCCACGGTCGTGCTCGAGCCGCAGCCGGGGCTCGCGCAGCTGCCGGCACTCATCGAGCAGGCGCGCGCGGCGGGTGCCGAGATCCTGTTCCAGCCGGGCGAGGCGCTCGGGCATCCCGTCGACGACGTCGTCGGCCTCGCCGCCTACCGCATCGTGCAGGAGGGCCTGAGCAACGCGCTGCGGCACGCGCCCGGCGCGGCGATCACGGTGCAGCTCGAGCGCGACTCGCGCATGCTCGAGGTCGCGGTGGTCAACGTCGCGCCGACCCGCACCGTGCGGGCGTCGACCGGCCAGCTCGCCGGCGCCGGCTTCGGCCTGCAGGGCATGCGCGAGCGCGCGGCGGCGGTCGGCGGCAGCGTCGAGTACGGGCCGATGCCCGGCGGCGGCTACCGGGTGGACGCCGTGCTGCCCGCGACCGCCGGGGGCGCGTCGTGAGCGCGGTCGACCCGGGGATGCCCGGCGCCGGCATCCGCATCGTCATCGCCGACGACCAGGCGATGGTGCGCGCAGGCTTCGCCGCCCTGCTCGGCGCGCAGCCCGACATCACGGTCGTCGGCCAGGCGGCCGACGGCGCCGAGGCGGTGCGGCTCGCGACCGCGCTGCGGCCGGACGTCGTGCTGATGGACGTGCGCATGCCCGTGCAGAACGGCATCGACGCGACCGCCGCCCTCGTCGCGTCGGGGCTGCCGACGCGCGTGCTCATGCTCACGACGTTCGACATCGACGACTACGTGTTCCAGGCACTGCAAGCGGGTGCGAGCGGATTCCTGCTGAAGGATGCCCTGCCGGCCGACCTGGTGCACGCGGTGCGCGTCGTCGCCGGCGGGGAGGGCCTGCTGTCGCCGCGGCTCACGCGGCTGCTCATCGAGCGGTTCGCCCATGGGGCGGGTGGCGGGGCATCCGCGGCCGCCGCGGGCTCGGCCGCCGCGCCGCCCCCGCGCGCCGAGCTCGAGGAGCTGACCGCGCGCGAGAACGAGATCCTCGTGCTGGTCGCGCAGGGGCTGTCGAACACGGAGATCGCGCGCACCCTGTTCCTGGCCGAGCAGACCGTGAAGACGCACGTCAGCCGGATCTTCGCGAAGCTCGGACTGCGCGACCGCGCCCAGGCGGTGATCCTGGCCTACGAGCGCGGGCTCGTCGTGCCGGGCACGTGACGCGGTTCCACCGGTGATCGGGCAGGGCCTCGTCAGCTGTCGCGGTGCTCGACGAGACCGACCAGATTGCCCTCCGAGTCGCGGACGAAGGCCTGCCATTCGGCGGTGCCGACCGGCCCGAGGCTCGCGTCGGTGTGCTCGAAGATCACGCGCGGCTCGCTCTCGATCGTCACCCCGGCGCCCCGCAGGCGCTCGACGGTCGCGAAGATGTCAGGCGCCTTCAGATAGATGAGCGAGGGCGGCGCCGCGCGATCGAGCAGCAGCCGCACCCCGCCGAGCTGGAAGAACAGCAGGCCCGGTGGGTCGAAGAACCCCGTCGGCTTCGTGCCCGTCAACAGCTCGTAGAACGCCCGCGCGCGGTCGAGATCGTCCGCGTGCACCGCAACCTGCCCCAGTTCCATGCGGCGAGTCTATGGACGCCTGGGGCTGCGAGCAGCGGTCTGCGCAGAACTCAGGAGAAGGCGACCTCATCGGTCGTGACGACCGCCGCCTGCTTGCCCGGTGCGGACTGGAACCGCCAGTACAGGTTCGTGTGCGCGATCACCTGGTCGACTGGCGGGGCGCCCCAGGCGGTCTTGTCGCCGGCGGTGTGCGCGTCGCCGACCAGGGTGGTGTCGTAGCCGCGCGCGAAGGCGCCGTGGATCGTCGAGCGGATGCACGCATCGGTCTCGGCGCCCGCGACGACGAGAGCGCCCACGCCCCGCTCGGCCAGGACCTGCTCGAGGTCGGTGCCCTCGAATGCGTCGCCGTGCTGCTTGTCGACCCGGGCCTCGCCCTCGGCCGGCACCAACTCGGGAACGAGCGCCCAGGCCGCCGCCCCCTTGACCAGCTCGGAGTCGTTGTGCTGCACCCACACGACCGGCACCTCGGCCGCACGCGCCCGGTCGACGAGCGCCGCGATGCGGGCGACCACGGCATCGCGCTCGTAGGCGCCGTCGACGACGCCGTTCTGCACATCCACGACCAGCAGCGCCGTGTTCGTGCGCCCATTCACAGTCGACATGCCAACCCCTTCGTTCACGTGCTTCCGGACCCGATTGGGACGTTACAACCGACCTCCGACATCGGCACGGGCTCGTGCGGCCGGCGTTGCCCTGGCGACACCGAGGCGATGTGCATGTCAAGCACCCTTGACATCCCGGGATGCCCGACCTACAGTCGCCGCATGACAAGCAAACTTGACACGGAGGAGGCGCCCACCGAGCTGCGCCGCCGACGCGTCTTCCGCACGCGCGTGTGGATCGGGGCCGGCGCGTTCTATCTCGCCTATTTCGCGCTCTACCAATGGGGTCAGCACGGGCCGGCTCCCCTGCGCCTCACGCTCGCCCTGCTCCCGCTCCTCGCCGTGGCCTGGTTGGTCGTCGCGATGACCGCACGCATCCGCCAGCTCGACGAATACCAGATCAAGCTTCAGATCCCGGGCCTCGCCGTCGGCTTCGCCACCATGATCGTCGCCTCGATCGCCATGAACGCGTTCAGCGAGGCCGGGTTCCGGGCGCCGGACAGCCCCGCCCTCCTCAGCCTGATCGGCGTGACCGCCTGGGCGTTCACGAGCGCGCTGACCGGCGCGGCCCGGAACTGATGGAGAACCTCATCCGCTCCGAGCGCGAGCAGCGCGGGTGGACGCAAGCCGCGCTCGGCGAGCACCTCGGCGTCTCACGCCAGACGATCGTCGCGCTCGAGGCGGGCAAGTACGACCCGTCGCTGCCCCTGGCGTTCCGCATCGCAGGCCTCTTCGGGAAGCCGATCGAGGCGATCTTCTTCCCATCGCGCACGCACTGGTCCTGATCTGCGCGCCGGCATCTCGCCGACACGCTGACGAGCGTGTCAGCCCGTGGCGGAAAGGCGGGCCCGGAGGACACTCGCCGCGACCTGCGGCGTGCGTTCCGTGACGAGCGGGTGAAGATGCCGGCCATGGATGAACTGCAGCCCGGCGACGGCGACCCAGGAGTTCAAGAGATCCGTGCTCATCCCCGCCGCGGGGACGGATCGCTCGCGGTACCCGTGGATGACCGCGGCCGCGAGATCTTCTGGGGTTCCACTCCGCCCGAGGTCCAGCAGACCGATGAAGGCCGCGCGGCCGAGGTCGAGGCCGAACGGCGAGACGGATGCCGTCTCCCAGTCCAGCAGCACCCCGGGGTGTGCGTCATCGCCGGTGTCGAGATAGTTGCCGGTGCCGGGGTCGCCGTGGGTGAGCGCCAGTCGCTCCTCGCCCTCGACCCGTCTGAGCGCGTCGGCGATCGCATCCGCGAGCTCCGCGTCGAGCAGCGCTCGCACGATCGCCAAGCGTTCCCGGTGGTCGTCGACGAACTCCCGCATGGGAACGCACCGGAACGGGCTGTCGGAGACATCGACGCTCTCGAGTGCCGCGAGGTCGCGCCCGAATCGTCGCCACCCCGCCGGGGTCCGCGCGAAACTTCCTCCTTCGCGAGAGATGACGAGGATCGGCTCACCGCTCGACGTCATGCCCGACCCCACGACGCGCGGCACGCGAACGCCCGCGGAGATCAGATATTCGAGGGCCTGCCGCTCCTCCTGCACCCTGCCGTGGGAACGCTGGATCTTCACGACGACGGGTTGCTCGCCGAGCCGACCGAACCGGGTCTCGTTCTTCGAACCGCCCGGGGTGCGATCACCCAGCTCGACCAGTCGTCCGTCATCCAGCGCGAGCGTGTCCACGTCGTCACGGTATCCGTGACCCCATGCCGACCTAGGAATGGCTTGCGGGGCGCGGGGCACCGCCGGATCCGCGGTAGGCGAGGTGCCCGCCGAGGTAGCCCGCGAGCGACACTCCGATGAGACCGGCCAACGCCAGCTGTTTGCCGAGCGCCCGATGCCCCATGAGCCGGGCGACGAGCGACGCCCCGTAGAGCGAGCCCGTCGCGGCGACGGCGGCCCAGTGCACGACGCCCACGCGCTGCTGCACGTGCGGCAGGCGCGCGAAGTCGACCTGCCCTGAGAGAGCAGCGGGCACGGCCGCGACGACGCCCGCCCCGATGAGCGCCATCGCCGGCGTCTCGGTGCCGGGCATCAGGTCGAGGAGGTTCGCCGACATCCAGAACCCCAGAGGGGCCTGCACGAAGGCCGGATGCGCGGGGTGGCCGATCGGCACGCCGTGCAACAGGTCGCGCACACGGCCGGCCGGCACGACCAGATCAGCCCATTTCGCGAGCAGCCGCGCGGCGGGGTCGAGCCTGCCCTCGTGCTCGAGAGCATGCACGAGCCCCTCGGCCAGAGGTGCTGAGCCCCGTGCGACGGCGGTCGCGTTCGCCTTTTTCGGATCGGTCATGTGCGGCACATTAGGCCTCTTCGGCCGCAACCGTCACCCGGTTGACACCTGCATCTGCCGACGCCGCGGAGATGGGTCGATTGTGCGGATGCCGGAAGAGATCGGCTCCGCACAGTCGACCCATCTCCGCTCCCCCGGGCGCACCTCAGCCGGCCTGGCCGCCGCCGCGCTCGTCCCGGTCGCCGAGATGCAGCACGTTCCGCGCGCGCTGCAGCGCCGCCGCGCCGATCGCCTCCGCCGAGTCGATGACCGCGTTCACACGCAGCGGGTCGTCCTTGGCGAGCACCTTGAGCGTGTTGTCGCGGTACTCCTTCGTGATCTTCGGCGGCAGCGGCGGCGCATTGCGGGTCACGTAGCAGTCGAGCACCGTCACTCCGTCATGGGCGAGCGCGGCATCCCACGCCCCCGCGATCTCGTCGTCGCTGCGCACCCGCACCCCGCGGAAGCCGAGCAGCTCGGCATAGCCCGCGTAGTCGATCGATTCCACGTCCTGCGCGCTGCGCCACACGGGGTCGGCGTCCTGGGTGCGCGCCTCCCACGAGACCTGCGCGAGGTCGTCGTTGTGCATGATCGCGACGATGAAGCGCTTGTCGGGCCAGCGCTCGAGGTATTTCTTCGCCGTGATCAGCTCGTTCATGCCGAGCATCTGAAACGCCCCGTCGCCGATCGTGCAGATGACCGGCCGCTCGGGGTACGCGAACTTCGCGGCGAGCGCGTAGGGCATCGACGCGAGCATGCTGGCCAGGCGTCCGGACAGGTCGCCGCGCATGCTGCGGCGCAGGCGGATGTGGTGCGCGTACCAGTCGACCGTGGTGCCGGCATCCGCCGTCACGATCGCGTCGTCGGGCAGCCGCTCGTTCAGCTCGAAGAACACGCGCCGCGGGTTGGCGCCGTCGGGGAACGAGACCATCGCCTCGGCGCGCATCTCGCGCTCCCAGTCGGCGAAGTGGTCGGCGATGGTCTCCTGCCAGGTGGGATAGAGCTTCGGCTGCAGCAGCGGCAGCAGCGCCTCGAGCGTCGCGCCGACATCGCCCCAGAGGTTGAGCTCGGTCGGGTAGCGCATGCCGAGCTGCTCGGGCTTGAGATCGATCTGCACCGCGCGGGCGTGGCCCGTCGGCGGCAGGAACTCGCCGTACGGGTAGTTCGTGCCGAGCATGACGAGCGTGTCGCACTTGTGCATCTGCCAGCGGCTCGGCAGCGAGCCGAGCAGCCCGAGCTGCTGGGTGTGGAAGGGCACGTCCGACGGCACGACGTCCTTCCCCCGCAGCGCCGTGATGATGCCGGCGCCCGTCGTGTTCGCGAGCTCGACGACCAGATCGGTCGCGCCGCGCGCGCCCGCGCCGACGAGCAGGGTCACCTGGCTGCCCGCGTTGATGAGATCGGCGGCGGCCTCGAGCTGCTCGCGGGCGGGGACGATGCGGGTGGATGCCGGAGCCGCGCTCGAGCGCGAGACCCAGTGCTCGAGCGGGGGCTCCTGCGCCGGCATCCCCTGCACGTCATGCGGCAGCACCACGACGGCCGGCCCGAGCCGCGTCTGCGCGGTGCGGAAGGCGGTGTCGACCACGGCCTGCGCCTGCTCGGGAGTGACGACCGTCTTGACGTAGACGGCGACGTCCGCGAAGAGGCGCTCGAGGTCGCTCTCCTGCTGGGTCGCCGTGCCGAGCGCGGCGAGGCCCTGTTGGCCGACGATCGCGACGACGGGCACGTTGTCCATCTGGGCGTCGTAGAGCCCGTTGATCAGGTGGAAGGCACCCGGGCTCGAGGTCGCGACGCAGACGCCGACCTTGCCCGTGAACTTGGCGTGGGCCGTGGCCATGAAGGCGGCGATCTCCTCATGGGTCGGCCGGATGTAGTCGAGCCCGTCGCCCTCCTGATCGAGCGCGCCGAGGGCGCCGTCGAACGCGCCGATGCCGTCGCCCGGGTAGCCGAAGACCCTGGTCACGCCCCATTCCTTGATGCGGCCGATCACGAACTCGCTGACGGTGTGCTGCGCCATGTGCTGCCCCTTCCCCTTGCACGGGGTGGTTACCCGTGCGGGCGCCGTGGCACACAGCTCGGCGGCGTCGGCGGCGTCCGCGCGCCCGCGCGCCCCTTGTGCCCAGCGCGCCCCTTGTGCGGAGACGGGTCGATTGTGCGGAACCCGAGCCGCCCGACATCCGCACAATCGACCCGTCTCCGCGCACGCCCGGGGCCATGTTTGCCAACGCGCCCGCGGGGAACACGGCGCTCACACGGGTTGATATGGAGGTCGCAGGATGCCCGGCACACACGACATGCCCAGCACGATCGAGCGCTCACCGAAGCACGCTCAGCAGATCTGGGTCACGGCGCACGACTCAGCGCTCAAGGAGTACGGCCACGGCCGGCGCGCGCAGCAGACGGCGTATGCCGCACTCAAGCGCGAGTACGAGAAGGTCGACGACCACTGGGAGGAGAAGGGGCGCCGCGGCCCGTCCGACGCGGGCGCTGCGCACCGCGGCCGCCCGACCGCGGGCGGAGTCGACGCCAACGCCTCGAAGACACACCTGATGGATGTCGCCAAGCGCCTCGATGTGCACGGCCGCTCCTCCATGACGAAGGGCGAGCTCGTCACCGCGATCCAGAAGGCCAACGCGAAGGCGACGCGCGCAGCGCGGAAGTAGCTCGCGCCGCGCCGGTCGACCGAGCCGCTCGCGGCGGATGGAGACCGACGAAGCCGGCACGCCCGAACTCTCGCTACCTTGAGTCCATGGCCTACACCGTCGACTTCGTGAACGTGTCCACCGTCGGGCTCGAATCGTCGCCCGTCGCCGATGCCCTCGCGGGCCTGCGCGCGAACGAAGCACGCTACTTCAGGAACAAGTACGACCACGCCTTCACCACGGTGGCCGCTGCCGAGGCCGCCGCCGACCTCGCACGCGTCGAGCGCGTGCTCAAGGACGAACGCGGCATCGTCATCGCCTCCCCCGCCCTCGAGGTCACGCGCTTCGAGGTCGAGGGCATCGACTGGACCTACGTGTTCTACGAGTCGGGCCTGTCGATCAACGTGCTCTACACCCTGGCGGACGCCGGCAAACGCGCCGTCGGCTTCAAGCTGTCGATGGGCATGGATGTCCCGGCCGAGCTCTCCGCGTTCAAGTTCGCGCGGCAGCGCTCGAAGCTCGCGGGCGAGATCAGGGGCTCGTTCTTCGTCATCAAGGGCGAATACGCGTGACCTCCCGCACCGCTCGCATCGCGATCGCGCGCTGACGTGACACCGCAGCGCATCTCGCGCCGCTCCGCGCTCGGAATCGGCCTCGGCGCCGTCGCGGCGGCGGCCGGCGCGACCGCGCTCGCCGTCGAACGCAGCAACGCGGTCGCCTACGGCTCAGCGGGGTCGCCCGCCCATTTCGCGCCCACCGCGACGCCGACCGCCTACCCGAGCCCGCCGACCACGACGGCGGGCCCGCTCGTGCTCGGCAGCTTCGCGTCGAAGGGAATGTCACCGGCGCCGGCTCACGCCGTGCCGGTCGACTTCGAGATCTCGTACCCGCCGGGCTCCAAGCCGGGCGACCCGCTTCCCGTCGCCGTGCTGCTGCACGGCCTGGACGAGAGCGAGGCGACCGCGTTCGACTCCGACATGGCGTTCAACCTCTACCAGGCGCAGGCCGTGGCGCACGGCGTGCCGCCGTTCGCGATCGCGACCGTGTACGGGGCCGACGAGTGGTGGCACCCCCGAGCGGACCGCACGGATGCCGCCGCCCTGGTCGTCGACGAGTTTCTGCCGCTGCTCGCGGGCCGGGGCCTGCGCGCGGGCGCCGGCGACAAGGTCGCGCTCATGGGCTGGTCGATGGGCGGGTACGGGGCGCTGCACCTCGGCGGCCTGCTGGGGCCCGCGCGCGTCGCCGCGGTCGCCGCCATGAGCCCCGCGATCTGGCCCAGCTACCTCGAGACGACCGTGGGCGCCTTCGACGGGCAGGCGGACTTCGACCGCAACGGCGTGTTCGGCCGGCAGGCGTCGCTCGCCGACATCCCGGTCCGCATCGACTGCGGCCTGCAGGACGGGCTGTGCGCCTTCGCGAAGGTCTACGTCGAGGGCTTCGCGCACCGGCCGGCGGGCGGCTGGCAGCCGGGCGAGCACCTGCCCGGCTACTGGCGCAGCGTCGCGCCGGCGCACATGGACTTCGTGGGCCGCGCCCTCGCCGCCGGCGCCTGACGTCGGGCACTTTTTCTACTGGCGGGCATACCGGCAGCCGCCGCGGCATATGCCCGCCAGTAGAAAAAGTGCCCGGCAGGGAGCACCCCGAAGCAGAAACCGCAGCCCTCCGCAAGGGGGTTCCGCCCGGCATCCGCCCACACTCTGATGCAGTTGTGCCGCACCGGCACGACCGCACCCGAGACGAGTGAGGACGCCATGACCGACCTGACCGAAGCACGACAGCGACGAAGCGACGAGACCGCGGCGGCATTCGCGGCCATCGGCGAGGCATCCCCCGCGGACCGCCGCCGCATCGAAAACAAGGTCGTCGTCGCCCACATCGCGCTCGCCGAGTCGATCGCACGGCGCTACCGCCGCGGTGACGACGACGACAGCGACCTGCGCCAGGTGGCCCTGCTCGGCCTCGTGAAGGCCGCACGCCGCTACGACCCCGAACGCGGCACGCCGTTCGTGCCGTACGCGGTGCCGACCATCGACGGCGAGCTCAAGCGGCACATCCGCGACCACGGCTGGCTCGTCCGCCCCGGCCGCCAGATGCAAGAGCTGTGCACCGCCGTCACGCGCACCCGCCCGCGGCTCGCTCAGGCGCTCGGCCGCGAGGCGAGCGAGGCCGAGCTCGCCGCCGAGCTCGGGGTGACGGCCCGTGAGATCCACGCCGCGCTGGCCTGCCTGGATGCCCAGTCGCCCGTCCCCGTCGCGGCGAACCCCGATCGCGACGACGACGGACCGTCGGTCATCCCGCCCGTGGTCGACGGCGGCTTCGAGCGCGCCGAACAGCGCGCCATGCTCGCCGAGGCGCTGAACGGCCTCGACGAGCGCGAGGCGCTCATCGTGCAGCGCCGCTTCGCCGAGGAGAAGACCCAGGCCGAGATCGGAACCGAGCTCGGCGTCAGCCAGATGCAGGTCTCGCGCCTGCTCGCCCGCACGCTCGAGCGGCTGCGCACGCAGCTCGAGCCGACGTTCCCGCAGGGTCTGCGGGACGCCGCATAAGGACCCCACCGCGCGCCCCGGCGCGCACGACCAGAAGGAGGCCGCCATGTCCATGAAGCCGAGCCCGACCGAGGTCATCGAGTACCTCGGCGGCACCGACTACCCCGCCGACGTTGAGGCACTGCTCGAGAGCGCCCGCACCAACGGCGCCAGCGACGAGGTGCTCGCAGCCCTCTCGCACCTCCCGGATGAGGACTACACCGATCAGGCCGCGGTCGAGCGTGCGCTCACCATCGCCGACGATGCGGACACCTCGGGCATCCACCCGGTGACGCCGATCCGCTGACCGCGGGGCCGCCCGGGCCGCGCAACAGAACAGCGGAGCAGCGAGACGGGCGCCCGGGACAGGGGGGATGACCGGGCGCCCGCCTCACAATCAGGGGCACCGTTACGGCGCGATGGCCGCTCCGGCGGCGTTGAGGTACTCCTGCACCTCGCCCTCGCGCAGCAGCACCATGCCGCGCACGCCGTGGCTCGAGCGCTCGAGCGCCTCGAGCCACTGCCGGTTCAACTCGGGCGGCTTGGGAGCCGCGAACAGGAACTGCAGCGGGATGGCCGGCGACAGCCACAGGCTGACGCGGCCCGAGCCCTGATCGGTCGGGATGCTCCAGTTCAGCAGGAACGACTCCTGCCGACGCAGCTTCGTGGTGATCGCGATCTTCGCGTGGGCGAGGGTGCGGTCGTCGATCTCGAACCGCCCCGACTCGCCATAGACCAGGGTTCCCATGTGCGCTCCAAACCGGGGTGTCGTGTGGGGGTGGGGCCGAATGCGGCCACGGACTCGCCCGGTGCCCCGACGGTAGCACGCACCACCCCTGCACAGGTGTCGGCACAAATGCCGACACGAACGGGCTTCGGGTCGGCCGGGACGGCTCAGTCCTCGTTGAGGTGGCCGCTCATGCGGGTGTGGAAACCGCGCGAGATCTCGTCGAGGCCGACGATGTCGACGGATGCCCCGTGCTCCCGATACCGGGCCGTGACGGCGTCGAGCGCGGCCACGCTCGAGGCGTCCCACACGCGGGATCCGCTCAGATCGACGGTGACCTGCGCCGGGTCCTCGACGTAGTGGAACTGCTCGACGAGGTCGTTGCTCGAGGCGAAGAACAGCGGGCCGAGCACACGGTACGAGGCGCGGGCGCCCGAGGCATCCACCGTCCGCTCGACGCGCACCACGCGGGCGACGCGACGCGCGAAGAACACGATCGCGAGCAGGGTGCCGACGCCGACCCCGGTCGCGAGGTCGTTCGTCACGATGACGACCCCGACCGTCACGAGCATGACGACCGTCTCGGGCACCGGCATGCGGCGCAGCGTCGCCGGCGCGACACTGCGCCAGTCGATCGTGCGGATCGCGACCACCATCATGACCGCGGCGAGCGCGGCCATCGGAATGAGCGCCATCACCTGCGACAGCCCCGCCACGAGGATCAGCAGGAACACGCCCGCGACGACCGTCGAGTACCGCGTGCGAGCCCCGCCCATCTTCACGTTGACGACCGTCTGGCCGATCATGGCGCAGCCCGCGACGCCGCCGTAGAAGCCGGCGAGGACGTTCGCGATGCCGAGCCCCCACGACTCGCGCGACTTCGACGAGGTCGAGTCGGTCACGTCGTCGACGAGCTTCGCCGTGAGCAGCGACTCGAGCAGGCCGACGAAGGCCGCGGCCAGCGCGGTCGGGCCGATGATGCCGAGGGTGTGCGCGTTCAGCGGCACGTGAAGCAGGGTGAGGCCGGGCAGGCCGCCGCGCACGGCGCCCTCATCGCCGACATCCGGCACCTTCAGACGGAAGACGACGGCCGCCGCGGTGATCACGACGATGGCGACGAGCGGCGCGGGCACCGCGGTCGTGAGCCGCGGCAGCAGCGACACGATCAGCACGGTCACGGCGGCGAGCGGGTAGACGGCCCAGGGCACGTCGATCACATGCCGCAGCTGGGCGAGGAAGATCTGGACGCCGAGCGCGTTGACGAAGCCGACCATGACCGACCGCGGGATGTACCGGATGAGCTTGGCGAGCCCCGCCACCCCGAACACGATCTGGATCAGGCCCGCGAGCACGACCGTCGGCAGCACGTACTCGACGCCGTGCGCCTTCACCATGGGCCCGATCACGAGCGCGACCGAGCCGGCCGCCGCCGTGACCATCGCGGGTCGGCCGCCGAGGAACGACATCGAGATGGCGAGCACGACCGAGGCGATCAGCGCGACGTCCGGCCCGACGCCCGAGATGATCGAGAAGGAGATCACCTCGGGGATCAGCGCGAGCGTCGTCACCATGCCGGCGAGCGTCTCGGTCGTGATGAATCGAGGATGCCGCAGCAGGGCCCGCACGGGGATCAGCCCCCTGCCGTCGCGCTCGGCATCGAGGGGCGAGGAGTGCGGGCGGGGAGGCATTGCGTCGATTATCCCAGCCGTGCGGACGGCCAGGGGCAGGAGCGCCGAAGTCACCCCGTCGGTCACGCCCGGTCGGGGGCCGTGGCACTCAATTCGCAACCTCCGGTTGCGTTCGCGCGCGAGCGCGGCTAGCCTCATCGCAACCGAACATTGCGAAAGGAGCAGCCGTGAGCGACCCGACGATCGAGCGCCGACTGCACATCGATGCGCCGCCGGCGGTGGTGTTCCAGGTGATCAGCGACCCCGGCCATGTGGCGCAGTGGTGGCCCGACGAGGCGCGTTATCGAGCGGAGGCCGGGAGCCGCGGAGAGATCGTGTTCCGCTCGGCGGCCGGCGAGGTGACGGAGGGCTTCGAGGTCGTCGAGGCACAGCCGCCGCGACTGTTCTCCTTCCGCTGGACGCAGGCGCCGGGCATCCGCGCCGATCTCCACAACTCCTTCCTCGTGGTCTTCGAGCTGACGGCGGACGGCGACGGCACGCTGCTGCGGATGACCGAATCCGGCTTCCACGATCGCGGGTGGGATGCCGCGGCCGCAGAGGCGGCATACCGCGACCACGTCACGGGGTGGGACCTCTTCCTGCCGCACATCGCCCCCTACGTCGCCTCGCGCAGCGCGAGGGCACGATGAGCGCCGCGATCGACGACGAGCTGTGGTCCGCCATCGGCGACCCGACCCGCCGGAAGGTTCTGGACATGCTGCTCGAGACGGGCGGCGAGACGGTCACCGGGCTCGGCGCCGCGCTGCCGGTGACGCGTCAGGCCGTCGCCAAGCACCTCGACGTCCTCGCGGCGTCGGGCTTGATCGTGAGCACGACGGCCGGGCGGCGGCGGACCTACACGGTGGACCCGGAGCGTCTGCAGCGCGCGATCGCGCAGCTCGAGACGGTCGGGGCTGCGTGGGACCGGCGCCTCGACCGGATCAAGCACATCGCCGAGGCGATCAGTCGCGGCGCAGCCGCGGAATAAAGAGGGAGAGAGAACATGGTCGACATCCGGCACCGCATCGGCATCGAGGCGCCCGCGGAACAGGTCTATCGAGCGCTGGCGACGCCGGAAGGGGTCGCCGGCTGGTGGTCGACGGACACCACCGGCGACGCGCGCGAACTGCAGGTCCGGTTCGGCGACGCGGCCGGGTTCGACCTCGCGGTCGCCCGGGCGCTGCCGCGCGAGCAGGTGCAGTGGGAGGTCACGGCGGGGCCCGCCGAGTGGCTCGGCACGACCATCGCATTCGATCTCAGGGCCGACGGCGAGGTGACGATCGTGCTGTTCACGCACTCCGGCTGGCGGCAGCCGACGGAGTACCTGCACGAGTGCAGCACCCAGTGGGCCGTCTTCCTGCTCAGCCTGAAGTCGCTGCTCGAGACCGGGGCCGGCCAGCCGTGGCCGCACGGCGTCGACATCCACAACCTGCCCTGATGCCGACTGCACGCCGGGTCAGGCCCGGTCGTGCAGGGTGATCAGGTAGCCGTCGGGGTCGGAGAAGGTGAAGGTGCGGCCGAAGGGCCCGTCGATCGGCGCCGCGGCGATGGCGTGGCCGTCGCGGACCAGCGCGTCATGGATGCCCTGCACACCGGTGGCATGCAGCCAGATCGCGACCCCGACACCCGGCTGGGGCGCGGCCTCGAGATCGGCGCAGGGAACGATGTCGCGCAGCGCGAAGGCAACCGGCTTCGTCTCGAAGACGACCGCATGCGGCGGCCCGGCCGGCGAGCGGACGAGGCCGAGGTAGCGCTCATAGAAGGCCTGCGATGCGGCCAGGTCGCGCACCTGCAGGGAGATGAAGTCGGGGCCGGTGACGGGCATGGGATGCTCCTCTCGTTCATGTCAGTTATCTGACACATCACAGTATGTCAGAATACTGACATGAGTCAAGACGGTGCCGTCATCGACCTCGAGACCTCCCTGGGCTATCTGCTCAAAGAGGCCGCCAGCGCCCTGCGCGCCGCCATGGAAGACGTGCTGCGCCCGCTCGGCATGACGATCACCCACTACTCGTGTCTCGAGCTGCTGGCCCAACGGCCCGGGCTGTCCAACTCGGAGCTCGCCCGCGGCGCCTTCGTGACCCGGCAGTCGATGAACGTGCTGCTGCAGGCGCTCGAACGCGACGGCTACGTGACGCGGCCGCCGCAGGCGCCGGTCGGAAAGGCGCTGCCGACCCGGCTGACCCCGTCGGGGCGGCGCCAGCTCGACACGGCGTCCGCCGCGGTGCGCGCTGTCGAGCTCCGGATGCTCTCCGGCATGACCGCCGCCGAGCAGAACGCCGCCTTCGCCAGCCTCAGAAGCATGGTCGACGCGCTCCGCGACGGCGCGTGAGGGGCGCCGCGCGCTGCGGCGCAGACGGCGACGGCCCGACAGGCGCGCATCGTGCGCCTGCCGGGCCGTCGGTCATCCGTGTTACTTGTGCACGACCGCGGTGGCCTTGCTCGTCTTCACCACGGCGGTGTAGCCGGTCAGGGTGCCGGTGACGCGGACGCCGATCCGCTTGCCGACCTGCGCCTTGCCGAGCTTCAGCGTGCTGTGGGTCGCGCCCGAGATCGCGCGGCCGTTCGCGTACCACTGGTAGTGGAACGCGACGCCCGACGGCTTCCAGGTGCCGGCGTGTGCGGTCAGCGTCTTCCCGTTCGCGGCGGTGCCCGTGATCGTCGGGGTGGCCGCGGTCAGCGTGCCCGCCGCCACGGTCACGGCCTTCGAGGTCACCGAGGCGAAGGTGTATCCGGTCTGGGTCGCACTGACGACGACGGTGACGTGCTTGTTCAGCAGCGCCGCCGTGAGCGTCAGGGAGGAGCCGGTCGCACCCGAGACGGATGCCCCGTTCGCCTGCCACTGGTACTTGAGAGCCGCGCCCGCCTGCCAGCCGGATGCCGTCGCGGTCAGCTTCTGGCCGACCTTCGCGGTGCCGGCGACCGTCACCGTTCCGGTCTTGCCGGTGCCGGCCGTGACCGGTCCGACGACGGCGGAGGTCGCCGACATGTCGGTGTAGCCGGATGCCGAGGCCGTGACCTTGACCGCGATGTTCTCGCCGTACAGGGCGCCTGTGAGCGGCAGCGTGCTGCCGGTCGCCCCGGCGAGTGCGACGCCGTTGCCGGACCACTGGTAGGCGTAGACCGAACCGGGCGCGCCGCCCGCGGCGACCGCCGCGAGGGTGTTGCCGACCTTGGCGGTGCCGGTCACCGTCGCGGTGACCGGTGCGACGACCGGGCCGACCGCGGCCGAGGTCTCGGACTGGCTCACCCCGTTCGGCTGGCTCCCGGTGACGCGCACCGAGATCAGGGCGCCGGCATCCGCCGCGACGGGCGTGTAGCTGCTGTCGGTCGCGCCGGTGATGGGGGCGCCGCCGCTGAGCCACTGATAGCTCGGCGTCACACCGGGTGCCCAGGTGCCGGCATCCGCCGTCAGGGTGCTGCCGACGCGCGCCTTGCCGACGATCGTCGGCGTCGCCGCCGGCTCGAGCGTCTCGACCAGGATGTTGCGGTAGGCGGCCGGATGCCCGTCAGCGGTCGTCCACTGCGTGGCCCCCGTGCCGATGGTCGAGTCGGCCGAGGGCATGGCCTTCGGCACCTGGTAGCCCGCGAACACCAGCGTCAGGCTGCCGTCCGCGTTCTGCACGACCGAGGGGCCGTAGGCGCGGCCGCTGTAGTACGCGCCGATGCCGAGCGGGGCGGTGTTGCCGGATGCGTCGAACGCGGCCGCGGCGGCGAAGGTGTAGTCCGTGCTCACCACGGGCTTCGGAACGCTCCAGTGCTCGCCGTCCGACGAGGTCGCGTAGTAGATCTGGTTGTACGCGTCGCTGTCGCCGTCGGCCGACCACGCCGCCGAGTTGAACAGCGTGTAGCTGCCGTCGGCGTTCGTGATGATCGTGCCGGCTGCGCCGTTCCAGCGCATCTCGGTGGCATCCGCGAGTCCGTTGTCGGCGTAGTAGTTCAGCCCCTGCGCCGGGTCGGTCGTCGAGACCGGGTTCGTGAGGCCCTGGTAGTGGGCGCCCGGGTTGCAGTTCACGGTGTTGATCGACACCGTGCCGTCGGCGCTGCCGGTGACGCAGTCGCTGATCATGCCGCCGTTCGCGAGACCCGCGACGGAGAAGTTCACGCCGTCGGTGGTGTACGCGGCGCGGGTGAGCACCAGGTCCTCGTTGTTCTTGAACAGCTTGGCCGCCTTGCTGCTGCCCTCGCCGGTCAGGCCGAGTGCGGCCGGGGTCTCGACCGTCGCGCCGGGCGCGGCGATCTGGCTCGTGGCGTCGTACTGGTCGGATGCCGCGCTCGCCGGCACGGTGCAGCCGGTCAGCGCGTAGGTCGCGCCGGGGGTGAGCCCGGTGCAGGTCACCTGGACGAAGCCGCCCGAGGTCAGGTCGCCCATCGAGACCGTGACGGGGCTCGCCGTGCTGATGTTCCCGGGCAGGTCCTGGCCGACGTACTGGCCGGGCGCGAAGGTGAGCGTGAACGGCGCGGAGCCGAAGGTGACCGCGGCCGCGTTCGTCGTGGTGCCCGCGACGAAGTAGTTCAGCTCCTTCTCGGTGTACATCACCGTCGTGGCGCCCGCCGGGGCGCCCGGGTAGCTCGGCAGCACGTCGACGATGCCGTCCGGCGCCACGAGGCCCGTGGTCACCGCGTCCGCGGAGGCCGGGATGATCGGGTCGGAGGTGATCGGGTCACCGGGCGCGACGGCGAGCGCCGCGGCGCCGGGGCCGGTCGTGCAGTCCTCGATGGCGCTCGTCGGGTTGGCGTTTGCCTGCACGCAGTAGATCGCGACGCCGTCGATGTAGGCCCGGTTCGGGGCGTTGTTGTTGAACCAGGTTCCGGTCAGCGGATTGGTGAAGGTGCTCGTCGCGTTCGCATACGCCGCGCCCTTGGTCGCAACGACGCCGATCGCCTGCACGCCGCCCGTGCCGCCGAGGTTGTTCGGGCCGGAGGGGATCGTGAAGGGCGTGGCCGTGACCGACTTCGGCTTCGCGCCGGAGCCGGCGACGTAGCCGATGACCTGCTCGACGAGGTCGCCCGGGTTCACCGTCAGTGCGTCGGTGCCTGCGTAGGAGCATCCGGTCAGGTCGGTGGCGTCGGTGCCCGTGCAGGTGATGACGTCGGCCGCGGTCGGCGTCGGGGTCGCCGTGAGGTCGACGAATCCGCCCGCGATCAGCTGCTCGGTCGAGTGCGCCGTGCCCGTCGACTGCACCGGGATCGTCGCGGTGCCCGAGGTCGGGACCGACACGGATGCCGTGGCGAAGGAGTTCGGGTCGATGCCGACCTTCTCGACGGCCGGGGCCCCGTTCAGCGGGTCGGCCGCGGTCGGGGTGATCGTGTGCGTGATCAGCCCCACGCCGACGGTGTCGCCCGCCGCGCGCTGCAGCGTGTACAGGCGAGTCGTGCCGCCGATGGTGGTCACGAACGAGTGGCCCTGGCCGTCGTCGTTCACGTCACCCGTGGCGCAGTAGACCGGGTTCTGCTCGAGGTGCTCGCTGTCGTAGGTCCAGCTCTTCCCGCCGTCGGTCGAGGTGCCGACGAGGACGGCCTCGTCCTGATCCTTCGGGCGGTAATCGAAGTAGCCGGTGAGCGAGCCGTCCGCGTTCTTCACCACACGCGGGAAGTACGACGGTGCGAGCGGAAGGGTCGAGCCGTCGGGCTGGCGATTCACCGTCGTCGAGGTGGAGCCGACGCTCGTCGCGGCCGTTCCGGCGGGGTTCGCGCTCGTGGTGTCCGTCGACGCGCAGTACCCGGCGAGGGTGCCGGGGCTGCCGGCGATGCCGCTCGCATACGGATAGTTCGCGTTCGCCGCGCTGCCTGAGGCGACCGCGACGTTCGGGTAGCCCGTCGTGGCATCCGCCTGCCCGGCCGCGAAAGTCGGCAGCGAGACATCCGATGCAGCGGACGAGTCGCCCTGCCACTCGTCCCACGGCGCGGCGCTCGTGCCGTTCGTGATCGTCGCCAACTGCGGGATGCCCGCCGTGTAGCCCGGAGCCGCAGCGACCGAGGCCTGCGCGGCGGCAACCGGGCCGCCCGCAAGTCCGCCGCCGATCAGGCACACCGCGAGGGTGAACACCCCCGCGGCGACCGTGCTCCGCACGCCGCGCGGAGAACCAGAAGAACGCACCGAAAGATCCCTTCGAGATCACTTGTTCTGTGTCATGGCCCGGCGAGCGCCGAAGGCCGAGCTACAGAATCAGCGACCGAGGGGCTGAGAACTGACGCTTCAGGTGAATGGAAGCCGAACGAATGGCGAGCATTGGTCGGCGATCGGGTGTTTGACCCGTGAATGAGTGACACGGAGAGTCTGGATCACGACGCGGATGCCGGCAGAGAAGTCCCGTGCCCACGTCCGTTGGAGCAACAGCCCACTGCGGGGCGAGGTGTCGCTCACTCCGTCATCCCTGGCGCTCAGCCCACTTCTTCTGGGCCCGCGCCTCGAGCTTGAAGGTCTTGAACGCCCAGCGCGGGAATGCGCCGAGAAAGACGTATGTCTTCCCGTTGCTCTCGAGCGTGTACTGCCTCTTGCCCTCAGGCGCCTTCTCGGGGCCGCCGAGACTGGTGGCGAAGGCGCATCTGCCGCCGAACTCGAACTCGGTGCTGTCGGTCATGATCTTCCCTTCGATCGAACGCGGTCGGCTCGGCCACAGTGTAGGGATATGTCACAGCCCATCGGCGATGAAAGCGGGCTATTCCGAAACTCGCTTTGACCAGTAATTGCGGGGAGTCGCAGCGCAGAACAAATCTGAGTTTCCTCTGAGGGCGCAGCATTCTGCTCTGGCGAGGAGATGTGACGCCGAGACCAGGCAGCGACCCTGCAGTGGATCATCCACCGTTCCTCGTGGCGCTCTGCGCCACCACGTTCTGGGGTCTAGACGAAGCGTTCCATGCCCAGAAATCTCGGAGGCATGCCACCCTCTTCTCGCCGAGTCCAGAACGTCATCCGGAAGGTCCGCCCGTCGACCTGGGTCGGGCTCGCTGCGACCGCATTGTTCGCGCTGCTCGGCAGCCTCGACGGGTTCTGGTCGATGATCACCTGCATCTCGCTGGTCCTCCTCGGAACTGCCGTCTACAGTGCGATCTTCCGTCGCACTACCTGGTTGCGCCTGCCGAGGAGGCGCGGAATCGCCGCCGTAGGGGCCGCCCTCGCGCTCATCATGTTCGTCGGCGCTGCCAGCGCCTCGGCGGCCGCACATCCCACGGCACCGCAGGCGCAGCCGACACGCGCGCTTGCCTCAGCAGACCGACCCACGGGCTCCGCGCATACTGCGACCGAAACGACCAGCCCCGCCGAGGCGCCGACAACGACGTCAACGGTGCCCGTGACGCCAACGGCTACGCCCATGCCGAAGCCCACGCCGACCGCGGTGGTGACAACCCGGATCGTGACAGCGACGAGCCCCATCCCGTTCACACACGTCACGGTGCAGGCCCCGTCACTTGCAAAGGGAAGCAGTCGGCTGAGCGTCCGCGGCGTCAACGGGGTGGAAACGACCACCTACCGCGTCACCCTCACCAACGGGGTCGAGACCAGTCGGGTCGCGATCTCGCGGCAGGTGACGACCAAGCCTGTAGCGCAAGTCACCGAGGCGGGGACGTATGTCGCGCCCGCGGCACCGGCGGCGCCAGTAGCGCCCGGCAACGGAGCGACCGCGCTCTGCAAGGACGGCCACTACTCATATGCCGCGCATCATCAAGGTGCTTGCTCACACCACGGCGGCGTCGCGCAGTTCTACAAGTAGCGGGCGGTGGGAACGAGATAGCGCGCGGCCCGACGCGACCTCCGTCAGGATGCCCTGACATATCAGGTGATAGGTCAGGGCATCAAGGCAAGCCAGGTCACATGTTGTTGTGCGCAGCCGTGTAGAGAACGCTCATCATCTGGTTGGCCACGCTCGACGGCAGGTCGTAGAGGTCGGCAATCAGTTCAGCGATCTCCGTCGATGTGAAGCCGTACCCGATGAAGGTCTTGGTCGAGTCGAAGAGATCGACGAGTTCCTGATCGGAGAAGTCGGCGATCTGGAACATCCAGTGCTGGCGGACCTCATTGATGAAGCCCTGCTCGCTCGCAGTCCAGCGGGATGCGGGCGGCGCAGGCGCGGTCGGCGGTTCCGTTGCTGGAGGCTCAGGAGCAGGCGGCGGCGTAGGTGTCGGAGTCGGATCCGGCGCGGGGACAGCCGGCGCAGTGGCCGCGGGAACGTCCTCGGCCTCGGCGGGGCTCACCGCCCCGATCACAATGCCGAGAGTCATCAGACCGGCAAGAGAAGCGCCGGTGATGCCGAGTATGCGTTTGAGACGGCTGGGTTTCTTGGCCGGAGGCGGTGGGACAGTGGGCTGGGGGTTCACACTCTCAGTCATGTATCTATGCTTGCATCTTAGACTGAATAATGCCTGGCATCTCCTGGCCACGACGAAGCCCTAGGCCCACAAGCCCTCGTTCGCATCAGCGGAAACCGGCGTCGAAAACGGGCGGAGCCAAGCCCGGAGCGAAAACAAGAGAATCCCGCGCCAGTTGGCGCGGGATTCTCTTTCAACAAGGAGTTCTTGGAACAGTTCCTAGAACACCCCTTGAAGTGCCCCGTATTGGATTCGAACCAATGGCCTTCTGCTCCGGAGGAAATTGCTGATCAGAGGCAATTTCGAGAAACGTCTCTTGTTTCAAGAAACTAGAACAAAGCACCTTCTGTCAACTCGAATCTGAACAGCGCAAACCTGACAACACGTCTGGACTCTTCGCCAGGCGACTGGGCAAAAGAAGAAGTCGAAGCCGGCTCCTGCTGCGAGTCGAAGGGGCTGGCTGAGGCCGTCAGCAGATACTTCGATGGTGGCTTGGTACTTCCTGCGTCCGGACCAAAGCGGCGAATACGCGCTTTCGCAACTCAATCAGTTGCGCACGAACCTACGAAATGTGCCAAGCGGCTTCGCTCAAGAGGCCGTCCTTGCTGCAAGCCGCTACATGACATGGCACGAGACAGCCGAAAGCTTCCTTGCGTCCTTGTACCGAGACGCCGATGTTCCGCGCCGACTTCAGACCGATCGGTACTGGCACATTCGGGTCATCAGCCCGACGACCGAGCGCCCCTATCCCTTGATCGAAAGGGAAGTTGAAGAGCAGCAGCGATATCTGGAGGGCCTGGAGAAGCAGCTACTGCACTACCAAGAGTTGCTCAGGCCAGACCCAGATGAGGCACTTTTTATCTGCGACACGAACGTGCTCGTTCACGGACTGCCGTTTGAACAAGTCCGGTGGAACGAAGAGTTCACCGAGAAGAAGGCTCGGCTCTTGCTGCCGCTTGTCGTAATAGACGAGTTGGACGCGTTGAAGGACAGAGGAATCCGTGAAGCAGGAGGGGTCCTGAAGGCTCTCGATGGCGTCCTGGCCCCTGGGAAGGCCCTCGACCGTGTGACGCTGCGCGACAACGTGACTCTCCAAATCGTGGATGAACCTGTCGGTCACCAGCGCCTAGTGCGGATAGACGATGAGATCGTGCAGCAGGCGGCCTTCTACACTTCGATGGCAGGCCGCAAGATCACTTTGTTCACTAGGGATCGCGGGATGCGAGTTCGCGCAGAAACCAGCGTTGCCGACCTCGAAGGGCGCATGCTTCCGACGAAATACGAGCGTCGGCACGACTTCGATACGAAGGCTTGAAGCTCATGGATAGTGAGAAGCCAACGGTTCTGCAGGTGCCACGCGATCTCAGCGAGCGGCGGTCTCTCCTCGCGAACCGCCCCGTGGCGTGGGAGTACCTGCTCTTCGCATCCGTCCTTCTCGAAGGACTCGCCAGGGTCGAACCGAAATGGCGTGACTACCACCTGGGCTATTCGATGCGTATCGGGCCACAGGTTGCAGCACGGGAACTGCCCCTGCTAGTGCAGGACCGCATGTCTCAGGCCCAGGCCATCGTTGGCAACATGATGCGGGTAATCGGCCCGACAGCTCAGGAAGCCGCCTTCGGTGCACCCGGTGAACCCGGAGATGCTGCGCTCATCGAGCACATGGCGAGTCGGCTCGTTCAGATGTACGAGCAGCTTCTGGATTGGGCGGACGACTTGCTGTCGCTACGCGTGCCCGAGGCGGCCAGACGCGCTGTCGAGCTATGCGTCAAATTCGTGGAACAGCCGGTCTCAGAGTTTCGCGTGTTCGTGCCGAAGTGCGCGGCAGACCTTGAGGCCGCGCTGACGACTATCGCGGCAGGCACAGGCGAGCAAGTGCACATAACAATGCAACTGACTTTCACAGTGCCCGACGAGCTTCCGGGCGAATTCAAGAAAGAGCTTGAGCGCGCAATCGAGCAGGCCTGAGCGGACAGACCCCGGTTCCTATGAGGAGCTTTCGCCGTTTGATCGCGGTCTAGGTGTGGGTGGGCGTCGCGAATTGGCTTGACGACGAACAACGGCGTATGCGTAACGAAGAGCACGAAACTTGCCCACTGTCCCGTTGCTGAAGGCTTGGATCAACGCCGTTCGGAACTCCATAGGCGAGACCCCAATCTCGAATAGTCCCCGGAGTTCGGCAGCAGTAGGTCACTGCGTTGCACGCACTTCAATCGCCCTCAGCGTGTTGTACGCCGTCTCGCAGACCCGGCTCTTCGGCTTCGATGACCACCAGTCTGAGCCGCCTTCGGCTTGATGTCAGACAGCCTCATCCCACCGAAGGCAGGGATCAGGTGATTCTTCAGAAGTGACCGGTCATTGATCCAGGTCGTCTGCGCGACGCTGGACAGATGGCTCTCCATCCATACGGATGCGTACTGCTCGAAGGCAGTTTCGTTGTTCATATTCTCTCTGCACGTAGTACACAGAAGAGAGGCGGAAACGAAAGCTCCTGATCAGACCAGACTTTGGTGCCCCGTATTGGATTCGAACCAATGGCCTTCTGCTCCGGAGGCAGACGCTCTATCCCCTGAGCTAACGGGGCCAGGGCACGCTCAGGCTATCAGAGCGGGCGGGGCGAAAAGGGCGGATGCCACAGGCATCCGCCCTTCACGGCCTCGGCCCTACGCCGCGAGCTGCTCACCCAGCTTCTCGGCGATCGCGCGGCCGTGCGTCTCGGCGGCGGTGTGCGCGTCGGCGAGGTTCTTGCGCGCGAGGTCGACAAGATCGGCCATGTGCGGGGTCGTCTCGGCGAGAGTCAGCTCGGCCTCGATCACGGTGACCTCGTAGCCCCAGACATCCTCGAGCATGCGCTTCAGCCACGCGCTCGCGTGGTCCCAGCCGAAGCGGGGCGTGCCCTCGCCGTAGCCGCCGCCGCGCGCGATCACGAGGAACACCGACTTGCCGACGCCGAACTTCTCGGGCGCGCCGGGGCCGAAGCGGCCGTCGGTGAGCACGAGGTCGAACCAGGTCTTGAGGTGCTGCGTGACCCCGTAGTTGTAGAACGGCGCCGCGATGATCGCGACGTCGGCCGCAGCGAGCTCGTCGGCCAGCTGCGTCGCGAGGGCGACGGCGGCGTTCTGCTCGGCGGTGCGCGACTCGACCGGCGCGTAGCCGGCGAAGGCGGCAGTCGCCCACGCGTCGGACGGCAGCGGCTCGAGGCCGATCGAGCGCGTGGTGACCGCGGTGTCGTCGCCGAGCTCGGCGACGATCGCGTTCTGCAGGGTGTCGGAGACGGCGCGCGTGACCGAGCCCTCGGGCTTGATGCTCGCGTCGAGACGGAAGACGGTGCTCATCGGGAAACTCTTCTCGTTCGAGTGTGTTGTCTGGAACAGCATTATTCACAGCAGATGTTCTGCGATTCAGACGATAATAAACACAGACGATCTGAAATCCGCAACAGGTGAGGCAAGCCCGATAAAGTGAGCACCATGTCAGAAGCCCCCGAGGGACGCGCCGACCTCGGCTGGTCGCTCGGCACCCTTCTGCGCGGCTACCTGAAGCGCTCGGCGGACGCCGTGGGCGATCTTCCCGGCGGCCCCCGCGGCTTCCAGGTGCTGCAGATCGCGGGCTCAGGTTCCTGCTCGAACCAGGCCGAGATCGCCGAGGCGACCGGCCTCGACCGCACGGTGCTCACCTATCTCATCGACGACCTCGAGAAGGCCGGGCTCGTCACGCGCGTGCCCGACCCCAACGACCGGCGGGCGCGGCGCATCACCCCGACCGCGGCAGGCGCCACGCGGCTCGCCGACCTGACGGCGCGGATGGCCGCCGTCGAGGAGCAGCTGCTCGCCGGCATCCCCCGCTCCGACGCCGACGCACTGCGCACGATCATCACGCGCGCCGCGCACTCGCTCGGCGAAGACCCCGTCTCGGTCTGCCAGACGGTCGACGAGGTCGCGGCGAGCGCGTAGCCGCGGCTCGGCCGCCTACTCCGGCGCGGTCACGAAGTCGATCAGCTGCTCCACGCGCCCCAGTAGCGCGGGCTCGAGGTCGGCATACGTCGTCACCCGCGAGAGGATGCGCTGCCAGAGCCGCGCGATGTCCTCCTGGCTCTCGTGCGGCTGCCGCAGCGCCTGCGCGATGCCCTTCTTCCACTCGATGCTGCGCGGAATCGTCGGCCACGCCTTCAGCCCGACGCGAGCAGGCTTCACGGCCTGCCAGATGTCGACGAAGGGATGCCCCACCACCAGCACATCGGCGCCGAACGGCCCGCGCGCGACGGCATCGGCGATCCGCGATTCCTTGGAGCCTGTGACGAGGTGGTCCACGAGCACGCCCACGCGCCGCCCGGGCGCCGGCCGGAACTCGGCGAGCAGCTGCTCAAGGTGGTCGACGCCCTCGAGGTACTCGACGACCACGCCCTCGATGCGCAGGTCGTGACCCCAGACCTTCTCGACGAGCTCGGCGTCGTGGCGCCCCTCGACGAAGATGCGGCTGCCCCGGGCGACGCGCGCCTTCACCTCGCCCGCGTGGAACGAGCCCGAGGCGCTGCGGGCGTGGCCGGCGGGTGCGGCGGCCCTCGGCTTCACGAGCACGACGGGCTTGCCGTCGACGAGGAAGCCGTGGCCGAGCGGGAAGACGCGCACCTTGCCGCGCCGGTCTTCGAGCTGCACCAGGCCGCCCTCGGCGATGCCCACGACCGCCCCGACGAAGCTGCCGTCGGAGAGTTCGACCACGAGATCGCGCTCGGCCGGGGTCTCGATGGGCTGCACGATTCCGCGGCGGCGCCAGTTCTTGTCGGCGAGCACGTCGCTGCCGTAGGGGTCGTCCCAAGTCACCCGCTCGACGGTAGCCGACGGCGGTTCCGGGAGCCGGATCCGCCGCGCGGGAGCCGGATCCGGGCCCCGGACGGCGGATCCGGTTCCCGGACGTGGAACGCGCGCCGCGACATCCGCACTCGAATCGATTCGACGTCGGGTCGCCGCACCGATTAGCGTGAAGCCATGGCGACGAAGAAGTTCCTTTTCATCGGTGGCACCGGCACGATCTCGGCGAGCAGCGTGCGGCTCGCCGTCGAGCGCGGTCACGAGGTCACCGTGCTGAACCGCGGGCGCGAGGCGAGCCGCGCGATCCCCTCCGAGGTCGAGACCCTGGTGGCCGACATCCGCGACCCCGAATCGGTGCCCAGCGCACTCGGCGGCCGCGAGTTCGACGCGGTCGCCGAGTTCACGGCGTTCACGACCGACCACGTGCGCACCGACCTCGAGCTGTTCGCGGGCCGGGCCGGGCAGTACGTGTTCATCAGCTCGGCATCCGCCTATCAGACCCCGCCGTCGCGCATCCCGGTCACCGAGTCGACGCCGCTCGTCAACCCGTTCTGGCAGTACTCGCGCGACAAGATCGCCTGCGAGGACCTGCTCGTCGCCGCGCACCGCGACAGCGGCTTCCCCGTCACGATCGTGCGCCCGAGCCACACCTACGACGAGACCCGCCTGCCCACCCTCGGCGGCTGGACCGACGTCGCCCGCATGCGCGCCGGCAAGCCCGCGATCGTGCACGGCGACGGCACGAGCCTGTGGACCCTCACCCACTCCCGCGACTTCGCCGTCGCCTTCGTCGGCCTGCTCGGCAACCCGCTCGCGGTCGGCGACAGCTTCCACATCACGGGCGACCACCACCCCACCTGGGACCAGATCTACACGTGGATCGGCCAGGCCGCCGGTGTCGCGCAGCCCGAGCTCGTGCACGTCGCGAGCGAGACGATCGGCCGCGTGCTGCCCGACGACCTCGCCGGGCTCGTGGGCGACAAGGCGCACTCGATGGTCTTCGACAACTCCAAGGTGAAGGCGCTCGTGCCCGAGTTCGCGACGACCGTGCCGTATTGGGAGGGCGCCGCTGAGACGATCGCCTGGTTCGACGCGCACCCCGAGGCGCAGCAGGTGGATGCCGTGCGCGACGCCGCGTTCGACAAGCTCGTGGCGCACGCGCGGGCGTTGTAACCGCCAGGGTCTCCATTCGGCCTGGCGGCCTCAGTCGACCAGCGGAGCCGCTGGTCGACTGAGCGCAGCGAATGGAGACCCGCCCCCTGCCGCTGGCGCGCGCGCCTCGATAGTGTGGCGGCATGCCCGCACGTTTCCTCGTCGTGCCCCAGTGGCAGGGTTCCGGCTCGTCCCGCGCGATGCGCCTCGCCGACGGGGCGAACGCGATCGCGGGCGATCTGCCGGCGGCCGCCACGACCCCGGTCGAGGTGCGCGTCGAGGCCGGCGACTCGCTCGGCACCGGGGTGCGCCGCTACTCGTCGATCCAGGCCACGGCCGAGCAGGTGCACGCCGCGCTCGAGACCTTCGACGACGGCGAGACCGTGTTCCTGATCGGCGGCGACTGCGGGGCGGATGTCGCGGCCGCGGCGCGCGCGGCATCCCGCCACGACGATCTCCTGCTCGTGTGGTTCGACGCCCACGGCGACCTGCACACGCCCGAGTCCTCGCCCTCCGGCACGTTCAGCGGCATGGTGCTGCGCGCCCTGCTCGGCGACGGCGCCGAGGGGCTCGCGGTGTCCCCCGCGGCCTTCGCGCCCGAGCGCGTGCTGCACGCCGGCGCCCGCGCGCTCGACGAGGCCGAGGTCGCGTACCTCGAGTCCTCGGGCATCCGCGCTCTCACCGTCGACGAGCTCGCGACGGCCGAGGCCCTCGTCGAAGCGGCCGCCGCGACCGGGGCCGCGCGGGTCTACATCCACGTCGACCTCGATGTGCTCGACCCCGCGATCATCGAGGGCGTGGGCTACCCCGAGCCGTTCGGCCTCGAGGTCGAGCACCTGACCGCCGCGATCATGGCGCTGCGCTCGCGCTTCGAGCTCGTGGGCGGCGCCGTCACGGGCTTCGCGCCCGCGTCGCCGGATGCCGCGGCATCCGACCTCTCGGCGATCCTCCGCGTGCTCTCCGCCCTCACCCGCCCTCTCGCTCCCGCGGACGCGCGATGACCGTGCTCAGCTACGACGCGATCGTCATCGGCGCGGGCGCCGTCGGCGAGAACGTGGCCGACCGCGCGGTGCAGGGCGGCCTGCGCACGCTCGTCGTCGAGGCCGAGCTCGTCGGCGGCGAGTGCTCGTACTGGGCCTGCATGCCGTCGAAGGCGCTGCTGCGCAGCGGCAGCCTGCTCGAGACCGTGCGGGCGGTGCCCGGCGCGGCCGAGGCCGTGACCGGCGCGATCGATGCGCAGCAGGTGCTGCGCCGTCGTGACAGGGTCACGAGCAACTGGGACGATGCGGGCCAGGTGAAGTGGCTCGACTCGGCCGGCATCGAGCTGCTGCGCGGGCACGCCGAGTTCACGGGCGAGCGACGGCTGCGGGTGACCGCGGGCGACGGCACTGTGACCGAGGTCGAGGCCGTGCACGCGATCGCGGTGTCGACCGGATCGGCGGCGCTGCTGCCCGACATCCCCGGCCTGCTCGCCGCGCAGCCGTGGACGAGTCGTGACGCGACCTCCGCGAAATCCGTCCCCGCCTCGCTCGCGATCATCGGCGGCGGGGTCGTCGCTGCCGAGATGGCGACCGCCTACACATCGCTCGGCGCGGCCGTCACGCTGATCGCACGCGGCACCCTGCTCGCGGCCGACGAGCCGTTCGCGGGCGAGGCCGTCGCGGCGGCGCTCGGCAAGGCGGGGGCGGATGTCCGACTCCGCACCACCGTCGAGCGCGTCGAGTCGGGCGTCGACGGCCACGCGCTGCTGCTCTCGGACGGCACGGCGGTCGTCGCCGAGAAGATCCTCGTCGCGACGGGCCGCGTGCCGCGCACGGGCGACCTCGGCCTCGAGAGCATCGGCTTGCCCGGCGGCGGCTGGCTCGCCACCGACGACTCGCTGCGCGTGCTCGGCCCGGGCGGCGAGCCCATCGGCTGGCTCTACGCGACGGGCGACGTCAACGGCCGCGCCCTGCTCACCCACCAGGGCAAGTACCAGGCGCGCATCGCAGGCGACGCGATGGCGGCGCGCGCCTTCGGACGCCCGATCGACCTGGCGCCGTGGGGCGTGCACGCCGCGACCGCCGATCACGACGCCGTGCCGCAGGTGACCTTCACCTCGCCCGAGGTCGCCTCGGTCGGTCTCACGGCCGCCGCCGCCGAGAAGCGCGGCTTCCGCACGCGCGTCGTCGACTACCCGATCGGCTGGGTCGCGGGCGCGACGATCCACTCCGACGGCTACGAGGGCCAGGCGCGCGCGGTCGTCGACGAGGACCGCGGCGTGCTGCTCGGCGTGACCTTTGTGGGCGCGGATGTCGGCGAGCTGCTGCACGCCGCGACGATCGCCGTGACGGCCGAGGTGCCGCTCACGCGGCTGTGGCACGCGGTGCCGTCGTACCCCACGCTCAGCGAGGTGTGGCTGCGACTGCTCGAGGCCTACGGCAGGCCCACGACGTGAGAGACGACGAGGAAGGCGGGTGCGCATGAGCAAGCGCGTCATCGTGATCACCGGGGCGAGCTCGGGGCTCGGGCGCGAGGCCGCGCGCGAGATCGCGGCGCGGGGCGACCACGTCGCCGTCGTGGGGCGCAACCCTGAGCGCACGCGGGCGGTCGCCGCGCAGGCCGGTGGCGAGGCCTACCTCGCCGACTTCGACCGCCTCGCGGATGTGCGCGAGCTGGCATCCGCACTGCTCGATCGCTACGACCGCATCGACGTGCTCGCGAACAACGCGGGCGGCCTCGTGAGCGAGTGGGCGCTGACCGAGGACGGTCACGAGCGCACCTTCCAGTCGAACGTGCTCGCGCCGTTCCTGCTGACCGAGCTGCTGCGGCCACGGCTCGTCGAGACGGCGGGGCGGGCGGATGTCGCGCCGGGCACCGTGCGCGTCCTCGCGACGGCGTCGGCGGCGAACACGTTCGGGCGGGTGGATCTCGCCGATCTGGACTGGGCCGACCGGCCGTACCGCGGCGGTTGGCCCGTCTACGGCGCGGCGAAGCTCGCGGTGATCCTGTGGGTGCGCGAGCTGGCCGAGCGGCTGCACGGCACCGGCGTCACGGCCTACTCGATCCACCCCGGGGTGGTCGCGACGGGCTTCGGCTCGACCTCGACGCTCATCGGCTTCGCGAACCGCCTGCTCGGCCCGCGCTGGGCGCGCACCCCGCTCAGCGGAGCCGAGCCGCTCATCGCCTTCTCGAGCACCCTGCCGATGGACGGCCCGAGCGGCACCTACTTCGCGCGCTTCACGCCCGACGGGTCTCAGGCGCCGCAGGCGCGCGACGAGCGGCTGCGGCACGAGCTGTGGGCGCAGCTCGCGGAGCTCGCAGAGGTCTGAGGCCGAGGTTCGGGGGCCGAGCCGCGGCTGCGCGGACTCCTGGCTCCAGGCCCTTGCGCATAACTCCTGATGAAGAACTTCGGCATCGCCCGGGACCCGCGTGATTCCGGGCTTCCGCTGTGCAGCGGCGCACATCGATCCGGAGTTATGCGCAGTCGCTTTCGCTGACTATCGCATCCGGCTCGGGAGCAAAGCGGACACCGCCCAGAGGCATCCGATGAGAATCGCCGTGCAGCCAACCGCGACAGTGCTTCTCACCGATTGCCGCAGCCTTCCAACCGAACGGACCCGTCTGGCCCATTCACTCCGGTTCATCTCGGCGAAGAATCGAGTGGCCCGTCGCCGATACCGGATCAGAGCGACGCCGCTGCCGATGATCAGCAAGCCCAGGATGAACTGCAGAACAGGGTTCACGCCCCGATTCTCCTAGTTCCGTGCGGGAACACATTGACGAAACGATTGGTACCTCGATCAGAACGCACTACCGCTGAGCTCGGATCCCATCTGCAACGTCGCCGGGTCTCGCCGTGCGGGGCTATCTAGCTCACTCCGGTACGGCGACCTCCAGGCCGCAATAGGCGGGGCGGAGCCGCTCATCGCCTTCTCGAGCACCCTGCCGATGGACGGCCCGAGCGGCACCTACTTCGCGTGTTTCACGCCCGACGGCACGCAGGCGCGCGACGAGCGGCTGCGGCACGAGCTCTGAGCGCTACTCGCGGAGGTCGCGGGCACGGAGGGCTGAGGGGCAAATAGCCGCGTCGGCTGGCGTGCGCCTGAGGCCTAAAGGTCGTTGCCGCGCCGTTCCGCGCGGACGCAATTCGCCGGCGTCGACGGCGCGCCGCCCGCAACACGCCGATCGCCGTTGCAAATCGCGTCCGCCCGGAAAAACCGAGCTCAGGACTGGACAACGAACTCCAGGCCGCACGTCACCCACTGGACGTCCTGCGCAGGAATCCACCACTCGATGACGGCGTCGGCTGTCTGGAGTTCGAGGATCGCCGTGGTGCTACTACTGGGGCCAACGGCGGACAGCTGTTCTGACAGCCGCAGAGGCCGGGCAGGCTTCGGGATGCCCAGGATGTGCAGCTCGATCTCCTCGGCGCTGAGGCGCCGAGGATCCACCTTCGCGGTGATGCTCCGCCACCGCGGGGACAGGCCACTGGCCTCGCCGCTCTGCACCCGCATGAGCCCGACGACTGCCCCGCGCTCACGCGCCCGGCGCTCGCGGCGACCCTCGATCGCGATTTCGGCGAGGAACTGGAAGAACCCGACGATCAGGTCGCCGAAGAACTCGAACATCCTCGAATCATGTCAGCCAGCCGTTGAGCTCAGCCAGCTCCCGTGCGATGTCGAGGGTGAACTTCGTGGAGTTATAGCTGCCCTACCGTCACGTCACCACACCGGCGGGCGCCGGGACCTCCAGCGGAGCTTGCGCTCGAGCTGCGCCGCGAGGGCGAGCAGCGTGACCTCGCCGCCCGGGCGGCCGATGAGCTGGACCCCCATGGGCAGCCCGGCCGGGGCATCCTCGCTCGCCTCCGTCTGGAAGACGGGCACGGTGATCGCGGGCAGCCCCGACACGTTGACCATCGACGTGAACGGCGTGTACTGACATTGCTGCTCGAAGTTGTGGGGCATGTCGGCCTGGTCCCACCACCCGTTGGGCCGTGGCGTCATCGCGAGCGTCGGCGTGAGCACGGCATCGAACGCCGCGAAGCGCGCGATGAAGCGGCGCTCGAACTCGCGCAGGGCCACGAGGGCGGAGGTCAGCCGGCCGGCCGTCAAGGTGCGCCCCTCGGCGATCAGCCACTGCGTGAGCGGCTCGGTGAGCGCCAGCTCGTCGTCGCCGAACGGGATCGACGCGGCGCCGCCCTGCCACGCCGCGATGAACGCGGGCGCGTAGCTCGGGTCGGGGTCGAGGCTCGTCGCGTCGACGCCGTGACCGAGCTCGCCGAGCGCCGCGACGGCGACCTCGAGGGCGGCGGATGCCTCGGCCGAGGTCGCGATCTCGTACTCCGCGTCCCACGCCGAGCTCGTCATGACCCCGAGCTGAAACCGCTTCGTGCCGTCGCCGAGCTCGCCGCGCACGGCCGCCGCGAGGAACGGCTCGCCGCCGCCGGGTGCCCGCACGGAGTAGTGGTGGTCGATCGTGCCGTCCGGCTTGCGGGCGATCATGCCGTCGAGCAGCAGTGCGGCATCCGCGACGGTGCGCGCGATCGGCCCGTTGACGACGAGCCCGTCGGGCGAGCCGAGGCCGCTGCCCGCCGGCACCAGCCCGCGACCCGGCTTGAGGCCCACGAGTCCGCAGGCGGCGGCCGGGATGCGGATCGAGCCGCCGCCGTCCGACCCCGGCGCGAAGGGCAGCATGCCGGCGGCGACCGCGGCCGCCGCTCCCCCGCTGGAGCCGCCCGCGTTGAGGTCGAGCTGCCACGGGTTGCGGGCCGGCGGCCCGACGCGGGTCTCGGTGTACGCCGGCATCCCGAACTCGGGCACCGCCGTCTTGCCCAGGCTCACGGCGCCGGCCGCGTCGAGCTGCCGCACGATCTCGTCGCTCGCATCGGGCACGTAGCCCGCGCGGGCCCGCGAGCCGTAGGCCGTCGGCACGCCCTGACGGTTCCAGAGGTCCTTGTCGCCGAGCGGCAGGCCCCAGAGCGGAGCCGATTTCGGCATGGATGTCTCGACCACCCGTGCCCGTTCGAGCGCGGCATCGCCGGTCACGGTCGCGAACGCGCCGACGCGAGGGTTCAGCGCCTCGATGCGCTCGAGGTAGGCCTGCGTCAGCTCGGTCGGCGAGACGTCCCCGCGCTGCAGCAGGTGCCACTGCTCCAGCGCCGTGTATTCGTGCAGATCGCCCAGCCCGGCCGCGTCGCTCACCCGCTCACTCTGCCAGCCGCCCGGTCCACGCGCATCGAGTTGGCGGTCGTCGCCCTCATCCGCCCGGGTTGAGAGCGGCTACTGCCAAGTCCGCGGGCGCAGCCCGGGACGGCGGCACTGGGGCGCAGCACGGCACGGAGCGGGACTGCGCGGCCACCACGGCACGGCCGCGTAGCCTGGGCCGGTGCCCTCCCCCGCGCAGTCGCCCGGTCAGCCGGCGCGCGCACGCCTGCGTGACCTGCCCGACTTCGCACGGCTGTGGGCGTCGAACCTGCTCGGCGACGTCGGCGCCGCCTTCGCGACCCTCGCGCTCAGCGTCACGGCCGTCGCCGTGCTGCACGCGAACGCGTTCCAGGTCGCCGTCATCGCGGCGCTCGGCAACGGCGCCTATCTCTTCCTCGGCGTGCCCGCGGGCGTGTGGGCCGATCGGATGCCGGCGAAGCGCCTGCTCATCGCCGCCGATCTCGCCCGGTTCGCCGCCGTCGCCACGGTCCCCGTGGCCTTCGCCCTGCACGCCCTCACGGTCGGCCAGCTCATGGCCGTCGCCGCGGTCACGAGCGCCGCGAACGTCGTGTTCGAGGTGGCCCACACGACAGCCGTGCCGACCGTGGTCGGGCGCGGGCACGTCGCCGAGGCATCCGCCGCCCTGCAAGCGGCCGACTCGACGGTCAACGTCGTCGGGCCCGGGCTGGCCGGCTGGCTCATCGCCGCGACCGCCGGCCCGGTCGCCTATGTCGTGACGGCGGCCATGCACCTCGGCTCGTCGGTGAGCGCGGCGCTGCTGCGCAGCCCGGCGCGCACCGGCACGGCCGTGCAGCACCCGCCGTTCTGGGCGTCGCTGCGCACGGGCCTCGCCTTCGTCGCCCGCACGCCGCTGCAGCGCACCTTCGCCCTCGCCGCCGCGACCATCAACTTCGGGGCCGGGTTCATCGCGGCGGCGTATGCGCTGTTCGTGCTGCGCACCCTGCACCTGACCGCGGCCCAGTACGGCGTGATCCTCGCGATCGGCGCCGTCGGCGGCATCCTCGCCTCGCTCATCGGCATGCGCGTGCGCGCCCTGCTCGGCGAGATCCGCGGTCAGATCATCTGCTACGCGCTCATCCCCGTCGCCTTCGCGCCCGCACCGCTCGCTCCGCACCTGCCCGTGCCGCCGTTCGTCAGCCTGACCGTCGCCGAGTTCCTGCTCAACCTGCTGATCGTCACCTCGGCGATCAGCTCATCGGGCGTCTACCCGCGCATCACCCCGCCCGAGCTGTTCGGCCGCGCGACCGCCGCACGCCGGACGATCACGATGGGTGTGCTGCCGCTCGGTACCCTGCTCGGCGGAGTGCTCGGCTCGGCCTTCGGCTACACGGCGACGCTGTGGGTCGGCACGGGCGTCATCGCGTGCAGCGTGCTCGTGTTCGCGACCTCGCCGATCATCCGGCTGCGCGATCTGCCGCGCGAGTGGGAGTCGGGCGCCGTGGCCGCCTGAGCCTCATGGCCTCATGCGCGTGAGCCGATCGAGCGGAGTCGGGCCGATTCGGCGGAGCCGATTGGCGCGAAGATCCGCACAATCGACCCGTTTCCGCGCATCAGCCCGGGCAGATGACCGAAGCGGCGGCCATCATGGCATCCTCGACGACCGCGAAATACGCCCACTTGCCGCGCTGCTCGCGCGTCACGAGCCCCGCCTCGACGAGCAGCTTCATGTGATGCGAGACGGTCGGCTGGGTGAGCCCGACCGGCTCGATCAGATCGCAGATGCACGCCTCGCCGCCCTCGGACGCCCCGATCAGCGACAGCAGACGCACTCGGGTCGGGTCGCCGAGCGCCTTGAAGACACGGGCGATGGCCTCGGCGTCCGCGGCCGAGACGGCCCCGCCGGGCTCGCGCTGGCCGACGGAGTTCTTCGTCGGCAGCAGCGGGCGCGCGGGCGAGATCGTCGTCATGCGCTCCAGCATGACACCCCCGGATTGATCACCGTCGATCAGGCCGACATACTGGTACGCATAGAGGTTTTTCTATGCATGAAGTGAGGATGTCGTGGCCGAACTCCCCGTCGTCGTGATCGGCGCAGGCCCGCAGGGCCTCGCCGCCGCAGCCCGACTGCTCGAGCGGGGCATCGAGCCGCTCGTCCTCGAGCGCGGCACCACGGCCGGCGCGGCCGTCGGCGAGTGGGGCGACGTGCGGATGTTCTCCGAATGGCCCGAGCTCGTCGACGGCCCGGCGCGCCGCCTGCTCGAGGCCGTCGGCCACGAGATCCCGGCCGCCGGCTACCCCACCGGTGCCGAGTGGACGGCCGACTATCTCATCCCTCTCGCCTCCGCGCTCGGCGTGCGCGTCCGCACGGGCGCGACTGTCACGGGAGTCGCCCGCTCGGGCCGCGACCGCCTCGTCGACGCCGGCCGCGCCGAGGCGCCCTTCGAGGTCCGCATCACCAACGCCGACGGCTCGGAAGAGCGCATCACGGCCCGTGCCGTGCTCGACGCCTCCGGCACCTGGCCGCAGCCGAATCCCGCGGGCGCCGCGGGCCTGCCCGCCCTCGGCGAGCGCGGTGCCGCCGCGGAAGGTCTGATCGGCTACCGAATCCCGACCGCGACCGAAGCCGACGACCTCGCCGGCAAGCACATCGCCGTGATCGGCAGCGGGCATTCGGCATCCCACGCCGTCATCCGCCTCGCCGCGCTCGCGGAGCGCGCGCCCGGCACGCGCGTCGAGTGGCTCATCCGCCGCGGCGCTCCGTCCGGGCTCAGCAGCGCGAACGACCAGCTGCCCGCACGCGGTGCCCTCGGCGGCCGCGCCAGCCAGGCCGTCGAGTCGGGCGCGGTCGAGCTGGTCCGCGGCTTCCGCACCGCGGCGTTCGAGCGCACGGGCGGCACGCTGACGGTCGTCGGCGAGGATGCCACACGCATCACCGACGTCGACCACGTCATCGCGCTCACCGGGTTCCGCCCCGACACGGGCTTCCTGTCCGAGCTGCGCACCGCGCTCGACCCGAGCCTCGAGGCCGTCGCCGGCCTCGCCGAGCAGATCGACCCGAACCGGCACAGCTGCGGCACGGTCCGCGCGTCCGGCGTTCTCGAGCTCGCGCAGCCCGAGCCCGACTTCTACATCGTCGGCGCGAAGTCGTACGGCCGCGCCCCCACCTTCCTGGCCCTGACCGGCTATGAGCAGGTGCGCAGCGTCGTCGCCGAACTCGCCGGCGACCATTCGGCGGCGCTCCGCAACGAACTCGTGCTGCCCGAGTCGGGTGTGTGCGGCGGCGCCGGCGACTTCGGGGACGCCAGTTGCTGCTCCCCCGCGGCCAAGCAGCCGCTGACGCTGGGTCTGCGCCCCGACACCGTCGACGCGTAGCCGATGGATCGCCGGAGCCTGACCGGCGTGCTCGTCGCGCTCTGCGTGACCGAGATCGTCAGCTACGGCGCCCTCTACTACGCGTTCACGGTGCTCGCGCCACGCATCGCACACGACACCGGCTGGTCGACGTTCGGCATCACCGCGGCGTTCTCGGCAGGCAGTCTGCTGGGCGCGATCGCCGGCATCCCGGTCGGGCGCGTGATTCAGCGGTTCGGGCCGCGGCCGGTGATGTCCGCGGGCAGCGTCGTCGCGGCGTCGGCCGTCGCCGCGGTGGCGCTCGCCCCGAGCCTTCCGGCGTTCTTCGCCGCGTGGCTCGCGGTCGGCGCCGCGACGTCGGGGCTCTACTACCCGCCGGCCTTCGCGGCGCTCACCCGCTGGTTCGGCGTCCGGCGGGTGCGGGCGATCACGACGCTCACACTGGCGGCGGGTTTCGCGTCGACGATCTTCGCGCCCCTGACGGATGCCCTCGCCGACCGCCTCGGCTGGCGCGGCGCCTACCTGGTGCTCGCCGCGATCGTGCTGGTGATCACACTCCCCGCACATGCCGTCGCGCTCCGGCCCCCGTGGGCGTCGAGCGAGACATCCGCCCCCAACACGACCGGGAGTCGGATCCGCGGTGCGGGAACCGGATCCGGTTCCCGCACCGCGGATCCGACTCCCGTAGACGCCGTATCGTTCGCCGCCCCTTCGCCCCGCACCGTTCCACCGGTCGCCGCCGACCGCGAGATCCTCCGCAGCCGCCCGTTCGTGCTGCTCTCGATCGCAGGCACGCTCACGTCGTTCGTCAGCTACGCCTCGCTCGTCGCACTGCCGGTTCTCTTCCTGCACCGCGGAGCGAGCCCGGCCCTCGCCGCCTGGGCGATCGGGCTGAGCGGCGCCGGACAGGTCGGGGGCCGCCTGATCTACCCGTCGCTCAGCACCCGGCTCGGGCCCGTGACACGCGCGGTCGCGGTGATGGGGCTCCTCGCCACAACGGTCCTGGCACTCGCCGTCATCCCCGGGCCACCCGGGCTGCTCATCGCGATCGCGGTCGTCGCGGGTGCCTCGCGCGGCCTCTTCACGCTGATCAATGCGACTCTTGTCGCGGACCTCTGGGGCCCGGCCCGCTACGCGAGCGTGAGCGGCGTCTACAACGCACCGCTGTCGGCCGCGGGCGCGCTCGCACCGGGCATCGGCTCGGGCATCGCCGCAGTCGCCGGCGGCTACCCGGCCCTCTTCGCGATCCTCGCCGCGATCGCGGCCTCGGCCGTCGCGATCGCGGCGCTGAGTGCAGGCCGCAAACAACTCTGGCGCGCGGCGCCGAGCACGGCGGTCGCGCTCGACTGATCCACTACTTCGACGCCTCGGCACCCCACGACAGCGCATGCAGGTGCTGCCGGCACGCATGCTCGGCCATGACGGGCAGAAACCGCGTCACCGCGGCATGGGGCGCGATCTCGTCGTAGGAGTCGTGAAGCATCCGCTCGATCGTCTCGTGATCGAAGACCCCGTCGAACTCGTCTTCCAGTCGTTCGGCGGCGTTCGCCAGCGCGAGATCCTGGTCGAGTGGCGCCGTGATGTGGGACGTCATCGTCCTCACCTTCCCTTCAGGCCGCGGTGCCTTCGCCACGCGAATTCACCTCTCGTTTACCTGTTGTTCACCTTGTCACTATGATCCGGCACTCTTGACCCTGTCAACGGCGACACGCGGCCGACAATCAGCGGTCGATCAGGGGGTCGTCAGGCTGCGGCGACCAGCGGCGCGAGTTCACCGATGCGCTCGGCAAGCAGCTCGAAGGCGTGCTCGAAGGCAGCGGCCGTTCCGGCGGCGACCGGGTCGGGCACCGACCAGTGCAGGCTGCCGTTGCGGATCTCTTCATGGGCGCGATCGCACACCGTGATCACGAGATCGCGGCCATCGGCAACGGCGTCGAGCGCACGCGGCTGCACATCGGGCAAGTCGACGCCATGACGGCGGGCCACGTCGATCGCGCCGCTCGCAACTCGATCGGCGGGGTGGGTGCCCGCGGATGTCGAGGGCACGCTGCTCACGCGCCTCCACAGCGCATCGGCGAGATGACTGCGCGCCGAGTTCGCGGTGCACACGAAGACGACGCGCGGAGCCACAAGGCCGCCCCGGGAAAGGAGGCCGCCGAGCAGCGCGCGATTCAGCTGCAAGTAGCTGCGCCGCCGGTCGGCTTCGGAGCGGTGGCGACCGACCAGCCCCGAACCCTCGAGCACGCGCAGGTGATGCGCCATCAGATTCGAGGGCATGTCGAGCTCGGCCTGGAGTTCGCCGGGCGACCGGTCGCCGAACATGAGCAGGTCGACGATGCCGAGCCGAGCCGGGTCGCCGAGCGCGGCATGGACGGCTGCGCGCTGCATCACAGCCGTTTGCTCAATGTTCATTGAGGCAATTTTGACTGAGCGGCCTGACGTCTGTCAACGTTGTGCCGTGACCCTTCCGAGCCCGCTATGGCGCCGCGCCCTGGCCGAATTCCTCAGCACCGGCCTGCTGGTCGCTGTCGTCGTCGGCTCGGGTGTCGCCGCACAACGACCGTCACCGCGCCTGCACGCCGGCGACGCCGTCACCCCCGAAAGGATCTGAATCATGTCGACCGCCACCCCCACCGTGCTGTTCGTGTGCGTGCACAACGCCGGCCGCTCGCAGATGGCCGCCGGCTTCCTGCAGGCGCTGGCCGGCGATCGCGTCCAGGTGCTCTCCGCCGGCAGCGAGCCGGCCGACGGGCTCAACCCCATCGCGGTCGCGGCGATGGCCGAGGTCGGCATCGACATCGCGGGCAGTCAGCCGAAGATCCTCACCACCGAGGCCGTCAAGGATTCCGACGTCGTCATCACCATGGGCTGCGGCGACACGTGCCCGATCTTCCCCGGCAAGCGCTACGAGGACTGGGAGCTGACCGACCCCGCCGGCAAGCCGCTCGACGAGGTGCGTCCGATCCGCGACGACATCAAGGCACGCGTCGAGGCGCTCATCGCCGAGCTCGTGGGCTGACCACCGCCGCTCCGCCCGATACAGAAGCCCTGGCCGCACCCGAACCGGCCGGGGCTTCCGTGCGCCTGCCCGTGCGCCTGCCCTGCGATGAGTGGGAGCCGGATCCGCGGTGCGGGAACCGGATCCGGTTCCCGCACCGCGGATCCGGCTCCCGCTTGCGCGCGGCGCCCCACTGCCCCGCTACACACCCGGCCGCACCAGCAGAATCCTCTTGACATCCGCCCACCCCAGTGGTTCATTAGTCAAGTAACTAACCAAACAACGAGGGCCGCATGATCGACGAAGGCAAGCCGATCTTCCTGCAGATCGCAGAGCAGATCGAGAACGACATCATCGAGGGCGCCCTGGCCGAAGAGAGCCAGGTCCCGTCGACGAACGAGTTCGCCGCCTTCCATCGCATCAACCCCGCCACCGCCGGCAAAGGCGTGAACCTGCTGGTCGACGAAGGGGTCCTCTACAAGAAGAGGGGCATCGGCATGTTCGTCGCCACGGGCGCCCGCGACGTCCTCATCACCAAGCGCCGCACGCAGTTCGTCGACGACTACGTGCGCCCGCTGCTCACCGAGGCGGCGAAGCTCGGCATCGACCCCCGCACGTTGAGCGGACTGATTCAGGATGCCTCGGCCGAGGCATCCGCCGAGCCCGCTCCTTCCCGCGCACACGGCTAGACCAACACAGCTAGGACGAGCAATGACCACCGCAACTCCGGCCATCGAAACCCGCGGCCTGACCAAGCGCTTCGGCGCGATGACCGCGCTCGACGATGTCACCGTCACCATTCCCGCCGGGTCCATCACGGGCCTGCTCGGCCGCAACGGCGCGGGCAAGACCACGCTCATGCACGTGCTCACCGGGCAGGACTTCCCGAGCGAGGGCGAGGCCCGCGTCTTCGGCCAGCGGCCCGCGGAGAACGCGAGCGTCCTGCAGCACATCGCGTTCATCAAGGAGAGCCAGAAGTACCCCGACGACTTCAAGCCGAAGCACGTCCTCACCTCCGCCCCGTGGTTCTTCGAGAACTGGGACGCCGACTTCGCGGCGCAGCTCGTCGACGACTTCCGTCTGCCGCTGAACCGCCGCATCAAGAAGCTCTCGCGCGGGCAGCTCAGCGCCGTCGGTGTGATCGTCGGCCTCGCGAGCCGGGCGCCGCTGACGTTCTTCGACGAGCCGTACCTCGGCCTCGACGCCGTCGCCCGGCAGATCTTCTACGACCGCCTGCTCACCGACTACGCCAAGTTCCCGCGCACCGTCGTGCTGAGCACCCACCTGATCGACGAGGTCGCGAACCTGCTCGAGCACGTGGTCGTCATCGACCAGGGGCGCGTCATCCTCGACTCCCCCGCCGAGGAACTGCGCGGCCGCGCCGCGAGCGTCATCGGCCCCCGGGCCGAGGTCGACGCGTTCCTCGCCCGCGGCCGGGTGGAGACGCTGCATCGCGAAGAGCTCGGCGGCACGGCATCCGTCCTCGTCGACGGCATCGACGACGTCGTGCGGGCGGATGCCCTGAACTCCGGCCTGCAGCTCACCCCGGTGACCCTGCAGCAGCTCATCGTGCGCCGCACGGGCGGCGTGCTGAACGACGCCGCGGCCCCCGCCGCCGAGGCCGCCGCGCTCCGCGGGCGCCGTACAGCAGGGGCACGGCGATGACCGCCGTCGGCATCCTGGAACCGGGCGCCCGCAACACCGCCACCGGCCCGGCATCCTCGTTCGAACGCGTGTGGCGCATCGTGCGCCTGCACTACGCGAACCGCCTGAACTCGGTCATCGCGCCGCTCAACATCGCGCTCCTGATCTTCCTCGTGTTCTGGATCGTGCAGGCGCTCGTCGTCTACGCGACGGGTCAGAACGTGCAGAGCGGCCAGGGCAACGTGCCGGGTCTGATCTACTTCCTGCCGTATCAGATCGTGTTCGCGGTGCAGGCGACGAACCTGACCTTCGCCTACGCGCTCGGGCTCAGCTCGACGCGCCGCGACTTCTCGCTCGGCACGTGGCTGATGTTCCTCATCCAGTCGGCGGGCTTCTCGTTCATCTTCACGGCGATGTCGTACCTCGAGGAGTGGACCACCGGCTGGGGCGTGCACGCGCAGATCTTCCACACGCCGCTGTACGGCACCGGCGGCCTCGGTCTGCGCCTGCTGACCTTCTTCTCGTTCGTCGTGTTCATGCAATGCGTCGGCTCGGTGTTCGGCGCGGTGTTCGTGCGCTGGCACGCGGTCGGACTGTACGTGCTCGGCGGTGCGATGGTGCTCGTGCTGCTCGGCTCGATCGCGCTCATCACGTTCAACCAGTGGTGGATGTCGGTCGGCGCCTGGTTCGTCGCCGTCGGCCCCGCGGGCTTCGCGGCGTGGCTGCTGCTGCCCGCCGCCCTGTTCGCCGTCATCGGCCACCTCGCGCTGCGCCGGGCAACCCCCAAGAGCTGAGGAGGAGAACATGTCGGTTCTGACGGCCCCGGTCGGGGCATCCGCACCCCGCACCATCTCCGGGCCCGCGCGCATCACCCGCGTCGTGCGCCTGCACTACGTGAACTGGCTCACGTCCGTGGTGCTCCCGTGGGGCATCCTCATGCTGATCCTCGGCGTCAACCTCGTGATCTGGTACCTGATCAGGGCCGGCACAGGCGAGACGAACCTCGACCAGAGCACGCAGTACACGGGCTCGATCTTCTATCTGCTCGTCTATCAGGCGATCCTCGCGATCGTCCTCATGAGCACGACGTTCACGTACTCGCTGAGCCTGTCGTCGACGCGACGCGACTACTACCTCGGCACCGCGCTGATGTTCGTGGTGCACTCGGCGATGTTCACGGCGGGCTTCCTGCTGCTCAGCTATCTCGAGCAGTGGACGCACGGCTGGGGCGTCGGCGGCCACATGTTCCAGACGATCTACTTCGGCACGGGCCCGCTCTGGCAGCGCGCGTTCACGTTCTACTTCGCGATGCTCGGCACGATGTTCCTCGGCTCGATCTTCGGCGCCGTCTACGTCCGCTGGCGCGCGGCCGGCCTGTATGTGGTCGGCGCGGTCTTCCTGCTCGCGGTGCTCGCGGCCGGCACAGTCATCGTGCGGACGCGCTCGTGGGAGGCCGTCGGCGCCTGGTTCCAGGCCAACGGCAGCCTCGGCGTGGTCGCGTGGTCGATCCCCCTCGCCGCCGTCTGCGCCGTCGTCGCCTACCTCGGCCTGCGCCGGGCCGTGCCGCGGGCCTGAGCCGTCACCCGCCGGGCACTTTTCCTACTGTGGGGCATATGAGAGCCGCGGCTCTCATATGCCCCACAGTGGATTTTGTGCCGCACAGCCGGGGCCGGGGCATCCGCGCGCTACTTCTTGCCGCGCAGCGACTTCTGCATCGTGATCGTGCCGAGCCAGCGGTCGAACTTGAAGCCGACCTTGCCCATGCGGCCCACCTCGGTGAAGCCGAGCCGCTCGTGCATCTTGACCGATGCGTCGGCACCCTGGTCGGCGATCACGGCGATGATCTCGCGGATGCCGGCCTCCCGTGCCCGGTCGAGCAGCGCCGTGAGCAGCGGGCCGCCGAGCCCCTTGCCGGTGGCCGCCGGCCCGAGGTAGATCGAGTTCTCGACCGTGTAGCGGTAGCCGGCCTTCGCCGACCACGGCGAGACGAGCGTGTAGCCGAGGATCTGCCCGCTCGGGCTCTCGGCCACGAGGAACGGCATGCCCGCCTTGCGGATGCTCTCGTACTTCTTGCGCCAGAACGCGAGCGTCGAGGGCTTGTCGTCGAAGGTCACCGTCGAGTTGGTGACGTAGTAGTTGTAGATCTCGCGGATGCCCGGCAGATCCTCCGGAACGGCGTCGCGGATGCTGTACGAGAACGGCGCCTCGGGCTTCACCGGCTTGCGCAGATGGTGCGGCAGCACGCGCCGCGGTTGGTATTCCTCTTCCAGCATGCGACCCAGCCTAGAAGGCGGACGGCCGCGGATGTCACGCCGCCCGCGCCCCGAAACAAGCTGTTCACAGGGCCCAGTCGACGGGCGCTCCCCCTTGCTGCACGAGCAGGTCGTTCGCGCGCGAGAACGGCTTCGACCCGAAGAAGCCGCCGGAGGCCGACAGGGGCGACGGGTGCGCCGAGGCGATGATCGGGACGTTCCCGAGCAGAGGGCGCAGCGTGCCGGCATCCCGCCCCCACAGGATCGCGACGAGCGGGCCGCCGCGCTCGACCAGCACGCGGATGGCGTGCTCGGTCACGGCCTCCCAGCCCTTGCCCCGGTGCGAGGCGGCGGCGCCCGGCCGCACCGTGAGCACACGGTTGAGCAGCATGACGCCGTGCTCGGCCCACGCGGTCAGGTCGCCGTGCTCGGCGGCGGGCACGCCGAGGTCGTCGCGCAGCTCCTTGTAGATGTTCTGCAGCGAGCGCGGCACCGGCCTCACGTGCCGCTCGACGGCGAAGGAGAGGCCGATGGGGTGGCCGGGGGTCGGGTACGGGTCCTGCCCGACGATGAGCACACGGACATCCGCCAGCGGATACGAGAACGCGCGCAGCACGTTCGGGCCGGCCGGCAGGTAACCGCGCCCCGCCGCGTTCTCGGCGCGCAGGAAGTCGCCCATCGCGGCGATGCGGTCGGCGACGGGCGCGAGGGCGCCGGCCCAGCCCGGGTCCATGGCGCCGTCGGCGGCGAGCTCGGTCAGCGACTTACCGGGGGTCATGGCTCGAGGCTACCGGCGCCGATGTCGGCTTCCGACAAGCGCGGGGCGGTGCGGCGGCCCTGCGATCGGGGTGAACCCACAGCATCCCGCCGACCCGCACGCCGCGCTCACTAGCATCGCAGCCAACCGGCTGACCGACAGGGAGGAATCTCGCAATGGAGCGGGACATCTACGACGAGGACCACGAAGCTTTCCGCGATCTGGTGAAGGCGTTCGTCAAGAAGCACGCCACCAATGCCGACATCGCCCGCTGGGACGAAGCCGGCGAGATCGACCGCGCGACGATGAAGGCCGCGGCCGAGCTCGGCATCATCGGGCTGTCCGTGCCCGAGGAGTTCGGCGGCGCGGGCATGCTGCAGGACTACCGCTTCCGCACCGTCGTCAGTGAAGAGGTCATCGCGGCCGGCGCAGGTTCGCTCGCCGGCGCCTTCGGAATCCAGGACGACCTCGCCGTGCCCTACCTCGTGCACATGGGCACCGACGAGCAGAAGGCCACCTGGCTGCCGCGCATGGCCACGGCCGAGGTGATCGGCGCGCTCGCCATGACCGAGCCCGGTGCAGGCTCCGATCTGCGCGGCATCGCGACCACCGCCAAGAAGGTCGACGGCGGCTACCTCGTCAACGGCGCGAAGACCTTCATCTCGAGCGGCGCGACCGCGGACGTCGTCGTGACGTTCGTGAAGACGGGCGAGGGCAATCGGCCGGATGCCTTCAGCATCATGCTCATCGAGAACGGCATGCCCGGCTTCCAGCACGGCAAGAAGCTGAGCAAGCTCGGCTCGCACGGCCACGACACCGCCGAGCTGTCGTTCAGCGACGTGTTCGTGCCCGACGAGAACCTGCTCGGCGGTGTCGAGGGCCGCGGCTTCGTGCAGCTCATGATGAACCTGCCGCTCGAGCGGCTCTCCATCGGCGTCGCGGGCGCGAGCGCCGCGCAGGCCGCGCTCGGCTGGACGCTCGAGTACACCAAGAGCCGGCAGGCCTTCGGCCAGCGCATCGTCGACTTCCAGAACACGCGCTTCAAGCTGGCGGATGTCTCGGCCACGGTCGACGCCCTGTGGGCCTACATCGACCGCGCCCTGCTCGCGTACAAGGACGGCAGGCTCTCGGCCGAAGAGGCGGCGAAGGTCAAGTTCTGGGCGACCGAGCGCGAGTGGGAGGTGCTCGACACGTGCCTGCAGCTGCACGGCGGCTACGGCTACATGAACGAGTACAACATCACCCGCGCCTTCGCCGACGCGCGCGTGCACCGCATCTACGGCGGCACGAACGAGATCATGCGCGACATCGTGAGCCGCCAGCTCGCCGGCAAGCCCTGAGCTGACGCATCGCGCGCGGCGGGCGCCGCTAGCATCCGTGCATGACATTGACGTCGCCCGCCGCGCGCGCCCGCCTGGGCATCTCCGCCGCCCTCATCGGCTGGCTGTTCTGCGTGGAGTTCACGAGCGGCGTGCTGCAGGGCTACTACGTGCCGCTCGTGAGCGACATCGTGAAGCACCTCGGCATCCACGACGCCGACTACAACTGGTTCGACGCCGCGCAGCTGCTGCTCTCGGCGCTCGTCGTGCCGATCCTCGCCAAGCTCGGCGACATGTTCGGGCACAAGCGGATGCTGCTGCTCGCGACCGCGCTCACGGCGGGCTCGACCTGGGCGCTCGCCTTCTCGGGCAGCTTCACGACCTACCTCATCGCGTTCGCGCTGCAGGGCTTCTATGTCGTGTGGCTGCCGCTCGAGGTGGCGCTGATCTTCGAGCGCGGGCGGAGGTCGCAGACCGCGGTCGCGCAGACGCGGCGGGCCGCGGGCCTGCTCGTCGTGGCGCTCGAGGCGGGCGCGATCGTGGGGGCCGTGCTCTCGGGCATCCTGTTCACCTCGCTCGGCTCGCTGCCCGTGACGCTGACGATCCCCGCGATCTGCACCACGCTCGTGTTCTTCGCGATCCTGTTCGGGGTGCCCGAGTCCGAGCCGCTGCCGGGCCGCCGGCTCGACGCGCGCGGCTTCGTGGTGCTGTCGATCGCGCTGCTGCTCATCACGGGAGGCCTGACGCTCATGCGCTCGGCCGGGCCGGGCAGCGTGTGGGTGTGGGTGATCATCGCGGCAGGGCTGCTCACGCTCGTGCCGTTCGGGGTCCGTGAACTGCGGGCGGACGACCCGGCCATCGACCTGCGCGTGATGCGGCGCCCCGCCATGTGGCCCGTCATCACGACCGCCGGCCTGATCGGCATCAGCCTGCTCGGCGCCCAGGCCCCGCTGTCGACCTTCGCGGGCACCGATCCGTCGAACGGCTACGGCCTCGGCCTCGCCGCCTCGGGCCGCTCGCTGCTGATCGGCGTCTACCTGATCTCGATGATCGTCGGCGCGGTGCTGCTGCCGCTCGTCTCGTCGTGGATGACACCGCGTTGGGCCCTCATCCTCGCCTCGGCGCTCGTGGGCATCGGTTACCTCCTGTTCCTGCCGTTCCACGCCTCGACGACCGAGGTGCTCGTCAACATGCTGATCGCGGGTCTCGGCTCGGGCGCTCTCGTCGCGGCGCTGCCGGCCGCCGCTGCCGCCGCTGCGCCCCGCGGCCAGACCGGGGTCGCGAGCGGCATGACCAACACGACCAAGACCCTCGGCGGGTCGATCGCCGCCGCCGTGTTCGGGGTGGTGCTGCTCACCGGCGCCACGCAGGCTGCGACGTCGACGGCCGCGAGCCTGAGCGGGTACATGGCCGTGTGGGTCATCTGCGGGGCGGGCGCCGTGGCATCCGTCGTGCTGCTCTTCTTCGTGCCGCGCGAGGCCTTCGCCGACGCGCCCGCGCCCGCGCCCACAGCCTGACCTCGCCGCCTGCCCCGCCACCCACCGCGCGGCGTCAGTTAAGGCGGAAATGCAGCACCTATTCCCGCATCAACCGACGCCGCGAGGCCATGCTGTGAATCCGCGGCGTCAGTTGATGCCGGAATCACGACTCGATTTCGACAATTTGCGACGCCCGGTGGATGCCTCGGCGAGTCCCGCGGTCTTGCCCAGCACAGGGTCGAGAGCGTGGCGGAACTCCACCGATCCGACAGGGCGCACCGGGGCGCGAGCGCGCATTCCACGACACTCGCGTGCATGCGACATCCCCGCGCGCTCCCCATTCACCTTCAGACGGCACCCTTCACCGTGGCCGCGTCCGACGCCGAGGGCGTCCCGCGCGGACGGCTTCGTGCACGCGATCTGAGCGACCCGTTCCGCGGAGTCCGCATACCGATTGCCCTGCTTGAGAACGCCGACGACGACCGGAAGTTCACGCTGCTGTGCGACGCATATCAGGCGCATCTGCCGGCGACATGGTTCTTCAGCCACGCGACGGCGGCGCGGATCCTTGGCGTGCCACTGCCTCGAAGGCTCGAGCGCCTCGAAGTCCATGTGTCGATGCCCGTGCCGCATCAGCGGCCGCGAGGCAAATGGGTTCGCGGGCACTCAGCGCCACAGGCGACCGTTCGCCGTCTCAACGGACGCCCGGTTCGCGCCCCGGCAGAGCTGTGGTGCGAGTTGGCGCCGATGCTCACTCTCGACCAACTCATTCGAGCAGGCGACCGGATGCTCTCCGACAACCCGTTCCCGCTCGCTTCCCACCGGCAGCTCGCTGCCGCAGTCAAGCGTCACAACACACGCCCCGGCGCGCGCAAACTCCGCGAAGCGCTTCCGCTGCTGCGGCCACGGGTCTGGTCCCCGAAAGAGACCGACGTGCGTCTGGCGATGGCGCGCGCAGGGCTGCCCGAGGCCGCGAACAATGAGCCGATCTACGACGAGCACGGGCGGCTCGTCGCGATCGGTGACCTCGTCCTGAAGAAATTCATGACCGTCGTCGAGTACGAGGGCGAGAGGTGGCACCGAGATGAGCGGGCCGTCATCGACGTCGATCGCTTCAACAAGCTCTCGGCGCTCGGATGGACGATCGTTCGGATCCGCAAGCATCACACCACCGACGACATTGTCAGGATGATCCGCGCGGCTCTTCTGCTCAACGGCTGGCAGGGCTGAGGCATCCGTCTGGTCAGGATGCGGGCGTTCGCAGCACGGCACCCAGGGCGATTCCCGGGCGTCGTTTGATGCGGGTCAGAGGCCGCCATTCCCGCAGGATGTGACGCCGCGCGGAATTACACCCCTCACGCGGCGTCAGGAAATGCGGAATCGCCCCGCCAATTCCGACATGTTCTGACGCCGCGAGAAACCGGCAGAATCGACGCATGACTGAAGCGAAGCGTGTCGTCGTCACCGGTGCGAGCTCGGGGATCGGGGAGGCGACGGCCCGCGCCTTCGCCGCCGCCGGCTGGCGGGTCGTCGGCGTCGCGCGCCGCGCCGAGCGCCTGACCGCCCTCGCCGCCGATGTGCCGGGCCTCGAGACCTTCGTCGCCGACCTGACCGTCGACGACGACGTCGACCGCCTCGCCGCGTGGCTCGGCGAGAGCGGAGGGGTGCACGCGCTCGTGAACAACGCGGGGGGCGCGCGCGGGTCCGACTCGATCGACGACCTGAAGCTCGACGATCTGCGCTGGATGCTCGACGTCAACGTCGTCGCCGTTGCGCGCGTCACGCAGGCGCTGCTGCCGCTGCTGCGGGCGGGCGCGAGGGATGCCGGGTCCGCCGACATCGTGACGGTGTCCTCCACGGCCGGGCTCCAGGCCTACGCGAACGGCGGCGGTTACAACGCGGCGAAGTTCGCGGTGCACGGTCTGATCGGCGCACTGCGGCTCGATCTCAAGGGCGAGCCCATCCGCGTCATCGAGGTCGCGCCCGGCATGGTGCAGACCGAGGAGTTCTCGCTCAACCGGCTCAGCGGCGACGCGGCGAAGGCCGCAGCCGTGTACGACGGCGTCGACCACCCGCTCGTGGCGGAGGACGTGGCATCCGTCATCGTCTCCGCCCTGGCGCAGCCGTGGCACGTCAACCAGGACCTCATCGTGCTGCGCCCCGTCGCGCAGGCCGCGAACTTCGCGGTGCACCGCGGGCCGCTCGAGGCGAAATAATCCCGCTGCCGTGCTGTGACGGCGTGTGTCGCGTGGTATTGGCCGCGTGATGCCTCCCGCCTAACCTCATTGCAGACCGCGGCGACACACCGCCGCCCCAGACCCTGCAGGAGCCCCCATGACCTTCGATCCCGCCAAGTGGCAGTTCGAGACGAAGCAGATCCACGCGGGCGCCGCGCCCGACCCGACCACCAACGCACGCGCGACGCCGATCTATCAGACGACGTCGTATGTCTTCAACGACGCCGACCACGCGAAGAACCTGTTCGCCCTGGCCGAGCCGGGCAACATCTACACGCGCATCCAGAACCCGACGCAGGCGGTCGTCGAAGAGCGCCTCGCGGCGCTCGAAGGCGGCACCGGCGCGCTCCTGCTCGCCTCCGGCCAGGCCGCCGCGACCTTCGCCGTGCTCAACATCGCGCAGGCCGGCGACCACATCGTGTCGTCGGCCTCGATCTACGGCGGCACCTTCAACCTGTTCAAGTACACGCTCGCGAAGCTCGGCATCGAGACGACCTTCGTCATCGACCAGGACGACGCCGAGGAATGGCACCGCGCGGTGCGCCCGAACACGAAGCTGTTCTTCGCCGAGACGATCGGCAACCCGAAGGTCAATGTCCTCGACATCCGCGGCGTCGCCGCCGTGGCGCACGAGAACGGCATCCCGCTCATCGTCGACAACACGATCGGCACGCCGTACCTGCTGCGCCCCTTCGAGCACGGCGCCGACATCGTCGTGCACTCGGCCACCAAGTTCCTCGGCGGCCACGGCACGACCATCGGCGGCGTCATCGTCGACGGCGGCACCTTCGCGTGGAGCGCGCACGCGGACAAGTTCCCGGGCCTGACCACCCCCGACGAGTCGTACCACGGCGTCGTCTACACCGACGCGGTCGGCGACGGGCTCGCCTACATCATCAAGGCGCGCGTGCAGCTGCTGCGCGACCTCGGCTCGGCCATCGCGCCGCTCTCGGCGTGGCTGCTGATCCAGGGCCTCGAGACCCTGTCGCTGCGTGTCGAGCGCCACGTGCAGAACGCGCAGGACATCGCGGAGTTCCTCGAGAACCACCCCGATGTGGCATCCGTCAACTACGCCGGCCTGCCCACGAGCCCGTGGTACGCCGCCGCGAACAAGTACACGCCCAAGGGCGCGGGCGCGGTGCTGTCGTTCGAGCTCAAGGGCGGCGTCGACGCCGGCAAGGCCTTCGTCGACAACCTCGAGCTGTTCAGCCACTTGGCCAACATCGGCGATGTGCGCTCGCTCGTCATCCACCCGGCGTCGACCACGCACTCGCAGCTCACGCCCGAGCAGCAGCTGCAGAGCGGCGTCACGCCGGGCCTCGTGCGCCTCTCGGTGGGCCTCGAGAACGTCGAGGACCTGAAGGTCGACCTCGAGAACGCCCTCGCGGCGGCCCGCGCCGTCGCGGCGGCGGCCCGCGCGTTCTGAGCATCCCCGCCCCCGGTCGTCACAAAGTCGGCTCATTTCCCCGCGAAAGGCCACATTGCGACGACCGGGGGCGGCGCTTTGACAAAATCAATGCATGGAGTGGCAGAGTGCTGAGGACACGGTCCCGTCGAGTTTCATCACCGACGCGCAGTTCCGCTCGCTGCTCGGCAAGCCACCGGTCACCGGCGCCTGGCGCGAGAGCGACGCGGTCGGCAACCGCCGCTTCCTGGGCCTCGGCCCCTTCGACTTCGAATCGGGCGCGCGGCTGCCGTTCGTGCGCCTGGCATACGAGACGTGGGGCGAGCTGAACGAGGATGCCTCGAATGCCGTCCTGATCGAACACGCCCTCACGGGCGACAGCCACGCCGTCGGCGAGGCGAGCGCGGCCCATCCGACGAGCGGGTGGTGGCAGGGCATCATCGGCCCCGGCAAGGCGATCGACACGGACAGGTGGTTCGTCGTCGTGCCGAACATGCTGGGGGGCTGCCAGGGCTCGACCGGCCCGGCATCCGCCGCCCCCGACGGCGAGTCGTGGGGCGCGCGCTTCCCCTACACGACCATCCGCGACCAGGTGCGCGCGCAAGCGCTGTTCGCCGACAAGCTCGGCATCGAGCGCTGGGCGGCCGTCATCGGCGGCTCGATGGGCGGCATGAACGCGCTCGAGTGGGCCGTCATGCACCCCGAGCGCGTCGAGCGCCTCGCCGTGATCGCCGCTCCCCCGGTGACGACCGCCGACCAGGTGGCGCTCAACTCGGTGCAGCTCGAGGCGATCCGCACCGACCCGCTGTTCCGCGGCGGCGACTACTACGACGCGGCCGACGGCGAGGGCCCGCACCGCGGCCTCGCGCTCGCGCGCCGCATGGCGCTGCTCAACTACCGCAGCCCCGACGAGCTCAACGCGCGCTTCGCCCGCAGCTGGCAGAGCGAGATCTCGCCGTTCGGCGCCGGCGGCCGCTTCGCGGTCGAGTCGTACCTCGACTTCCACGGCAACAAGTTCACCCGCCGCTTCGATGCGAACAGCTACATCACGGTCGTCGGGGCGATGAACTCGCACGACGTGGGCCGCGGTCGCGGCGGCGTCGCGCCCGCGCTCGAGCGGGTGACCGCCCGCACGCTCGTCGTCGGCATCGACAGCGACCGGCTGTTCCCCGTCGAGGGCCAGCGGATCATCGCCGCGGGCATCCACGGCAACATCGACGGCGGCCACGCCGTCGTCATCCGCTCCGAATACGGCCATGACGGCTTCCTCATCGAGGACGAGCTCATCAGCGAGCAGCTGACCCGCCTGCTCGACGCGGAATGACGATGTCGAAGCCCCGGACCGTGCAGGTCGCGCGCCGGACGGCCGGCGCGGCATGAACGGCATCACCACCGAACGCGACAGGCTGCTCGCCGCGGCGGCGCGGATCATGGGCGTGCTGTCGACGTTCACGGCGCTGCTGTGCGTCGCGGTGGAAGGCCCCGTTCCCGCGCCGTGGGTCGAGGCCGTCGTCGCCGGGCTGCTGGTGCTCGCGCTCCTCGGCTTCCTGCGGCTGAGGGGCTCGAGCGGCATCCTCTTCATCGTCGGCATCGACGTGTGCGCCGTCGCGGCGCTCGTCGCGCTGGGCGCCGCGGGGCAGGCCTACACCAACACGGCGATGGTCTACGCGCTCGGCGTCATCGCCGGCGGCACGATCGGGGCGATCGGCATCCTGTTGTTCACGACGGGCCCGCGCATCATCCTCTTCGCGGCGAACCTCATCGGCTCGCTCGCCGTGCTCGTCGGCATCGAGAGCCCGCACAAGTTCCACGCCATCGTGATCGGGGTCGGCGGCTGGGCGTTCTGCGCCGTGCTCGCTCTGTGGCTCGGCCGGATCGTGCCGCAGGCCATGCGCCGTATCGCGAACATGAGCGACGCCTACCGCGCCGAGCGCGTGGCGAGCGAGTTCGAGGCGCGTCGCCGCCAGGGGGCGCGGCTGCTGCACGACACCGTGCTCGCGACGCTCACCCTGCTGGCGCACTCGGGCGTGGGCGTGGGCGAGAGCGCGCTGCGCGAGCAGGCCGGCGAGGATGCCGCGCTGCTGCGCCAGCTGCGCATGGGCCACACGCCCAACCCCGCCGCGTCCGGCGAGTACAAGCTGCGGCCCGTCGAGGAGTCGACCCTCGGCAACACCCTCGAGTCGGTGAAGCAGAGGTTCCGCCGCATGGGGCTCGAGGTCACCTGGCACGGCAAGGGCCAGGTGCTGCTGCCGAGCGACACGCTCGACGCGTTCCTGCTCGCCCTGACCGAGAGCCTCGAGAACGTGCGGCGGCACTCCGGCGTGGGCGAGGCCCATGTCACGATCACCGACGACGAGTCGTCCGTGCGCGCCATGGTGACCGACGACGGGGTCGGCTTCGACACCAACGCGATCCCCGAGGGCCGGCTCGGGCTGAGCGAGTCGATCATGGCGCGCTTGCGCGACGTCGGCGGCAGCGCGCGGCTGTTCTCCGCTCCCGGCAACGGGACGACCGTCGTGCTGGAGGTGCCGAAGTGAGCCACATCGCCCCGCCGAAGCCGGGTGCGGCGACCGAGTCCGCGCCGAGCGCCGACCGCCTCACCTTCGGGCTCAATCTCGCGGCCGACGTCGTGCTCGCCATCGGCTTGGTCTTCTTCGTGACGGATGCCGGCCGATACCCGGTGCTTCCCCTGAACCTCGCCGCCTGGGCCCTGCTGCTCATCGTCACGGTGCTGACGCAACTCGGCGCGGGACGTCTCGTCAGGCTGCCCACCGCCTGGTGGACCATTGCGCGCATCGTCCTCGCCGTCGTCGTCGTGCTCGACGTGTTCGGCGTGCTCGGCCAGGTCGGCGACGTCGTGTCGGGCCCGTTCCCGACGGCGGCGATCGGGGCGGGCGCTGTCCTGGCCATGTTCGCGACGACGCAGAGCGCCCGCTCGGTCAACCTGGCCGTCGCCGCGCTCGGGGTGCTCATCGCCGCCGACATCCTGCTCGCCTCCGACACCGCGATCGGGCCGGAACTCGCACCGGGCGTCTTCGCCCTCGCGCTCGCCGTCGTACCCCCAATTGTGGCGGTGACGATCGTGACGTCGTTCCGGAACATGGTGCAGTTCCAGGCCGATCTGTCGCTCGCCAAGGGCACGACGAGCGCCGCCGGCATGAGCCTCGGCCTGTCGACCTCGGAGGAGCTGGTGCGCCTCGACCTGCAGGCCGAGCGGCTGCTCGACGACGTCGCGAGCGGGCGCACCCCGCTGCCCCTCTCGACCGAGCTCGCCGAGGCCGCGTCGACGATCGCCACGCAGCTGCGCCTGAATCTCGTGGCCAGCAAGAGCCGGACGTGGCTGCACCACGCGCTCACCGAGTCGTCCGTGCTGGGCGCGATCTCGATTATCGACGACCCCGACGGCCTCGCTGCCGGTCTCGCACCGGATCAGCGCGACGGGCTGCTGACCGCGATCTGGATGCTCGCGGGCGACGGCGAGCGGGTCGCACAGGCGCTCACCGTCACGGTGCGGCGCGGCGGCAGCTCGGGGGTCCAGGCGCAGCGGCTGGCCGTCACGCTCGAGCTGATCGGGGCGCCGAAGCGCAGGATCGACCCCGCGGCGTGGCAAGCTATCAGCAAGGTGGGCCGGTTCGCCGAATCGCATGCCGCCCCCACCTTGAGAATCGACATCGACTGCGCCCTCGACGTGGTCGCTGATCGGTAGCCCCCGAGAGAAAGACACGCACGTGAACGGCCACCCCATCCGGATCGCTCTTGTCGACGACCACCGCTTGATCCTGAGCGGCCTCACCGAGTGGATGCGCAACGCGGCGGACGACATCGACGTCGCCATCGCGGTGCCGACGTGGCCCGAACTGCTCACCAGCGCGGCCTTCCCGGTGGACGTCGTCCTGCTGGACATCGACCTCAAGGACAACATCCCCGTCTCGGTCAAGCTGCAGGCGCTCAAGGCCGCCGGCGTGCGCGCCGTTCTGATGAGCGCGCTGACCGACCCGAACATCGTGCGCGAGTCGCTGGCCGCCGGCGCCGTCGGCTATGTCGTGAAGAGCGAGGACGCGGCGATGATCGCCGAGGCCGTGCGCGCCGCGATGCAGGGCGAGTCGTTCATCTCGGCCGAGCTCGAGGTGCTGCTGAACGAGTCGGAGGGCTCGTCGCCGAAGCTGTCGGCCCAGGAGCGGCGCGTCATGGCGCTGTACGGCGCCGGCGAGCCGGTGAAGTCGGTCGCGTTCAAGCTCGGCATCTCGGACGAGACCGCGAAGTCGTACCTGAAGCGCATCCGTGAGAAGTACCGCCTCGCGGGCTACGACGTCGGCACGAAGGTGGCGCTGCGCAAGCGGGCCATCGCCGACGGCATCCTGCTCAACAACGACTGAGCGCGGCGCGGTGGGCGCCGCCTGCTGCTGAAACGGTCGCGGCTCAGCCGCATCGTTAGCACCAGGGCTGCGTTTTTGATCAGGGCGAGCAGCCGACGCCGGACGGATCCTGCGTGCAGTCGTGCGCCACGAGCACGGTCTTCACGGCCTTGACCGTCACGGTGACGGGGGTCGAGGTGAGCGGCAGCGTGCCCGCGATGTCGGCCCAGCCCTGCCCCGCGAACTGATAGCGCGCGGCGAACCGGACGGTGACGGTGACCGCATAGCTGCCGCGGTTCGCGAACACGTGGCTCGTCGGCGTGGCGGTGAAGGGCGTGCTGCCGGATGTCTGCCACGTAGCCCCGGGAACGCTGGTCGTCCTGCTCGTGCCGTCGCCGTACACCCACGTGTAGCTCACCGGAGTGAAGTGCACCACGACGCTGCGCCCCAGCAGCGTTCCGGCCTTCTGCCGCTCCCCCGCCCCGGTCGCGACGAAATTGGTGTCGGTGCCCGCGACGGTCCACGCCGCCGGCTCGACCACCACGGTGGGAGTTCCGGCAAGGAACCGCGCGATGTCGTTCAGCGCAGGAGTTCCGGAGGCCGCCGGGGCCGGGGTCGGAGTCGACGGCGCCTTCCCCACGACCCCGGGGCACAGATCCGCGGCATCGCACCGCACCCCCGCCGGGCTGCTCCCGCTGTTCTGCCACACATTCGGCGGTGTGGTCGGGGGCGCCGACTGCGTTGCAGCGGTCGCTTTGTCTGCTGCCTTCCTGTTATTGAGACCGCCAGTTGGAAGTGCCTCAACTCCTGGCGAGCGAGACTGAAGCTCAAGTGCATGATCAGCCCAGCTTGAAGTCACAGGTGGTGGACTCGATGTTCCGGATGCCAGCAGCAAGATCGCAAGAGCAGCTATAACTTGCAAATCCCACCACCTGACCAGAAGGTGTTGGATTGAATGAGCAAGCTGTCAGCCGACTGCCCCTGAAGAATCGCTTCGTATGCGACAAAGTTCCCACGATCTGAGTTGATCGTTGACTTTCCGTCGGGACCAATTCGGTCTACAGCGGATAAGTCCTCACAAACATAAATGGTTACGGTTGCCCAGCCGCGAGTTTCATCTCGCGACTGCAGTACAGCGTTATTTAGAACGGTTGTGCCAACGCCATGCACGTGCTCGGTCTGAAGTTTCTGGAAGTTCTTGAGTTCGAATGCATAGCCCGAGGCGCTGAGATAGGGCTTGATCCTCTCCGGATTGGCACCCCCGTCGTGGCCAATTGCATCGGTCGCCGCTTCAAACTTCTTGTAGACCGCGACTGCGGCGGCGAGGGCTTCGGCGTCGGAGGCGAAGATCGGCGTCGGGGACGGGGAGGCGCTTCGCGTGCTGTGTGTCCCGGGGTCCGCGGGGGTGCACGCCGTCAGCACGACACCGGCGGCGAGGAGCACGGCGAGGGCGAGCGAGGCGCGACGGGGAATCCGCATGGCCCCCAAGGTAGGGCATCCGCGCGAACGAGATCGCCGGTTCTCCACAGCCGCGCTGGCGGAGGAGATTCAGGCCCCGCACCGGCGTGCCTCGGCCATGGCCCCGGCATGTCGAGCAAATAGCGTCCGCGGGGAAAGTGCGCGCGATAGGCACCGGCCTGCAGACCACACGATCTTCTCGCAAGCAGCGGCGACGCCAGGGCCAACAGGGCCAACAGGGCCAACAGCATCAAAAACGCAGCCCTGATATTAGCGCGACGACAGCAGCGCCACGCCCGCGAGGCCGGTGCGACCGACGCGTCCCCGAGGTGTTAGGCGTTAGGTGTTCGGGAACTGACCCGTGAGGTCGCTCAGCTGGCGGGTCAGGTCTCCGGTGAAGATCGCCGACCAGATCGAGCTCGAGACGATCGAGACCCCGTAGGCGCCGAGCAGGACCCAGATCGGCGCGAGACCGCGCGGCGAGGCGACGCGGTGGACGATGACGCTGCGCCCGATGACATAGACGATCCCGCCGAGGAACGCCCAGGCCCAGTGGAACGGGCGCACGACCCCGGCGCGCTCCAGGCGCACCCGGTCGAGGTGTGCGAAGACGACCCCCAAGACGTACGACGCGACAGCCAACCCCATGAGAACCCAGTAGCCGGCGCCGAGCAGGCCCCACACGTCGAGCAGGGGCGGCGCACCCGCTCCGCTCGACTGGTCGTAGGCGGCCGCCGCGTTGATGAAGTCGACGAACTTCTGCGTGTTGAAGTGGACGAACCAGATCGTGATGGCGTTGACCAGCGGCAGCAGCGCGACGATCCAGATGAAGGGCGTGTAGATGGGCGCGTCATCGGCGACGCGCGGCCGCTCGGGCCTCGCGCCGTATCCGGCACCGGCATACCCGGCCCCGTACCCGGCTCCCGCACCCGCTGCCCCCTGCGCAGGGCCGCCCGCCTGATGCTGGGTCCACTGCTGCCCGTCCCAATAGCGTTGGCCGCCGGGGTTCCACGGGTCGGGGTACCAGCCGGCTGGGGTAGGCGCAGGGTTGCTCACACCGTCACGCTAGCGGCTGAGCCGTGCCACGGCCACGGTGCCGGCTATCGGGTTCCTGTGGCCGACATCGAGAGATCGAGCGGCCGGGTGTGCGCGCGCAGGCGCCCCGTCCGGCGCTCGAGCCGGTAGGCGATGAAGGTGATGAGGATGCCCGCGATCGTGAGCCCCACGCCGAGCCAGATGGGCGCGCGGTAGCCGAGCCCGAGGGCGACGACCACTCCGCCGAGGTACGCCCCGAGCGAGTTGCCCATGTTGAACGCCGAGTGGTGCAGCGCCGCGGCGATCGACTGCGCGTCGTGCGCCACGTCGATCAACCGCCCCTGCACGGCGGGCGACACGGCCGAGGCCGAGGCGCCGACGAGGAACACGCCGATCAGCAGCAGCGCGGGCACCCGGGCGAATGCCGCCGTGAACGCCAGCATGATCGTCAGGGCGATGAACGACCAGGTGATCGTCTTCATCACCGAGCGGTCGGAGAAATGACCGCCGATCAGGTTGCCGACGAACATGCCCGAGCCGCAGAGCACCAGCGCGAGCGGCACGAACGGCTGCTGCGGCAGACCGGCGAGATCGGTGACGAGCGGCGCGACATACGTGTACAGCGCGAAGAACCCGCCGAAGCCGATGCCCCCCATGCCGATCGCGAGCCAGAGTTGCGGGTGCCGGAACGCCGTCAGCTCCTTCCGCACGGTCTGATGCGGGTTGCCGGGCATCGCCGGCACGGCCAGGCCGACGGCGAGGAACGTCAGCGCGAACAGCGCGGCGACGACGCCGTAGGCGACGCGCCACCCGAAGCTCTCGCCGACCCACGTGATCACGGGCACGCCGACGATGTTCGCGACGGTCAGACCGGTGAGCACGAAGGCGATGCCCGCACCGCGCTTGCCCTCGCCCATGAGCCTCGCCGCCACGAGCGCGGCGATGCCGAAGTACGCGCCGTGCGGCAGCCCGCAGATGAACCGGAAGAGCAGCAGCGACGGGAAGTTCGGCGCGAGCGCGGCGGCGACCGTCGCGAGTGTGAAGGCGACCAGCAGCCACATCAGCAGCTTCTTGCGCGGCAGCTTCGCGGTCGTGGCGGCGATCGTCGGGGCGCCGACCACCACGCCGAACGCGTAGGCGCTGACCATGAGACCTGCGTGCGCGTTCGCCTGGTCATGACTGCGCGCCCACAGCCCCGGCAGCATCGCGTGCGCGATGTCGGGCAGCAGGCCCATCGCCACGAACTCGGTCGAGCCGATCGCGAAACCGCCGAGGGCCAGAGCCACCAGGGCGAAGCGGATGCGGGCCGGGGACAACGCCACCAACCCTGCGTCGGTGCGAGTCATGGCACGATTCTACGCGAGGAATCGAAACGATTCGATGGTGGGATGCCCCGCCTCCGGCATCCGCTCGGAGCTGCCTACAGCGCGGCCTCGAGGCGCTCGATCTTGCCCGTCAGCTCGCCCGTGTGGCCGGGCCGGATGTCCGCCTTCAGCACGAGCGAGACCCGCGTTCCGAACGGCAGCACGGCCTCAGTGGCGCGCTTCACGACATCCATCACCTCGTCCCATTCCCCTTCGATCTCGGTGAACATCGACGACGTGCGATTCGGCAGCCCCGACTCGCGCACGACGCGCACGGCGGCCGCGACCGCGTCGTGCACCGAGCCGTCGTCGGTGGCGGATGCCCCGCCCGAGGGCGCGACGGAGAAGGCGACGATCATGCTGTGCTCCTTTTCTTCCTGGACCCGGCCCGCCACAGCGCGACGAGCGCCCACGCGAACACGAACAGCTGGATCGCGTTGCGGACGGTGATGAGCGCGACGATGCCGAACTGCGCGCTCGTGAGCCCGTCGTAGAACCACGGGTAGATCAGCTGCGTCAGCACGAGCGAGACCAGCACGAGCACCGCGGGCACGGTGAAGCGTCGCGCCGCGACGAGCAGCCCGAGCATGATCGGCACGGCGAACCACGACTGGTACTGCGGCGAGCCGACCTTGTCGAAGGCGCAGAAGCCGACGGTGAGCGCCAGCGCGAGCAGCGCCGTGGCATACCGCGGCTCGACCCGGCGCAGCGCCGCGCGCAGGCCGATCGCGACCGCCGCGAGAACGGCGAGCGGCTGTGCCCAGCTCGCCGCGTCGGCGAGGGCCGCGGCACCCGGGCCCGCGACCTGGAACGTGATGATCTTCGTGTCGAAGTAGATCTGCAGCCCCGGAACGCGCGCCCACACCCCCCACAGCAGCGGGGTCGCGAACGGCGACTCGATCTGCAGCCCGCGCCCCGACTGCATGCCGACGAAGCTGAACAGATGCCGCGCGCGCAGCACCACGAGCGCGAAGACGGCGATCGCGGCACTCGTGATCACGGCGCCGACGAGCACACGCCAACGCTCCTTGGCGGCGACCACGGCGGCGACCACGATCGCGACCGGCCAGAACTTGACCCACGCGCCGACGGCGAGCAGCACCCCCGCCAGCACGGGGCGCGCGCTCAGCACGACGATGCCCAGCACCGCGAGGGCGACCGACACCGCGTCGAGGCGCCCGAGCGAGACGGGGCCGAGGGCGAGCAGCGCAGCCAGCCAGTACCACGCAGCCCGCGTGCGGTGGATCGTCGGGTGGGCGATGAGCACGCCGAAGGCGGCGGCGTCGAGCAGGGTGACGAGCATCAGCCAGACCGGGCCGTAGCCGGCGTCGCCGCCGACGACCGGGATCAGCATCGGCACGAGCGCCACGATCGGGTACACCCAGGGCTGATCGATCACCGGCCAGCCGTAGCCGTGCACGGCGTTGTCGACCCACGAGCGGTAGTAGCCGGTCACGTCGTTGAACGAGTTGCCCGTCCGCCCCGGCGCGAGACAGGACACCGCGAGCACGAAATGCACCGCGATGAACGCCGGCCACAGCACCGAGGGGTGTCTCAGCAGCGCGCGCACGGGTCGAGCCTAGCGACGGGGTCTCCGTTCGGCCTGGCGGCCTCAGCCGACCCGCGGTGAATGGTGCCGCATCCGGCCGTCACCCGCATCCGCTTCACGGGTCGATGCCTCCGTTTTTTCCGTGCGTACAAAATCGCGAAATTCGCGATTTTGTACATGTCGAAGAACGAGAAGCTATCGGCCGAGCAGCTTCTGGAGCGGGGTCTCCATTCGGCCTGGCGGCCTCAGTCGACCAGCGGGTGGGATGCGTCGCCCGCTGGCCGACTGAGCGAAGCGAGCGGGGTGTGCCGCCCGCTGGTCGACTGAGCGAAGCGAATGGAGACCGAGGGCGACCGCAGGCTACCGGCGTGTCTGCAACAGGGCCGCGACGACCCCCGGCACGGCACGGGCGACCTCGAGTGCCGTGATCGGGCCGCCGCCCGACGCCTTGACGCCGGCGAGGCCGTGCAGTGCCGCGGCGGTCGCGGCGAGCTCGGCGAGCGCCTCGTGGCCGCGCGCGGTCACGTCGTCGGCGTGGCCGGCGATGAGGGCGCCGAGGATGCCCGAGAGCACGTCCCCCGACCCGGCGGTCGCGAGCCACGGCGTGCCGAGCGTGACGGCGATGGGCGCGCCGCCCCCGGGCGCGGCGACGTGCGTCGTGTGGCCCTTGAGCAGCACCGTGACGCCGAGGAGGTCGGCCGCGCGGGATGCCGCAGCCGCGGCATCCCCCTTGATCTCGTCGATGCTCAGCGGCGCCTGCGTGTCGGCGAGCGTCCGCGCGAGCTCGGCGTGATGCGGGGTGATCACGGCCGGCCCCGCGGCCGCCATGAGGCGGTCGAGCGCGCCGGCGTCGACGACGAGCGGCGCACCCGAGACCAGCGCGGTGGCCATGTGCGACATGTCCTCCTGCGAGCGCTCGCTGGCGGGCGGCAGGCCCGAGCCGACGACCCAGGCTTCGACGCGGCCGCCGCCGACCACGACCTCGGGTCGGCGCTGCAGCACGAGCCGCGTCGGCATGGGCGACCCGAGGAAGCGCACCATGCCGACGCCCGTGCGCATCGCGCCCTCGACGCCCAGCACGGCCGCGCCGGGGTAGCGCTCCGAGCCCGTGGCGATGCCGACCACACCGCGCGTGTACTTGTTGTCATCCGGCCCCGGGGCCCGCAGCATCCGCGCCGCATCGACCGGTTCCCATACCCGCACGCCCGTCATGGCATAAACAGTAGGGCGCGGCGCGTTGCCCGAATAGAGACCCGCCCGCTGGTCGACTGAGCCGCTTGCGGCGAATGGAGACCCTTTCCCCGCCAAGGAACCCATGCCTCAGCTCTTCACCCCGCTCACCCTCGGCCCCGTGACCTTCGCGAACCGCGTGTTCATCGCACCGATGTGCCAGTACTCGGTCGAGAAGCGCGACGGCGTGCCGACCGACTGGCACCTCGTGCACCTTGGCTCGCTCGCCGCGGGCGGCGCGAGTCTCGTCATGACCGAGGCGACCGCGGTGAGCCCCGAGGGCCGCATCTCGCCGCAGGACACCGGCATCTGGAACGCCGCGCAGCTGCGCGCGTGGGAGCGCATCGTCGGGTAGGTGCACGAGCGCGGGGCGAAGGCGGGCATCCAGCTGCAGCACGCCGGGCGCAAGGCATCCACCTACCGCCCCTTCGACGAGAGCGGGAAGCACGGCAGCGTGCCCGCCGCCGAGGGCGGCTGGGAGGCGTTCGGCCCCTCCGCGCTCGCCTTCCCCGGCTACGACGCCCCGACCGCGCTCGACGCGGCCGGCATCGACAAGATCGTGGCCGACTTCGGCGCCGCGGCCCAGCGCGCGCTCGACGCGGGCTTCGACGTGCTCGAGCTGCACGCCGCGCACGGCTACCTGCTGCACCAGTTCCTCTCCCCCTTGTCCAACCGGCGCGACGACGAGTACGGCGGCTCGCTTGAGAACCGCGCCCGGCTGCTGATGCGCGTGCTGGATGCCGTGACCGCGGTCGCCGACGGCCGCGCTGCCGTCTTCGTGCGCTTCTCGGCCACCGACTGGGTCGACGGCGGCTGGAACGAGACCGACACCGCGACGGTCGCACGCTGGGCGTACGACGCGGGCGCCGACTTCTTCGACGTGTCGACGAGCGGAAACGTGCCCGCGCAGTTCCCCGTCGGGCCGGGCTACCAGGTGCGCTTCGCGCAGTACGTGCGCTCGCTCGGCGAGGTGCCGACCGGCGCCGTCGGCATCATCACCAGCGCGGCTCAGGCCGAGCAGATCGTGGCGAGCGGGCAGGCGGATGCCGTGCTCATCGCCCGCGAGGCGCTGCGCGACCCCCACACGCCGCTGCGCTGGGCCCGCGAGCTCGGTGTCGACGCCCCCGAGCTCTGGCAGCCGCAGTACGTGCGGGCGATGCCCCGCTGAGCCGCGCCGCTCAGTCCCGCCGGGTCTGGTCGTTCACCTCGCCGACGAGCTCTTCGATGATGTCCTCGAGGAAGAGCACGCCGACGGCGGCGCCGGCGGCGTCAGTGACGCGCGCCAGGTGCGTCCCCGAGCGCTGCAGCACGGCGAGGACGTCCTCGATCTCGGCACCCGCATCAACGTCGACGAAGCGCCGGCGGTAGGCCGGGCCGACGGGTTCGTCGAAGGCCGCGCCCTCGAGCTCGAGCACGTCCTTGAGGTGCACATAGTCGACGGGCGCGCCCGCCCCGTCGGCGACGACGTAGCGCGAGAAGCCGTGCTTGGCGACGGCGCGCTCGACGTCGGCGGGCGTCGCCGTCTCGGGCAGGGTCACGAGCGCGTCGACGGGCAGCGCGACGTCGCGCGCGGTCTTCGTCGAGAACTCGAAGGCCGCGGCGAGCGCGCCCGTCGAGTCCTGCAGCACGCCCTCGCGGGTGGACTGCGCGACGATCGTCTCGACCTCTTCGAGGGTGAAGGTCGAGACCGCCTCGTTGCGCGGCGTCACCCCGCACAGCCGCACGATGCCGTTGGCCGCCCAGTTGAGCGCGTGCGTGATCGGCCCGAACGCTCGGCCGATGACGACGAGCGGCGGCGCGAGCAGCACGACGGCCCGGTCGGGGAACGAGAACGACAGGTTCTTCGGCACCATCTCGCCGAGCACGACGTGCAGGAACGAGACGAGCACGAGGGTGATCACGAACGCGGTCACCCCGACCGCGGCATCCGACATGCCGGTCAGCCCGAGCGGCTCGGCGAGCAGGTGGTGGATCGCGGGTTCCGACACGTTCAGGATCAGCAGCGAGCACACCGTGATGCCGAGCTGCGTCGTCGCGAGCATGAGCGTCGCGTGCTCCATGGCCCACAGTGCGGTGCGCGCGCTGCGCTTGCCGCGCAGGGCGGCCGGCTCGATCTGCGAGCGGCGGGCGCTGATCACCGCGAACTCGGCGGCGACGAAGAAGGCGTTGCCGAGCAGCAGCACGAACAGCCAGACGATGCCGGCCCAGCTAGACATCCGTCTCACCGCCCGCGTCGATGTCGGCGGCAGCGGATGCCGCGCCGCCGGGGGTGAACGAGATGCGGTCGATGCGCCGCCCGTCGAGCGCGTCGACGCGCAGCACGCCCTCGGCGATGCCGATCTCGTCGCCCACCTCGGGCAGCCGGCCCAGCTCGGCCATGATGTAGCCCCCCACGGTCTCGTACCGCTCGTCCTCGGGGATCTCGATGCCCGCCCGGTGCAGCAGCTCGTCGGGGCGCACGAGCCCCGAGAACTCGACGGCGCCCTGCACGCCCGCCTCGCCCGGCGTGACGACGATGTCGATGGGGCCCGTGTCGTGCTCGTCGGCCACCTCGCCGACGAGTTCTTCGACCAGGTCCTCGAGCGTCGCGACGCCGGCCGTGCCGCCGTACTCGTCGACGACGATCGCCATCTGCAGGCTGCGCGCGCGCAGCTCGGCGAGCAGCGCGTCGAGCCGGATCGTCTCGGGCACGCGCAGCGCCTCGGCCTGCAGCGCGCTCACGGGCACCCGGCCGCGGCGCTCGCGCGGCACGGCGACGGCCTGCTTGACGTGCACGATGCCCGCGATGTCGTCGATGCCCTCGTCCACCACCGGGAAGCGCGAGTAGCCCGACTCGCGCGCGAGCTCGATGACCCGTTCGGCGGTATCGTCGCGCTTCAGCACCTCGAGCTGCGGGCGCGGCGTCATGACGTCGCTCGCGGTGCGGCTCGAGAACATCAGGGTACGGTCGAGCAGGCTCGCGGTGTCCTGCTCGAGCACGCCCTGCTCGGCGGAACGGCGCAGCAGCGAGCTGAGCTCCTCGGCGCTGCGGGCGCCCGACAGCTCCTCCTTCGCCTCGACGCCGACGAGGCCGAGCACGGCGTTCGCGCTGCCGTTCAGCACCCGCACCGCGGGCTTGAACACGGCCGTGAACGCGGTTTGGAACGGGATGACGACCCGTGCCGTCGCGACAGGCAGGGCGAGCGCGAAGCTCTTCGGCACGAGCTCGCCCAGGATCATCGAGGCGAGCGTGGCGAGCACGATCGCGGCGATGCTCGAGGCGACCGCGGACGAGGCGTCCGCCATGCCCAAGCCGTGCCAGACGGGCGCGAACAGCGCGCCCACCGCGGGCTCGAGCGCGAAACCCGTGAGCAGCGTCGTGAGCGTGATGCCCAGCTGGGCGCTCGAGAGATGGGTGGATGTCTTGCGCAGCGCCGCGATCGTCATGCCGAGCCGCAGCTCGCCGCGCTCGCGTCGCGCCTCCAGATCGGCGCGATCGAGGTTCACGAGCGCGAACTCGCTCGCGACGAAGAAGCCGGTGCCGACGATGAGCACGAGGCCGACGATCAGCAGGATCACCTCGCGCACGCGGCGGCCCCCCGGAGGTCAGGGGCGGTCTGCGCAGACGGGGGATCGTCCATGGTGCGGCCAGTCTAACGAGCGTGCCGTTGGGGTGCGGGCGCCACTACCAGCTGACCGGCAGCGCCTTGCCCTCCTCATAGCCGGCGGCCGACTGGATGCCGACGAGCGCCCGCTCGTGGAACTCCGCCACGGTGCGGGCCCCGGCATAGGTGAACGACGACCGCACCCCCGTCGTGATCATGTCGAGCAGGTCCTCGACCGACGGCCGCAGCGGGTCGAGGTAGATCTTCGACGACGAGATGCCCTCGGCGAAGAGCTCCTTCCGCGCCCGCTCGTAGGCCGACAGCCGCTCGAACCGCGCCTGCACGGCCTTCGTCGAGGCCATGCCCCAGCTCTCCTTGTAGAGCCGCCCCGCCGCGTCGGCGTGCAGCGAGCCGGGCGACTCGATCGTGCCGGCGAACCACGAGCCGATCATCACCGAGGCGGCCCCCGCGGCGAGCGCGAGCGCGACATCCCTCGGGTACCGCACTCCCCCGTCGGCCCAGACGTGCGCCCCCAGCCGGCGCGCGGCGTCGGCGGTCTCGAGCACGGCCGAGAACTGCGGGCGGCCGACGGCGGTCATCATGCGCGTCGTGCACATGGCGCCCGGCCCCACGCCGACCTTCACGATCGAGGCACCCGCGTCCACCAGGTCGCGCACCGCGGCGGCGGTCACGACGTTGCCCGCGACGAGCGGCACGCCGAGGTCGAGCGCGGCCACCGCGGCGAGCGCCCTGCGCATGCCGTCCTGATCGCCGTGCGCGGTGTCGAGCACGATCACGTCGACCCCGGCGTCGGCGAGCGCGCGGGCGCGGCCGGCGGGGTCGCCGTTGACGCCGATCGCAGCGGCGATCCGCAGCCGGCTCGCGGCGTCGACCGCAGGCGGGTAGATGACCGAGCGGACGGCGGAGGTCTTCGACAGCGTGCCGACGACGCGGCCGCCGGAGACCACGGGGGCGAACTCCACGCCCGCGGCGTCGAGCAGGTCGAAGGCGGCGCGGCCGTCGGGCACGTCCTCGGCGGCGAGCGCGGGCAGCTCGGTGTTCACGAGGTCGCCGAGTCGGGCATCCTGCGGCACGCTCGCGAGTCGCGACGCGAGCACCGCGCCCGCATAGGCGCCGTCGGCGCCGTGCAGCACGACGCCGATGCCGGCCACGGCGGGGATGCGCGTCAGGGCGTCCGCCACGAGGTCGTCGGGCGACATGACGATCGGCGAGTCGTAGGCGACGGGCTGCGCCTTGACCCAGCGGATGCCGTCGGCGAGGTCCTGCGGGTGCATGTCCTGCGGCAGCACCCCGAGCCCGCCGCGGCGGGCCAGGGTCGCCGCGAGTCGCGGGCCCGTGACCGAGTTCATGTTGCTCGCGACGACGGGCAGCGTCGCCCCGGTGCCGTCGCCGGGCGCGAGGTCGACGTCGAGCCGGCTCGTCACGCTCGAGCGGCTGGGCACGAGGAAGACGTCCGAGTAAGTCAGGTCGTGCTGCGGAGCCTCGCCATAGAACCTCATAGCGCCCACGGTATGCCCGCTGAGCGGCGTTGCGATCGAACTCGGGGGTGTCCTCGCGGGACTAGGCTTGATGCTCGTTGGGCGCTGCGGCCCGCAAGCCGCAGGATGCCCGCAACATGTACGACCTGACGTCAATGGAGAAGGTGGGCGATCGGCTGTGGCTAGCCAGTTGACGGGCTCGGAAGAGGGCCAGTTCGGCCAGAACGACTGGCTCGTCGAGGAACTGTACGAGCAGTACATCGTCGACAAGAACTCGGTCGATCAGTCCTGGTGGCCGATCCTCGAGCAGAAGGCGAATCTCGACAAGGCGGGCGCTGCCGCGAACGCCCCCGCGCAGCCCGCGACGACACAGGTGCAGGCCGCAGGCGAGCCCGCCCCGGTGACCGCGCCGATCGCGATCCCGCCCGCCCAGCCGCCCGTCGCGCGCACGACCTCGGTCGCGCCGAAGCCTACCCCGGTGCCGGCGGATGTCCCGGCCGCCGCCCCCAAGAACGACACCCCCGCCGAGGCCGACGAGGTCACGCCCCTGCGCGGCATGGCGAAGACCCTCGCGTCGAACATGGACGTGTCTCTCACCGTCCCGACCGCGACGAGCGTCCGCACGATCCCGGCGAAGCTGATGATCGACAACCGCATCGTCATCAACAACCACATGTCGCGCACGCGGGGCGGCAAGGTGAGCTTCACCCACCTGATCGGCTGGGCGCTCATCAAGGCCCTGAAGCAGTTCCCGAGCCAGAACGTCTTCTACGACGAGCGCGACGGCAAACCCTCGGTCGTGAAGCCCGCGCACATCGGCCTCGGCATCGCGATCGACCTGCCCAAGCCCGACGGCTCGCGCTCGCTCATGGTGCCCGCGATCAAGCGCGCGGAGACGCTCGGCTTCACCGACTACCTGGCCGCATACGAAGACCTCGTGAAGCGGGCGCGCGGCAACAAGCTGACCGCGGATGACTTCGCCGGGGCATCCGTCAGCCTCACCAATCCGGGCGGCATCGGCACGGTGCACTCGGTGCCGCGCCTGATGAAGGGCCAGGGCTGCATCATCGGCGCGGGCGCCCTCGAGTACCCGGCCGAGTTCCAGGGCGCGAGCACCGAGACGCTCAACAACCTCGGCATCTCGAAGACGATCACGCTCACGTCGACCTACGACCACCGCGTGATCCAGGGCGCCGGCTCGGGCGAGTTCCTCAGGATCGTGCACGGGCTGCTGCTCGGCGAGCAGGACTTCTACCAGGAGATCTTCTCGGCGCTGCGCATCCCCTACGAGCCGATCCTCTGGGCGCAGGACATCTCGGTCGACCTCGCGCACCAGGTGAACAAGACGGCGCGCGTGCACGAGCTCATCAACTCGTACCGCGTGCGCGGCCACCTCATGGCCGACATCGACCCGCTCGAGTACCAGCAGCGCACGCACCCCGACCTCGAGATCAAGACCCACGGCCTCACCTTCTGGGACCTCGACCGCGAGTTCGTCGCGGGCGGCTTCGCGGGCAACGTCGGCACGATGAAGCTGCGCGACATCCTCGGCGTTCTGCGCGACTCGTACTGCCGCACGGTGGGCGTCGAGTACATGCACATCCAGGACCCGGCCCAGCGCCGCTGGTTCCAGGAGAAGCTCGAGAAGCCCTACGTCAAGCCGGGCCACGACGAGCAGCTGCACATCCTGACGAAGCTCAACGAGGCCGAGGCCTTCGAGACGTTCCTGCAGACCAAGTACGTCGGCCAGAAGCGCTTCAGCCTCGAGGGCGGCGAGTCGACGATCCCGCTCATCGACGCGATCCTGCAGGGCGCGGCGGATGCCGAGCTCGACGGCGTCGCGCTCGGTATGGCCCACCGCGGCCGCCTCAACGTGCTCACGAACGTCGCCGGCAAGACCTACGGCCAGATCTTCCGCGAGTTCGAGGGCGAGTTCGAGCTCGCCGGCACGGGCGATGTGAAGTACCACCTCGGCACCGAGGGCACCTTCATCTCACCGGACGGCAAAGAGGTGCCGATCTACGTCGCCGCGAACCCCTCGCACCTCGAGGTCGTCAACGGCGTGCTCGAGGGCATCGTGCGCGCCAAGCAGGACCGCCGCCCGATCGGCACCTTCTCGACCCTGCCGGTGCTCGTGCACGGCGACGCCGCGCTCGCGGGCCAGGGCATCAACGTCGAGGTGCTGCAGATGTCGCAGCTGCGGGCATACCGCACGGGCGGCACGATCCACGTCAACATCAACAACCAGGTCGGCTTCACGACGCCGCCCACCGAGTCGCGCACGTCCGTGTACTCGACGGATGTCGCGAAGACGATCCAGGCGCCGATCTTCCACGTCAACGGCGACGACCCCGAGGCCGTCGTCCGCGTCGCGAAGCTGGCCTTCGACTACCGCCAGGAATTCCAGCGCGACGTCTTCATCGACTTGATCTGCTACCGCCGCCGCGGTCACAACGAGGGCGACGACCCGTCGATGACCCAGCCGCTCATGTACGGCCTCATCGAGGCGAAGCGCTCGACGCGCAAGCTCTACACCGAGGCCCTGGTCGGCCGCGGCGACATCACGGAAGAGGAGTACGAGGCCGCCCACCGCGACTTCCAGTCCCGGCTCGAGCGCGCCTTCGCCGAGACGCACGAGGCGCAGACCTCCCCCGTCCCGGTCGTCCCGCAGCAGCTGCAGGGCGTCGGCGACCCGAGCGGCGAGCTCGAGTCGACGGGCATCGCCGAGTCGGTCGTGCACGCCGTCGGCGACGCGTTCGACAACGTTCCCGAGGGCTTCACCGTGCACAAGAAGCTCACCTCGCTGCTCAAGAAGCGCATCGAGATGAGCCGCGAGGGCGGCATCGACTGGGGCTTCGCCGAGCTGCTCGCCTTCGGCTCGCTCGTGCTCGAGGGCACCCCGGTGCGCCTCGTCGGCCAGGACTCGCGCCGCGGCACCTTCGCGCAGCGCCACGCGGTGTTCCACGACCAGGCGAACGGCCAGGAGTGGGTGCCGCTGTCGAACCTCGCCGAGAACCAGGGCCGGTTCTTCATCTACGACTCGCTGCTGTCGGAGTACGCGGCGATGGGCTTCGAGTACGGCTACTCGGTCGAGCGCCCCGAGGCGCTCGTCGCGTGGGAGGCGCAGTACGGCGACTTCGCCAACGGCGCCCAGACCGTGATCGACGAGTACATCGCGGCCTCCGAGCAGAAGTGGAGCCAGCGCTCCTCCGTCGTGCTGCTGCTGCCGCACGGCTACGAGGGCCAGGGCCCCGACCACTCCTCGGCCCGCATCGAGCGCTACCTGCAGCTCGCGGCGCAGAACAACATGACCATTGCACGGCCGTCGACGCCGGCGTCGTACTTCCACCTGCTGCGTCGCCAGGCCTATGCCCGCCCGCGCAAGCCGCTCGTGGTCTTCACTCCGAAGGCGATGCTGCGTCTGCGCGGCGCCACGAGCGACGTGCCCGAGTTCACCGCGGGCCGCTTCCAGCCCGTGCTGGACGACGCGGATGCCACGGACAAGGCAGCCGTCACGCGCGTCCTCGTGTGCGCCGGCAAGATCTACTACGACATCAAGGCCGAGCTCGCGAAGGCGCCAGACCCCCGCATCGCGGTCGTGCGGCTCGAGCAGTTCTACCCGCTGCCCGAGGCCGAGCTGCTGGCGGTGCTCGGCCAGTACCCGAGCGCCGAGCTCGTCTGGACGCAGGACGAGCCCGAGAACCAGGGCGCCGCGCCGTTCATCGCCGACGCCGCCCGCCGGCTCGGGAAGACCGACTTCCGCATCGTCTCGCGCCCGGCATCCGCCTCGCCCGCCGTCGGCACGGCCAAGCGCCACGCGATCGAGCAGGCGACCCTGCTCGCGGAGGCGCTGCGGTTCTAACCCACCGCTCGCCGTGCTCGCCGTTCCGGGAGCCGGATCCGCGTTCGGGGAACCGGATCCGGTTCCCGGAACGCGGATCCGGCTCCCGGAATCGCGGAGCGGACTACGGCGTCGCCTGCACGGTGCGGGCGCCGTGCGGCCGCGTGCAGCCTAGGCGTGCAGCTGGATCTCGCGGATGCGTGCGAGCACCTGCACGCGCAGCTCCTCGGGCGCGGTCTCGCGGCAGGCGCGCTGCACGGCCTCGATCAGGACGACGCCGACCTTGTGCTCGCCCGCGCAGCTGGCGCAGGTCTCGAGGTGCTCGCGGATGTCCGCGGCCTCGTCGGCGAGCAGCTCGTGGTGCAGGTATTCCTCAAGGTCCTTCTTGGCCTTGTCGCAGCCGCAATCGGTCATTTCGTGCTCCTGGCGGGTGAGGTCGCGATCCCTCGGTCGCTTGCGTAGTCGGCGAGCAGGTCGCGAAGCATGCGCCTGCCACGGTGCAGACGGCTCATCACGGTCCCGATCGGGGTCTTCATGATGTCGGCGATCTCCTGGTAGGAGAAGCCCTCGACATCGGCGAAGTACACGGCCATGCGGAAGTCCTCCGGAATGGCCTGCAGCGCGTTCTTGACGGCCGAGTCGGGCAGGTGGTCGATGGCCTCGGCCTCGGCCGAGCGCGTCGCGCGGGCGGTGGTCGACTCGGCGCCGCCCAGCTGCCAGTCCTCGAGGTCCTCGATGGGGCTCTGGTACGGCTCGCGCTGCTTCTTGCGGTAGCTGTTGATGAACGTGTTGGTGAGGATGCGGTACAGCCACGCCTTGAGGTTCGTGCCCTGCTTGAACTGCGCCCACGCGGCGAAGGCCTTGACGAAGGTCTCCTGCACGAGGTCCTGGGCGTCGGCGGGGTTGCGCGTCATGCGCAGCGCCGCCGCGTACAGCTGGTCCATGAAGGGCAGCGCCTGCTCCTCGAAGGGCAGCGGCGGCCGCATCTCTTCCAGGTCGGCAGCGTCGCTCGGAATCTCGAGGTCGTCGCTCATCGCGGCCAAGTCTATGACCGGTGACGAGGGGGTTCCTGAGCCGTCGAGCGGGCGTTCCAGCAGCGCAGCGCGCACAGGCATCCTTTCGATCGCATTCCGGGCCGAGAATGAATCCTCGATATCCTGAAACCGATGCAGTCACGCGCGTATTCCGGCCCCGAGTTCAACCCGTACGGCGACAGCCGGCCGACGGAGACGAGCGAGTTGTGGCCCGCCCCGGTAGCATCCGCCCCGATCGACGCCGACGTCGCCCTGCCGGGCTCGAAGTCGCAGACGAACCGCGAGCTCGTCCTCGCCGCCCTGGCCGACGCCCCGTCGCTGCTGACCGCCCCGCTGCACTCGCAGGACAGCGACCGCATGGTCGAGGCGCTGACCGCGCTGGGCGTGGGCATCGAGCGGATGCCCGAGCCGGGCCCCTTCGGCGCCGACCTGCGCATCACTCCGACCGCCGAGCTCACGGGCTCGACCACGGTCGACGCGGGCCAGGCCGGCACGGTCATGCGCTTCTTCCCGCCGGTCGCCGCGCTCTCGCTCGGCCCGGTCACGATCGACGTGCACGAGTCGGCGCGCAACCGCCCGATGACCGAGCTGCTGCACGCCCTGCGCGCCCTCGGCGTCGACATCGCCGACGAGGGCCGCGGAACGCCGCCCTTCACGATCCACGGCACCGGTCGCGTGCCCGGCGGCGAGATCACGATCGACGCCTCGGCCTCGAGCCAGTTCGTCTCGGGCCTGCTGCTCTCCGCCGCGCGCTTCGAGAACGGCCTCGTGCTGCACCACGAGGGCGAGCGCCTGCCGAGCCTGCCGCACATCGAGATGACGATCGACGCGCTGCGCTCGCGCGGCGTGGTCGTCGAGACCCCCGAGGTCGGCACCTGGGTCGTGAAGCCGCAGACGATCCGCGCCCGCGACCTCGCGATCGAGCCCGATCTGTCGAACGCCGCGCCGTTCCTCGCCGCCGCCGTCGCCACCGGCGGTCGCGTCACGATCGGCAACTGGCCCGCCGAGACGACCCAGGTCGGCGCCGACCTGGTGAAGTACCTGCCGCAGTTCGGCGCCGAGGTCTCGCTCGACGGTGACCGCCTCACGGTGCGCGGCACCGGCGCGATCCACGGCGTGAGCCTCGACCTGACGACCGGAGGCGAGCTCGTCCCGGCGCTCGCGGCCCTCGCTGCCCTCGCCGACAGCCCGAGCGAGCTGACCGGCATCGGCCACATCCGCCACCACGAGACCGACCGCCTCGCCGCTCTCGCCGCCGAGATCAACGGCCTCGGCGGCCGCGTGATCGAGAGCGAGGACGCCCTGCGCATCGAGCCCGCCGAGCTGCACGGCGGCGTCTGGAAGTCGTACCACGACCACCGCATGTCGACCGCGGGCGCGCTCGTCGGCCTGCGGGTCCCCGGCGTCGAGATCCACGACATCGGCGCGACGGCGAAGACGCTCCCCCAGTTCCCCGAGCTGTGGCACCGGATGCTGCAGGCGCCCGCCCAGAGGACGCTGCTTCCTTGAGCTGGTGGTCGGACGCCCAGGACGAGGACGAGCCGTACGGCGAGTACGACGAGTCGTCGGTGCGTGTCCGCCCCAACCCGAAGGCGAACCGCCCGCGCACGAAGCAGCGGCCCGAGCACGACGACGCCGTGACCGGTCGGGTGCTCGCGGTGGACCGCGGACGCTACACCGTGCTGCTCGACGAGGACGAGCCGACCGAGCACCACGTCTCGGCATCCCGCGCCCGCGAGCTGCGCAAGCGCGCGATCGTGACGGGCGACCGCGTCGACCTCGTCGGCGACACCTCGGGCGACGACGGCACCCTCGCCCGCATCGTGCGCATCAACGACCGCGCGACGCTGCTGCGCCGCTCGGCCGACGACACCGACGCCGTCGAGCGCATCATCGTCGCGAACGCCGATCAGATGCTCATCGTGATCGCCGCGGCGAACCCCGAGCCGCGCGTGCGGCTCGTCGACCGCTATCTCGTGGCGGCCTACGACGCCGGCATCCAGCCGATGATCGTCATCACGAAGACCGACCTCGCCGACCCGGCGCCGTTCCTCGCCAACTTCGGCGAGCTCGACCACCTGCGGGTCTTCACGAGCGCGCCGGACGCGATGCCAACCGCCGAGCTCGCGGCCGCGCTCGTCGGCCACACGACCGTCGCTGTCGGCCACTCGGGCGTCGGCAAGTCGACGCTCGTCAACGCGCTCGTCCCCGACGCGAACCGCGCGACCGGCCACGTCAACGTGGTGACGGGCCGCGGGCGGCACACGTCGAGCTCGACGGTGTCGCTCAGAGTCGAGACGGATGCCGGGCGCGGCTGGGTCATCGACACCCCCGGTGTGCGCTCCTTCGGTCTCGGCCACGTCGACCCGGCGAACATCCTGCGCGGCTTCCCCGACCTCGACCGGCTCGCCGCGGACTGCCCGCGCGGCTGCACGCACCTGCCCGACGCCCCCGACTGCGCCATCGCCGAGGCGATCGCGGCGGGCGGCCTCGGCGCGGCCGGCCCCGTGCGCCTCGACTCGCTGCAGCGTCTGCTCGCGACGCTCGCGCCCGGCGCCGCGACGGGCGACGCACGGGGTGCTTCCCAGCCCGACGGCGCTTGACCGGTTCAGTTGTCGGTAGCCTTGTGATGTCCCGATGGGCGGGGCATGAGGCGCGCAAGGAGGCGAGCAGATGCAACGGGTGACGATCGCGACCCTGGCGGCCCAGCTGGGGGTGTCGAAGGCATCCGTCTCGTACGCCCTCAACGGCCAGCCCGGTGTCAGCGAGCAGACCCGCGAACGGGTCGTCGCGCTCGCGAACGAGCTCGGCTGGCATCCGTCGTCGTCCGCTCGCGCCCTGTCGCGGCAGCGGGCGGATGCCATCGGCATGGTGCTGCGCCGCGACCCGACCCTGCTCGGCACCGAGCCGTACTACATGCGCCTGCTCGAGGGCGTCGAGTCGGCGCTCAGCGAGGCCGGCCAGAGCCTGCTGCTGCGCATGGTCGGCACCGCCCCCGGCCGCGATGCCGCCGTCTACGAGCGCTGGGCGGCCGAGCGCCGCGTCGACGGCGTCATCGTCCTCGACCGCACCGCGAAGGACCCGCGCCCCGCTCAGCTCACCCGCCTCGGCATGCCGTTCGTGCTGCACGGCGTGCTGCCCGCCGACGAGTCCGGTGTCGAGCGCATCGAGAACCAGCACCGTGACGCCGAGCTGCTGATCGGCCATCTCGCCGAGCTCGGCCACCGCCGCATCGCGCACCTCACCGGGCCGATGCACCTCACGCACGAGGTCGACCGCACATGGGCGATCGAGCGGGAGAGCACCGCCCGCGGCATGAGCACCGTCTTCGCGGAAGCCGACTACACCTTCGACACCGCGCACGCACGCACGGCGGAGCTGCTCGCCGCCGCAGAGCGCCCGACGGCGATCGTCTGCTCGAACGACGTGATGGCCCTCGCCGCCCTGCGCGCCCTCGACGAGGCGGGGCTCGCGGGCGAGGTCGCCCTGCTCAGCTGGGACGACTCGATGCTGTGCCAGTTCGCCTCGCCGACCATCTCGGCCCTCGACCGCTTCCCCGACCGGCAGGGGCGCCGCAGCGCCCAGATGCTGCTCGAGCTGCTCGACGGCCGGGAGTTCAGCAGCGCCGAGCCCAGCCCGAGCGAGCTGCACGTGCGCGAGTCGAGCCGCCGCGCGCAATAGGGTCGAAGGCGTGACCCCAGCCGCGCCCTCCGCCGTCCCCGGCCGCCTCGCCATCGGCGACCCCGCCCCGCAGTTCTCGCTGCCCGATGCGGCGGGCGAGACCGTCTCGCTCTCGTCGTACGCGGGCGGCCGGGTGATCGTGTACTTCTACCCGGCGGCGCTCACCCCCGCGTGCACGACGCAGGCGTGCGACTTCCGTGACGGGCTGGCGGAGCTGAGGGATGCCGGCTACACCGTCCTCGGCATCTCGAAGGACCCGGTCGCCAAGCTCGACGAGTTCGCCGCCGCCGAGCACCTGAACTTCCCCCTGCTCTCGGACGAGTCGCTCGGGGTGCACCGCGCCTACGGCGTGTGGGGCGAGAAACAGCTCTATGGCAAGACGGTCGTCGGCGTGCTGCGCTCGACCTTCGTGGTCGGCCCCGACGGCCGCCTCGAGCAGGCCCTCTACAACGTCAAGGCGAAGGGCCACTTGAGCATGCTGCGGAAGAAGCTCAAGCTCGCCGGGTAGCGGCGCTCAGGCCTCCTTGTCGCCGCGCTCGTCGAGGCCTTCGCGGCCGAGCCGTCGCGACACCGCCGGGGCGAGCACGAGGCCGATGCCGGCGAGGCCGAGCACGAGCAGGACGACGCCGAGCAGCGGCCCCGCGAGCAGGCCCTGCAGCGCCCCCACGCCGACGGCCAGCTGGATCAGCTGCCAGGTGATGATGAGGCCCCGCGCCCATGTCTGCACGAGCCAGGCGCCGAGCGCGGCCGCGACGACCCACAGACAGGCCAGCACGAGGCAGACCACGAACGCGATGCCGTCGCTCTCGACCTTGGCGCCCCGGCCGGCCAGCTCGACAGCGGTGACGACGGTTGCGATGATGACGACGAGCGCCTCGACGGTCAGGATCGACGCCAGCACCCGCAGCGGCCCGCGAGCCCGTCCAGCCGTAGCAGGGGCGGGTTTCGAGCTTGTGTTCACAGGGTTATCCCATTCAAAACTATTGATCAGAGACCGGGTCTCGTGGCAAGATCGGTGAATCCGGTAAGTCGCTCACAGGGCTGTGGGCAGGTCTAGCATCCCCCAAGATCTTTGGCCCTGTTGCCGGTTTCTGTTCGCCGTCGTGGCGCGAATACATTCCACCACGTCTGCCCAGCAATACAAGAGGAGCACAATTCGATGGACTGGCGCGACAAGGCCGCATGTCTCACTGCTGACCCCGAGCTGTTCTTCCCGGTCGGCAACACGGGTCCGGCCGTCGACCAGATCGAGAAGGCCAAGCTCGTGTGCGGCCGTTGCCCCGTGACCGAGGTCTGCCTTCAGTACGCGCTCGAGACCGGCCAGGACTCGGGGGTCTGGGGCGGTCTTTCCGAAGACGAGCGCCGCGCCCTCAAGCGCCGCGCCGCCCGCGCGCGCCGCGCTTCCTGAATCGTTTACGAAGGCCTGAGGCCCGGGTCCCCGCAAGGGGTCCGGGCCTCAGGCCTTCGGTCTGCCGTGCCGGCTAGACGGAAGCCGCGGTCGAGCTCTTCTCGAGGAATCGGAGCGGCACCTCGACGGTCACCTCGGTTCCGGCGCCCATCATCGTATGCCAGTCGATCGAGCCGCCGAGCTCGCCCTGGATGAGGGTGCGGACGATCTGCGTGCCGAGGCCGGAGCCGACCCGCCCCTCGGGCAGGCCGATGCCGTCGTCGACGACCTTGACGACGAGGTGGTCCTCGGTGCGCTCGGCGATGATCTGCACCTCGCCCGAACGGTCGGCGAGACCGTGCTCGACCGCGTTCGTCACGAGCTCGGTGAGGGCGAGCGCGAGCGGCGTCGCATACTCGCTCTGCAGCATGCCGAAGCGGCCCTTCTTCACGGGGTGCACCGACGTGTTGTGGCCCGCCGCGACCTCGGCCACGAGCAGCAGCACGCGATCGAAGACGTCGTCGAAGTCGACGACCTGCGCGAGACCGCCCGACAGCGTGTCGTGCACGACGGCGATGGCGGCGACGCGGCGCTGAGCCTGCCCGAGGGCGTCCCTCGCCTCATCGGAATGCGAGCGGCGCGCCTGGATGCGCAGCAGCGACGCGACCGTCTGCAGGTTGTTCTTGACGCGGTGGTGGATCTCGCGGATCGTCGCGTCCTTGGTGATGAGCTCGCGCTCCTGGTGGCGCATCTCGGTCACGTCGCGCACGAGGACGATGGCGCCGACGCGCTCGCCCCGGTTGCGGATCGGGATGGCGCGCAGCGAGATCGTCACGCCGCGGACGTCGACGTCGGTGCGCCACGGCGCGCGGCCCGTGACGACGAGCGGCAGCGACTCGTCGACCTCGGCCCGCCCCGTGAGAAGGTGCGTCGTCACCTCGGCAAGCGACTCGCCCTCGAGCTCGTCGGTGAAGCCGATGCGGTTGAAGGCCGAGAGCGCGTTCGGGCTCGCGAAGGTCGTGATGCCCTCGACGTCGAGGCGGATGAGGCCGTCCGCCGCACGCGGGGCGCCGCGGCGCGGGCCGCTCGGCGCGCCGAGGTCGGGGAAGTCGCCGCTCGCGATCATCGCGAACAGGTCGTTCGCGCAGTCGTTGAACGTGAGCTCCTGGCGGCCCGGGGTGCGCGAGTCGCTCAGATTGGTGTGGCGGGTGAGTACCGCGATCGGCGAGTCCGTCGTCTTCGAGGATGTCGAGCCCAGGCGGCGCAGCACCGGCACGGCGCGGACGCGGGTCGGCGTCTCCTCGTACCACTCGGGCGCGCTCGAGTCGACGATGCGGCCGGTGTCGAAGGCCTCGCTGACCTGCTGCAGCCACTCGGGGCGGATCTTCTGCCCGACGATGTCGCGGTAGAACAGCGTCGCAGCGCTCGAGGGGCGCGAGTGGGCGACGGCGATGAAGCCGTCTTCGGTGGGGACCCACAGCACGATGTCGGCGAAGGCCAGGTCGGCGAGCAGCTGCCCGTCGCCGACCAGCATGTGCATCCACTCGATGTCCTCGGGGGTGGAACGGCCGTGGGCGATGACCAGGTCACTGAGGGTCGACACGGCTCAAGTCTAGAGTCGCGGGTGCGGCCGGGTCCGTCGCACGCCCTGCGCGGGCGGCACGGCGACCGCCGAGCGCGCGGCGGCGATGCGGTGCGGCGGATGCCGGCAGACCGAGGATCGCCCCCTCGACGAAGCCGCGGAGCGCCGCTCGCGCGAGGGAACGCGGTGCCGCGGCCGCGATGGGCACCGCCTGCAGCATCGCCGCGTCGAACGACGCCTGATCGTCCGGCACGAGCGCCGTCGGGCTGAGACCGCCGAAGCGCTGCAGGGCGCGGGCGATCTGCTCCTCGGGCGCAGCGCCGACGACCCCCGCGCGCACCCGGTTGACCACGAGGTGGCGGCGCGCCCGCGGCGTCGCGGCCACGGCATCCGGCTGAGCCCTCATCAGCCGCGACAACCCGAGCGGATCGGCGGAGCCGACCGACACGAGCTGCGTCGCGTGCTCGAGCGCCGTGAGCGTCGCGGCGTTGCGCCGCGGCGCGAAGAGGTCGCTCGCGATCTCCTCGTCGGTCTCGAGGTTGAAGCCGACGTCGACGACGACGTGGTCGAACCAGCCGGCGACGGCGTCGAGCGCGCGCTCCACGCGCTCGCTGCCGAGCTCGGGCCAGCGGCTCGGCCGCGCGAGGCCCGTGAGCACCGCGAGCGTGCCGCGCTGCGTCGGCACGTACTGCGCGACGCGGTCGAACTCCGCCCGCGTCAGCGCGTCGTTGCCCGCGAGGCGGCAGGCTGCGGCGAAGCCCGGGGTCTCGTCGAGCAGCCCCAGCGCGACGGCGACCGCGCCGCCGTAGGTGTCGGCGTCGATGAGCGCCACCGCGGCGCCGAGATCAGCGAGCTCTGCGGCGATCGAGATCGCGGTCGTGGTGCGACCCGGCGCGCCGGCCGGACCCCAGACGGCGATGACGGATGCCTCGCCGCCGCGGCCTTGAACGGCCGCCCCCGCGGGCGCCGACGTCGTCGTGAGAAGTCGTTCGAACTCCGCCCAGGTCGCCGGCTCGGCCAGGACCTCGGCGCACCCTGCCGCCGCGGCGACCGCGCGCTCGTCGTCGGTCACGGCGAGCACCACGAGCCGCGTGGCCGTGGCGGCCGCCGCCGCACGCACCTCGGGCGTGAGCCGGGTGCGGCTCGCGGAGACGACCGCGAGATCGATGTCGTGGGCGGCGAGGACCGCGCCGAGCTCGCCCGCCGTCTGCACGCGCGCGATGACCGCATGGCCGGCCTGCAGGGCGCCTGGCAGCAGCCTGTCCTCGGTGGCGCGGTCGAGGCTGAGGGCGAGCTGGGCCACGTCACTCCCCCGCGGGTAGAAGCGTGATGGCCGAGCCGTTGGCGATCGCCTCGAGCAGCCCGGCCGTGGCATCCTTCGGCACCCGGACTTCGACGGCGATGCCCCCGGTCGCCCCGAGGCCGGTGTCGCGGACCACGCGCACCACGGTCGCGCGGGGCACGAGCACCTCGGGTGCGGCGAACTTCGGCGCACCCGCGCCGACCGCGCCGCTCGCCGCCGCGGCCCAGACATCCACGGCGGCCCCCGCCGTCACCGACGCCGGCAACTCGCCGCCCACCGCGATCATCACGCTCGTCTGACGCTGTGCGGATGCCGCGCCCAGCGCCCCGACGGGCACGAGCTCGCCCGCGGCGATCGTGCGCGTCACGACGGTGTCGGCCTCGGGCGCACTCGAGAGATACGCCGCCTGGGCTGCGCCGAGGCGCACCCGCACCCCGACCAGGTCGGCCGCCGTGACCTCGTCGCCCGCGGCGAGCGCATGGCGCGCCGCGAACACCTGGACCGTGCGCTCGGATGCCGCGAGAAGGCCCGCGACCCCCGCCACGGAGGCGATGACGAGCAGCAGGCCCAGCAGGAACCGTGGCTCACGCCACATCGGACGAGGGCGGAGCGGAACGGCTGGCGCGGTCATGCCCACCATGGTGGCGAATCGCGACCCGCGGGCCCGGAAGTTATCCACAATCGGCCGGAGGCCGGGCACGAGCCGTCATGATGGAGCACATGGTCAGCCAATCTGCAGTCGGCGCGGTCCGGTTCCTCACGGTCGCCGACTGTGCCGAGATCCTCAATGTCGAGGTCTCCGACGTGACCCGGCTCGTCGAGACGGGCGAGCTGCCCGCCATCCGGGTCGGCGGCCAGTGGCGCATCGAGCGCGATGTGCTCGAGTCGTACATCGCCGAGCTCTACGAGCAGCAGCGCCGTCACGCCCTCTGGGAGCAGTCCGATTTCGCGAGCCTGACCGAGATCACGGGCGGCTCGATCCTGCGCCCGCACGACTGAGCGCTGCGGGTTCAGAGCACCCGCACCATCGCCACGGAGGCCAGCGCCACGACCCTGTGCTCGGCCACGCTCGTCTCGCGTCGGGCGACGCCGCGCCCGTGCACCGCGAGATCGATGTGGTCGAGGCCGACGCGGTCGATCGTGCCGTGCGTCGCGCCCGTTTCCCCGGCGATCAGCACGTCGACGGGCACCCGACGCCGCGCCAGGTCGCGCAGGACGACGCCGATCGCGAGCTTGGCCGTCAGGTCGGGGCGCGCCGGCTCGGGCGGCCGCGCACGGCTCGCCCTGGCCTGTTCGGCGGACAGCGACAGCGACGCGATCGCAGCGACCGGCACGATCGCCTGGGCGCCGCCGGGCAGCGCACCCGCGAGCCAGTCCGCGCCGACGGTGCCGGGCTCGATCTCGACGGCGGTGCCGTCGACAAGGCGCAGCCGGATGCCGCCGCCGTGGCCCGCTGCGAGAACGGCCAGCCGCTCGCGCAGACCCGTGCGCGCCGCGCGCAGCCGTTCGGCTTCGATGCGCTGCTGCGCCTCGTCGGCCGCGAGCTGCGTCTCGAGCTGGCCCTCGAGGTCGTCGAAGAGGAGGTCGAATCGCATGGCGCGACGCTAGCCCGTCGCCGCGTGCCCCGCGCGGACTGTCCACAGTCGCCGAGACGGGGGCGCCCGTCGTCGCGGCGATTTTCTCCACAGGCCATATCTGCACTGGTTCCGCATTGCCGCCCCATGAAAAGGTCACAGCACCCGACGGGCTCGTACCCCGTTCGGGGCCGCACATCGGGATGAGGGGAACCATGGCCAAGGCCCAGCGCAACGAGCGCTTCGACGCAGACGACTTCTTCGGTGTCCAGCGCACCACCGAGCTGCCCGACCCCACCCCGCTGATCACCAATCTCGTGCGCTGCGTCGTCGAGATCCTCGCGGGCGCCCGCGACCTCGAGCAGATCAGCCGCTGGGTCACCGACGACGTCTTCCACAGGCTGTCGCGGCGGGTGAGCTTCGCGAGCCGCGCACGCACTCTGAAGGGGGCGCCCGCCCAGCGCCCGCGCTTCTCGATCATGTCGATCCGCACCTCCGAACCCGCAGCCGGGGTCGTCGAGGCGACCGTCATCGTGCAGATGCCGCAGCGGGTGCGGGCCATCGCGCTGCGGCTCGAAGGCCTCGATCGGCGCTGGCGCGCCACGAGCATCAGCGTGCTGTAGCCGCGCGGGTCGCACAACCGCGAACGCCCCCGGGCACTGCTCGGGGGCGTTCGGGGAAATGGCTGCTAGCCGCGGTTGCGGTTCTGAGCGCGGCGGTCGGCGCGGTTCTGCGGCTCGGCGTCGGCGCCGGCATCCCCGCGCTGCCCGAACGCGCCGCGCGCGCCGCCCTGCGGCGCCTGCTCCTCGGCGCCCTGCTGCAGCTCACGACGCCGGGCCGCGCGCTCGGCGCGCTCCGTCGCGGCGCGGTCGACCTGACCGCCCTGGTTGCGCACCTCGACGCCGCCCGAGTCGGTCGGTGCCGAGTAGGACAGGCCGCGCTGCTCGGACTGGCCGAGCCCCTTCGCGGCGACGCCCGAGACCTCGCCCGCCGACTGCTGCACCTCGACCTCGAGGTTGAACAGGAAGCCGACCGTCTCCTCGCGGATCGCGCCCATCATCTGCTGGTACATCGCGAAGCCCTCGCGCTGGTACTCGACCAGCGGGTCGCGCTGCGCCATGGCGCGCAGACCGATGCCGTCCTTCAGGTAGTCCATCTCGTACAGGTGGTCGCGCCAGCGGCGGTCGATCACCGAGAGGACGACGCGGCGCTCGAGCTCGCGCATCGCGGGCGAGCCCAGCTGGCCCTCGCGCGTCTCGTAGGCGACGTGCGCATCGGAGAGGATCTCGCGACGCATGAAGTCACGGTTGATGCGGCCCTTCGAACCGGCCTCGGCCACGACCTCGTCGATCGAGATGCCGACGGGGTAGATCGTCTTCAGCTCGCTCCACAGCGCGTCGAAGTCCCAGTCATCGCCGTTGCCCTCGCCGGTGTGGTTCCCGAGGATCTCGTCGACGACGTCGTCGAGGAACTTCTGCACGCGCTCGTGCAGGTCGTCGCCCTCGAGGATGTGGCGGCGGTCGGAGTAGATCGCCTCGCGCTGGCGGTTCAGCACGTCGTCGTACTTGAGGACGTTCTTGCGGATCTCGGCGTTGCGCGCCTCGACCTGCGCCTGAGCGCTGCGGATCGCGCGCGAGACGAGCTTCGACTCGATCGCGAGGTCGTCGGGGGTGGACGCCCGGCCCATCAGCGACTCGGCGGCGCCGGCGTTGAACAGGCGCATCAGATCGTCCGTCAGCGACAGGTAGAAGCGGCTCTCACCGGGGTCGCCCTGGCGGCCGGAACGACCGCGCAGCTGGTTGTCGATGCGCCGGGACTCGTGGCGCTCGGTGCCGAGCACGTAGAGGCCGCCGGCGTCGCGGACCTTGTCGCCCTCTTCCGCGGCGGTCGCCTTGAGCTTGTCGAAGGTCTCGTCCCACGCGGCCTGGTACTCGTCGGGGGTCTCCTCGGGCGAGAGCCCGCGCGTGTTCAGCTCGGCCACCGTGAGGAACTCGGCGTTGCCGCCGAGCATGATGTCGGTGCCGCGGCCGGCCATGTTGGTGGCGACGGTGACGGCACCCAGGCGGCCCGCCTGTGCGACGATCGCGGCCTCGCGCGCGTGGTTCTTCGCGTTCAGCACCTCGTGGCGCACGCCGCGCTTGGCGAGCAGGCGCGAGAGGTACTCGCTCTTCTCGACCGAGGTGGTGCCGACGAGCACCGGCTGGCCGGCCTCGTGACGCTTCACGATGTCTTCCACGACCTGGGCGAACTTGACCTCTTCGTTCTTGTAGACGAGATCGGACTGGTCCTTGCGGATCATCGGCTTGTTGGTCGGGATGACGACGACGCCGAGCTTGTACGTCGACATGAACTCGGCCGCCTCGGTCTCGGCGGTGCCGGTCATGCCCGAGAGCTTCTTGTACAGGCGGAAGTAGTTCTGCAGCGTCACCGTCGCGAGCGTCTGGTTCTCGGCCTTGACAGGCACGGATTCCTTGGCCTCGATCGCCTGGTGGATGCCTTCGTTGTAGCGTCGGCCCATCAGGATGCGGCCGGTGTGCTCGTCGACGATGAGCACCTCGTCGTTCATCACGACGTAGTCCTTGTCGCGCTTGAACAGCGCGTTCGCCTTGATGGCGTTGTTGAGGAACGAGATCAGCGGGGTGTTCGCGGACTCGTACAGGTTGTCGATGCCCAGATAGTCCTCGACCTTGGCGATGCCCGGCTCGAGCACGCCGACCGTGCGCTTCTTCTCGTCGACCTCGTAGTCCTCGCCGGCAATGAGCCGGGTCGAGATGCGCGCGAACTCGGTGAACCAGCGGTTCGCCTCGCCCGACGACGGGCCCGAGATGATGAGCGGGGTGCGCGCCTCGTCGATGAGGATCGAGTCGACCTCGTCGACGATCGCGAAGTTGTGGCCACGCTGCACCATGTCGGAGGCCTGCCACGCCATGTTGTCGCGCAGGTAGTCGAAGCCGAACTCGTTGTTGGTGCCGTAGGTGATGTCGGCCGCGTACTGCTCGCGGCGTTCCTCGGGCGTCTGCCCCGCGAGGATCACGCCGGTCGTCATGCCGAGCGCGCGGAACACGCGACCCATGAGCTCGCTCTGATAGCTCGCGAGGAAGTCGTTGGTCGTGATGACGTGCACACCGCGGCTGGGGATCGCGTTGAGGTAGGCGGCCGTCGTCGCCACGAGGGTCTTGCCCTCACCGGTCTTCATCTCGGCGATGTTGCCGAGGTGCAGCGCGGCGCCGCCCATGATCTGCACGTCGAAGTGGCGCATGCCGAGCACACGCCGCGCGGCCTCGCGCACCGCGGCGAAGGCCTCGGGCAGCAGCTCGTCGAGGCTCTCGCCCTCGGCGTAGCGCTCGCGCAGCTCGACGGTCTCGTTGCGGAGCTCGTCTTCGGTCAGCTCCTTGAAGTCCTCTTCGAGGGCGTTCACGGCTTTCGCATACCCCTCGAGCTTGCGAAGCGTGCGGCCTTCGCCGACACGGAGGACCTTTTCAAGGACTGAGGCCACGGGTGAACTCCACTTGTTCAGGACGGAATCCACAAGAGTCTAGACGAGGCGCGTGACGCGGTTCCCTGTGAGCGAAAGCAGACGAAGGGCGGGGGATGTCCGCCACGGACATCCCCCGCCCCGGGGTGCTGCGATCGCCGCTCAGCCGGCGACGGCCCCTGCCTTGCGGGCCGCGGTCGCGACCTCCTGCAGCTCATCGGCGTCGTCGTCGAGCTGGATCACGCCGTAGTCCCAGCCCTTGCGGCGGTACACCACGCTCGGGCGGTCCGTCTCGGCGTCGATGAAGAGGTAGAAATCGTGGCCGACGAGCTCCATGTGGTAGAGCGCGTCGTCGACCGTCATCGGGACGGACGCGAAGGTCTTCATACGGATGACGACGGGGCTGTACACGTCCTCTTCCTCTTCGGCAGCGGCCTCGGCCTGCACCACCGGGATCGCCCCGGTCTGCAGCTGCGTCGCGAGCTCGCCGGAGATCGGCGTCACGTCGGTGTGGGCGAAACCGGCCGTCGCCGCATCGTGCAGCGAGAGCTGGCGGTGCGAACCGCCGCGGTGCACCTTGCGGCGCCCCTTGGCGCGGCGCACGCGTTCGAGCAGGCGGCCGATCGCGATGTCGAAGGCCGCGTACTTGTCGGCGGCCGTCGCCTCCGCACGGACCACCGGGCCCGGGCCGACGAGCGTGAGCTCGACCTTGTCGTCGCCCGCGGTGCCGTTGCGAGCGGCCAGGCGCGACAGCTTGATCTCGAACACAAGAGCTCGCTCGGCCAGGTGCGACACCTTCTCGGCCTTCTCGGTCACGTACTCGCGGAACCGGTCTGTGATCTGAACGCCCCGTCCGACGATGTCGATTTCCATCGCAACCTCCTGTTCACGGTGCATTTCCCCCGACCTTGCCGATGAGTCATATGCACCTGCTTGGTGTCCCCAAAGGTAGTTGCGAGGCCTGGTCTTGTCACGAGCCTTTTCTGCCTATTTCGCCCGGGATTCCCAGCGGGGAAAGCGCCTTCGCGTGCGCGCGAGCGCGACGACGCCGAGCACCTCGACGCCCGCGTTCCTCAGTGCCTGATCAGCAGCCAAAACCGTGGCGCCCGTCGTGACGATGTCATCGACGATCAGGGCGAACCGCCCCGTGCCCGTTCCTCTCACTGTCAGCGAATCTTCACGGTTCGTGAACCGATCAGTGGTATTCAACTGAGATTGATCTTGTGTCTGTTTAGCGATGCGCAGCAGACGCCCCTCGCGATAGCCCGCCCGGGCGAGCAGCAGGCGCAGTTGCGCGTAGCCGCGGCGACGATAGGCGGCCCGGGTCGAGGGGATGGCGACGAGTTCCACCCGCCCGCGGGCGGCGGGCGGGGCCGTGGCCGCGGCGGCGCGCACGAGCCGGCGCAGGACAGCGGCGAGCGCAGGCGCGACATCCGTGCGCCCCATGTCCTTGAAGGCGAGCAGGATGCCGCGCGCGGTGCCGCCGTAGTCGAAGGCGTGCCACACCGCGAGCTCGGTGCCGTCGGGCCGCACGAGGGACTCCCGACGCGGCACGGCCGCCGCGAGCTCGGCCCGGCAGCCGTCGCACAGCCCGCGGTCGGGCGCACCGCACCCCGCGCAGTCGATCGGCGCGACGACGGCCCAGGCGTCGAGCGCTGCGGCGCGGAGGGAGGCCCACATGCTCAGGCATCCTGGCGCCTGCGCCGCCCCTGCGGGGCGCGTGGGGCCGACCTGTGGACAACCGCCCGGGCCGCGCCCGCGGAAACGGGCTGATCGTGCGGAGCATCTCGAAGACGGCATCCGCCTCATCGACTCATCTCCGCCGAATCGACTCGCCGCTAGTTGCGCCCCTGCTGCACCGCGAGGATGTCGACGCCTTTGGCGACCTGCTGCCACGAGGTGCCCGCCGTCGTCTCGAGGGCGCCCTGTGCCGTGCGCACCCAGAGCTGCGCCGCCGGGTTGCCCCCGGTGATGCCGACGCCGCCGTCGGGCCCCGGCTGGGGGGCTGCGGCCGCGTCCCCGAGCGCCTGCGAGATGATCGCGGTGCCGCCCTGGGGGCTCGCGCCCAGCACGGCGACCGTGAGCTCGTCCGTCCAGGTCAGCGCGTAGCCCTTGCTCAGGGCGAGCTCGCCGATGTCGACCGGCGCTCCGATGCGGGTCGGGTGGCCCCTGGCGTCGCGCACGATGCCCGCGACCATCAGGTGCGCACGCCCGTCCTCGGTGCGCACGAGTGCCGCCAGACGGGTGCCGTCGCGCGAGACGGAGAAGGAGACCAGGCTGCGGGCGTCGGGCCAGCTCGCCTTGATCTGCGCGGTCGCGCCGTCGGCTGCGGCCACGTCGAAGGGTGTGCGCGGGTCGGTCGTCGCCGACCAGACGATGTCGCTGTTGTCGACCGCGGGCGGCAACAGGTCGGGGCGCGCGTCGATGCGCACGGGCGCCGACTGCGAGGCCGTGACGGCGTAGACCGCGTCGCCCGCGAGCACGGCGGCCGTGCGGCCGTCGGCCGTGACCGTCGCGGCGCTCGCGTGCAGCGCCGCGATGGCGGGGCCGATGCCGTTGAAGGCGACGAAGGCGCTGCTCGCCAGGAAGCCGAACTTGCCGTTCTGCAGCACGAGCGGGTTCGCGCTCACGCTCGGGTCGCGCTCGGCCTGGGTGACCGTGCTGACGTCCTGCTGGACCCCGCCGATGCTGAGCGAGACCTGGGATGCCGCATCCGTCAGGCTCTCCCCCAGCTGCTGGTTCATGCGCACGGTCGTCGTCTGGTCCGCGCCGGCGGCGACCGAGTTGAGGGCGACCTGGGCGGTGCCCGTCTGCACGACGACCGAGCCCGCGGCGAGCTGGGTCCCCTTCGGGAAGGCCGTGGCGACGGCATCCTGCAGCCACGGCGACGGCCCCGCGAGCAGCGCCTTGACGATGCGGGTCGCGAGCGAGGCCGACGACGACGGGAACCAGCGCAGGTCGGGCACGAGGTAGCGGAAGTCGGGGCTGTAGAAGTAGAGGGCGTGCGAGCTGAACACGTTCCGGAACAGCGCCGCGTCGATCACGATGCCGTTCGGCGCCTTCGAGATGCGCCACTGGCCGTGCTGCTTCACGAACGAGTAGCCGAGGGTGACCGGCGCCTGCGAACCCGCCGTGCGGTAGTCGCCCGCACCGTCGATGAAGGCGACGGGCGTGACCGACATCGACAGCTCGGACGCGCCCGACGGCACGGGCGCCGTCCGCTGCGCGGCGTCGTCGACCGTCACCGAGGCGTCGGGGTCCCACTCGCCACGGAACGAGTCGGACAGGAACGCGCGCGCGACCTGGTAGCCGCCTGCGGGGCTGACCGCGGCGTCGATGAAGCCGTTGAGGATGTCCTGCTGGCTCTCGCCGTCGGACGGCGGGTTCGGGTGGTAGTCGATCTGATCGAAGCCGTTGTCCTGCGCGGCGACCGAGCCGCCGCGCACGACCGCGCCGCTGCGCGGGATCGTCGCGCAGGCCGAGAGCGCGAGGACGAGGGAGGCCGCGAGCACCGCCGCGAGACGGGTGGCGAGTCTGCGGGCGCTCATGTCGCGGCCTCCTGCGCATCGGGGGGCGGAAGCGGTATCGGCGAGTTCGCCGCCGAGCCGCTGCGGCGTCGCGGCAGCGTGAGGCGGAAGCAGGAGCCGCCGCCGGGCTGCGACCACACGTCGATCACGCCGCCGTGGATCAGCGCGTCCTCCTGCGAGATCGCGAGCCCGAGGCCCGTGCCGCCGATCGTGCGCCGGCGCGAGGGGTCGGCGCGCCAGAAGCGGTCGAACACGTGCCCCACGTCGTCCTCGTTCATGCCCATGCCGTGATCGCGCACCGCGAGGGCGACGGCGGCCTGGTTGCTGTCGACGATGACGTCGATCGGCCGGCCCTCGCCGTGCTCGATCGCGTTGCCGATGAGGTTGCGGATGATGCGGCGCACGCGGCGCGGGTCCATCGGCACGTCCGAGTAGCCGCCGGGCGCCTGCAGCGCGAGCCGCGTGCCGTGGGCGTGCGCGAGCGGCGCGAACTCGTCGATCGCGTCCTCGGCGAGCTTCACGAGGCTCATCGCCTCGAGCTCGAGCGAGACCGAGCCCGCGTCGTAGCGGCTGATCTCGAGCAGGTCGGACAGCAGCAGGTCGAAGCGCTCGACCTGGGCGTGCAGCAGCTCGGCCGTGCGCTCGGTGACGTCGTCGAACACTTCGCGGCGGTCGTAGATGTGCTCCGAGGCGAGGCGGATGGTGGTGAGCGGCGTGCGCAGCTCGTGCGAGACATCCGACACGAATCTCTGCTGCAGCTGTGACAGCGTCGCCAGCTGCGTGATCTGCCGCTGCAGGCTGTCCGCCATGCCGTTGAAGGAGCGCGCGAGGGTCGTGAAGACGTCCTGCCCCTCTTCGGGGATGCGCACCGCGAGGTCGCCCGCCGCGAGGCGGCGGCTCGTCGCGGCCGCGATCTGGATCGGCGCGACGACGAAACGCACGACGACGTAGGCGAGCGCCCCGATGAGCACCACGAGCGCGAGGCCCGCGAGCAGCAGCGTGCGCTGCACGAACAGCAGCGTCTGCTCGGAGTCGGAGAGATCGTAGCCGAGGAACAGCCCGTAACTGCCCGCGGCCGGAAGGTGGATCTGCGCGCCCACGAGGACGCCCGGGTGGGATGCCGCGTCGCTGCTGCCCGGAATCGGCAGCGCGATGGACTGCGAGAAGAGCGTGCCGCTGTGCGTTGCGACCTCGGCGCGCAGCGCGGGCGAGATGAGGTCGGGGGTGATGCCCGCGGTGTAGTCGGTCGGCGCCTGCGGATCGGCGGGCTGACCCGGTATGCGGATGAAGGCGAGCATGCGACTCGAGGAGGCGCCCTGCACCACGGTCTTGACGGCCTGCCCGAGCCCGAGCACGGTCGCCGGGTCGCTGGCGTCGGTCGCGTCGAGGCTCGACTGCACCTGCTGCTGAGCGCGGCCGGCATCGCGCAGCGCCTGGTTGAGGCGCGACTGGTAGAGGTCGTTGCCGACGGTGTACGAGATGACGAGGCCCGTGATCAGGATCGCGACGCCCGAGAGCAGGATCGTGATGAGCACCGTGCGGAACTGCAGCGACGACGCCCACACGTGCGCGATCGCGGCGGGCCAGCGCGCCGGGTGGCGCCACCACGCCGCCTGCGAGCGCAGAGCCGTCGTCGTCATCGGGTCACGAGCTTAGGCCGCGGGGCCCGGCTCAGCCCGTGTGGCCGGCCCGGTAGCCGACCCCGCGCACCGTCTGCACGATCTTCGGGTTGTCGGGGTCGTGCTCGACCTTGGCGCGCAGGCGCTGCACGTGCACGTTCACGAGGCGCGTGTCGGCCTTGTAGTGGTAGCCCCAGACCTGCTCGAGCAGCATCTCGCGCGTGAACACCTGCTGCGGCTTGCTCGCGAGGGCGAGCAGCAGGTCGAACTCGAGGGGGGTCAGGTTGATGCGCGCCTCGCCGCGGCGCACCTCGTGCGCGGAGACGTCGATCACGAGATCGCCGACACCGACGGCGGATGTCGAGGACCCCGACGCCGCGGGGCGCAGCCGTGCCCGCACCCGGGCGACCAGTTCCTTCGGGTTGAAGGGCTTGACCATGTAGTCGTCGGCGCCCGACTCGAGCCCGCGCACGACGTCGGCGGTGTCGGACTTCGCCGTGAGCATGATGATCGGGGTGCCCGAGAACGAGCGGATGCTCTCGGCGACCTCGATGCCGTCGCGGCCGGGCAGCATCAGGTCGAGCAGCACCAGGTCGGGGTTCGCGCGCCGGAACGCCTCGACGGCGAGCGAGCCGTCGGCGCAGAACACCGGCTCGAAGCCCTCGCTGCGCAGCACGATGCCGATCATCTCGGCGAGCGCCGTGTCGTCGTCGACGACGAGGATTCGGGTGGTCAACGTCTCTCCAGAATCACGTCTCCCCAGATGGGGAGAGAAAACCCGTCAGGGTCTCTCGGTTCTCTAGGTTAGTGGTATGAGCGATCCCGCCGCCTGGGGCACGCCGCCGTTCGGCGCCCCGCCCGTCTGGGCGCCCCCGCCCAAGCCGGGGCTCATCCCGCTGCGCCCGCTGACCTTCGGGCAGCTGCTCGGCACGCCCTTCCAGGCCATGCGGCGCCACCTCGGCGCGCTGTTCGGGCCGGCGCTGCTGATCCAGGTCGCGACCTTCTTCGCGGCGCTCGCCCTCGTCGGCGCGGCGACCGGCTGGTTCGCCTATCGGCTGGCGCAGTCGACGGATGCCGATCGCGGCGCCATCATCGCGGGGGGCGTCGGCACCGTCATCCTCTCGGTCCTGCTCACCCTCGCCCTGAGCGTCGTGGGCAGCGGCCTGCTGCAGGGGCTCGTCGTCATCGCCGTCGCGAACGGCGCGCTCGGGCACAAGCCGCGCGCCGGCCAGGTCTGGGCCGCGACGCGCGGGCGCCGCTGGGCGCTCGCGGGCTTCGTCGCGCTCGTGTCCCTCGGCTTCCTCGTGGCGCTCCTGGTGCCCGCCGGCATCGCCGCAGCGTTCGTCGTGCCGGGGCTGACCGGCACGGGCGGCGGCCCGCTCGTCGCGACGGGAACCGCGCTCGGCGTCCTCACCGGCCTCGGGGTCGCCGTGCTGGCGGCCTGGGCCTGGGCGAAGACCTCGCTCGCCGGCTCGGCGATCGTGCTCGAACGGCTCGGGGTGCGCGCCGCGATCGCCCGCTCATGGTCGCTCACGCGTGGCGGCTTCTGGCGGGTGTTCGGCGCGCAGGCCCTCGTGGTCGCCATCTGCTACGTCGGCTCGCAGGTGATCTCGACGCCCGTCGCGCTGCTGCTCCAGTTCGGGCTCACCCTGGCGTTCCCGACCGGCCAGCCGAGCGACATCTCGGGCGGCGGGGTCGCCATGGTGCTGGTGCTCTACGGCGTGCTGATCGTGCTGAGCCTCGTGATCGGCACGATCACGAGCGTGGTCGAGGCCGCGACCGGCGTGCTGCTCTACGTCGACCAGCGGATGCGGCGCGAGGGCCTCGACCTGACCCTCACCCGCTACGTCGAGGACGTGCAGACCGGTCGTCCCCCGACCGACCCCTTCGCCACGCCCGTGTTCTCGGGCCCGGCGCCGCAGGTCCCGCCGCAGCCCTACGGCCCGCCGTGGCAGTGATCGCCGCGTGGCTCGCGGCCGACCGGCCGCCGCTGACCCCCGACGACGACACGGCTCGGCGCTGGCTCGCGCAGGAGCTCGCGAAGCCCGAGTACGCGGCGGCCCGCCCGACCTGGTTCGACCTGCTCAGCCAGCGCATCGCCGAGTGGTTCGGGTCGCTGCGCGTGCCGGGGGCCGGCGCCGGGGCATCCGGCTGGCTCGCCGTGCTCGGCATCGTGGTGCTCGCCCTGCTCGTGCTGGGCGCCGTGCTGCGCTTCGGCCTGCCGCGGCTGAACCGGCGGGTGCGGGCCGCAGCGGTGTCGGGGGACGTGGCGGATGCCCGCAGCGCCGCCGAGCTGCGCGCCGCCGCCGACCGCGCCGCCGCGGCCGGCTCGTGGGAGCTCGCGGTGATCGAGCGCTTCCGCGCCCTCGCGGCCTCGCTCGCCGAGCGCACGGTCGTGGCCGTGCGGCCGGGCACGACCGCGCACGAGGTGGCCGGCGCGGCGGCATCCGTCTTCTCCGCCGAGGGCGACGCCCTGCGCGCCGCCGCCGACACGTTCGACGCCGCCCGCTATCTCGGCCGCCGCATGGGCACCGCCGACGACGCCCGCCTGCGCGAGCTCGACGAGCGGCTGCGCCGGCAGGCACCCGTCTTCGCAGGGGCGGGACGATGACCCGGGCGGATGTGGATGCCCTGACCGCCGCACCCGCGACCGCCGAGGTGCTCACCCCCACGCTGCGCCGCCGCCTGCGCTCGGGCCGCGGCCGGCTGATCGCCGCGGGGGTGGTCTTCGCCGCCGCCGTGCTCGCCGTCGTGCTGTTCGGGCAGGCCGCCCAGCAGCTGCCGCCGCTCGACCCGGGCAGTGCCGCCCCGTCGGGGGCGAAGGCGCTCGTCTCCGTGCTGCGCGAGCACGGCGTCGACGTGCGCACCGCCGCGACCCTCGACGCGGCGGACGCGGCCTCCTCGGGCGTCGACCCCGCCGATCTGACGGTGGCGGTCTACGACCCGTCCGGCTTCCTGAGCACGAAGAAGCTCGTCGACGACCCGCGCATCGGCCGCAAGGTCGTGCTCATCGAGCCGGTCGACCCCGGCGCGCAGGCGGCGCTCACGGCCGCCGGGCACGAGGTGGCCGTCGTGCGCGACGCGAGCGCGCTGCAGAACCAGCACATCCTCGAGGGCTCGAACGCGGGCCACGCGGTGCGGCTGTTCGGCTCCACGCAGGTGCTCGTCTGGTACACCCCGAGCTTCGCCGACGCGGGTGTCGCGGCACCGGCGACCATCGCCGACGTGACGCCGCCGTGGGTGACGCCGCTCGTCGTCCTCTGCGGCGCCGTCGCGCTCGCGGCCGCCCTGTGGCGCGGGCGGCGCTTCGGGCCCCTCGTCGTCGAGGATCTGCCCGTGGTGGTGCGGGCGAGCGAGTCGCTCGAGGGGCGCGCGCGGCTGTACCAGCGCTCCGACGCGCGGCTGCACGCGCTCGACGCCCTGCGCATGGGCGCCGTGGGGCGGCTCGCGACGCGGCTCGGCCTCGGGCCGGAGGCGGGCGTGACGGATGTCTGCGCCGCCGTCGCCGCGCAGCTCGCCCGCGACCCGGCCGAGGTGCGGCGGACCCTCGTCGACGGCGCCCCCGCCGACGACCGCGAGTTCCTCGAGCTGGCCCGCGGGGTGGCGGCGCTCGAGGCATCCCTCGCCCCCGGCCGCACCCGCCCGCCGGTCGTCGACGCATCGACGACCAGGGTGCCGGAACCCGATTTCGTGACGACCCGAGAAGATAGGCAGCGATGACAGCGGAAGACGATCAGCTCAGGCAGGCGTTCGCGCGCGTGCGCGCCGAGGTCGGGAAGGCGGTGGTCGGGCAGGGCGGCGCCGTCACGGGCCTCATCATCGCCCTGCTCGCCGACGGGCACGTGCTGCTCGAGGGCGTGCCCGGCGTGGCCAAGACCCTGCTCGTGCGCAGCCTGTCGGCGGCGCTCGCGCTCGACACGAAGCGCGTGCAGTTCACCCCCGACCTGATGCCCGGCGACGTGACCGGCTCGGTCGTGTTCGACCCGGCGACCGCGCAGTTCGAGTTCCGCGAGGGGCCGGTGTTCACCAACATCCTGCTCGCCGACGAGATCAACCGGACCCCGCCGAAGACGCAGTCCGCCCTGCTCGAGGCGATGGAGGAGCGCCAGGTCTCGGTCGACGGCGTCTCGCACAGGCTGCCCGCGCCCTTCGTCGTCGCGGCCACGCAGAACCCCGTCGAGTACGAGGGCACCTACCCGCTGCCCGAGGCGCAGCTCGACCGCTTCCTGATGAAGGTCGCGCTGCCGCTGCCCGAGCGCGACGTCGAGCTCGAGGTGCTGCGGCGCCACTCGGCCGGCTTCGACCCGCGCGCGCTGGGCGCGGCCGGCGTCACCGCGGTCGTGGGGGCGGCCGAGATCGCGGCGGCCCGGGCATCCGTCACCCGCGTGGGCGCCCGCGACGACGTGCTCGGCTACGTCGTCGACCTCGCGCGCGCGACGCGGCAGTCGCCGTCGGTACGGCTCGGCGTGAGCCCGCGCGGCGCGACCGCGCTGCTCGCGGCGGCGAAGGCGTGGGCGTGGCTCTCGGGCTACGACGCCATCACCCCCGACCATGTCAAGGCGATGGTCGTGCCGGTCTGGCGGCACCGCATCCAGCTGCGCCCCGAAGCGGAGCTCGAGCAGGTCACGGCCGACGCGATCCTGCAGTCGATCCTGCAGCAGGTGCAGGTGCCGATCTAGTGGGGCGCCCATGGTCCTGACCGGGCGGTTCGCGCTGCTCGTCGCCGTCGGCGCCGTGCCGCTCGTGCTGCTCGGGAACTCGCCGGCGGCCGCGTGGGGCGTGCTCGGCGCATGGCTGCTGCTGTGCGCGATCGCGGCCGTCGTCGACGCGCTGCTCGCCGCCTCGCCGCGCCGTCTCGCTCTCGCGCGCGAGCTGCCGACCCGTGTGCGGCTCGGCGAGTCGGTCGCGTCGACCCTGTACGTCGCGAACGCGAACGGGCGACCGCTGCGCGCGGTCGTGCGGGATGCCTGGCAGCCGTCCGCGGGCGCATCCACCGCCCGGCAGCCCGTGCGGGTGCCGGCCGGCGAGCGCCGGGCGCTCACGCTGACGCTCACCCCCACGCGCCGCGGCGAGCGCGCGACCGGCCAGGTCACGGTCCGCTCGTTCGGCCCGCTCGGGCTCGCGGCGCGACAGGCGGTGCTCGCCGCACCGGGGCACGTGCGCGTGCTGCCGCCGTTCCACGCGCGCAAGCACGTGCCCTCGCGGCTCGCCCGGCTGCGCGAGCTCGACGGGCGCACGGCCGTGATGATCCGCGGCCAGGGCACCGAGTTCGACTCGCTGCGCGAGTACGTGCGCGGCGACGACGTGCGATCGATCGACTGGCGTGCGACGGCACGGCGCGGGGATGCCGCGGTCTCCATTCGCTCCGCTCAGTCGACCAGCGGAAGCCCGGCGGCTCAGTCGACCAGCGGGGGCGGGGCCGCTCAGTCGACCAGCGGCGGCGGGGCACCCGCGCTCGCCCCCTCCCCCAAGCTCGTCGTGCGCACCTGGCGCCCCGAGCGCGATCGGCGCGTCGTGATCGTCGTCGACTCGAGCCGCACCGCCGCGGCGCGCATCGGCGACGGGCCCCGGCTCGACACCGCGATCGAGGCGGCGCTGCTGCTGTCGGTCATCGCTGACCGCGCCGGCGATCGCATCGACCTGCTCGCCTTCGACCGCCGCGTACGGGCGCGAGTGCACGGGGCGTCCGGCGCCGATCTGCTCGGGCGCGAGGTGGACGCGCTGGCCGCCGTGCACCCCGAGCTGCTCGAGATGGACTGGCGCGCGGTGCCCGGCCAGGTGCGGCAGCTCACCGCGCAGCGCGCTCTCGTGGTGCTGCTGACCTCGCTCGACTCGATCGGGGCGGCGCAGGGGCTGCTCGCGGTGCTCGGGCAGCTCACCGCGCGGCACACCGTGCTCGTGGCATCCGTCACCGACCCCGCGGTCGCCGACGCGGCGACGCACCTCGACGACCGCGCCGCCGTCTATCGCGCGGCCGCCGCCGAGCGCGCGCTGCTCGACACGGCGCGGCTCGCCGAGGCCGTGCGCCGCCTCGGCGCGCACGTCGTCACGGGCACCCCCGAAGAGCTGCCGCCCGCCGTCACCGACGCCTACCTCGCGCTCAAGCAGGCGGGAAGGCTGTAGCGCCGCACCGTCACGCGCAGGTCGCGTCGGCGACCTGCGCATCCATCACCGCGGTGCCGCCCATCAGGGAGAGCGACCGCGGCGTGATGCGGGTCAGCTCGCTCGCGACCCCCGCGGGCACGCAATGCGGCGTGGTGAGGTACAGCGGCACGTTGCGCGCGCCGGCGAGGGCCGCGCCCACGAGCGCGTCGGGGAAGTTCAACCCGCTCGCGAGCACCGCGCTCGATGACGCGCCCGCCTGGAACCGCTTGCCCACCGCCGCCGAGGTCGCGTAGCGGTCGGCGCCCGCGAGCCGCGTCGTCGGGGCCGTCCTGCCCAGGCGGCCCACCATGGCCGCGGACACGACCGCCGTGCCGCCGACCGCGTAGATCGCGCTCGGCCTGAGCCGCGCGAGCTGGGCGGCGACCGGGGATGTCGGCGCCGCCGAGGTGCCCGGCACGAGCAGCACCGGCACGGCGAGCCGCGATGCGGCGGATGCCGCGGACAGGGCGTCCGGGAAGCCCGCACCGGTGGCCGCGAACACGGGCTTGCCCGCCGTGTGGAAGAACTTCGCGGCGATCGCGGCGCTCGTGGCGTACCGATCGGCGCCCGACACGCGCGCGGGCGTGACGCCCGTCGCGCTCTTCACCTGCGCGGCCACGGCGGCGCTCACGGCGCTCGTTCCGCCGATCAGGTACACGTGCTGCGGCTTCAGCCGCTTGAGCTCCGCCGCGACGACCGGGGTGAGCGCGTTCGGCTGGGTCAGCAGCAGTGCGCCGCCGACCGCGTGGGCCGCCGGCGCGGCCGAGAGCGCGTCGGGGTAGTTCGCCCCGCTCGCGAGCAGCACGGTCGACGCGCCCTTCGGGAACTGCGCCTTCGAGGCCTGCACGCCGGTCGCGTAGCGGTCCGAGCCGGCGACGCGGGTCGCCGCGGGCGAGATGCGCAGCGGCGTCGGCGCGGTCGCGGTCGACGACACGCCGCGGGGCGCGGTCGCGACGACGCGGATCGTGTAGTCGCCGAGCGGCAGCAGCGCGGAGGCCACCCTGGCCGAGTTCTCCCCCGTGTTCTCGGTCGCCTTCGCGAGCACGTGCGTCGTGCCGCCGGCGATCGCCTCGACGACCGCCGTCGTGCCGGCGACCCAGCCCGGGTCGTGCCAGGTCACGGCGAAGCCCGCGGCGTCGGTCGCGCACTCGCGGCCGAGGGTGGCGTTCGAGATCGTCCAGTTGCGGGCGCCCGGGTCCTCGTTGGGGTCCCAGCGCAGCGAGGTGACCGGGCTGGTGCCGTTCCAGTCGTAGCGCACCGAGGCATCCGGCTCGAGCAGCGTCGCGGGCGACATGCCCAGATCGACCGTGACCGTCGGGCGGTCGAGATAGGTCAGCAGATCGTTGGTCTGGGTCATGGGGCGCCCGCCCGAGGCCCAGAACACGCGCGCCATCGTGCCGCCGCCGGCCGTTCCCTGCAGGTCGAACGCACCCGAGTAGGTCTCGGAGATGGAGAAGTACCGCCATGCCGACGGCTCGATGCCCGAGCCCGTCGCGAAGTACACCCGCGGGTCGTTGTTGTTGTTCGTCGCGCTGAGCTTGCCGCCCGAGAGCTTCACGCCGTGCGCGTTCATGACGCTCACCGTGCTCGACGACGCGAGCCACGGGTGCCCGAAGGTGCTGGTCGCGTAGTCGCCGCAGCCGACCGCGCCCGGTGTGTCGACGATGGGCTGCGGGCGCGGCTGCACGGTCACCGCGCTGCCGGGGATGCCGGTCGCCCCGTCCGGCGAGGCGAGGAACAGCGTCGTCCCCGCCGGGTAGGCCGAGGCGTCCACGGCGACCGTTCCGGTGGCGGCGGGGACCGCAGCGCCCGCGGCGTCCTGCACGGGCCCGCAGGTCTGCGAGGGGGCGGCGCAGGTCGTCGCCCCGTCGGACGACCAGAACGGGGCGGCCGGGTCGCCGGTGACGTTCCAGCTCGCCTCGGCCGAGGCATCCGCACCCGCCTTGTACAGCCGCATGAAGTCGAGCTTGATCGTCGTGTTCGCCGTGGGGCTCGTGGCGAACCGGATGCCCTTGATCGTGCCCGCCCAGTTCACCTTGAGGTTCGGGAACGCGTTGGCGCCGAGCGGGATGTCGTACTCGTGCCACCCCGCCATCAGCTTGAAGGCGTAGCCGCCCTCGGTCGTGCTGTTGAGGTGGGTGTCGTCGAACCACTGGATCGCCGACGAGACGTCGGCCGACGCGTAGGCGTGGATGCTGATGCGGTCGTAGCTCGACGCCGTGATCGCGTTCGCCGCGAGGCCGCCGTCGCGGTTCTGGTAGAGCGAGCCCGGGTAGCCGCCCCAGAGGGGCGAGACGTAGGAGCCCGGCTCGGCGGTGTAGCTCAGCACGCCGCCCGACCAGCTCGCGCCCGTGACCTTCATCGTCGGGCCCGAGTTGTCGATGAGCAGGTCCTCGGGGTTCGAGTAATCCCACTCGTCGTGGAAGGTCGTCGTGGCGTAGGACGCGGCCGCGAGCACCGTCGGGCTCGTCGGCGTCGCCGTGGTGTCGGCCCGGGCGGGGGCGGCGACCAGGCCTGCCCCCGCGAGGGCGGATGCCGCGACCACGGCGGCGAGCGCGCGCGGGCGCAGACGGGTGGAGGGCATGGCTCCATTCCTAACCCGAAAGGCGTGGCACCCTGCAACATGCCACGCGGCGTTCACCGGTTCGACGCCGCTCGCTCGCGCCGCGTGTGCTGTTCCTTTCTCGTGCGCCGCCCGTTACCGTCCTGTGTAAGGGGGACACTCCCCCGCAGTCTGGAAGACGAAAAGGAACCAGCGCGATGACAACGGAACCGGCGATTCCCGCAGAGCCCACGATCCCCGAGCCGAGCCCGAGCTCGAGCTTCTTCAACCGCCTCGCGGCCGAGTTCCTCGGCACGCTGCTGCTCGTCGCCGGCGGTGTCGGAACCGCCGTGTTCGCGGCGAACTTCCCCTCGGCCGCCTCGAACTCGCTCGGCGTCGGCTTCCTCGGCGTCGCGCTCGCCTTCGGCCTCACGGTCGTCGTCGGCGCGTACGCGTTCGGCCCGATCTCGGGCGGCCACTTCAACCCGGCGATCACCCTCGGCGTCGCCGCCGCGGGCCGCTTCCCGTGGCGCGAGGTCGGCGGCTACCTCGTCGCGCAGGTCGTCGGCGGCGTGGCCGGGTCGTCGATCATCGCGCTCATCGCCTCGAGCGGCTCCGGGTTCTTCGCCGCGGCGCACAAGAACGGCTTCGCGTCCAACGGCTACGGCGCCCACTCCCCCGGCCACTTCGGCCTCGGCGGCGCGATCGTGGTCGAGATCGTCTTCACGGCGATCTTCGTCTTCGTGGTGCTCGGCACCACCGCCAAGATCGGCGCCGTCGGCTTCGCGCCGCTCGCGATCGGCCTCTCGCTGACGCTCATCCACCTCATCACGATCCCGATCGACAACACCTCGGTGAACCCGGCGCGCTCGATCGCGGCGGCCGTCTACGGCGGCGGCTGGGCCTGGGGCCAGCTGTGGGTGTTCATCGTCTTCCCGATCGTGGGAGGCCTGCTCGCCGGCATCCTCTACAAGCCGCTCTTCGGCCGGACCTTCACGCTCGCGGCGTAACGCGCCGGCGCCGGTCGTCACGAAGTCGGCGTGTCCCGGGCGGATCCCCGACTTTGTGACGACTCGGCGCCCGCGAGCGCGTCGGGCAGCTTCTTCATCGTGCGCAGCGGCGAGAAGAAGAGGATCGCGAGGGTGGCGACGGCGGATGCCGCGACGCCCGCCCACATGGTGGGCTGCACTCCCCACGCCCCGCCGAGCCACCCCGCGGCCGCCGCGGCGATCGGCATCACGCCCCACACGACGAAGCGGATCGACGCGTTCATGCGCCCGAGCAGTCGCGGCGGGCACAGCCGCTGCCGGAACGAGACCTGGGCGATGTTGTAGTTCAGCACCGTGAAGCTGAACACGAACATGCCGCCGATGAGGAACGCGACCGGGGCGAGCGGAACGCCCGCGACCCGGGTCGCGTCGGGCCCGTGCGGCACGAGCGCGGCGACCATGAAGAGCGCCGAGCCGGCGGTCGAGCCGAGCGCGCCCCATACGATGAGCGAGCCCTCGCCGACGCGCTTCATGAGCCGGGGCGTGGCGAGCGCGCCGAGGATCCCGCCGATCGCGCCGATGCCCTCGACGAGCCCGTAGACGGCGGGCGCGAAGCCCAGCTGCCGCAGCACGAAGAGCGGGATGAGCGTCGTCATGAGCCCGTCGAACAGGTTCATCGCCGCCGTGTTGATGGTGATGCGCCGCAGCAGGTCGTGCCCGAAGACGAAGCGCAGGCCCTCGGCGATCTCGCGGCGCAGCGAGTCGTGGGCGGATGCCTCGTGCCGGGCCTCGTCGTCGCGGATCGTCGCCACCGCGATCATCGACGCGACGTAGCCCAGGGCGGTCGCGAAGAGCAGCACGGGTGCCTTCACCACCGCGAGCAGCGCGCCCGCGAGCGCCGGGCCCCCGACCCGCGCGACCTGGGCGCTCGTCTCGAGCCCCGAGTTCGCGGGCGCGACCTGCTCGGACGCGACGAGCCGCGGCACGATGCTCTGGTACGTGACGTCGAAGAACACCGTCGCGCCGCCGACGACCGCCGCCACGGCATAGAGCTGCCAGATGTGCAGCGCGCCGAGCAGCCACGCGCCGGGCACGGTGAGCAGGGCGGCGGCGCGCACGGCATCCGCCGCGATCATCACCCGCCGCTTGCGCATGCGGTCGACCCACGCGCCGACCGGCAGCCCGATGACGAGGAACGCGAACTGCTGCGCGGCGGTCAGATAGCCGACCTGCTGCGCGGTCGCGTGCAGCATGACCACGGCGATCACCGGCACGGCGAGCGTGCCGAGGTTCTCACCGACCTGGCTCAGGCTCTCGCCGACCCAGAGCCGGCGGAAGTTCGTGTTCTTCCAGACCGAGGCGGGCGTCGTCGAGGATGCCGCAGCCGCGGCACCCTGCCCCGCCGCCGTCACCTACCCCGCCACCAGCTGGGTCGCGCCGCGATCGGCCGCGTCGAGGTCGCCCGTCTCGCCCGCCCGCGCCGCACGGCCGCCCACCACGAGCATGTAGGCGAGGAATGCGGCGAGGGCGACCGCGCCGATCGAGATCTTGAGCCACACCGGCAGGTGCGACGGGGTGACGAAGCCCTCGATGACGCCCGAGACGAACAGCGACATCGTCAGCCCGATGGCGACGATGAACAGCGAGCGCCCCTCTTCCGCGAGCGAGCGCGAGCGCGTGCGCGCACCCGGTACGACCCAGGCCCAGAAGATGCGGAAGCCCGCCGACGCCGCGACGAAGATCGAGGTGAGCTCGAGCATGCCGTGGGGCAGCACGAACGAGAAGAAGACGTCCCCCTTGCCGAAGGCGAACATCGCGGCCGCGTCGATGCCGACGTTGACGGCGTTCTGCACGACGACGACCGCCGGGTAGATGCCCGTGATGCCGAACGCGATGGACTGCGCGGCGACCCACGCGTTGTTGGTCCACACCTGGCCGAAGAAGCTCGCGGCCGGGTTCGTGCGGTAGTAGTCGACGAACTCGCTGTCGACGAGCTTCTTGAGGTCGGCCTGGTTGCCGAGCGCGGCGAGCACGGCGTGATCGCCGTTCACCCAGGTCGCGAGCACGACCGCGATCAGGATCGTCGCCGCCGCGACCGCGAGCGTCAGCCAGCGCAGGCGGTACAGCGCAGCAGGCAGCTGCAGCACGAAGAAGCGCGGGATCGCGCGCAGCGGGTTGTCGTTCGCACCCGTGAAGCGCAGCCGCGCGCGCGACAGGGCGATGGACAGGCGGTCGCCGGGGATGCTCTGCCCGACGCTCGACGAGAGCGCCGACAGCTGCGCCGACCCGGTCTGGAACAGCTCGACGAGCTCGTCCGCCTCACGGCCCGACAACGTCGGCTGCGCCGCGAGCTGCGTCAGCCTGTCCCACTCGCCCCTGTGGGCGGCCGTATAGGCGTCGAGGTCCATCGTGCTTTGATGATAGCCATGGCCTCAGCGGCGCCCACGGTGTTCTCCACCGCCCCGGGTTCGTACACCGACGACGAGCTCGTCACGGGCGAGGCCGTCGCGCTCTCGGTGCGCCCGGCGGGCTTCCTGCTGCGTTCGCTCTCGGGGGCCATCGACCTCGCGGCGTCGCTCGTGCTGCTGCTCATCCTGCAGATCCCGCTGGCGGTGCTCGGGGCGCACCTCGACAGCGCCGTGCGCGCCGCGCTCACGATCGTCGCCCTCGTGCTGGCCGTGCTGGTCTACCCGATCGTGATGGAGGTCGCGACCCACGGCCTCTCGCTGGGGCGCCTCGCGGCCGGGGTGCGGATCGTCCGCGACGACGGAGGCGCCGCCGGCATCCGCCACGCCTTCATCCGCGCCCTCGCGGGCATCGTCGAGGTGTACTCGACCCTCGGCGGTCTCGCGGTGATCGTGGCCGTCCTCAACGGGCGCTCGAAGCGGGTGGGCGACCTGCTCGCCGGCACGTTCGCGCAGCACGAGAGGATGCCGCGGCTGCAGCCCACGATGATCGCGTTGCCCCCGCAGTTGTTCGGGTGGGCCCAGGTCGCCGACGTCGCCGCGCTGCCCGACCCCCTGGCGCGCCGCATCAGCGCGTTCCTCGCGCACCAGGCGGCGCTCTCCCCCGTGGCGCGGGCCGGGCTGTCGAGCAGGCTGGCCCGCGAGGCATCCGGCTATGTGCACCCGCTGCCCGCCGTCGACGACGTGACGCTGCTCCACGCGGTGAGCGCGGTGCGCCGCGACCGCGAATTCCGCGCCCTCGCGGGCGAGGCGCAGCGCCTCGCGGCCCTCACCCCGACGCTCGCGCGCCGCCCGAACGGCTTCCCCGAGCGCTGAGCCGCGCCCTCGGCGAGGCGCTCAACTGAACGGGCTATACCCAAGGTTAAGTAGCAGGGCTCCGCGCGATCGACGTCTGACGATGCCATCAGATGGAATCTGAGTTTTTGTCCGAACCCGAGAGCGAAGTCGATCCACGAAGTGCCCGACCCAACCGGCCAGGCAGGGGGCAGTCCCGACGCCTCCGGTGAGCCGAGCTCCGTCGCGCGCGCGATCTATCAGGCTCTGGCGGACGGCGACTGGGACAGGGCGACGAGCCTCGCCGAGGCGAACTGGTCGCAGCTGACCTCCTACGAGGTCCCCCTCATCCGCGCGGTCGCCGATGCGCTTCCCGCCGACTATCTCGATGAGAACCCGCGCTGGGTGAGCGTGCTGCGGTTCGCCCGGCACTCGGTCTCGAGCGGTCAGACCCGGATCACGGCGATGACCCATCGCCCGAACTCACCGGCGCTGACAGGGCTCGACCGCTTGGTCTACCTCGCCGACGCGTCCACTGCGGCGCGGGGCTTCGGCGAGTATGCGAAGGCCGTCGAGCATGCCGCCGAGGCGCTCAGCCTCATCCGTTCGCGCTTCGTCGTCGCCCCTGCCGCGGGCGCCGAGCTGCTGCCGACGATCCTGTTCCTGCTCGGCATGAGCTTCGAGGCCGGCGCCCGCATCGAGGAGGCCGTCGAGGTCTTCGGCCGCGCCTACGCCGAGGCCATCGAATACGCCAACCCACGCGTCGCCGCGGATTCGAGCGGCGAGCTGGCCTGGCTGTACTCCCTAGCCGGCCGGCGGAGCGCGAGCGACGAGTGGCTCGAACGTCATCTCGACATCACCTCGATCAGCCCCGCGATGCGCATGCTGCGCAAGACCGCCCACCTCGCGCTGGCGTCCCGCGCGAAGGACCGGCTCGACTTCGAGACCGCGCGGGCCGAGCTCGACCTCGTCGCCGCCACGCCGAACCCCGATCACCGCCTGGCCGCCGTCGCGCTGCGGGCCGTCGTCGACACGCTCTCGCGCGAGGTCGCACCGTCGACCGTGATCGGCGCCCTGGAGGACGCCGTGGCCGTGAGCCCGCGCATCGCGCGCGCCCACGGTCTCGACCGCCGTCTTCTGGCGAGCGCCCGAGCCTTCGTCGACGACCACTCCGGGGTCCCCGAGCACGCCGTCCGCAATCTCGAGTCCGACTCCGCGGGCCTCGGGCCCGTCGCGGTGTATCCGCGGCTCGCCGTGTCGCGTTTCCTGGTCGACGACTACGACGGTGCCACGGCGGACGCCGACCAGGTGCTGCAGACCCCCGACATCTGGCCGCGTGCGCAGGTCGCCGCCCTCACCGTCAAAGCCGCCGTCGCGATGCGGCGCAGGGACGTGCAGGCCGCCCGCGATCTCTTCGAGCAGGCCGTGCAACGCGCTCTCGACAACCAGATCGTGATCGCACTGAGCTGCCTGCCGCACGAGGACTTCACCGCTCTCGTCGCCCTGGCCTTCGCGAAGGGCGCGGAGCCGGACGGCCTCGCCGAGCTGGGCGCCACGGTCGACGCGTTCCCGCCGGGCGGCCCCGCGTTCAGCGGTCTCACGCCCCAGCAGAGCCGGGTGGTCGCCCTGCTCGCTCAGCGGCTGACCCTCGGCGAGGCCGCCGAGCGGCTCGGCATCGCGCGGAACACGGCGAAGGTGCACATCGCGGCCATCTACTCGAAGCTCGGCGTGAGCTCGCGCGAGGGGATGATCGCGGAGGCCAAGCGCCGCGGACTCATCTAGCACCCCCTCAATGCGGAGGTACTAGGAGAAGTACTAGTTCACCCCGATCCGACGGGCACGGGCAAAAACGCCCGTTCATGATGGTCTTGCCTCAACCCGGCGCGGCGCGCCGACGAGCCCGATCGTCGGCGCCGAGCGCTCTTCCAGGGTGTTCCCGATGAGTCGACCCACCGCAGTTGGTCGGCCGGGAGAGGCGCTGGTGAGCAACGTGCACTGAGGGGGGGGTGTGTTGTGTTCGGCAACGAGTCGTGGCGCCGTGCGCGCTCGCGCGCAGGGCGCCACTCCCAGCCGGCCCCGCAGCGCACCGTCCGACGGCGTCGCACCCCGGCACCGGCCTGCCCGCGCACAGCCGCGCGCCGGCGGGCCACGCGGCTCTCCCTCGCGTGCGGCGCGGCGTTCGCCCTCGTGGCCGCCCTCGCCGTCGTCTGGCCCGGCGGCCAGACCTCCCCCTCGACCGCCTCCAGCCCGGCGGCGGCCCCCGACTGGCGCCTGGCCGCCGCGGGCACGCCCAACGCGCCGACCGTGGTCTTCCAGGAAGGCTTCGAGAACGCCTCCGGCACGACCCCGGTCGCGCTGGCCGGCGGCTCCGGCTACTCGGCGTACTCGGGCGCACCGACGGGCACGGGCGCGCCGACCGGCGCGCAGGCGTACACCGCGACCGCGGCGACGACCACGGGCGGCTTCGGCGGAAACACCACCGGCACCCCGGCGATCGCAGGCAACCAGGGCGCGCCCGGGTGGCTGCCGTCGAGCAACCTCAACCAGTCGGGCTGCAACGGCTGGATCGCGAGCTACACCACCAACCACCCGACCGCGACGAGCGACCCGACGTGCCGGCTCGGCGCCGCCCAGTCCGGCGGTGTCGGCGGCTACGACGACTCGTGGGTCTACCTGCGGGCGCTCGCGCAGGTGCTCGGCCAGGCCGAGGGGCAGGGCGCGAGCAACACCAACCACGTGCTGAGCGCCTACACCAACTCCCCGTTCTCGACCTCTTACCCGAACTACCCGAGCTATCCCACGGCGACCTACCAGAACGCCGGCGTCCAGTTCCAGACGCCGAAGACGATCACCGTGACGCCGGGGCACTACTACGTGGGCTCGGCCTGGTACGCCGCCGTCAACTGCAACCTGGCGCCGCCGCTCGAGCAGTTCAACCTGATCTACGGGACCAGCACGGTTCAAGCCCTGGGCGGCCAGATCAATGTGTGCACCGCGGCGCAGAACGCCGGCCTGCGCGCGACGACCGACTCGGGCGCCGGGGTCTACCACAACGTCGGCACCCTGGTGCCGGGCACGAACCACACGGTTCCCAACAGCATCGAGCTGCCGGTGCCGTCGGGCGACACCTACACACCGACGAACTGCTCGACCTCCACCACCGCGTTCATCTACTGCGGCAAGGGCACCAACACCTACTTCGACATCTCCAACAACATGACCCCGACGACGAGCACGACGACGGGGTTCGCGACCGCGCACATCTACTCCGGCGCCTTCATCATGCCGTCGGGCGTCACCCAGGTGGGTCTCCAGCTGCTGAACCAGCAGGCGAGCGGCAACGGCAACGACGGCGCGTTCGATCTGCCCGCCCTGGTCGACGCCACGCCGACGATCGACAAGTCCTTCAGCCCGGCCACGGTCGAGACGGGTCAGACCTCCACCCTGACCTTCACGGTCACCAACACGTCCGAGCTCGCGGAGAAGGACGACTGGGCCTTCACCGACCAGCTCCCGGCCGGGCTGACCCTGGCGAACACGACCTTCGGCGGCACGTGCGCCAACGTCGCCGGCACCGCGTTCAGCCGCACCGGCACCGCTGGCGGGAACACCATCACGGTCACGGGCGGCGATCTGGCCGCCGGCCAGGCATCCTGCACCATCACCGCCAACGTCACCGCCTCGGCCACCGGCACCTACACCAACAGCCCCAACCTCACCACCGAGTCGCCCGCGGGCAACCTGACGAGCCGCACCGGCCTGCTGCCCGGCAGCCCGGCGAGCGTCACCTTCGTGCAACCGACGCTGGCCGTGTCCAAGCAGCTCGGCGGAAGCCGGCAGGCTTCCGGCGACCAGTTCACGGTCGCCATCCACACCGGCTCCGCGACCGGGCCGCTGCTCGGCAGCGAGCCGAACGCCACCACGACCGGCACCGGGTCGACGGTCGCGGCAGGAACGGGCACGACGGGGACGCAGCCGGCGCACACCGCGACGACCTATTACCTGACGGAGGCCGCCGCGGGCACCGCGAACCTCTCGCAGTACACGGCGACGATCACGTGCACCGACTCGGCCGGCGCGACGACGGGGCTGCCCAGCAACCAGGCCCTGCCGTCCAGCGGGTACGCGCTGACGCTCGGCTCGGCGAGCGCGGCGGTGTCGTGCGTCATCACGAACACGCCGATCGCACCGCCCGCGAACCTGAACATCGCCAAGACCTTCACCGGCGCCTCGGTCGACCCGGCCACCGGCATCGGCACGGCCACCTACTCGGTGGCCGTGACCAACTCGTCCGCGACGACGTCCGCCTACGGGCCCCTGACCGACACCCCGGGCTTCGCGTCCGGCGTCACGGCGACCGGCGCGAGCTGGACGGCGAGCGGCGGCCCGAGCGGCGGAAGCGCCTCCGGCGCGGGTCCCTACACCCTGGCGCCGGCATCCACCGCGATCGCCGGCAACGCCACCCAGACCTTCACGGTGAAGGTGACTTACGCCTACTCCGGCTCCGCCGGCGGCTCGAGCGGCTCGTCGGGCGCGAGCGGCTCGTCATCGACCCTCAACCCGATGGCGCTCAACGGCGGCTTCACCACTCTCTCCACCGGCGACACGTCGATGGGGAACAGCAGCCTCGAGGGCTCGGCCGCGGTCGGAGGCAATCTGCACCTGACCACAGGCAACTACTACGCCGTCAGCCACAGCTCGGGCAACGCACCGACCGGCTACTCCCTGCCGGTCATCGACGGCGACCCGACCCGGCTGCTGATCGGCGGTCAGTTCGCGCCCTCGGGCAGCTCCGGCGTCGTCCAGGTCAGCTCGAGCGGCAACACCGCCTCGACTCAGCTCGGCTACGTCAAGGTCGGCAATCTGGGCACCCTGCAGGTCACCTCGAGCAACGGGCAGGTCTGGGTCGCGAACGGCGCGGCGGGCACCCAGCAGGCGATCTCCGACCCGAACCAGCCCTATGTCGCCGGCAGCGGCAGCACGACCGCCGCCACGGCGAGCAAGGTTCTGTCGCCCAACGGGTTCTCCGGTTACTTCGCGGGCCTGTCCGCTGCGCAGACGGCCACCACCGCCTGCCTGGCCGGCCTCGGCTCGAACACCTCCGGGGTGGCTCAGGCCACCCTGACCGGCTCCGACTACGCGCAGTCCGTCAACATCGTCGCCGGCACGACCAATCTGCTGCAGGTGCCGGCCGGCTCGCCGCTGCTCGCGGGCAACCGTCCGCTCAACCTGACCGGCGCGGCGCTGGGCGCGACGACCACGCTGGTCGTGCAGATCACCGGGCTGGCCTCGGGAGGGTCCGTCGCGCTGCCGTCCCTGCCCAGTGCCGCGTCGGCCCCCTACGTGCTGTGGGATCTGTCCGGCACCGCGGCCGGCAGCGCGGTGACCGTCGGCGGCAACACGATCGTCGGATCGGTGTACGCACCCGGCCTCACGCTGACCCTCAACCAGAACAGTCCGCTCGACGGCAGCGTCTTCACACAGACCCTCGTCACCACCGGCAGCGGGTCGATCGCCAACTATCCGTTCGCGGGAACCGTCAACTGCGCGGGCTCGGGCACGGTCGTCACCCCTCCCCCGTCCTCCGGCCCCGCGGTGCCCGCGGGCACATGCACCGGCTCGAGCGGCAACGGGCTCTTCAACCAGGCGGCCCTGCCCGCCGGCCAGGAGAGCGGCTCGGCCGCGGACAACTCGGCGTGCGGAACCCTGAACGCACTGCAACTTCAGAAGCAGAACCCCTCGGGCGTCGCGCTCGACGGCTCGCAGTGGCGGCTGGCCGCGGACAGCGGCGGCAGCCCGGGCACCGCGAGCATCCCCACCGTCACGGCCTCGTCCTCGACCGGCCGATTCGACGTCAGCGGGCTGCCCGCCGGCACGTACTGGCTCGTGGAGACGAGCGCCCCGACCGGGTATGCGCTGGCGAGCAAGGGCTACCAGTTCACGATCGCCGCGAACGGGTCCATCACCCCGGGCACATCGTCGAGCTCGGCGCTGACCGCTGCGATGATCACGAGTCCGAGCACCGGAACGTGGCGCATCACGGCCACCGACGCGCCCCTCTACCAGCGCCCGCTGCTCGGCGGGCGCGGGCCCGGCGCCCTGCGCGGCGCGGGCATCGGCCTGCTGATCGCCGCCGCCGTCTGCGCCGCCGGAGCGGTGCGCCGCCGCCGGCCGGCCCCGAGGCGAGGGAGGCACCTCGTGTGACGCCCGGCCGGATCTGCACCCTCCTACGAAGACAGCCCCGACGACCTCCACCACGTGACGCCGACCTCGGCGCTCAGCAGAACACTCACGAAGTCCACCAAGAAAAGGAACGCACGACCATGAACAACTCGCTCACGCGCCTTCCGGCGCTGGGTGCGGCCCTGACGGCGGCGGTGCTCGCCGCCGTGGCGCTGGGCGGCCCGGCATCCGCGGCCACCCCGCTGCCGGACGGCACCCAGAAGGCCAGCCTGAACATCACCAAGTACGACACCACGGGCGGCATCGGCAGCCCGGCCGACGGCACCCAGGCGTCGAAGCCGGCCGGCACCAACACGCTCGACGGCGTCACCTTCACCGTCCAGCAGGTCAACACCATCGACCTCACCACGCAGGCCGGGTGGGATGCCGCAGGCAACCTCGCGACCACCTACAACTCGGCCGCGCCGACCGGCAACGCCGCAGCGCAGTCGACGGTCACCGGCGCCGGCTACACCCTCGGCACCGCGCAGTCGCAGGTCACCGCGAACGGCGGCATCGCGAACTTCACGGGGCTCCCGCTCGGCGTCTACCTCGTCGAGGAGACGGCGGCGCCCGCCGGCGTCGTCCCCGCCGCGCCGTTCCTGGTCACGCTGCCGATGACGGACCCGTCGAGCACCTCGGCGTGGAACTACAACGTCTACGTGTACCCGAAGAACGCGGTCACGAGCGCGACCAAGACCGTCAACGACGCGGGCGCACACGCCCTCGGCGACGCGGTCGTCTTCACGGTCACCGGTGCGATCACCCCGGCCACGGGCAGCGACCCCAACGCGGCGCTGACCGGCTACGAGATGAGCGACAGCCTCGACGCGAAGCTGACCTACTCGTCGTCGACGGTCGCCCTTGCCGACGGCACCGCGGTGCCCGCCGCCGACTACACGATCGACGCGAGCAACCCGAGCGGCACCCCCGGCGTGACGGTCATCTTCAACGCGGCCGGCCTCGCCTTCCTCGGCCAGCACCGCACCACCCAGGTCGTCTGGACGATCAGCACGACGGCGAACGCCACGGGTGACATCCACAACACCGCGTACCTCTACCCGGACTCCTCCGCCGTGAACGGGACCACCCAGCCGGTGCCCACCACGACGGTCGACACCAAGTGGGGCGGCGTCGAGGTCCTCAAGCAGAACCAGGCGACCCCGGCCGCGGCGCTCGCCGGCGCGACCTTCCAGGTGTACGCGACCAACTCGGCGAGCATCAAGCCCGTCGTCGGCACCGACACGCCCCTCAGCATCGACGGCACGTCGAGCTGGGTCACCGGCGCCAACGGTCTCGTGACGATCGACGGTCTGCGCTACAGCGACTTCGCCAACAACGCGACCGTCGCCGACGGCCAGACCGGCTACAACTACTACTGGCTCGTCGAGACCAAGGCCCCGGCAGGCTACGAGCTGCAGGCAGAGCCGATCGGCTTCACCGTCGAGGGCGCCGCGGGCACCACCACTCCCGACATCACCGTGACCGATGTGCCCCACAACGCCGGCTTCCAGCTGCCGTTCACGGGTGGCACCGGCACCACGGTCGTCACCATCGCCGGCCTCGGCACCCTCGTGGCTGCGGCTCTCGTCGCGGCTCTCGTCGCATGGCGCCGTCGTCGCAGCGCGGAGCCCGCGCAGCACTAGGTGACTCCCCGGTCGCCGCGATCCATCAAACCCCACCGCGGCGACCGGGGGCTCCACCCGCTCTCCCCCGTCCCATCCGCTAGCCCGCAGAGGACAGCAGTGACCAGCACCCTGACAGGACGTCGGCGCGCACCGGCACGCCGCGGCGCGTCCCTGCGCCGCATCCTGGCGTCCTGGCCCGCGGGGCGCGTCGTCGTGATGCTCATCGCGCTGGCCGGCGCCGGCGTGCTGATCTACCCGCATGCGGATGCGTGGCTCACCGACATCCGGCACACGGACGTCATCACCGGCTATGCGCAGCAGCAGCACGCCCGCACCTCGCAGCAGACCACCGACGAGCTCGACGCCGCACGCGCCTACAACAGCGCGATCCCGGCCGGCCCCCTGCACGACCCCTTCGCCACGGGCAGCGCCGACACGACGGCGAACGCCGACTACGCGCAGTACTCCCGCACTCTCGACCTCGGCCCGAACGGGCTGATGGGCGTCATCAGCATCCCGAAGATCGACGTGAATCTGCCGATCTATCACGGCACCTCCGCCACCGTGCTCGATGCGGGCGTCGGCCACCTCTACGGCACCGCGCTGCCCGTCGGCGGGGCGGGCACGCACGCCGTGCTCACCGGCCACTCGGGTGTCGTCGGCGACACCCTCTTCACGAACCTGGACAAACTCGGCATCGGCGACACCTTCACCATCACCGTGCTGAACCAGAAGCTGACCTATCAGGTCGACCAGGTGCTGACCGTGCTGCCCGAGCAGACGAAGGCCCTGGCCGCCGTCCCCGGGCAGGACTACGTCACGCTGGTGACCTGCACCCCGATCGGCATCAACTCGCATCGCCTGCTCGTGCGCGGCCACCGCATCGACACCCCCGGCGATGCCGCCACCGGCGTGCAGGCGCTGCTCGCCGATGTCGGCCCGGGTTTCCCGTGGTGGGCGCTCGCAGCGCTCGGCGCCGTCGTCGCCGGCATCCTGGTCACCGCGCCGCTCGCGCGGCGTGCCCCGGCGAAGGGCGCCCGATGATCCGCCGCCTCTTCATCGCATCGGTGCTCGCTGCGGCCGTGGCGCTGCCGCTGGCCGCGACCATGACGACGCCGGCGTCCGCCGCAACGAGTCTGCCCGACCCGAGCCGGCTCGCCAGCCTCACCGTCATCGACACCGCCGTGCCGTCCGGGGGCGTCGCCGAGACGCCCGTGACCGGCGCCGGCTACGTGCTCGAGCGCGTACTGCCCGTCGATCTGACGAGCCGGGCCGGATGGAGCGCCGCAGCCGCCCTCGCCGCCGAGATCGACACCACCAGCATCGTCACGACGAAGGCCTCGATCGCGGCCGCCGGGCGCACCCTGTCCGCGGCAGGCGCGGCGACGACCGACGCCAGCGGTCGCGCGACGTTCGCCGGCCTGCCGCTCGGCCTGTACCTGATCGAGCCGGTCAGCGCGCCCTCGGGGTCCACGCTGCCCGCACCGTCGCTGATCGCACTGCCCCAGACGGACCCCTCGAACGGCTCGCAATGGCTCTACGACGTCGTCGTGCACCCCAAGAGCGGCGCGACGACGATCACCAAGACCGTGGCGGATGACACGAGCACCGGCCCCGGCGCCCGGGTGACCTGGACCGTCCTCGCCGGCATCCCGCGCCCGACGAGTCCGGGCCGCCCGCTCGCCGGCTACCTGCTCGTAGACCGTCTCGACGTGCGTCTCGCCTACCGCGGCGCGACCGTCGCACTGCGTGACCCCGGCACCGGGGCCCGCACCCCGGTGCCCTCCGCCGACTACACGATCACCACACAGCGCAGCGGGGTGCCGACACGCTGCAGCTCCGGTTCGTCGGCGCCGGGCTGGCGCTGCTGGCCGCGCATGCCGGCCAGCAGGTCGAACTGGCCGTCGCGACGACCGTGACCGGCACCGGCGACATCCCCAACAGCGCCACCGTCTACCCCGACGACCCCGAGACGGAGTGCCCCGTCGTCGCCGAGACGGCGGCCTGGCTGCGGCCCACGACCGGTGCGGTCATCATCGCGACCGTGGCGGAACACGGGCAGCGCCCCCTCGCGCACACCGCCGCGGAGGTCGCCCCCTCGGCACCCGCGGCGATGCCCCCCGGCTGCCCCGAGCCCGTCACCTCCGCGTCGGTCGACACCAAGTGGGGCGCCGTGCGCGTCACCAAGACCGGTGTCGGCGCAACGACGCTGGCCGGTGCCCGCTTCGCCGTCTATCTCAGCGAGGCCGATGCGCGCGCCGATCGCAATCGCGTCGCGGCCTCGGGCGTCACCGGTGCCGACGGTGTGGCCGTCATCTCAGGTCTGCGTGTCTCCGACTACGCCGACGGGCATCAGGTGGGGCCGGGCCAGCCCGGATACATCCGCTACTGGCTCGTCGAGACGACCGCGCCCGCCGGCTACGAGCGACAGACGCAACCCGTGGCCTTCACGGTCGACGACGCCGACACCGCCCACGTCGCGCGCATCGGCATCGTCGACCTGCCGAGCGCCGCGACGCAGCCCGGGCCGAGCACGCCGCCCGCCGTTCCGCACCGCCTGGCCATCACCGGCACCGACGCCCTGCCTCTCTCGATCGTCGGAGTCGCCCTGGCCTGCGGCGGCGTCCTGCTGGTCCTCGCCCGTCGCCGTCGGCGCGGCCCGAGCGCACGCGAACAGTGAGTTCGGGCCCCGGTCACGGCCCGCATGGCCCCCGAGCGCACGCGAACGGTGAGTTCGGGCGCGTCAGCGGGGTTCGGAGGAACCGCGCCCGACCTGCGACCGTCTACGCCCCGGTGCGCGGGCGCACGACCTGCCAGCCCTGCGGCGCAGAGAGCCGGTCGGCGTGATCGGCGCACAGGTCGAAGCCGTGCGGCGATTTGCGCGGGGCGAGGGGCCCGACGACCGCCATCGAGTCGGCGTAGTCGTAGGTGAGCGTGGCAACCGCCTCGCGCTGACAGGCAGGCTTGGAACAGAGACGGTCGAGCATGGGCCCCAGACTATGCGAGGGGCCCGACACCGGCGCCGCGGCATCCCGCGGACGTAGGATTTCGAGCATGCCCCGATCCCGCCGCCGCGAGGCGCTGCCCGGCTCGCCCGCACCCGCACGCAACCGGCACGGCCGGCGCGGGGTGCGCGGGCCGATCACGGGGCCCCATCTGCCGCTGCTGCAGGACCGCATCGACTTCTTCGACGGGGCCGTCGCGTCGTGCGCGGACTACCTGAAGGGCATGTGGCCGGATGACCTGGCCACGGTCCGCTTCGAGGTCGCCGCCGCGCCGCCCGCCGCGCTCGGCTTCGACGCCATCGAGCGCTGGGGCATCGACCGCCGTCGGGGCGCCATCATCCTGTTCCGCGTGCCCATCGAGCGGTTCGCGAAGCTGCACAAGAACGACGACTTCCACAAGCGCATGCTCATCGAGAGCTGCGTGTTCCGTGCGGTCGCCGAGTACCTCGGCAAGGACCCGTGGGACCTCGCGCCGGAGCGCTACCGGCACTACTAGCGGCGGTAGACCGCCAGCGCCGAGGCGGCGGCCCCCGTCGGATAGACGACGTACGAGCTGAGCTGCCCGGCGCCCGCGTAGCTGACCGAGGCGAAGAGCCCCTGCGCGTCGTCCGTCGTCAGCACCCCGGACGCCCCGATCGGCTGCGAGGCCGCGCCGCCCGCCGGCACCTTCACCGACAGGGTGGACGCGCCCGTGAACTTCACGAGGATGTCCGACCCGGACGTGTTCACGAGGTGCAGCGTGCGCCCGGGGCCGTCGGCGACCGGGATCGCGGTCGGGCCGGTGAGAGAGCGCGCGGCCGCGTACCAGGTGAAGTCGGTGCCCTTCCCGGCGGCCGTCGTCGACGTGCCGACGGCCGCGACCACGGGCACATCGCTGTCGACGGTCACGGTGTAGGTCCCGGCTGCGAGCCGATCGAGCGGGATCTCGGAGACCACGCCGTGCGAGGCGGTGGCCGTCTGGGCATCCCCCGCCTTCGCCCCCGACTCGGGCCGGACGCTCACCGTCAGCTTCGCGTCCTTGCCGCCGACCGGCAGCACCCGCAGCACGGGCACGCCGCCGTCGCCGGCGTCGGACCCGCCGCTCGTCAGCATGGTGGTGTCGACCACCGCGCCGGGGATGACGACGTGGTCGGCGGGCGCCGCCGTGGGGGCGACCCAGTCGACGCCCTGCGGAGTGAGACCGGTGATCTGCGATTCCTGCAGGTGCGCGGTCACGGTCGCACCTGTGCTCGTGACGTGCACGACGGTCGCACTCGCGTTGGGGGCGAGGCCCGCGAGAGGCACGACGGTCTGCTGGTGCGGAGCGACGACGATGCCGCGGCCGCCGTTCGCCACGACCGGCCCCTGCTCGGAATAGATGTCGAGGTCGACCGTCGCCGCGACGTCGCCGGGGTTGGAGAGCACGACGAGCGTCGTCGAGCCCAGATCCGTCGCGCCGCCCACGAGCCAGCTGTCGTAGTCGGGCGCCGCGCAGGCGGTCGCGGCGAAGCCCGAGAGGTCGCTCGTCGCGGCCGTCGACGACTGGGCTGCGGCCAGCACGGGCGTCTCGGCGCCGCGGGCGGGCTGCTCGAACGCCTGCGCGGGCGTGGCGGCCCCGTGCACGTCCGGAGCGCTCAGGCTCGAGGCGCTCGGGGCCTGCGCACCGCCCCCGGCGACGACGGCGGGCGCCGAGGCCGCGCTGAGCGAGGTGCCGGCAGTGCCGGTGTCCGAGGCGAGCGAGAGCAGCGGCCCCGGGCAGGCGGCCGATGCGCTCGCGGGCACGGGGGTCACGGTGCGGGCCGTCGGGGTCGTGTGCACCCCGGCGACGGGCAGGCTCAGCGCGGCGCCGACGACGCACGCCGACGCGGCGAGGCCCGCGAGGCCGGCGATCGCGCGGCCGCCGATGCGGGCGGCGAGATTGTTCGTGGCCATCGGCTAGTCCTCCTCGTCGAAGCCCGCGCCGGTGTAGGCGGGCTCGAGCTCGGCGTCGGCGGGTTCTGTCTCGGGGGCGGCGGCGCGATCGGCGGATGCCCCGGCCGGGGCGTCCTCGCGGATCAGGGCGCCGGGCTCGAGGGTCAGCGGCTGCGCGGGCCGCCGACGCGGGGCAGGTACGGCCGTCTTGCCGATCGGGATCGCGAGCAGCGCGAACACGCCGAACACGACGGCGAGCATCAGCACGATGAGCGGCTGGCGCCAGCCGCCCGGGTTCGCGGGCACGGCGACCGGCTTCACGTCGGCGGTCGTGCTCCACAGCGTGCCGCTGCCGGTCGAGCCGACCTGTGTGAGCAGCGGGTTCGCATCGAGGGCCGCGGACGCACGGCGCGCGAACGACTGCTGCACCACGTCGGGCGCGCGGCCCGACTCGAGGTACACGAACCCGATGCCGTATTCCGCCAGGTCCTTCGACCCGTCGTAGCCGCTGCGCGAGACGAGGTTGACGGCGAGGCGGTCGAGGCCCGCGTCGTCGCCGGTCAGGCCCGGGTCGGTCGAGGCGATCGTCGACTGCGCCGTGAGCGTGTCGCCCACGCCGTGCACGATGCCCGCGGTGATCACCCCGGTCTGGCCGGGCGAGACGACGAGCGTCGCGGTGCGCGGCTGCGTGGACGCCTCGGCGACGACATACGCCGGCAGACGACCCGACGCGTCGGCCGTGACCGCCGCGGCGCCGAGCGCCCCGGCGAGCGCGAGCGGCACGGCCGCCGCGATCGCCCCGACGCCGACGAGCCATGCCGGGCCGGTGCTGAAGCGGCGCAGGCCGGCGAGGCCGTACAGCGCGGCACCCGTCACACCGAGCCAGTACAGGCTCAGCCCCGGGCCGGCCCACAGGCCGACGGAGTGCTGACCGCTCACCTGCAGCGCCGTGTTGGAGGCGACGAGCGCCGTCGCGAGGCCGAGGAACGCGCCGAACAGCGCGGCCGCGGGGCGCACGCCGGGCTTCACGAAGAGCGCGAGCAGCGCGAAGAGGGCGATCGGCGCGAACAGCACGACGAGCAGGACCTGCACGGCCGCACCGCCCCCGAGGGCGCCCGCGAGGTGCAGCCAGCCGCTCGTGGCGCCGCCGGGCAGGCCGAGCAGCAGCTGCCACGGCTGCGCCGCGGTGCTCGGCACGGGCAGTCCGGGGTCGGCGAAGATGCGCGCGCCGTGCCCGTCGCCGAACTGGGTGAGGGCGAGCGGCAGGAAGAGGGCGATCGCGGGCAGCGGCACGAACAGCGTGCGGAACACGGCGCGACCGCTCAGGACCACCCACACGAGCCAGGCGATGGCCAGCGCGGGGATGAGCGAGGGGGCGGATGCCACGACGCCGGCGGCCAGCAGCGCCACACCGCCCGACGCCGCCCACGAGCGCCGCGCGGCCACGGCGGCGAGCACGAGCCACGGCAGCAGCACGTGCGCGAGCACCGCGGCGGGGCGCCCGGCGGCGAGCGCAGCGAGCAGCGGCGGCGCGAACATCCAGGTGAGCGCGAACACGGCGCGCACGCCCGGGCGCCTGCTCAGCTGAGCGGCGAGGAACCACGCGCCGAGCGCCGCGAGGGGGATCGCGAGCAGCCAGAGCCCGACGAGCGCGAGGGACGGGTTCCAGAAGGTGATCGAGCCGAGCAGCGCGAGCACCGCCTGGAACGGGTCGCTCGGGCCGGCGAAGCCGACGCCGAGGTCGCGCCAGCCCCACCCGATTCCGCTCCACAGCTGCCCGACGCCCGCGTCGAGCGGCAGCAGGCCGCCGCCGCCGATGACGGAGGTCGAGAGCACCCGCACGTTGACGACCACCGAGAGCACGAGCGCCACGAGCAGGACCCAGCCGCCGCCGGTGCCGAAGAAGTCGATCTCCCTCGCCTCGCCGTGGGCGAGCGTCATGGCGGCCTCGCGTGCGAGCATCCGCCGGCGGCGCATCTCGTTGCCCGGCATCCGCAGCGGGGCGATCACGGCCCAGCCGAGCTGCTTCGAGCGCTTCACGTCGCGCCGCGCCCTGCCGAGGCCCCCGACGCCGAAGGCCGTCTGGAAGGCTGCGCCGAGCTCGCCGCCGATGGCGCCGGGGTGCTTGCCGATCAGGAAGCCGACGGATCGCACCACCGCGAACGGCACGAGCGAGAGCCAGTGCAGCCACAGCAGCCCGGCCGGCGCGTAGGCGAGCCGGCGGTGCAGCTGCGCCGCGCGGCTCACCCGGTGGCCGACGCGCACGGCGCCGGTGCGCTGCGAGAGCTTCGGGCCGACGACGCCGTCGCCGCCGATCGCGACCCGGGCGCCGGATGCCACGACGACGCGGTGCCCGGCGAGACGGGCCCGCACGCAGAAGTCGAGGCCGCCGTCGACGACGGGCAGCCCCTGGTCGAGGCCGCCGACGGCCTCGTAGACGGTGTGGCGCACCAGCATCCCGGCCTCGTGCACGGCCATCACGTCGGAGGTGCCGTCGCGCTGGCCCTGGTCGAGCTCGTCCTCGACGAGCGGCACGGTGGCGCCGTTGCGGGTCATGGAGAGACCGAAGCCGCGCAGCCGGGAACGGTCGTCCCACTCGACGAGCTTCGGGCCGGCCACCGCGACCGACGGCGAGACCTCGCCGACGGCGAGCAGGCGCTCGAGCGCATCGGCCTCGGGGGCCGTGTCCTGCGCGAGCAGCCAGAGCCACTGGTCGGTGTTCGCGGGCGGGTCGATCGCGCGCACGGCGGCGGCGACCGCGGCGGGGAAGGTGAGCTTCTCGCGCGTCACGAGATGCTGCGCGAGCGGGGCGCCGGCGAGGGAGGAGTCGACGGAGCCGTCCGATCCGGTCTCGATGACGACGATCGAATCGGGGCGCCGGGTCTGGGCGCGGAGCGACTCCAGTGTGCGCTGCACACGCGTCGATCCGGACCGGACGACGAGGATGGCGGTGACTGTCTGAAGCATCGCGGACAGCCTAGGTAGGGGGACAGCCGAGGCCGGGAGCGACTCGCGCCCTCAGGAAATCAGCGGCGGCGTCAGACGGCGCGGCGGCGCAGCTTGCGACGCTCGCGCTCGGAGAGACCGCCCCAGATGCCGAAGCGCTCGTCGTTCTGCAGCGCGTACTCGAGGCACTGGGCCCGCACCTCGCACGAGGTGCAGATCTTCTTGGCGTCGCGGGTCGAACCGCCCTTCTCAGGGAAGAACGCTTCGGGGTCGGTCTGCGCGCACAGCGCGTCGGACTGCCAGGTAAGGACTTCGGCGTCGTCCTCGACGTCTGCCCGGCGGACCCCGGGCACCCCCAGACGGACAGGATCTACGAACCAGTCGTCCGGCACGGCGGAGCGATAGCCGTCGGTCATATCGATCTCCCCTTCATCACAACGCGGCCCCCGGAACCATGCCGGAAAACCTGTTCAACAGCCGGTCTGCGCGAAACGCGCTGCACCAATTACACCTGTGTAATTCGCTCCGCGTCAAGTCGCGAATCGTAAGGGCAGACCGGCGCGCCTTTCGCTCCGGGCGTGTCGGCGTGTCACGAATTACATGAAACCGTTGCCAAACGCCGTCTACCCCCCAATGGGGGTCACACCCGATCGGGGTGAGAAGCCGGGGTCTAGGCCCCCGAAACGGTGGCGACGAAGAGCTCTCCCTCGCCGGAGACGTGCAGCGCGCCCTCCTCGGGCGTCACATAGGCGACCTGCCCGCGCACGAGCGGCAGGCCGCCCTGCGCACCGGCGAGCCGGAGCGAGCCCTCGATCGCGATCGCGATGGCGGGGGCCGTGAGGGGGATGTCGGCGGCATCCGCCCCCTCCCCCAGCTCCACGTGCACGAGCTCGAAGTCGGGGACGCCGGGCCGGAACACCTCGACGCCCGGCACCGGCTCGAGCGGTGCCAGCAGCGGCGCCGGCAGCGGCGTGAAGTCGAGCACCCCGACGAGCTCGGGCACGTCGATGTGCTTGGGCGTGAAGCCGCCGCGCAGCACGTTGTCGCTCGCCGCCATGAGCTCGACGCCGAGGCCGTGCAGGTACATGTGGATGTTGCCCGCCGGCAGGTACAGCGCCTGGCCCCTCACGAGGCGGACGCGGTTGAGCAGCAGCGAGATCACGACGCCGGCATCGCCCGGGTAGGCCTCGTGCAGCGTCACGACGCTCTCGAAGTGCAGCAGGGCGGGGTCGAGCGCGTCGACGCCCTCGAAGTCGTCGGCGCCGCATTCCGCGAGCACGAGCCGGGCGCCGCGCACGGCCTGCGCCACGAGCTCGTCGACGTCGGGGCCCCCCGTGAGCGCCCAGGTGACGGCGTCGCGCAGCGCGGCGGAGTCGTCGGATGCCCCGGCCAGGCGCGCCGCGAAGCCGGCCACCGCGGGCAGCGGCGCGCCGGCATCCGCCCCCGCCTTCACCATGCGCACGAGGTCGCTCGCGATCTGCGGCCGCGCGCGGAAGCCGCACAGCGCGTGGAAGGTGCTCGAGAGCGCGTAGATCATCTCGGGCTTGTGGAACGGGTCCTTGTAGTTGCGGTGCGCGGCGTCGACGGGCACGCCCGCGGCGTTCTCGCGCGCGAAGCCCGCCGCGGCCTGCGCGGGCGAGGGGTGCGCCTGCAGCGAGAGCGGCTGCGCGGCGGCGAGCACCTTCAGCAGATAGGGCAGGTGGGGGGCGCGCCCCGCCGAGACGTCGGCCGCGACGACATCCGGGCCGAGCGCCGTGCCGGGGTCGGCCGCGATCCATGCGGCGAGGTCGGCCGCGGGCGAGCCGCCTTCGATGCGCGCGGGCGAGCCGGGGTGGGCGCCGAGCCAGAGCTCGGCCTCCGGGCGCCCCGACGGGGCACGGCCCAGGAGGCGGGCGATCGCGGTCTCGGAGCCCCAGGCGTAGTCACGGGGCGTGTTGTCGATCCGTACAAACATCCGCTGCTGTTCCCTGCTTCCGTCGTCAGCAAAGCTCCACCACGCTACCAACGGCGCGTGAGCCGACCCTAACCTGGCGCCGTCCCCGAGCAGCACTGGAGCCCCAGGATGACCACCTCGACCGCCACCGGATTCACTCCCCTCGCCGCCGATTTCTACGGCTTCGCCGACGATCTCACCGAGGCCGAGAAGGACGCCCTCATGCGACTGCGCGCGTACCTCGAGGCGGAGGTCGCCCCGATCGTCGACGAGCACTGGGAAGCGGCGACCTTCCCCCGCGAGATCGTGCCGGGCCTGCACGCGACCGGCGTCGCGGCCTTCGGCTGGGACGAGACGCGGCCCTTCGAGAACTCGGCCGTCTTCCGCGGCTTCGTGGCGCTCGAGCTGGGGCGGGTGGATGCCTCGATCGCCACCTACATCGGCGTGCAGAACGGCCTCGCCGCCGGCACCGTCGCCCTGTGCGGCAGCCCGGAGCAGCGCGCGCACTGGCTGCCGCGGCTCGCCTCGGGCGAGGTCATCGGCTCGTTCGGCCTGACCGAGCCGCTCTCGGGCTCCGACTCGGCGCAGGGTCTGCGCACCACCGCCCGCCGCGAAGGCGACACGTGGGTGCTCAACGGCGCCAAGCGCTGGATCGGCAACGCCACGTGGGGTGACGTGACCATGATCTGGGCGAAGGACGAGGCCGACGGGCAGGTCAAGGGCTTCATCGTGCCGAACTCCGCCCCCGGGTTCACGGCGAGCAAGATCGAGCGGAAGGTGAGCCTGCGGATCGTGCAGAACGCCGACATCCTGCTCGAGGACGTCGTCGTGCCGGCCGAGAACAAGCTCGCGAACGCGAACTCGTTCCGCGACACGGCGCGCGTGCTGAGGATGACGCGCGCCGAGGTCGCCTGGCAGGCGGTCGGCATCGCCATCGGCGCGTACGAGGCCGCGCTCGCCTACGCGAAGGAACGCGTGCAGTTCGGCAAGCCCATCGCGAAGCACCAGCTGATCCAGGACCTGTTGGTGAACTCGCTCGGCAACATCACCTCGTCGCTCGCCCTGGTGGTGCAGGCCTCGAAGATGCAGGGCCGCGGCACCCAGCGCGACGAGCACTCGGCCCTCGCGAAGGCCGTCGCCACGTCGCGGATGCGCGAGACGGTAGCCTGGTGCCGCGAGGTGCTCGGCGGCAACGGCATCGTGCTCGACCACCGCGCTGCCCGCTTCTTCGCCGACGCCGAGGCCATCTACTCGTACGAGGGCACGCGCGAGATGAACACGCTCATCGTCGGGCGGGCGATCACCGGAGAAGCCGCGTTCGTCTAGGCACGCGTCGGTAGCCTTACGCGTATGAGGAAACCGGACGTCGTCGCGATCCACCCCGCTGCAGGCATCCTCGCGACGCTCACGCTCTTCACGCTCTTCGCGGGCGACTTCTGGCGCGACCTCATCGGCTGGCCCGCCTACCTCGCCCTCGCGGGCGCGCTCGCGGTCGGCAACCTGATCTGGCTGTTCCTCGCGCGGCCCGAGATGACGGTGCGGAAGTGGCCGAAGCTGCTGCTGCTGTTCGTGGCGCTCGCGATCGCCTCGATCGCGTGGGCGCGGTACACGGGGGTGACGGGCCCGGGCGGCCACGTCGACACGACGCTCGGCGTGCTCGCCATGCTGTGCGCGGGCCTCGGCGGCCTCGTTCCCGCCCTCGTGTTCACGCCGCACCAGCTGCTCTCGGTGCTCGGGGCGACGCTGCGCTGGGTCATCGGGCTGTCGATGCTGTTCGAGCTGATCGTGGCCGTGGTCATCCGGCATCCGATCCTCCCGATCGCGCGCGTCGCGGGCGTCGACTACACGCAGAAGCACCTGCCCACCCCCTTCTACTGGAGCCGCAACCTGCTGTTCCACGGCGGGCAGATCCAGGGCATCGTCGGAAACGGCGACCTCCTCGCGATGATCGTGCTCGTCGGGCTCATCGTCTTCGGCATCCAGCGCGCCGAACAGCTCTCGCGGCCGTTCTGGGGCACGTTCTGGATCGTGCTCGCCGCGATCGAGCTCGTGCTCGCGCGCTCCGCGACCGTGTGGGTCGCGCTGCTCGGCACCGCGGTCGCCCTCGGCTTCGCGCTGTGGGCGCGCCGCATCGGCCAGGTCGGCCGCGGCAAGCTCTACGCCGCGGGGGTCGGGCTGCTCGTCATCGTGGTCGGAGGCGTCCTGCTCGCGTGGACGGAGGTCACGGCACTGTTCGGCAAGACGCCGACGCTGACGGGGCGCACCGACATCTGGAAGCAGGTCATCCCGCTCGCGCAGGAGCACCCGTGGTTCGGCTGGGGCTGGCTCGGCTACTGGGTGCCGTGGGCGAAGCCCTTCGACGGGCTCGCGGTGCGCAGCGGCGTGACCTACCTGCAGGCGCACAACGCCTGGCTCGACCTGTGGCTGCAGCTGGGCATCGTCGGTCTCGTGGTCTTCGCGCTGCTCGCGCTGACGACGCTCGGGCGCGCGTGGTTCTTCGCGGTGGACCGGCCGATGACGGATGCCTCGACGCGGCATCCCTTCACCGCCGTCACCCTGCTGCCCCTGCTCGTGTTCTCCGCCCAGCTCGTGCAGTCCTTCGCCGAGAGCCGCATGCTGCTCGAGAGCGGCTTCGCGATGCTGGTGATGTGGGCGGTGCTCACCAAGAAGCAGCGGCCGTGACCGACGGGCGGTGGACGCCGTTCACCGACCTGCTGCGCGAGGTCCTCGCCTCCAGCCGGTTCGCGAACGCGGTCTCGCTCGCCATCGTCGGCACCGCGTTCTCGACCTTCGCCGTCCTGCAGGTCATGGCGTGGCCGGGCCTCGCCGGCGCGCTCGCGGTGCTCGTCGCCGCCGCGATCGCCTCGTTCCTCGCGCGCCGCGACCGCATCCACTGGCACGGTCTGCTGCCCATCTCGCTGCTCGCCTTCGTCGCCTGGTGCGCCCTGAGCGCGATCTGGGGCGCCAACCGCGGCACGACGCTCGCCTCGGCGCTCTACCAGTGCACGTGGGCGTTCCTCGCGATCTACCTCGCGCTGATGCGCGACACCATCCAGGTCGTGCGCATCGTCGGTGACGTGCTGCGGTTCCTGCTCACCGTGTCGCTCGCGCTCGAGGTCTTCAGCGGCGTGATCTCCTCCGTGCCGGTGCACTACCTCGGCGTGAGCGGGAGCATCGCCCAGCTGGGGCCGATCCAGGGCATCTTCGGCACCCGCAACGCGCTCGCGCTCGTCTCGGTGATCGCCGTCGTGACGTTCTTCGTCGAGTGGCGCACGCGCACCGTGCGGCGCATCGTCGCGTTCGCGTCCATCGCGCTGGCGCTCGCGATGGTCGGGCTGTCGCACTCCCCCGTGGCGCTCGTCGTGCTCGTGATCGTCGCGGCGAGCGCGGCGTTCCTGTGGCTGCTGCGCAGCATCCGCTCGGAGAACGCGCGCTTCGCGACGCAGATCGTGCTGGCCGTCGTCACGACGGCCGCGGCCGTCACGGCGTGGATCTTCCGCGATCAGATCATCGCGCTGCTGGACGCCCGCGGCACGCTGCTCGTGCGGCACCAGCTCTGGATCCACATGTGGGTGCTCATCAAGGAGCGGCCGCTGCTCGGCTGGGGCTGGACCGGGCTGTGGCGCGGCGACGAGCTGCCCTACGACATCGTGAATGCCCTGTCTGACATCCCCCACCCCAACGGCCTCAACGCGTATCTCGACGTGCTGCTGCAGCTCGGCTGGGCCGGCGCGCTCGTCTTCGGCGTGCTGATCGTGCTCGCGCTCGGGCGCTCGTGGCTCGTGGCCTCGAACAAGCGCAACATCATCCACGCGTGGACGCCGCTGGTGCTGATCGTGCTGCTCGCGACCTCGGCGACCGAGTCGTCGGTGCTCGTGGACTACGGCTGGGTGCTGCTCGTCATCTGCACCGTCAACGCGTCGCAGAACATGTCGTGGCGCAGCGCGCTGCCGCGGGCCGCACGGCCGCTGCGCTAGCCGGCGGATGCGATCCGACGCGCCACCCCGTACAGCGGGCGCGACGCGCCGGGGTCCGGCGCGCAAAGCGTCCGCGGGGGTTCGGGGCGCGCGATCAGGCCGGCTGCAGCAGGTCGCGCGCGATGTCGAGCAGCCCCTGGCTCGCGAAGCGCGGGTAGGCGCCCGAGGCGGCGAGGCGGGCGACGGATGCCAGACGCAGCGCCCTGATGCGCGACATCCCCGCACGCCGCCGCTCGAACTCGGCCTTGTCGTTCGCCGCGGCCGTCACGTCGGCCGGCAGCCCGTCGAGCGCGGCGAGACGGGCCGCGAGCTCGGTGAACTTCTCGCCGAGCACGCGGTTGCGATCGCCGCGCGGCTCACGGGCCACGCGCGCGACCTTGTTGCGCAGGCTCGGCGCCGCGACGCCGATCTCGTTGGCGCCGTGCTGGCGGTAGTCGACCGTGGGCTCGCGCAGCACCCGCAGGCCGCCGTACGCCGCGGCCACGGCGGCGAGCCACTCGTCGTGCACCCACGAGGTCGGGAACGGCAGCGCGCGCTCGAGCAGCGAACGGCGGAAGACGACGGTCGCCCCGGTGGCGAGGTTGCGGCGCAACACGGCGTCGAAACCGCGGCCGGATTCCTCGAGCAGCAGCTCCTGCCCGCTCACCTCGAGGTGGTCGAAGAGCGTCGCGCCGAGGGTCGCGCCGTCGGGGCCGACGAGCCGGGCATCTGTGTGCACGAGCAACGCGGCCGGGTCGTCGAAGACGGCCAGCGCGCGCGCGAGCTTGTCGGGGTGCCACACGTCGTCCTGGTCGGCGAGCGCCACGAACTCGCCGCGGGCCTGCCGCACCGCCTGCTCGAAGTTCTTGGTCACGCCGAGCGGCGGACGGTTCTCGAGGACCGTGAGGGTGACGGATGCCGCGGCCGCGGCATCCCGCACGATCGCCACCGATTCGTCGCCCGAGTCGTCGTCGGACAGCACGAGCTCGGCGACGGGCACGGTCTGGGCGAAGACGCTCGCCAGCTGCTCGCGCAGGTAGGCGGCGCCGTTGCGCGTGCAGAGGGCGACCGAGACGCTCGGCGCGGACACGTCGCTCACGGCTCGATGCGCGCGAGCCGCGCCGCCCAGGCCGACGCGATCATCTCGTCGACCGTGTGCTGCGCCCGCCAGCCGATCGCCGCGGCGATGCGCGCGGGCGAGGCGACGGCGTAGGCCGCATCGCCCGGGCGCCGGCCCTCGACGACGGGCTCGAGGTCGGAGCCCACGATCGCGAGCACCCGCTCGATCATCTGGCGCACGCTCGTGCCGATGCCGGTGCCGACGTTGAACACCGTGTTGCCCGGCGCCGCCGTCTGCAACCCCGCGAGCGCCGCCGTGTGCGCGTCGGCGAGATCGGCGACGTGGATGTAGTCGCGCACGCAGGTGCCGTCGGGCGTCGGGTAGTCGTCGCCGAAGATGCGCGGCGCCTCGCCCGCCTCGATGCGGTCGAAGACCATCGGGATGAGGTTGAGCGCCGCGCTGTCGCCGAGTTCCGGTGTCGCCGCACCCGCGACGTTGAAGTAGCGCAGGCTGACCGCGCGCAGGCCGAAGCCCTCGGCCGCGGCGGCGATGAGCTTCTCGCCGAACAGCTTGGTCTCGCCGTAGGGGTTGGTCGGTCGCGGCTCGACGTCCTCGCCGATCGCCGCACCCTCCACCGCGCCGTACACGGCGGCCGAGCTCGAGAACACGAGCCGCGTCACGGCCGCCTGCTCCATTCCCAGCAGCAGGTTGGCGAGCCCCCCGATGTTCTCGCGGTAGTACCAGGCCGGCCGCGCGACCGACTCGCCGACCTGCTTGCGCGCGGCGAAATGCATGACGGCGTCGGTGCGATGCTCGGTCATGAGCGCGGCGAGGCGCTCGGCCGCGGCGTCCTCTGCGAGGTGCAGCCGCACCACGGGCGCGCCGTCGACGGCGTCGACGTGCCGCCGCAGCAGGTCGTCGACCACGAGCACGTCGTGGCCCGCAGCGTGCAGCGCCGTCACCACGTGGGAGCCGATGTAGCCGGCTCCGCCGGTGACGAGAACGCGCATGCCCTCTAGTCTGCCGTGCCCGCGGCGGGCGGCGTCGCCGTGGGGGTGCGGGATGCCCCGGCCGAGGCATCCGGCAGCTCGGCCTCGGCGATCGCCAGACGGCGCGCGAGCAGCGTGATCTCGCGCTCGATATGCCTGCTGCGGCGCTGCTGCAGCAGCGTGTTGCCGAGGAACACGACGATCAGGCCGTACAGCAGCAGGTCCGCACCGCGGCCGACCCCGACCGCGTGCGCGACGTCGTTGAGCATGTTGGGGAAGATCACGGCGAAGACCGTCAGCGCGAGGACGACGACCATGGTCAGCCGGCGGATCGCGAGGTGGCGCGCGCCGCGGCCGGGCAGCATGAGGAACACCGCGAAGGCGGCGAACGCGGCGATGAGGATCACCTTGATCACGAGCTGGCTTTCCATGGCTGCCTCAGTTCAGGAACAGGTCGACGAGGATGTTGATCGAGTTCCACAGCGACTGGCCCTTGGCCCGCGAGTAGTCGGTGTAGACCACGTGCACCGGCTGCTCGGCGTAGCGCAGCTTCTTCTTCGCGATCTCGCTGACGATCTGCGATGCGTGGGCCATGCGGTTCTGGCTGATCTCGATGGATGCGGCCGCGGCACGCGTGAAGGCGCGCAGCCCGTTGTGGGCGTCGGTGAGCTCGATGCCGGCGCTCGCGCGCTGGAAGAGCACGGCCGTACGCAGCACGAGGCGCTTGAGCCAGCCGATCTGGGTGCGGTCGTCGAGGAAGCGCGAGCCGAGCACGACGTCGAGCGGCTCGGACACGAGGCGCGCCACCATGGCCTGCGCGTCGGTGACGAGGTGCTGGCCGTCGGCGTCGAACGTGACGACGTAGTCGCAGCTCGGCTGGGCGACGGCGTAGTCGATGCCGGTCTGCAGGGCGGCGCCCTGGCCGAGATTGATCGGATGCCGCACGAGCACGGCGCCGGCGGCGCGCGCACGCGCAGCCGAGTCGTCGCTCGAGCCGTCGTCGACGCACACGATGTGGGGGAATACCGAGAGAGCGTTGTCGATGACGGTGGCGATGACCGCTGCCTCGTTGAACAGCGGCACGACCAGCCAGGTGTGTTCTTCTGCTGGGGTGCTGATAAGACTCTCCTTCGCCCAGAGAGTGTATCCGCGGCCCGTTACAGTTGACCTCACGCCGCACGCCCCTGAACAGAAGACACCCGAGGTTCCGCCCCACATGAAGACCGCCCTCCCCCGTCGTTGGCGGAGCCTGGGCGCCTACGTGCTCGCGCCGCTGCTGCTGCTCGTCGCTCTCGCCGCGTGGGCGCTGTCCTCGCCCATCGGGTCATCGCCCGACGAGGACTTCCACCTCAACAGCGCGTGGTGCGGCCTCGGCGATCGGCCGGGCCTGTGCGAGGCCGGCCCGACGGCGAGCACGCGCGAGACGCCGTTCGTGCTCTCGCACATCGCCTGCTACGCCTACCAGGCCGATCAGACCGGCTCGTGCCAATGGCTGTGGGACACGAAGCTGACCGTCACCTCGCGGGTGAACGCGAATCACAACTACCCGCCGGTGTTCTACGCCGTGATGGGGGTCTTCGCATCGAGCACGCACATCGTGGCATCCGTGCTCGCCATGCGGTTCTTCAACCTCGCCCTCTTCCTCGCGCTCGGCGTCGCGCTGTACTGGCTGCTGCCGCCGCCGCGCCGCTTCCCGCTCGTCATGTCCTGGGCGGTCACCGTGCTGCCCCTCGGGGTCTTCCTCATCGCCTCGGCGAACCCCAGCGGGTGGACCATCGTCGGCTGCGGCACCGCGTGGCTCGCGGCGCTCGGCTTCTTCGAGGGCACCGGCAGGAAGCGCACCTGGCTCGGCGTGCTCGCCGTGGTCGGCGGCCTGATGGCCGCGGGCTCGCGCTCGGACGGCGGCGTGTTCTGCCTGCTCGGCGTCGCCGTCGCCTTCTTCCTCGCCCTCGCCCTCGGCAGGGAGCTCTGGCGGCCGCGCAACCTGTGGCTGCCCGTGACGGTCGGAGCGATGGCGATCGCCTCGTTCGTCTCGTCGAGCCAGAGCCTCAACGTCATCACGGGCGTGACCTCCACGGTCCGCGCGACCTCGACCGCGACGGCCACCGCCGCGGCGCATGCGACGGCCACGGCGACGGCGACGGCTCACGCGGCCTCGCCCGCGGCCACGGCTGCGGCCACCGCACCCGCGACGGATGTCGTCGTCGGCACGTCGCCCGCGGTCGGGGCCCCCGTCGAGCACGGGCTGAACCTGCTCGTGCACAACCTGCTCGACGTGTCCTGGCTGTGGACGGGCGCGCTCGGCAGCGGCCAGCTCGGCTGGCTCGACACCCCAATGCCGACGGTCGTCGGCGCGGTCGGCCTGTTCGCCTTCGCCGCGGTCGTGTTCTTCGGGCTGCGTGCCATGGACCGTCGCAAGGCCGTGAGCCTCGCCGTGGTGTTCGGCGCCCTCGTCGTCATCCCGGTCTACGAACTGCAGCGCTCGGGTCAGCGCGTCGGCCTCAACGTGCAGCCGCGGTACCTGCTGCCGCTGCTGATCCTGCTCGCCGGCATCGCCGCGCTGCCCGTCATCGGGCGCGCCGTGTCGTTCAGCAGGGCGCAGCGCGTCGTGCTCATCGTGGTGCTCGCCGTGTCGAACGCGGCCGCGCTCTACGCCAACATGGCCCGCTACGTGCAGGTGCCGCCGCGCCAGAGCGCCGATCTCGACCACTTCATCGCCTGGTGGTGGACGGTGATCGTGCCGAGCCCGCTGACTGTGTGGGCCATCGGAGCCGTCGCCTTCGCGGGCGCGCTGGCGATCATCGTGGGCGGCACGCGTGCGACGGCGCTGTCGGCGCACGGCGAGGCCGTCGAGGTCGGCACGGCGCTCTGAGGCCGCTGCGCTGAACGCACCCGAGGGGTGAGTTGAAGCGGTATCCGCTCAGCCGGAAGGGCCCGAACTCACGCGAGAGGTGAGTTCAGGCGGCCGTCGAGCTGCGACGCCCCCAACGCACGCGAACCGTGAGTTGCGGGGCCGTGGGCCCGGCGGCGACGACCCGAAGGCACGCGAACAGTGAGTTGCGGCACGGCATCCGGCCGGCCGCCGGCCTCTGCCTCAGCCGCGACCGAACCGGGCGCGCACCTTCTGCGCGACCACGCGCACGCCGCCGTTGCGCACGTAGTGCACGACGCGGGCGAGGTCGTGGCGCAGGCCGCGCTTGTGCACGGAGACGACCGGGGATGCCCCGCCGGGGCGACCGGCGGCGAGCCCGCCCCCCGCGGCGAGGTCGGGGGCGTGCCGGGCATCCGCCACGAAGTCCACGAGCGGCCGCAGCACGGTCTGCCAGCGGAAGCGCTCGGCGACCCGCGCCACGTTCGCGCGCGCGGTCGCGGCGAACTCGGCGTCGTAGAGCACCTTCTCGAGCGCGGCGGCGAGGCCGTCGACGTCCTCGGCGGCGACGACCGCGCCGAGCTGCTCGCGCTCGACGAGCTCGGCGAAGTGGTCGCCCGCGGTGACCACCATCGGCAGCCCGGCCCAGAGGTAGTCGAGGATGCGGGTGCGGAACGAGAACGTGGTCTCGATGTGCTCGTAGTGGGTGCTCACGCCGGCATCCGCCTCGAGCAGGTAGTTCTGCCGATCGGCGTAGTCGACCCACGACGCGTTGAAGAAGACGTTGGCATCGATGACGCCGAGCTCGGCGGCGAGCGCGCGCGAGGTCGAGACGATCTCCATCTCGGGCACGCCCGGGTGCGGGTGCTTCGTGCCCTGGAAGAACAGCTTGACGTCGGGGTGCCGCTCGGCGACCTGCGCGACGGCGCGGATCAGCGTGTGCGGGTCGAACCAGTTGTAGAGGCCGCCCGACCAGAGCAGCACCTTGTCGTCGGCGCCGATGCCGGGCAGCACGCCCTTGAGCACCTGCTTCTCGTGCACGGGCGGCTCGCTCGACAGTCCGAACGGCACGGTCGCGATGAGCTTCGACAGGTCGGGGTTGCCCTTGTAGTTGAGCGGGTTGATGCGGCCGAGGGCGGCGAGCTGGCCGATGAAGAGGTGGCGCTGGCGCTCGGATGCCGCGAGGAAGAAGTCGCCGCGCGCGAGCTGCTGGTTGAGCACGTGGGTGGCGTCGGAGACGGCACGGGTCCAGGCGTCCTCGCCCTGCCTCTTCGCTTGCTCGAGCTGCTCGAGGTGCATGGGGTCGTAGATGTCGGCGACGACGATCTTCGACGTCTTCTCGATCGCCTCGAAGAGCGCCATCGCGAGGCCCTGGAAGACGATGACGTCGGCCGCCTGCTCGAGACGCCGCATGTGCGCCTGGTCGCCGAGGCGCACGTGCTCGAGCGTGAGCGGGAACGGCGCCGTGTAGCCCGCCTCGATGCCGCCGAAGGATGCCAGCGTCACGGTGCCCACGCCGCTCAGCGCCTCGGCCATGTTGAAGGCGCGGATCGCGGGGCCGGCCATCTTGGTGCCGATCGGGTCGCCCGTGATGATCAGCACGCGGGGCGCGGCGGGTCCGGTCGGGCGGGCGTCGGAGGCGGGCGCTGGCATATGCCCGAGTCTATCGGCGGGGTCCCGGCGGGGCCGGGGCGGCGGCGGTTGGCGCCCCGCCTCAGACCGCGGTGCGCGCGGTCTGCGTGAGCGCCGCGACCAGGTCGGCGAGGCCGCGGTCGTAGAGACGCTCCGCCGTGCTGCGGCCGTTGGCGGCGAGCTCCGCCGCGACCTGCGGGTCGGCGAGCACGCTCTCGAGCGCGACAGCCGGGCCGGTGGCCGTGTCGAAGGTGAGCGCGTTGTAGCCGTCGAGCACCTCGAACTTGGTCTGGTCCGAGACCGGGCCGAGGAACACCGCCCCGCGGGACATCGCCAGCAGGGGTACGGCGCTCGTGACATCCGCCAGGAACGACACGACCGCGACGGGCGCGGCCGACGCGAGCGCGTCGAGGGCCGCCACGCTGTGCCGCGGGTCGCCGAGGCGCACGAGCGTGCGGCCGTGCTTCTCGGCGAGGGATGCCACGCGCGCCACCTCCTCGTCACGCCCGCCCAGCACGACGATCGGCGCGTCGGCGGCGGCCTCGACGACCGCGACCGCGGGGGCGAGCACGGGCACGACGCGGTGCTGCACCTCCCACGCGCTCAGCCGGCTCACGGTGCGCGCCGTGTGGCGGTCGGGGGCGATGTAGTCGTATTCGGGGCGGTAGCCGGCGATCACCGGCGCGCGCTCGGGCGCCCGCCTGCCGAACTGCGCACGCTCGACGCCCGGCAGCAGGTAGACCGGCTTGCCGTGCTCGAGGCTCGCGAGCCAGGTCGTCGTCTGCGCGCCCGAGTCGCAGCACACCTTCACGCTCTCGCGCCCCTCGAGCTCGGCGACGAGCGTCTCGTCGACGGCATCCGCCGCGACCTCGTGCACGCGGGCCCCGGTGCCCGCGCCGCGCAGCCGCTCGGCGAGCACGTCGACGTGGCGGCGCTGCACGACATCCGCCCGATCCGAGACGACGAAGTCGACCTCGAACGGCGCCGCGAGCTCGCGGGTCAGGAACTGCGGCTCCCAGCGGCGCCAGAACAGGCGCATCGAGGCGAGCTCGCGCGGGCCCTGGCTGTAGCCGCGGCTCGCGGACTCGTGGTGGATCGCCATCGCGTCGGGCTGGTAGTAGCAGCGCACGCCCGCCTGCCACGCGGTGAGGCCCCAGTCGACGTCCTCGAAGCCGAGCCAGTAGTCCTCGTGCAGGCCGCCGACGCGGTCGTAGGCCGCGCGCGTGACATACGTGCACGCACCCGAGATCGAGCGGTTGTAGCCCGCCACCCGCGTCACCGGGTCGCGCGGGCTGCGGTTCACGAACAGGTGCCCGAACCACTGCGGCGCGAGCACGCGCGCGTAGTAGGTGCCGCCGTACTGAATGCGCCCGTGCGGGTAGACGAGCCGCCCCGAGACCATGCCGATCTTCGGGTCGATCGCGTAGGCGCTGCCCATGAGCGCGTCGAGCCAGCCGGGCAGCGTCACGATGTCGCTGTTCAGCACGACGATGTCGCGGTCGGCGGGCACGGCGCGCATGCCCGTGTTCACGGCGATCGCGAAGCCCTCGCGCTCGGGCTTCAGGATCAGCGAGACGCGCTCGCTCTCGAGCGCCCTGAGCCGCTCGCGGTTGGCTTCCTGTGCGTAGTCGTCGACCACGATGACGTGATAGTCGAGGTGGGATGCCGTGCGCTCGATGCTCGCGAGGCAGTGGCTCAGCAGCTCGACGTCGTTGTAGCTGGGGATGACGATGGTCACCGGCCGCGCGTTCGCCGCCGTCCAGCGCCGCCACTCGGGGTTCTCTTCGAGGCCGCGCGTGTTGAGCGAGTAGCTCGCCCTGTGCACGGCGCCCTTGAGGGGGCGCGGCAGCCGCTCGACGCGCCGCAGCCCGCCGCCGACGACCCTCTTCACCAGCTCATCGGGCGTGGCCATGCGGCTCTCCTGTCGTGTCGCGGGGTGCGGCGTCGCGCGCCTCGACCCCCAGCAGATAGTCCCAGAACTCGGCCTTCAGGTTCACCTGGGCGTGGTGCTGGTTGGTCTCGTCGAGCACGAACTCGATGGGGGTGTCGAGCTTCCCGAGCACCCAGCCGCGGCGCTTGGCCCAGCTGCACATCCACAGGTCCTCGAGGTGGGCGAAGTACCGCGGCAGCTCGGTGAAGAACGCGGTGTCGGCGACGATGTCGAGGTCGCAGACGCACCCGCCCGTGCCGGCGTAGTCGACCCGCTCCCCCACGGTCGCCGCGTGGCGGTCCCAGTAGCCCTGGCCGTGCATCTGCCACGCCCACCACCCCGCGAGGCTGCGGGGAGCCCAGGCGGCGAGCGCGTCGACGAGGAAGTGCTCGGTCACGTCCTGGTCGTCGTCGAGCATGACGAAGGGCCCGCGGGCGCCGCCGACCCACAGCTGCCGCGCGACGAAGAAGCGCGAGATGCCGCGCAGGTTGACATCGCTCGAGCGGTAGCGCACCGAGCGCAGCGCACCGTGCTGCCCTGCAGCGGCCGCGAAGGCGGCGATGCGGGCGCGGTAGTGCGCATCGTCGGCGGGCTGGTTGTTCCACAGCACGAGGTCGATGGAGCGCTCGGCGACCTGGGCGTCGAGCATGCGCAGCACGTCGTCGATGCGGCTCGGCCGGTTCCAGAGGCACATGATCAGCGGCACGGCGGATGTCGCGGCATCCGCCCGCCGGAAGAGCGTCTCGAGCTCGAAGCGCCCGTCGCGCCCGCGCGCCATCGCCCGCCGCCACGCGACCGCCGCCGCGATGCGCGCCGGCCGCAGCCGCCCGAGCTGCACGCGCACGCTCACGGCGCCGAGTCGGGCACGACCTCGCCCGCGTCGCTGAGCACCGGCAGGGCGTGCACGATGCCGACGTAGTCGGGGTGCGACGGCGCGTCGAAGCTCGTCGCCTGCGGCAGGTCGTGCAGGTGCACCCCCGCCATGTCCATGAGCGAGGCGTGCACGAAGTACTTGCCGCCGCCGAACGCGACATTCTTGAGCAGGAAGTCGACGCGGCGCGGCGTCGAGAGGTGCGGCAGCTCGACACCGACGCGCCGGGTCGTCGTGCCGTACACGACCGCGCCGAGCGTGTCGTCGATCTGGATGGCGCACACCCAGTCGTCGATGCCGGGCTCGTGCGAGACGACGACCGAGATCAGCAGGTCGTCGCCCGGCCGCACCTCGTCGCCCGGCTCGCGCCCGACCGCCGTCGCCGTCGCAGAGTGCACATGGCCCTCGCGCACGAGCGCGAGCTGGCCGCCCTGGGCCGCGATCCGCGCTGCGGCCTCGGACTGCCGGCGGGTCTCGAGGATGTTGCGGAAGGCCGCGACCGCCTCGACCGGGTCGCCGTCGGCGACGACCTCGCCGTGGTTGAGCAGGATCGCCCGGTCGGCGAGTTCCTGCACCTGCGCGAGGCTGTGGGTGACGAGGACGATGGTGCGCCCCTCCTGCTGGAAGGCGCGGATCTTGTCGAGGCACTTGCGCTGGAAGGCCTCGTCGCCGACCGCGAGCACCTCGTCGACGAGCAGCACGTCGGGGTCGGTGTGCACCGCGACCGCGAAGGCGAGGCGCACGTACATGCCCGAGGAATAGAACTTGACCTGGGTGTCGATGAAGTCGGCGATGCCCGAGAACGCGAGGATGTCGTCGAACTTCGCCTCGGTCTCCTCACGCGAGAGGCCGAGGATCGACGCGTTCAGATAGACGTTCTCGCGGCCCGTCAGGTCGGGGTGGAAGCCCGCGCCGAGCTCGAGCAGCGCGGCGATGCGGCCGCGGCGCGCGACGCTGCCGCCCGTCGGGTCGATGATGCCGCCGATGACCTTGAGCAGGGTCGACTTGCCCGAGCCGTTGTGGCCGATGAGGGCGACCGTCTGGCCCGCGGGGATCTCGATCGAGACATCCTTCAGCGCCCAGAAGTCCTCGCGGTGGCGCCGGCCCGCGCGGCCGAGCGTGACGATGCGCTCCTTGAGCGAGTTGTCCTTGCGGATCACGAAGCGCTTCGAGACCCCGTCGATCTTCACGACCGCGGGGGCCCGCACCTCGTCGGCAGGGGCGGTCGACGTCAATCCGGCATCCGTCATGTCAGATCTCCTGCGCGAAGTTGCCCTGCAGCCGGGCGAACACCCGCTGGAAGAGGACCAGCAGGATCACGCCGACGACGAACGCGACGCCCGTGCGCAGCAGCAGGTGGTCGGGGTACATCGCGGGGCCGAGCGCCTGGCCCGAGGTCCACATGGCCTTGCGGAAGCCCAGCACCGCGAGCGTGATCGGGTTGTCGGTGTAGATCTGCTGCACCCACGAGTGGGCGCCGAAGACCTTCGCGATCTGCGTGCTCGCCATGGTGAACGGGTAGACGATCGGGGACGCCCAGAGCAGCAGCATCATGACGACCTCGACGAGGTACTGGATGTCGCGCAGATAGACGTTCGCAGCCGCGAGCAGCAGCCCGAACGCCGTGCCGTAGACCAGGATCAGCAGCACCGAGGGCAGCAGGTAGACGAGCCCGGGCGAGATCGGGAACGCGCGGGTCAGCACCGTGGCGGCCAGCAGGATCACGAACTGCATCGAGAAGTTGAAGACGGCCGAGCCGACGGATGCCAGCGGGAAGACCTCACGCGGCAGGTAGATCTTCTTGATGAGCCCGGAGTTGCCCACGATCGAGCCGGTGGAGCCCGTGATGATCTCGCTGAAGAAGCCGTAGATGATCAGGCCCGCGAACACGTAGACGCCGTAGTTCGGGGTGTTCGCCGCGGCGCCGAGCACGTGCCCGATGATCACGAAGTAGATGAGCAGCTGGAAGATCGGCTTGACGAGCGACCAGGCGAAGCCGAGCACGCTGTCCTTGTAGCGGGACTTGAGGTCGCGCCGGATGAGCAGCATGAGCATCTCGCGATGCCGGGCGATCTCGCCGATCGCATGCCAGGTTCCCCCCGCTGCGCCCTCACCGGCGACCGTCACCAGTTCCTCGTGCGCGAGCCGGGAAAGGCGCTGTGCGCGGGCGGTTTCTGACATCACCGGAATGATAGCCGGGCGTCGCCGAAGGGCCCTGTTAGGGTTCCCAGGTGCTCCGACCCCGGCCCGTCCCGCTCTTCCTCGCTGCCCTGATCGCCCTCGTGGCGCTCGTCGTGACGGGTGTCGTGGCCCTCAGCCCGGCCGCGCCCGCACGGGCGGCGCTCTCGGGTTCGCAGTTCAACCCCGGGCTGATCATCTCGGACGCCGACTTCTTCACCGCGAACGCGATGACCCAGGCGCAGATCCAGTCGTTCCTCGCGAACAACGAGCCGAGCTGCTCGAACACCTCGTGCCTCAAGGTCTACAAGGTCACCTCGCGCACGGTGCCCGCCGACGCCTACGGGCACTGCAAGGCGTACCAGGGCGTCACGAACGAGGCCGCGGCGGCGATCATCTACAAGGTGCAGGCCGCCTGCGGCATCAGCGCGAAGGTGATCCTGACGACGCTGCAGAAGGAACAGAGCCTCATCACGAGCACGGCGCCGACCTCGACGCAGATCCTGCACGCGATGGGCTACGGCTGCCCGGACACCGCCGCATGCGACTCGACCTACTACGGCTTCTTCAACCAGGTGTTCGCCGCGGCGTACCAGTTCCAGGTGTATCGGACGAACCCGAACAGCTTCAACTTCGCCGCCGGCCGCACCTCGAACATCCTCTACAACCCGAACACCGCGTGCGGCAGCCTCAGCGTGAAGGTGCAGAACGCCGCGACGGCCGCGCTGTACAACTACACGCCGTACACCCCGAACAAGGCCGCGCTCGCGAACCTCTACGGCATCGGCGACAGCTGCTCGTCATACGGCAACCGCAATTTCTGGCGCATGTACAACGACTGGTTCGGCGCGGCGGATGTCCCGCAGGGCTCCTACGACTCGCTCGGCATCACCGCGCGCACGGCGACGCTCACCGGGTGGGCCGTCGACCCGACCGCGCAGACCACGCCGCTCACCGTGCAGGTCGCCGTGACGGGCCCGAGCGGCTCCACGACCACGACCACCGCCGTCGCGAACGTCAACCGCCCCGACCTCGCGGCGCGCTTCCCCGGCGCCGTGGTGACGCCGAGCCCGACGCCGACGCCGACCGTGACAGCGACAGCGACCGCGACAGCGACCGCGAAACCGACGACCACCGCGACGCCGAAGCCCACGGCATCCTCGACGCCCGCCCCGACCGCGACCACGCCGGCCGCCCCGACGGTGCCGCACGGCTTCGTCGTCTCGCTCGCGGGCGTGCCGACCGGCATGACGAGCGTCTGCGTGACGGCGCTGCCCGCGCCGAGCAACCCCGCGGGGTCGACGAGCCTCGGCTGCAAGAGCCTGTTCGTCACGGCCGCGGGCACCGGGGTGGCCGTGAGCCGGCTCCAGGGCGCGGCCCGCTGGGACACCGCGGCCGCGATCTCGAAGCGCGCGTTCCCGACGCCGGGCGTGCCCGTCGTCTACATCGCCTCGGGCGAGAACTTCGCGGACGGCCTCGCCGCCGCGCCGGCCGCGGCCAAGCAGGGCGGCCCCGTGCTCTTCGTGCAGCAGAACGCCGTGCCGGGCGCCACTCTCACCGAGCTCTCGCGCCTCAAGCCGACGCGCATCGTCGTCGTCGGCGGCACGAGCGCCGTGAGCGACGCCGTGCTCGCGAAGCTCAAGACCGTGCAGCCCGCCGTCACGCGCATCGGCGGCGCGACCCGGTACCAGACCTCGCTGCTCATCGCGCAGTCCGCGTTCCCGACGGCGACGAGCGCCTTCGTCGCGACCGGCGTGAACTACCCCGACGCGCTCTCGGCGGGCGCCGCGGCCGGCGCGCTCGGAGCACCCGTGCTGCTCGTCGACGGAGGCGCCTCCGCGACCGACCCGGCGCTCACCGCACGCCTCAAGGCGATGGGCGTCAAGAAGGTCTATGTGGCCGGGGGCACCAGCGCCGTGTCCGCGGCATCCGTCGCCGGCCTCGCCTCGATCGGCGCCACGGAGACGCGCTTCGCCGGAACCGACCGCTACGACACGAGCACGAAGCTCGCGAACGCCCTCTTCGCCAAGGCGCCCGGCGTCTACTTCGCGAGCGGTGCGACCTACCCGGATGCCCTCGCCGGCGCCGTGCTCGCCGGGCGCGCCAAGAGCCCGCTGCTCGTCTCGCGCACGCTGTGCGTGCCCGGCCCGGAGCAGCAGACGCTGTCGGCGCTCGGGGCGACGTCGGCCACGATCCTCGGCGGGACGGCGGCCCTCGGGTCCGGTCTCGACCGGCTCACGACCTGCAGCTGAGCCTGCCGGGAACCGGATCCGCTGTGCGGGAACCGGATCCGGTTCCCGCACAGCGGATCCGGTTCCCGCACGGGGCAGGCGCAGGCGAAGCAGGGGCGCGGAAGCCGCGCGTCAGCGCCCGCGGCGGACGACCCGCTGCGCGCCCTTCACGACGTTCGCGCGGGTGATCACCGGGCGCGTGCTGTCGGCGAGGTTCTTCGCCTGATCGGTGATCTGGGCGATGGCGTGCTCGAGGTGCAGGTGCACGTTGGCATCCCGCTCGCTCTCATCGCGGTCGAGCAGCTGCAGCAGGTTCGCGAAGTAGCCCACGCCGAGCACGCCGGCGTCGAGGTCGTCGCGCAGCAGCCGGTTGAACAGCCGCACCTTGTGCTCGTCGTACTGCCAGGCGTTCGAACGCGTGACGTTCGCGTCGGCCGCGCCCTCGCCGCCGTCGCGGAAGTGCCAGTTCGCGAGGTCCTCGGTGAGCACCGCGATGTCGAAGCGGCGCACGGTGCGCAGGTTGAACTCCCAATCGGCGACGACCGCCATCGACTCGTCGTAGGGACCGACGGCGTCGTGCACGCTGCGGCGGTAGAGGTATGCGATCGGCGGGAACTGGTTGCGACGGCACAGCTCGAGGAAGGAGATGTGGGTGATCTCGCGGGCGAACGGCTCGCGCGCCGTCTCGACGTAGGTCTCGCCCCGCTGCACCTCGTGGACGACCTCGGAGAACGTGACCACGCCGGCGTAGTCGGCGTTCTCGGGCGCGTCGAGGAATGCGGTGGTCGCGGCGAGGAAGCCGGGCTTCCAGGTGTCGTCGTCGTCGTGCAGCACGACGTAGTCCGAGGCGACGCCGGCGACGCCCTGGTTGGCGGCCGGCCAGCGGCCGCGCGAGCTCGCGTTGTCGAGGACCGTGATGCGGTCGGCGAGCGGATGCCCCGCCACCAGCGCGGCGACGCGCGCGGCATCCCCGCCGTCGTTCACGACCACGACCGAGACGGCGTCGCGGCGCGCGGCGACCAGCGTCTGCGCGCCGATGTCGTCGAGTGCTCGGGCGAGCAGGACGGGCCGGTCTTTCGTCCGGACGACGACGGCGACGGTGCCTTGATCCACCGGGTTCCTTTCCGTGAACGGCCCGCCCGGAGGCAGGTCACAGGCATCCAACCACACTTGCGCAGGCTGCCCGCAGGGGCCGCCCGCGTAAACTGGGCGGATGCAGGCTGGGAGGACGGTGATGAGCGCGCAGGGCACGCCCGATCCGTCGCTCGCGGCGAAGGTCGCCGTCGTCACCGTGAGCTACCACTCGAAGGACGCGCTCGTCGGCCTCGTCACCTCGCTCGCCGAGAGCGGCATCTCCCCCGCGGCGACCGTCGTCGTCAACAACGCGCCCGATGACGCGCTCGACCTGCCCGCCTTCGACGGCCTCACGGTGATCGACGCGCCCGGCAACGTCGGCTACGGCGCGGGCGTGAACCTCGGCGAGCATGCGCTGCCGCCCGAGATCGAGTGGGTGCTCATCACGAACCCCGACGTGCGGCTCGAGCCCGACGCGCTCGCCACGCTGCTCGAGATCGGCGTGGCCGAGCCGACCGCCGGCGCGCTGGGGCCCCGTGTGCTGCAGCCGGACGGCCAGACCTACCCCTCCGCGCGTGAGCTGCCGAGCCTGCGCAACGGCATCGGCCACGCGCTCTTCGCCAACCTCTGGCTCGGCAACCCGTGGTCGCGCCGCTACCACGGCGAGGGCCGGCCGACCGACGGCCACTGGCGCGAGACGGGCTGGCTCTCGGGCTCGTGCCAGCTCGTGCGCCGCGCGGCCTTCGACGCGATCGGCGGCTTCGACGACTCGTACTTCATGTATTTCGAGGATGTCGACCTCGGCGGCCGCATGAGCCAGGCCGGCTGGCGCAACCTCTATGCGCCCGACGCCCGGGTGGTGCACACGGGCGCGCACTCGACCGACCGCGTCGCCTCACGGATGCGCGCCGAGCACCACCGCAGCGCGTACCTCTACCTGTCGCGGAAGTACTCCGCGTGGTACCTGTGGCCGCTGCGGGCGGGGCTCAAGACGGCCCTCGGGCTGCGCGCGCGGGTGACGCGTCGGGGGTAGCGGTCACCGCTGGGCCTCTGTGCACGGCGACTATCGTTGTCGGTATGCCCCAATCTCAGGACCGCTTCCTTCAGATCGGCGACCACAAGGTCGGCGAGAACCACCGCCCGTTCGTCGCGGCGGAGATGTCCGGCAACCACAACGGCGACCTCGGGCGCGCCCTCGCCATCGTCGACGCGATCGCCGAGTCGGGCGCCCCGGCCGTCAAGCTGCAGACCTACACGGCTGACACGATCACGATCAACGCCGACGGCCCCGCCTTCCGCATCACGGACAGCCACGGGCTGTGGGGCGGCCGCAACCTGTACAGCCTTTACGAGGAAGCCCACACCCCCTGGGAATGGCACGCGCCGATCTTCGAGCGCGCCCGGCAGCACGGCATGATCCCGTTCTCGAGCCCGTTCGACGACACCGCGGTCGACCTGCTCGAGGACCTCGGCGTCGAGGTCTACAAGATCGCTTCGCTCGAGATCGCCGACATCCCGCTGCTCCGCAAGGTCGCCCGCACGGGCAAGCCCGTCATCCTGTCGACCGGTGCCGCAGACGCCGCCGACGTCGACCTCGCCGTCAAGACCATCCGCGGCGAGGGCAACGACCAGATCGCGGTGCTCGGCTGCACCTCGTCGTACCCCGCCTCCGCAGAAGAGACCAACCTGCGCACCATCCCCGTGCTGCGTGACACCTGGGATGTCGTCAGCGGCCTGTCCGACCACACCAAAGGCATCGGCGTGAGCGTCGCTGCCGTCGCCTTCGGCGCCTCGATCCTTGAGAAGCACGTCACCCTGCGCCGTGCGGATGGCGGCGTCGACTCCGACTTCTCGCTCGAACCGGAAGAGCTCAAGGCCCTCGTCGACGAGTCGCACAGCGCGTGGCTCGCGCTGGGCACGGCTCACATCGGGCCGACCAAGGGCGAGGCCGAGAGCCGCCGTCTGCGCCGCTCGCTGTTCGTCGTCGAGGATGCCCGCGCCGGCGACCTCATCACCGAGGCCAACGTGCGCTCCATCCGCCCGGCGGGCGGCCTCGAGCCGCGTTACCTCGACGTCGTCCTCGGCCGCCGGTTCGCCCAGGACGTGAAGCGCGGCACCCCGCTGAGCTGGGATCTCGTCTAGATTCTGCGTGCACGAAACGGCCCCACCGCGGTATGCGGTGGGGCCGTTTCGTGCGTTCGACGGAAACGCACCGATCAGGGAACCCTGTACACCGCGTATCCGCCGCGCTCGAACACGAGATCGAGGTAGTGCTTCAGGTCGGGAGACTCGGGCTTCCAGGTCCGATCCACAAGGACGAATCGAACGGACTGGGATTTGAGCCAGGCGACCGATGCTGCCGTCGGGTGGTAGATCGAGAAGTCGTTGGCAGCGAGGAACCCGGGATTCCAGAACGGGCCTGGGTCCGTATAGTGCGGCGCGACCTGCGTGGATGGCGCGGCATACGACCAGCCCTCGATCAACACATTCCGCTCGCTCAACGCGGAGATCCAGAAATTGCGCGGGATGCAGCCGCCGTGCAGATGGGTCACGACCAGACAGTGGGCGTTGGTGGCAATGATGTCGGTCGGCGATGAGTGCGCACGGATCCATCGCGCGGCCTCGGCGCCATCCGCCCCGATGGCTACGGCAGGCGCGCCCTCGCCGACCGTGGCGGGGGGCAGCGGAAGGAGTCCGTGTACCGCGACGTTCGAGAACGACGCGCCTTGCAGAAGTCCGGCGCCGATCAGCACCGCGAAGGCGAGGGCCTGACCGCCCGTGAGTTTCTTCCGCTTCCGCAGAGCCAGCCAGACGACCGCCGCAATGACGACTGTGATGACGGCGAGGATCACGAGCGGCTTCACGAGCGCGCGATAGCTGGTCAAGAAGTCGACGTAATGGTGCGGGAGGACCGACCAGTGCCGGATCCCCAGGGTCAACGCCAGACCGGCGAGAAGCGCGGCGACCGTCGCCAGCCACTTCGCACGCCCTCGCCCCGCCCGCTTGCCGAGCTCGGCGAAGCCGACGGCTGCGAGCACACCCATCACGGGCCACGCGCTGCGCAGGAAGTAGATCTGGCTGAGGCCGCCGTGACTTCCGATGATGGCCGCACCCATGCCCGAGATGCCGATTCCGGCGAACAACCACACGCCGAGGTCACGGCGACGGAGAACCACCGCGGCGACGGCGCCGACGGTCCCGAGAATCCACATGAAAACGACGAGCGAGATGGCCGCTGTGCGGACTCCGACGTCAGGAACGATCGGCCCGAGCGCCGCCGTCACGGGGATGCGCCCGAGCAGGTCCGTTCCATTGGAGATCTCGAGGCCGCGCGATCCCATCCCGGTGACGATCCTCAGCGAGGCGAGGAACGCAAGGACAGTGATGGCGATCAAGGTGAGAAGCGTCCACGTCTTCCGCGCGCGCGATATCCACGAGACCACCAGAGCGAGCACCAGCCCACAGGCGACCATCGGAAGAAAAGTGGTCTTGGCGCCACTCGCGACGAAGGCGAGCAAGGCGACCGCAATCAAGCTCCGGGCGGTGATCGACGACCGCTCACGTATCAATACGACGATGAGCAGAAGCAGAACGAGGAAGAGCGGCTCGCCGAATGTCTGGGTCGGGCTGCGGTACACACCGAGGTTCAGCGTTGCGACGCCGCCGAACGGCGACTCGACGGTGCGATACAGGGTCGCCGGCCCAGTGAACATGCCGAGCACCCCGCCGAGAGCTCCAGCCGCGGCGGAGTTCGCGATCCGATGTGCGATGACGCCGCAGAGGACGACGGTCAGCACCAGAAGAGGAACGGGGAAAAGCCGCATCACCGTCAGGGTCAGATCGACTCCTGTCCAGCGCGTGAAGTCCGCCATCTGCTCGTACGCCATCATCGTGTAGCGCAGCGGCACGCTCGGAATGAACGGATAACCGACACCGCCGCGCAGCACCGACGCCGCGAGCGCCTGATGGAAGGGCATGTCCTGATAGGGATTCGGGGCGAAGAACTGGTTCGCGAAACCGGGGACCCGCTGTATCGGGTCCACCCGGAAGCCGGTGTTGGCCGTCCACCACACGACCCCGATGGCCGTGACGGACAGTGCCCACGACATCCATGCCGGCACCGTCCGCGTCGGCGTCGAACGCCAACAGCGACGCAGTCCGGGGACGACGATGCACGCCACGATGACTGCGGCGTACCAAACCACGGCAAGCCGGGGCGAGAGCCCCACGCGCGCGAGTCCGTAGGTCAGGAACACCTGGACACCGACACCGAGGGCAGTCCCGGCCGCAAGATCCTCGAGCGTGGTGAGCGGTCGGATCCGCAGCATTCGCCACATCAGCGTTCCGGGAAGCGCGGTGCTCACCGCCCAGTATCCGGCGAACAGCAGCACCGAGCTCAGCGGCGTGTCGAACTCCACCAGGATGACGGTGCAGACGACTGCGACGACGAATGCCGGAACCCACGGCAACGCTCTGCGGAGGGCACTGCCCACGTATGTTCTCCTAATTCATGACAGGCGGACCAGCAGGTCGAAGTCACCGTCTTTGCGCTGGGGGTCGACGACATATCCCGCGCCCTGGAACAACTTCTGTGACGCGATGTTGTCGGGAAGGATCGCTGCGACAATCGCGACACCGGGGTGTGCCACTGCGAATTCCGCCTCGCCGGCCCGAAGGATCGAGCGGGCGAGACCATGTCCTCGCACTTCCGGCGCCAGAGTAATGGACACTTCCCATTCAACGGCTGTAAGCGCGTCGAAGCGCACCGTGCCGAGCGGGACCGCACCGCTCTCGACGACATAGAGCTCCCGCGAGGCATCCGCGAGCACCCGCTGGTACCAGTTGAAGTGGTCCTGCCATCCGATCGCGCTCGGGTTGCGCGACATCGCTCGTGTCACGGGGTCGTTGCGCCATCGCAACAACAGAAGCGCGTCGTCCGCGGCAGCGGGTCTCGCGGCGATCTCCTGGCCGCGCTCAGACATGCGCCGCTCCAGGGTCTCCGACCATGCGGCGACGATGCGCTCAGCGCCACGCCCATCGACCAAGGCCGTTCCGACGTCGCCCCACGATCTGCCCTCGCGCAATGCGGCGACGGCTGCCTCGACGCGCGTCACGGCCTGTTGAGGATGGGCTCGGATCTCATCGAGCGTCCCCAGCCCCTGCGCCACACCTTCGGCGAGCGCCGCCTCGTAACCTGCCCGCTGGTTCTCGACCACCGCGACAAGCATGCTCGGCACCCCGATGCATGCCAGTTCCCAACTGGTCGTTCCCGCCGCGCTGACGACGAGATCGGCTCGAGCCGCACGTGCGAGGAACTCCGGACTGGGCTCGATCAGGTCCACTCCGTCACCCGCTTGCGCACGTACTTCGTTCCAGCGTTCCGCGGGAGCGATGACGGTCAGCGCCCCGACCCCGTCGGCATCGCGACACACCGAGGCGACCAGCGCCGTCGCCCCCACGGCGTCTGTGCCGCCCATCACGATCAGCACATCGGCCGCATCGCCGACACGCCGCTGCTCGCCGGCACGCGCCGAGCGAGCCGCACGCACCTGGGCGCGCATCGGGGCGTACGCGATGCCGAGGAGGACCTCGCCGCTGTCGTCGTCGGGCCGATCGCCCAGTTCCGCCCGAATCGTCGAGTCGATGACCACGTCCGCACGGCGTCGCCCGAACGCCCCGTCCTCCATCGAGGAGAGGAGCGCGCCGGCACGACGTGTCTGCGCCACCGCCTCGCTCCCGATGTCGTAATTGTCGACGTGCACGATCGTTGCGCCCTGTTCTGCCGCGAGGACACCGAGGTCGCTCGGCGCGGCGACAAGCGCGAGGCCGGCATCTGCGACGAGTTCCAGGGCGAGCGGCGATTCGATCAGCCCGGCGAGCGACACGGTGTGCCCGGCCTCTCTCGCAGCATCCGCGACCGAAATCGCGCGCACCAGATGTCCGATCCCACCGCCCGAGCTCGCGTCGCAGCGGATGACGACGTGCGTCATCCCTCGGCCAGCGCCTTTTGCTTCACATCGGCATTGATGTCGACGATGTCGCTGCGTGAGCGCAGCAACTCGACGACCTCATGCCAGGCAGGCGGCCGATCGCCGAGCGCGGCGACCATCGCGTCGAGGGCCGCGGCGTCTTCGACGGTGTCGAGCGTCACACGCAGGTCATTCGCGGGTGGCTGCACGACGAGTCCCATGGTGCGGAATGCCCGAGGGCCTGCATAGAGATACGAGGTCACATGGGTCCGGTGGTAGCCGTCTGCCTCGGCATCGGCCTCCGCAAGCGCGGGGGCGGACACTAGCTCGACGTCGAGCCCGCGGGGCAGCGTCCTGATCAGCGTGGTCGCGACGTAGTCCAGGCTCGGATCGGCGCGCCACACCGCGACGACCTTCGAGATCAGCGAGGGGTCCGCCAGCGGGCAGTCAGCGGTGAGACGCACGACCGCGTCCGCGCCGGTCTCGGATCGTGCGAGCACGAAGCGCGAGAGAACATCGTCCTCGCTGCCGCGGATGACGCGCACACCGAGATCCGCACCGAGCTCGGCAACGGCGTCGTCCCCGCTCGCGGTCGAGGTGGCGATCGCAACATCGTCGACCCCGTGTGACTCACGTGCCGCACGCACCATCCACTCCAGAACCGGCCTGCCGGCCAACGGCCGCAGCACCTTCCCGGGAAGTCTGGAAGAGCCCGTTCGGGCCTGGATCACGGCTACGACGCGCGGTTCTGTCACCATGAAATAATGGCACGTGCTGTCGTCGGGGCCCCGAGCGACAGATCCAAAGCAGAACACAACGGAAGAGAGCTGAATGTCGCTCCTCAACGGTGCTTCCATCCTGATCACGGGTGGGACCGGATCCTTCGGCAAGGCATTTCTGCGCGAGGTGCTCGACAACCACAACCCGCGTCGCGTCGTGGTCTTCTCTCGTGACGAGCTGAAGCAGTACGAAGTCCGCAACCAGTTCGGCAATGACCCGCGTCTGCGGTGGTTCATCGGCGACATCCGCGACGAACGTCGCCTGGCTCGTGCGCTGCATGGAATCGACTACGTGGTGCACGCGGCGGCCTTGAAGCAGGTCGACACCGCGGAGTACAACCCGTTCGAGTTCGTGAAGACGAACATCCTCGGCAGCCAGAACGTCATCGAGGCCTCGATCGATGCCGGCGTGAAGAAGGTCGTGGCGCTGTCGACGGACAAGGCCTCCAGCCCGATCAACCTGTACGGCGCGACCAAGCTCACGGCGGACAAGCTGTTCATCACGGGCAACCACTATGCAGCGGCCTACGAGACGCGTTTCGCGGTCGTGCGCTATGGCAATGTGATGGGCTCGCGCGGCTCCGTCATCCCCTTCTTCAAGAAGCTGGGTGACGAGGGCAAGCCGCTGCCGATCACGGATCTGACCTGCACCCGCTTCTTCATCACGCTGCCGCAGGCCGTGCAGATGGTGTTGGACACGTTCGAGCTGATGCAGGGCGGCGAGCTGCTGGTTCCGCGGATCCCGTCGATGAAGGTCACCGACCTCGCCCACGCGATCGTCCCCGGCGCCGAGCTGGTGGATGTGGGCCTGCGCCCCGGTGAGAAGCTGCACGAGGAGATGATCAGCCCGGAGGAAGGCCGCCGCGCGGTGGTCATCAACGATGGGAAGTACTTCATCATCCAGCCCGATCTCGCGACCTGGGGGTATCAGGCTCCTGTGGGCAGCGTGCCGGTCGAGGCCGGCTTCGCATACCGCTCGAACACGAACGACCAGTGGTACACGCAGGAGCAGATCGCCGAGATCATCGAGGGCGGCATCTGATGGTGCTCCCCTACGGCCGCCAATCCATCTCCGATGAGGATGTCGAAGCTGCCGTCACCACGCTGCGCAGCGACTGGCTCACCACGGGGCCCGAGGTTGCGAAGTTCGAGGCCGCCATCGCCGCACGAGCCGGCGTTCCGCACGCCGTCTCGGTGACCTCGGGCACGGCAGCGCTGCATGTCGCCTACGCCGCAGCAGACATCCAGCCGGGCGACGAGGTCGTCACGACCCCGTTGACCTTCGTCGCTACCGCGGCCGGGGCAGCCCTGCACGGCGCAAAGATCGTCTTCGCCGATGTCGACCCCGTCACGGGCAATCTCGACCCGGCGGCCGCAGAAGCAGCGGTCACCGATCGCACCCGCGTCGTCGCCGCGGTCGACTACGCCGGCGTGCCGGTCGACGCACCGGCGTTCCGCGACCTCGCATCGCGCAAGGGGGTGCTGTTCCTCGAGGATGCCGCACACTCGATCGGCTCGACCCTCGACGGCGTCCCCGTCGGCGCTCTCGCCGACATCACGACCTACTCGTTCTTTCCGACCAAGAACATGACGACCGCCGAAGGCGGTGCCGTCGTCACGGCGAACGACGAGCTCGCCGCCCGGGCTCGAGCGTTCAAGAACCATGGTCTGGTACGCGAGCGCGAGCTGATGCGCTACCCCGATGAGGGCCCCTGGCATCAGGAGGTCCACTCGTTCGGGCTCAACTATCGCCTTCCCGATGTGCTGTGCGCGGTCGGAACCAGTCAGCTCGAACGCCTCGATCAGTTCGTCGCTCGTCGCGCTGCGGTTAAAGCCGCGTACGATGCCGCATTCGCGGAGATCGCCGACGTCGAGGTCCCGTTCGCTCCGTCGAACGCCGCCCCTGCATGGCACCTGTACCCGCTGCGGGTACCGGCTGCTCGCCGACGCGAGATCTTCGAGTCGCTGCGTGAGCAGGGTGTCGGCGTTCAGGTCAACTACATCCCGGCATATTGGCACCCGGTCTTCGAAGACCTCGGCTACAAGCGAGGCATGTGCCCCGTGGCCGAGGACTACTACGCCCGCGAGATCTCGCTGCCGATGTTCCCCGGGCTCACCGACGGCGACGTCGAGTTCGTGATCGACTCGCTTCGGAAGGCCGTCACGGGCTGACTTCCGCCTCGAAGCAGCAACTGAAGAAGCCCCTGGCCGTTGGCCAGGGGCTTCTTCCCGTTCGCAGGGGCCTCACCGGTTGAGGTTCGCACCTGCCGAAGCATTCGTTCGGTTCTGGACGAAGTCGTGATAGGCGTCGCACACCTCGTCGACATCACCGTCAGCTACAAGCTGCCCCTTCTCGATCCACAGTGCGCGCGTGCACATCGCGCGCACTGCGCCGAGCGAATGCGAAACGAAGAAGACGGTGCCCGCACCGTCACGGATCTGCTCGATCCGCTCGGTGCTCTTCTTGCGGAACGAGGCATCGCCGGTCGACAGCGCCTCATCGATCATCAGGATGTCAGGCGTCTGCATCGTCGAGATCGCGAAGCGCAGGCGCGACCCCATTCCGGACGAGTAGGAGCTCATCGGAAGATAGAGGAAGTCACCCAACTCAGCGAAGTCCGCCACCGCGGGGGTCCGCTCCCGCACCTCGCGAGCATTGAGGCCGAGCGCCAGACCGCCGACAGTGATATTCCGCTCGCCCGTCAGCCGCGGCAGCAGAGCCGCATTCACCCCGAGAAGCGCTGGCTCCGCCGACACGAAGACTCGTCCCTTGGTCGGCGGAAGCAGACCGGCGATCGCGCGAAGAAGCGTCGACTTGCCCGAGCCGTTGGTGCCGAGGATCCCGACGGACTCCCCGTGATGCGCGATGAAGGACACCCCGCGAACGGCCTTCACCTCGGTGATCGGACCGGTGTCAGGACGCCCGGCACTGATCGCCCGGTTGATCAAGGATGTCTTCGCCTGCGTGGTGCCACCCCTTCTCGCTCCGAAGACGCGATAGGTGATGTGCACGTCATCGACGATGACCGACGGTGAGCCGAGTTCTTTCCGCTCTACACGCTTCGGCAGGTCCTCGGCGTCGATCTCGTAGTCGATATCGTCAGTCACGACCGTAAGTCTCCTCTGCACCCCAGAAGAAAATGAATCCGAGCGCGAAGAAGCCGACGGCCCACGCACCCGCTTGAAGCCAGAGCGCGCTGCTCATGGGGATGTGCGGTTCGTTGCCGAAGACCGAACGGAAGAGCTCGAGGAAGATCTGGACCGGTTGGTGCAGCAGCAGCGGTCGGAACCAGCTGTGCTGCCCGGTCAGCCCGGCGATCGAGAAAGTCGCGCCCGACGCGAACCGCCCGAGGGAAAGGAGGAACGGGACGACGTTCGCGACGTCAGGGGTCCGTGCCCCGATACGCGCGAAGAAGAGTGCGCCACCGGCGGAGAAGATCGCGAGCAGAGCCGCAGCGACCGGCAGCAGCAGCCACGACCAGTGCGGCGTCTCGAAGCCTCCCATACCCGGCAGCAGCCCGGTGAAGAGAACAAGGATGACCATTGCGATGAGAATCGGCCCGAACAAGACCGTCTCGGTCATCACGGTCGAGAGCGGCACCACGGCACGCGGGAACTGATGCGAACGGATGAGCTGCAGATCGCTGCTGATCGAACCGATGCCGGCCATCACGATCTGCTGGAAGAAGGTATACGTGAACGAGCCGATGAGGATGAAGGCCGCACGATTCTGGATCCCGGGCGCACTCGAGTGGAAGATGAAGCCGAAGATGATGATCATCGTCGCCGCGTCGAGGATCGGGCGCAGCACTGTCCAGGCTTGGCCGAGGTACGAGCCCTGATTGCGAACATACGCGCGCGACGAGGCAAGGTTCCAAATGAAGGAACGCCGGCCCCACACCCCGCGAATGTATCGACCGAACGGCGGCCGGACACCCATCTCATGGAGCCCGAATTGGGCGGCGAGAGCGCCTGACTCCTCCGAACTCAGGCGCGGAGCGACAACCAGCCCCGGCTTCGCTTCAGCCAAACTCAGTTCCTCTTTCGCTGTGTTCCTTCACGCAGGCCGCCTGTTCAGGCCGCGCGGATCTTGGAGTTCCGCTTCCTCGTTACGATCTCTTGTCGTGACGAACGAACGGGACACGCACCCCCTGGTTTCGGTGATCATGCCGACCTTCAACAGTGCGCGGACCCTGCGTGACTCGGCTCAAAGCGTACTTGATCAGTCCGAGCGCTCCTGTGAGCTGATCATCATCGATGACGGCTCGACCGACGACACGGCAGAAGTCGCTCGCGGGCTCGCAGACGGCGACAGCCGGGTCCGCTTTCTCTCGCGAACGAAGCGAGGCGGCCCCGCGGCTGCGAGGAACACGGGCATTGCCGCGGCCCGCGGCCGATACCTCGCGTTCTGCGATGCCGACGATCTCTGGCTGCACAGCAAGCTCGAGCAGCAGCTCGCCCAGGCGCAGCGCAGTGGCGCCGCACTGGTCTTCAGCTCGTACTTCCGTATCGACGCGGCCTACACCGGACCTGCCGCAGCGTTCACTCCGAACGGTCGCGTCGTACACGCACCCGCCCGACTGACCTATCGCGAGCTGCTGGACGGGAACTCAATCGGCTGCTTGACGGCGCTGGTGGACCTCGAGCAGACCGGGCCGGTCATGATGCCGGACATCCCCGGCGCCGAGGACTGGGCGCTCTGGCTGCACGTCATTCGGAAGACCAGGCTGGCAGTCGGCCTCGATGAGCCTCTAGCCCTCTACAGAACAGCCCAGCCGGGATCCCATTCTGCGAGCCGGTGGCGGGCGCTCAAAGCGGTCTGGCGGGTCCTGCGCCAGGAGGGCCTGTCCACACCGCGCGCGCTCGGCCACCTGGCGGTGAACGCCGCAGGCGCGCTGCGGAAGAGCCGGATCTGAGCACCCGCCGGGCATCCGGACACATCGCGGATAGGCTTCACCTGCCTGCGCCCGCCAGAGAATCCCGAGAAGGAAAGCAGTACTACTTCGAATGATCTTGATCTGCGTCAACGAGCTTGCCGGTCCGAGCGGTTATCACAAGTCGGTCGTGGAGACCACGAACGCACTGCATCGAGCCGGGTACCCGGTTGCGGTCCTCAGCTTCCTCGGCACCGCTGACGGCGCAGGGCGCGCGATCCCCGGGTGGGCACTTGACCTGGACGTCCCCGTCTACGCGCTGCAGACCCTCCCGGCCGAGGGCGGCCGACTACTGCATCGCAATTACCACCCAGTGTTCCACGGGACTCTCGCCGCCACCCGGTTCGAGTACACGGAGAACCAGTTGGCTGCACTGCGCCAGATCAACGCGGCGCTTACCGAAGACGACACCATCGTCTTCACGGCCCCGATCCCGGCGTATGTCTTCAATCACGCGATCGACGGGCAGCCCCGCCGCGCCAAGACCGTGCTGCAGATCCACAACGACTACCACTTCCACGACGGGCTCTGGAAGATGCTGATGGAGTCGCGCAGTTCGATCGACAAGCTGCAGACCGTGTCCAATGGTCTGCGCGCTCAGTTCATACCGACCTTCGCCGAGTCGGACGTGGTGTTCATCCCCAACCTGCCGGGGACGGGTACCGCGATTGTCGAGCCGGCGAATCACGACCGCATCAATGTCGCGCTCCCTGCGTCCATCCAACACCGCAAGAACCAGCTCGACGCCATTCGCGCGCTCGCGCTCGTCGAGGACGACAAGGTCGAGCTCACCCTCTGGGGCAACGTGAACCGGCTCAATCCGTACTACATCGCCGTGCAACAGCTCATCGAGTCGCTGAATCTCGCCGACCGTGTGCACATGCCCGGATTCGGGTCCGAATCCGACATCTATTCCACGGCCGACATCGTCCTCATGACGTCCCTCTCTGAAGGGTTCGGCTACCCGCTGATCGAAGCAGGCGTTCATAGCCTTCCGGCTGTTGCCTTCGATTTCGATTTCGGGCCGCGCGACGTGATCGAGGACGACAACTCGGGATACATCGTTCCCGTCGGAGACGTCGACCTGCTGGCAGACCGTCTGTCCCGGCTCGCCGCTGATGCCGCCCTGAGGGCCGCGTTCGGGCGCCGAGCACGCGAGATCTTCGACGAACGGTTCAGCACGGAAGCTGTGGTCGAGCAATATCGCCGACTGCTCGGCTCCCCCGCCCATCGCCTCGACCTCACCGGGCTCTTCGCAACCGATGAGCAGGAAGAGATCGCGCTCGATGCGATCAGCCACGGAGTGCGTCACCTCCGGGGGCGCACGGTGCACGAGATCTTCGTGTCGTCCGAGCTCGAACTCCATGACGTCCAGATCGACAACGGGAAGCGCGTCACCTCCCCGGTCGTGACGCGACTGCCCACCGGAACCAAGATCGAACTCCACGCCGAGGGGAACGAAGTCGTCTCGTATACGACGACGCACGGAGGCGCGCGGCATTACCTGGCGAATACGACTGCGGGTGGCGGCTTCGAAGTGCTGCCCTATCTTCGGAGCGACGCCGACTACGGTTCGGGGACGCCCGCGGTGGAAGACACCATCTTCGCGAACCTCGGCGGCTCCAAACGCCCCAGTACCGCTGAACTGGCTTCCGTTTTCGGGTCCCTTGCTCGGAACGCACCTCGCGATGTGGCGTGGAAGATCCGTCAACTCGCTGCGTCCGCTCGCACCGCATCGCACCGCGATCCGGCGACTGCAGCGACCGTACAGCAGGCGGCGCCGACAGCCTCGGAGCCGGCAGACGCGCCGCGATCAGCCCCGACCGCGGCTCCCCCGCAGAACAGTCTCCTGCAGGCCGCAGGGCTCCCCAAGGCGACGATGAGGTCGCTGGGCGGCATGGCTGCATCGATCAGCAAGAACGCGACGCGGCTGACCATCCAACGGCTCGCCACCAACACCCCCGCACCTGCGCGGTGCGAGATCACCCGGCATCCGGTGTTCCCCACGACCTCGGGGGTCGACAACTTCGGAACTCCGATCAACCGGCCTGGTGGTGTACAAGTCAGGAATGCGGGATCCACGACGCGGCCGACCGTAAGCATCAGCGGCGAATACGACTGGCTGCTGCTGAGGGATGCCGTCGGCGAGCGCCGCATCACAGCACCATTCAGCTACGCGGAGTTCTTCGAACGGATCTGCGCGGCGGAGCGCGAGCACGGATTGTTCGACATCACAACACGTGACGGCATTCACGTCTGGGAGCTGGGTCGTTCTGCGCTGATCATCCAGCTGGCCGAGGCTGCGGGCATCTGGGGCAAGAATGACGCCATCGGTGCACCGGTGAACGATGTCTACACGGGGCCCAAGCGGCTGACGACCGCATCGCCGTCCCGACGCGTCGTGTTCGACTACGCCCGACGCGGCCAGAGCGGTTACCGGACGGCCGCGTACCGGGACAACGAGACCCTTTTCGTCGTGCAGCCCGAAGTGGGGGGCTATCCGGAGGTCAATGACACCAACCTGGTGTACCCGTTCCACGAGTTCAACCAGTGGCGACAGGGCTGGCGACGGCGTTGGACCCAGCTGCGCGCACCCGAGGTCGACGCCCGACCGTTCGAGGACGCCCTGGGAAAGGCGCTCGGCATCAAGGTCGATCTCGGCAGCCATCTGCGAAGCCGTCTGCTCAAGTTCATCGATGAGCGCGATTTCTTCACCCCGGTCTTCGAGCGCGTCCAGCCGGAAGAGGTACTGATCGCGTCGAGTCATTGGTGGGCCGGCATCGCGGCCGCAGCCAGCCGATCGGGCGCCGTCGTCTCTGACATCCAGTACGCGCTCACCAGTCGCTACGCTCCGAGCTTCTGGTTCGGCGCACGTCCTCATTACGGCGCATCGCGTTTCTACACCTGGTCGGACTATTGGGCTGCCCGCACCAACGTCTACGAAGAGCATGTCGTCGTTCCGCGCCAGCAGCCCGAGTTCGCTGCCGCGGCGGAGCGCGATCCGGGTGACCCGAAGTGGGATGTCTGCGTGATCTCCCAGCCGCGGGTGCTTCGTCGGATCCTCGCGTTCGTTCAGGATCTGGTGCGCGAGCGCAGCGAGCTCAAGGTCGTCATCGCTCCGCATCCCGCACAACGACCGATCATGGAACGAGAACTCGCCGCAGCGGGCCTTTCCGGCGCCGTCACGATCGCCCCCGAGGACACGCTGACGACCATCCAGCAGTCCGCCATCTGCGTCGGCACCTTCTCCACCTCCCTGTGGGAGGCCGCGGCGCTCAACAGGCCGACCTACGTCATCCCTGTCCCCGGTCACGAAGAGACGCTCGACGACGTCGAGGCCGGGCTCTTCCGCCTTGCGAACTCGCCGCACGACCTGGTTCCGTATGAGGTCCCCGGATATCGGAACACGATCTTCGGCTACGGATCCTGAGTGACGAAGACTGAGTCGCCGGTACCGCATGGATATCCAGAACCACTATTACGGACACAGCGCAGCGCTTGCCCGCTACGCCGGCCTCACCTCGATACGCCACATCGACGGGCTCGTTCAACACGGTTGGACGGTCGCCTCACCGACGCTGGTCCATTTCGCTGATTTCGCACGGTTGCGGAGCAGCGCCCGTCGTTTCGTCTGGAGCCACACGTCTCGAGGCTGGTCCCCGAGGGAGGATCCGTTTCCGACGACCGCGATCGGAGCTCCCTATCTCTACCTCCGGGAGTGTCTCGGCGATCACCTCGCGTCCTCCGACATATCACCGGATGCCCAAGCCGTAGCATTCCCCGTCCATGACACGCGACTGGTCAAGCTCTCCAAAGATGAGGACGCCTTCGCACGTCAACTCGAAGAGGCTGAAGGACCGTCGATCGTCTGTCTCCACCCGGAGGACCTGGACGATCCCGAGAAACTACGCGCTTGGACGCGTTACGGTCACACCGTGGTCAGCGCGGGCTCACGCCGCGACCCGGAGTTCCTCGGTCGAGTGCTCGGTCTGATCCGGTCGGCACGTCGCGTGGTCTCTAATCTCCTCTCGACGGCCGTCGTGTACGCCGCTGCCGAAGGCACCGACACCGCGGTCTACGGGCCTGAGGTGTCCGTCGGGGCGCTCGGCTCATCGGTGTCCATCCGAACGCGCGAGTTGTGGCCCGAGTTCCACGAAACCGCCTCACGCGATGCAAGGAAGCAGATCGCGCTCGCAGAGCTCGGCTCTTCCCATCTGCTCGACCCCGCAGACCTGCGCGAAGTCCTCGGGTGGAACCGTCACTCGACCGGCCCGTTCCTCAGTTACTGGATGGGTGCACCCGTACGGAAGGCCGGCACCGTGCTCGGGCTGATCGAACGCCCTCAGGGCGCATTGGATGCCGGCTCGGGTACGTCTCCGTGGACGTTCCTCCGACATCCGCTGAGCCATCTCCCCGGCAGGCTCCCACGACTGCCTCGCTACGACGCTTCGCCTCCCCCACCGCTCATCCCCCGGAGCCATACATGACCTATGCGGCCCGCTATTTCGTCGAGGATCTGGCCAGCTTCACCGACTGTTCGCTAGAACTCGATCACGACCTGATCGACACCGGACTCCCCGGCGTGACCGTCATCGACAACGGAATCGTGCTGCCGCTCAAGAAAGACGGGCTTCGGGTGCGGGGTGGCGTGCTCGATGACTCCGGTCGGTTCGTCGCCGGACACGAGACGGGCGGAGAAGTCGACGAGAACGGCGACTGGGTGCCGTGGTCGACCCGGAGATCGGGCAGATTCTTCAATCCGACCGTCTCCGAGGGCTACCCGGTGTCGGAAGGCGTAAGACAGGGGGAAGGCCCGGCCCTCTTCCTCAGCGGCCTCGCCGTGCATCACTTCGGCCACATGATCACCGAAGGCATCAGCCGCTTCTGGTATTTGCTCGACGGAATATCCGACGAGATGAAGATCGTGCTGCCATTCCCTCCGGAGGAGCCGGCTGTGCGCTCGCGGGATCTCGGCGCACAAGGGTTCATCGAACTGCTCGAGCTGTTCGGCGTCCCCGAGAGCCGGATCGAATTCCTCACCGCACCGACTCGATTCGACCAGGTGATCATCCCCGACCAAAGCCTGACTCTCTTGTCAGGCCGCATCAACATCGAGATGACGAAGAGGGTCTACGACCGCCTCCGTGATGCGGTCGGGGTGCCGAGCCGGTTCGGATCGCGCATCTACCTCTCGCGTTCAAGCTTCAGCCCGAGCCCCCACATCCGCGAATCCAACGAAGACCTCTTCGAAGATTTCTACCGCGACAACGGCTTCGACGTCGTTCAGCTGGAGACCATGCCGTTCGCGGAACAGATCGCCACGCTGCGCGATGCGCACGAGGTGGCGGCCCCCGCGGGGACCCCGTCGCACCTCGTCGCGTTCTGCCACGACGGCGTACGGTTCACCTCCCTGCTCCGCGCAAAAGCGTGGAACCCACCGATCCAGCCCGGACTCTTCGCGATGCGCGAGGCCGAAGTCGCATATGTCGACTGCCTGTTGAGCCTGTTCCCAGACGGGTTCTACGGCGGTCTCAAGTTCTACTCGAGAACAGCCGAGTGGGTCGACTACGCGCGCGAATGGTTCGGCGCAGCGCAGACGGAGATGCATCCGGCCGACAGCCCCGCCGAGATCGGACGATATGTGCTCGAGTGGGCTGATCTGGCAAAGGGCGCCGCATCGGCCTCGGCTCGGGCGCTGTCGCTGCTCTGGCCGATCGACAGTGCGCGACTCGTTCGCCTGCTGTCGACCGCGGCCGGGGCGCCCCTTGACGAGGCCGCCACGGATCGGCTGGAAAGCTGGGCGGGTCACCTCGACGCACGTCTCGCAGCGCTCGAAGCGCAGGTCAAGTCTCTCGAGAGCGAGAAACAGGCCCTCGGCAGGAGCAGGGATGCCCTGAAGAAGCGCAACGCGGACATTCTCGGCTCGTGGTCGTGGCGAATCGGGAACGGGGCGACGTGGCCTCTGCGGAAGGTCGCCCAAGCATCGCGACACGCGCAGACCTCGCGAGGCCGGAGGGGCTGAAGGCCGGGCAGGGCCGCGCCGTCCAGGCATCCCCAGCCACCGCTTGCTACGGTCGATCGCATGACGACCCTGCGCGCCATCGCCGAAGACGCCGTCGCTCGCACCAACGGCCGTGCCCGCTTCGGCGGCCTGGCCCGCTATTCGACCGAGCTGACCCGGGCCCTCATCGAGAGCGCCCCGCCCGGCTGCGACGTCGAGCTGGTGTTCGCCGCGCATCCGAAAGCCGAGCTCGCCGAGCTGAGCAGCCGTTTCCCCGGCGCGAGCCGCATCGTCACCGCACCCCTGGCGCGCAGGGCGCTCGCGACCGCGTGGGCCTCCGGGGTGAAGGTGTCCGTCGGCGAGGGCATCCTGCACTCCCCGAGCCTGCTCGCACCGCTCATGCGCCACGATCGCGCACTGGTGACCCAGCTCGTCGTCACGGTCCACGACACGATCGCCTGGACCCACCCCGCCTCGATCGGCCATGCCGAGGCCGCCTGGGTGCGGCGCATGGCGCAGCGGGCCGCGAAGCACGCCGACGCCATCGTCGTGCCGACGCACGCCGTCGCCGACGACCTGCGCGAGCGGCTCGACCTCGGAGAGCGCGTGCGCGTCGTGCCGGGCGCCGTCAGCTCGGCGCTCGTGCTGCCCGACGACCCCGAGGTGCGATCGAGCTGGCTGCGGCTTCCCGAGCAGTTCGTGCTGGCATCCGGTTCCATGGACCCGCGCACGGGCGTCGACGCGCTCGTCGCCGCGGCCGCGCTGCCCGATTTCCAGGGGATGCCCCTGCTCGTCCTCGGCGACGACGAATGGCGCGGCCGCCGCATCTCGGAGGCCGCCATGCTCGCCGGCCTTCCCGAGGGCCGCGTGCGCACCCTCGGTACGGTGAGCGACTCCGACCTGGCGCTGCTGTTCTCGCGCGCTTCGGCGTTCGTCGCGCCCGGGCTCGCCGAGGGCTTCGGCCTGACCGCCCTCGAAGCGATGACGTTCGGCACGCCGCTCGTGCATTCCGACGCGCCGGCGCTCGTCGAGGTGGCCGGGGGTGCGGGCGTCCTCGTGCCTCGGGAGAGCGCCGGATCGAGCTATCCCGAGCGCCTCGCCGCCGCCGTCGGCTCGGTGCTCGACGGCACCGTCGACACCGCCCAGCTCGCGGTGCTCGGCCGCGACCGCACGAAGGTCTTCAACTGGCGGGCGTCCGGCGCGCAGATCTGGCAGCTGCACGCCGAGCTGTGAACGTCACCGGATGGTTCGAGGTTGCTGCAGCTGCAGCAACACGTCATCCATCGTCGCGCCGATGCCTGCCGCAAGGGGCGTCAGATCACGGCTGTCCAGATCAGTCCATACGACAGAGCGTGCGCGCACATCGAGACCCTGCAATGCGGCGCCGGCGGAGTAGCCGAGCATCACATTCGGCCGACGCTTCTCGACCCGGCGGAACTGGCCCAGCAGCTCGGCGATGCTCGTGCCGCGTCCCGAACCGAGGATCTTGACGACGACGGATCCCGGCTCGCAACCACGCAATCGCTCGACGGCATCGAGCAGCAACAGCGCACAATCGTCGACATAGACATAGTCGCGCACCGTTTCGACCGGCACATAGATGGTGACCGGACGCGGCGAGAGCTGCGCTCGAGCCAGCTGCGAGACCAGGCCTTGCAGTTTCCCGAGCTTCTGTCCAGGCCCGTACAGATTGGTGATCCGGCCGATGAGGACTCGACAGCCCGAGGCAGCCAGCGCCTGGACGATCGCCTCGGCCTCGAGCTTGAACCGCCCGTAGGGCGAGATCGGCGCGGGCTGTGTCTCCTCCGTGAAAGGCGGGGACTTCGATCCGCCATAGATGCCGCCGGCGGACGAGGCATAGAACACGGAACCTCGTGCGCGCAGCGCCGGGTCGAATGCATCGGTGAGCGCCGCGCAGAACGATCGAAGGCTGGCGAGCTCCTGCTCGAGTTGCTCGGAGGTGGCCGACGTCACCGCCGCCCCCGCAACCCAGACGATGGCCCAGTCGTCGTGTCCGCCCGATTCCACAAGCCAGCGCAGCTCGGCAAGACGTTCCGCCACCGCCTCACCGAACGCGCCGTCATCGGCCCACGGCAGAGACCGCTTCGCCAAACGAGTCCACCCGAGCCGCGCCGATGAGTCGAGCCGACGACCGACAGCGCTGCCGAGCATCCCGCCCTCGCCGACGATCCAGACGGCCGTCACCTCAGACCGTCCCGCCTTACCTTGCCGAGCGGCCCGTCCGCCGGATCACTGGTGATGAGGTAGAGCGGCTTGCCCATCGCCATGTTCACGGCGACGCCGATGTACTCCGCGATGACGCCGAGGGAGAAGAGGATGGTGCCCGAAGTCAGGCTGACGATGATCGTGCTGGATGCCCACCCAGGCGGCGTTTGGTGCCCGGCGGCCGTCGCGATGATCACCCACACGGTGAGACCGACTCCGAAGGCGGCGAACAGGACCCCGAGGAAGCTGACGATCCGCAATCCACGTGTTCCGTTGGAGATCACGAGCCGCCAGAAGTGCGAGAAGAGCCTCCGCAGCGAATACCCGGACTGACGATCGGAGCCTTCGCGTCGCAGTGTCGTCGGACTCGTCGTCGTCGACTGGACGATCCAGCTCAGCGCCACGTCCAGATAGACACCGTTGCCCGCATAAGCAGCAACGCTGCGACCGATCGATCCGACCACGAGGCGGAAGCTCTGGTAATCCTTCGCGTTGGCGCTGCCGAGCAGCAGCGAGATGAGGGCCTTGGCCGACCGTGAGGCCAGATTGCGCAGGAAGCCGTGCGGCGCCTCGTTGACCGGGTCCGAGTACACGAGCTGCGCCTGCTCGCGCAGCGCCGTGTCCAGCATGCCTGCGATGTCGCGCGGGTCGTGTTGGCCGTCCTCGTCGAGCGTGACGATCCAGTCGCCGACCGACGACGACATCCCCGCCAGAGTCGCTGCGTGCTGCCCGAAGTTGCGGCTGAGCCAGATACCCCGGGTGAACGGGTGCGATTGCTGCAATTCGCGGATCACCCGGGCCGAGTCATCGCGGCCGTTGTCATACGCGAAGAGCGTCTCCGTCACAACGAAGCGGTTCCCGTCGGGGGTGATGGTCTCCGAGGTGAGATCGGTGATCTCGTCCACCAACGCCGCCAAGGTGTGCTCGCCGCCGTAGACGGGAACCACGATCGACACCGTGTGCACATAAGGCCGCTCCGGCTCAGTCATGCGGCACTCGCTTTCGTCATCCGTTGACGCAGATAGGCATAGGCGAGGCGCCGCATCAGTGCAGCCTTGACCGCGTTGGCATCGCCGAGCCGTCGATCGATGGGCCGGACGATGTCGGGATGCCGTCGACCGAAGATCCCGTGGAAACCCGCGGCCTGCTCCGCCTGCTCGCGCATGAGCCGCACGCTCCATTGGCTGTCGCTCACGCGGAAGCCGACGAGCGATGCGTCAATGCCGACGAAACCGCCGTGCACGAGCACGTTGGCATAGGTCGCCTCGTCGATCAGGTACGGCGAGGCATCGTCCCACCACCCGACGCTCTCAAGCACCGCGCGTCGGATCAGCACGCACGCGGGCTCGCCGAACAGATTGGCACCCGCGCGCACGGTGGCCCGAATGGCACGAGCCCCGTCCTGTTCGCCGACCAAGGGGCCGAGCCCGCGCCCCTTGACGAACGGCACCCCGTTCGCGTCGATGATGTCGCGCCGGGACGCCGTGAGCACCGCCTCGGGATGGGCGTCGAGCGCGGCGACCTGCCGCGCGACCAGCTCGGGGTAGATCAGGTCGTCACCGCATACGAGCTTGATGTAATCGCCCGTGGCCGCCTGACTGACACGGTTCCAGTTGGCCTTGGCGCCGCCGCCGGCCGGGGTCGGATCCAAGGCGCGCACCCGCGCGTCCTTCGAGTACTCGTCGATGATCGCCTGCGTACCGTCCGCGGAGGAGTGATCCGCGATGATCACCTCGAGATTCGGGTACGTCTGGGCGAGTACCGAATCTAACGTCTCGGCGAGGTACTGCTCGTTGTTGTACGCGGGGATCACGATCGACACCGTGGCCGTCATTTCGTCTCCTCTGCCTTGCGTCGGAATGAGAACTCGCGATGCCCGAAAAAGCTGATCATCGTGGTGACCAAGACGATGAGCGCCTGGGCGAGCAGCGGGGGCATGTGCAGCAATCCGGACAGCAGTGTAAGCAGCGCAGCATTGACTCCGAGGGCAACCAGGTAAACCGTTTCGAATCGCCCGAGATCGACCCAGAGATGGCCGCGCACCCGAAACACCAGGCGCCGATAGAGGACGAACGCACACAGCACGCTCAGAACGTGGGCGCTGGCCAATGTGAGCAGGTAGTCGAATCTGATCTCGAAGCCGCCGATGGTGAGGTGCCAGCTCACAGCCCGGTAGAGGTAATCGAAGAATGCGAACCAGAGAAAGCCGATCGCCGTGTTCGCCGCCCCAACGGCTAGGAAGGCGATCCGATAGTCCTTGGCGAGGCGTAGGACGAGACCCGGCGCCCCCGACATTCCGGCGGGCGGACTCGGGATTGCGCCCGTCTCGTTCGGCCCGTCGGGCGCATCTTGCTGGCGTGGCATCGCCGGAATTCTATCGGGGCGCACATGAGGTTCCGCTTACGGCCGCGGCACCTGTCTCAGGGCTTGCGCAGCCAGCGGAAAGGGCCCGTTCACGGCGACCCCGCTCACAACCCCGCGATGAGCGCCTGGTTCTTCTGCTCGACCAGTTCCTCGAGCTCGCGCGCGTAGGCGGCGATCTTCTCGGTCAGGGCGACGTCCCCCGACGCGAGGATGCGCGCCGCGAACAGGCCCGCGTTCCCCGCGCCGTTGATGGCCATCGTGGCGACCGGGATGCCCGCGGGCATCTGCACGATCGAGAGCAGCGAGTCGAGCCCGTCGAGGCGCGCGAGCTGCACCGGCACGCCGATCACCGGCAGCGTCGTCACCGACGCGACCATGCCGGGCAGGTGGGCGGCACCGCCCGCGCCCGCGATGATGACGCGGATGCCGCGGCCCGCCGCCTGCTGGCCGAAGCGCACCATCTTCTCCGGAGTGCGGTGCGCCGACACCACCTCGACGTCGTAGTCGATGCCGAAGCGGTCGAGGCTCTCGGCCGCGGCCTTCATGGTGGGCCAGTCGGAGTCCGAGCCCATGATGATGGCGACGGAGGGTGCGGAAGCGTTGCGGGGCATGCGGTCAGGATATTGCGCGGCTCGCCCCGGGCGCTCTACTCGAAGAAGGCCGCCGCGCCGCGCGCGTCGGTCAGGACATCCTCGAGCGACTCCCCCGACACCGTCACGTGGCCGACCTTGCGGCCGGGGCGCGAGTCCTTGCCGTAGCCGTGCAGCTTCGCCGCGGGGTGCGCGGCCATGGCATCCGCATAGCGCGACTGCAGCGTCGCGCCCGCGGGGCCGCCGAGCACGTTGATCATGACGGTCCACGGGTCGCGGGGCCGGGTCGAGCCGAGCGGCAGGTCGAGCACGGCGCGCAGGTGCTGCTCGAACTGGCTCGTCACGGCGCCGTCCTGAGTCCAGTGGCCGCTGTTGTGCGGGCGCATCGCGAGCTCGTTGACCAGCACGCGGCCGTCGCGCGTCTCGAACAGCTCGACGGCGAGCATGCCCGTCACGCCGATGCCCTCGGCGACGCGCACCGCGATCTCGCGGGCCGCGTCGGAGACGGTCGTCGCGGATGCCGGGCCCGCGGCATCCCGCACGGCATCGCCCGCCGTGGGCGCGGGGGCGATCACCTCGGCGCACACGCCGCCCTTCTGCACGGTCTCGACGACCGGGTACACGGCGATCTCGCCGGACGGGCGGCGCGCGACCTGCTGGGCGAGCTCGCGGACGAAGTCGACGAGCTCCTCGACGATGAGCGAGCCGCCGCGGCCGTCCTCGGCGAGGGCGGTGAACCAGTCATCCGCCCCGTTCTTGTCGTCGACGACACGCACACCCTTGCCGTCGTAGCCGCCGCGCGCGGTCTTGACCACGCCGCGGCCGCCGTGCGCGTCGAGGAACGCGCCGAGCTCTTCGGCGTTCTCGATCGCGGCCCAGTCGGGCGACGGCAGGCCGAGCTCGGTGATCTTGCGGCGCATGAGCAGCTTGTCCTGCGCGTAGAGCAGCGCGTCGGGGCCCGGGTGCACCGGCACGCCCGCGTCGACGAGCGCGCGCAGGATGTGCTGCGGCACGTGCTCGTGGTCGAAGGTGACGACGTCCACGGTCTGCGCGAACTCGACCACGGTGTCGAGGTCGCGATAGTCGCCGACGCCGGTCGCGGCGAGCTCGGCCGACATGCCGGGCGCCTCTTCGAGGACCTTGATGGTCACGCCGAGCTCGACGGCGGGCGCGATCATCATGCGGGCGAGCTGTCCGCCGCCGATTACTCCGACAGTGCTGTGCATGGCTCCAGGCTATCGAGCGCGGCGGGCGACGACGGCCCGGCGGATGCCGCTGCTCAGCGCCCGGTCCACACCGTCGTCTGGTTGGTGATCGCGGGCGACTGCATCACCTGGCGCTGCGCGGTCTGCAGACTCGCGGCGTTCTCCATGAGGTCGTGCAGCGCCACCTGCACCGTGCGCGCCTTCGGCACGTCGGTCAGGATCAGCACCGTCTCGCCCTGCACCGTGATGCGCAGGTTGCCCGAGCCGGCCATCGCCTGCAGCGGGCCGCGCGCGAGCTCGACCTCATAGCCGCGGGAGTGCAGCAGCTCCTGCCGCTTGCGCACGAAGAAGCCGCGCCGCACGACGATGCGCCGCGTCGTGATGATGAAGCGCCGCGAGAGCCACGCGAAATAGGGCAGCAAGAAGAACAGCAGCGTGAACAGCAGCGCCGCGAACAGCACCATGGCGCGCGCCCAGGACTGGTCGAAGCGCAGCGCGAAGTAGCCGTAGCCGCCCGCGATCAGCACGAGCGCGACCGCCGGCCAGAACAGCGCCCGGGCGTGCGGTCGCAGACGTGCCACGACGCGCTCGGGCGGACCCTGCGGACCCGTCTGAGCCGCCGTGGATCGCGGGGCGACAGGTCGGGGCATGAGCAATTAATACCGCAGGTGCGTCACGTCTCCGGCCGCGACAGACGCGGTGCCGTCATCCGTTATGACGACGAGACGTCCATCGCCGTCCAGACCCGTCGCGCGGGTCTCGCGCACGGCACCGTCGGGCAGTTCGATGCGCACGTCGCGGCCGACCGTCGCGCACTCGCGCTCGACCAGGGGGCGGATGCCCGCGGCATCCGCATCGCCCCCCGCGTTGGCCAGCTCGGAGACGAGAGTCGACAGGCCGGTGAGGTAGTCGGCGAGCAGCGCGTCGGCGTCGGGCGCGGCCACCCCGGCGAGCGCGAGCGAGGTCGCGGTCGGCACGGGCAGCTGGGCCTCGGTCATCGTGAGGTTGATGCCCGAGCCGACGACGACGCCCGCGGCGTCGGGCAGCAGTTCGGCGAGGATGCCGCAGACCTTCCGCCCCGCGATGAGCACGTCGTTGGGCCACTTCAGCTCGGCGGCGGTCGCCCCCTGCGCCGCCACGGCGCGCTTCATGGCGACGCCCGCGAGCAGCGGCAGCCAGCCGAAGGCGCCGATCGGGAGGTCGCCGGGCAGCTGGTCGGGGCGTAGGAGCACCGAGACCGCGAGGCTCGTGCCGGGGGCGGCCTGCCAGGTGCGGCCCTGGCGGCCCCGGCCCGCGGTCTGCTCGTCGGTGAGCAGGACGGAGAGGTGCGGCCAACCCGACGGGTCCGCGGATGCCGCGTCGACGAGGTCTCGGTTGGTCGAGCCCGTGCGCTCGACGACGACGAGGCGCGCGCACGCCTTCCGGGTGCGCGCGAGGTCGGTTTCCTGGATGCCCACGGCTCCCATTCTGGTGGGGTTCAGGTGGCGCGGGGCGCGCCGCTCTCACGCTCACCCCGCGCCTGTTCCGGCCACGGTCATCGCGCCGAGGGGTGCATTGACGGGCTCATGCCGTCGGACTCACCGCTCATGGCACCCCTCGGCGCGACATCCGTGGCGCGGAAACCCGACGCGGCACCCGCTCACGAATGCAGGGCGAGCGCCTCGCGCACCATGCGCTCCACGTCTTCTGCGCCGTGGTGCTTCCGGATCCGGATGACCGTCCAGCCAGCGAGGACCAGTCTGTTGTACCGATCGACGTCGACGCCCGACCAGCGGTCGCTGTGCCAGCGCTCCCCTTCGTACTCGATCACGATCTTGCGGTCGGGGTAGACGAGGTCGCCGATCGCGATCAGACGGCCGTCGCGCCCATAGATCCTCCGGTTCCGCTCCGGCTCGGGCAGGCCCGCGCGCACAATGACGAGCCTGGTCCAGGTCTCGCGCGGCGACCAGACATCCTCACGCAGCTGCGGCAGCGCTTCGCGGAGCCTGCGCACACCGCGACCCGCGCCGTGCGCATCGACCGCGTCGCTCAGGTGCCGCCGGGTGGTCAGCATGATCGGCTTCTCGGACAGCATCCGGTCGCCGGCGGCGATCAGATCGTCGAGTTCGAGAACGGATGCCAGTTCGCACCAGAGCTCGGCCGGCACTCGCACCGGGCGACCGAACATGCGCGTCGTCGCCGGGTGGCGCGCCTTGTGGCCTATGACGAATGGGCCGCGAGGAAGGAAGTCGCCCGCTGCGGTGACGTGCACCTCCAGTCTGTTCAGCGCCGGCGGCAGCGGCACGCCCATGATGCGCGCGGCCGTCGGCCCGCTGAAGAACCAGCCGTGCGGGAGCTTCACCTGGTAGGCGTCGCAGAGCAGCGCGAAACGTCCGTCGTCGTCGAGGTCCTCGAGCAAGGCCAGCGGAACACGCACGCCGCGGAACGGCTGAGCGAGATCGGATGCCGTCAACCGGCCACGCGAGATGCCCGCGGCATCCGCATCGCCGACCGAGAACGCCCGTGCGGAGAGCGCATCGGGAAGGGGCCGGGGACGTCGCATGGGCACGAGTGTGCTCGGCGATTCGTCTCTCGAGAGCCGCCGGGGGCCCGTTCGGTGGACAACCTGCCGACTCGGGAGCCTGTGCTGGGCAAGAGCGCGCGTCCCCCGCCACCGCATTCTCTGGACCACCATGCACCCATATGCCGACGCACCGAAGGGTGCCGAGATCGCCTCATGAGCCGATTTGCCGCCGCAATGGCACCCTTCGGCGGAGCGACGGCGGAGCGACGGCGGCGCGACGGGCGGCGCGGGCGGATGCCGGAGACTGCGCGAGGCGAGACGCGGCGACCGGATGCCGCGCGCACCACGCCCCGACATCCGGCATCCCCCAACAACGGCCGCGCGCTTTGTGGGAATCCGTCAACGATCCGCAGCCAAAGCTCAAAGGTAGGGTGAGACGCGTGACCGAAGACGCCGCCCCGACGCCCAACATCGCCACGACCGCCGGCCGGATCGCCGACCTGAAGGCGCGCTACGACGCCGCGGTCACCGAGAAGGAAGAGGCGAGTGCCGCCAAGCAGCACTCCAAGGGCAAGCTCACCGCGCGCGAGCGCATCCTGAACCTGCTCGACCCGGGCACCTTCGTCGAGTTCGACGAGTACGTGCGCCACCGCTCCACCGGCTTCGGCATGGAGGACAAGCGCCCGTGGGGCGACGCCGTCATCACCGGCATCGGCGCCGTGAACGGCCGCCAGGTCGCGATCTTCAGCCAGGACTTCACTACCTTCGGCGGCAGCCTCGGCGAGGTCGCCGGCGAGAAGATCATCAAGGTCATGGACCACGCGCTCAAGACGGGCTCGCCCATGATCGGCATCCTCGACTCGGGCGGCGCGCGCATCCAGGAAGGCGTCGTCGCGCTCGGCAAGTACGCCGAGATCTTCCGCCGCAACACGGCCGCCTCGGGCGTCATCCCGCAGATCTCGATCGTCGTCGGGCCGGCCGCGGGCGGCGCCGTGTACTCCCCCGCGCTCACCGACTTCGTGATCATGGTCGACAAGACCAGCCACATGTTCGTGACCGGGCCGGATGTCATCAAGACGGTCACCGGCGAGGACGTCGGTTTCGAGAAGCTCGGCGGCGCCCTCACCCACAACACGCTCTCGGGCGTCAGCCACTACCTCGCCACGGACGAGTCCGACGCGCTCGACTATGCGCGCAACCTGCTCGGCTACCTGCCCGACAACGACCTCACCGACGCCCCGGTCTACGACGTCGAGCCCGAGCTCGAGATCACCGACGACGACCGCCGCCTCAACACGATCATCCCCGACTCGCCGAACCAGCCGTACGACGTCACGACGGTCATCGAGCACATCGTCGACGACGGCGAGTTCCTCGAGATCCAGCCGCTGTTCGCGCCGAACATCGTCATCGGCTTCGGCCGGGTCGAGGGCCGCAGCGTCGGCATCATCGCGAACCAGCCCTCGTCGATGGCCGGCACGCTCAACATCGACGCCGCGGAGAAGGCGGCGCGGTTCCTGCGCTTCTGCGACTCGTTCTCGATCCCGATCGTGACGCTCGTCGACGTGCCCGGCTATCTGCCCGGCACCGACCAGGAATGGACGGGCGTCATCCGCCGCGGCGCGAAGCTGCTCTACGCCTACGCCGAGGCGACCGTGCCGCTCGTGACGATCATCACGCGCAAGGCCTACGGCGGCGCGTACATCGTCATGGGGTCGAAGCAGCTCGGCGCCGACATCAACCTCGCGTGGCCGACCGCCGAGATCGCGGTCATGGGCGGCCAGGGCGCGGTCAACATCCTGTACCGCAGCCAGATCTCCGATGCGCGCGAGCGCGGCGAGGATGTCACGGCGCTCCGTGCCAAGCTCGCGAGCGACTACGCCTACGAGGTCGCCTCGCCGTACCTCGCGGCCGAGCGCGGCGCCCTCGACTCGGTCATCGAGCCGGCCGCCACCCGCATCGCGATCATCAAGGCGCTGCGCTCGCTGCGCACCAAGCGGGCGTCGATGCCGCCGAAGAAGCACGGGAACATCCCGCTGTGACGCCCGGGAAGCCGTTCGACGCGGAGGCCGCTGCGGCCGACATCCGCTTCGTCACACAGGGGCTCAGCCCCGAGGAGATCGCGGCCGCGACGGCCGTGCTCGCCGCCGCGCTCGTGCAGCAGCAGTCCGCGGCGTCCGCGACGGCGCACCGGCCGGCGCAGTCGGCCTGGGAGAGCTCGGCGCGCGGCCTGCGCCGCCCGCTGCGCGGCGACTGGCGCGGCTTCACCGCCGAGGGCCTCTAGTGTCGGCGCCCGCGACGGCCGCACCCGCCGCGAGCGCCCGGTCGAACCGCCTCGACGCGGTGCGCGGCGGCTGGTTCGCCCCGCTGCTGATCGGCGCCGTCGCGGCCGTCGTGCTGTGGTTCCGACTGCCGGCCTCGGCCCGCGACGTGTTCTGGGCCGAGGACGCCATGGAGTTCCTCCAGAAGCAGATCGACCTCGGCCTCGGGCACACGCTGTTCCTGCCGTACATGGGGTACCTGCAGTTCGTGCCCCGGCTCGCCGCGGCGGTCGTGGCCCTGCTGCCCACCTCGTACTGGGCGCTCGGGGCGACGGCGGTCGCGGTGCTGATCACCGGCGGGGCGTGCGCCACCGTGTACCTGGTCACGGCCGACACCGTGCCCTGGCATCCCGCCCGCATCGCGATCGCGGTGACGCCCGCGCTGATCCCGCTCGGCACGTGGGAGGTCGCGGGCACCCTCAACAACCTGCACTCGGTGCTGCTGTGCGCCGTGCCGTGGATCCTGCTGCACCGGCCGGCCACGCGCCGCGGCGCGCTCGCCCTCGCGCTGATCGTCTGCGCCATCGTCCTCTCGGAGCCGCAGGCCGGCTACTTCCTGCCCTTGCTCGTGTGGCAGCTGCGCGACGCCCGGCGCTGGGTCGTCCGCGCCGGCTTCCTCGTGGGCCTCGCCGCGCAGGTCGTGGCCTTCACGACCTCGCCCCGCGACATCCCGACCCACGGTCTGATCCACCCGCGCTCGACGGTCGTCGGCTTCTTCGCCAACACCGTGCTCGGCACCGCCTTTTCCTCGCCAGCCCAGGTCGGCCACACCATGGCCCATCACGCCGCCCTCGTCTTCGCGCTCGCGGTGCCGATCGCCGCGGCCGTGGTCGCCGGCATCGTGTTCGGCACCGGGCAGCAGCGCTGGGCGATGGTCGCGCTCGCGTCGGGCTCGGCCGTGCTGTGGACGATCGGCTACAGCTGGAACCTCGCCGCGATGGTCTACCCGTTCGGCACGTTCACGCCCGAGCGCTGGCTGCACCTCGACACGATCCTGCGCTATGCCTTCGCGCCGGCCGTGCTGCTCGTCGCGCTGTTCCTGCTCGCGGCCGCGGTCCTCGCGCGACGGCGCGGGCTGCGCCTCGTGGGCTGGGTCGTCCTGGTCGCCGTCGCGGCCGTCGTCGTCTCGGGCGCCATCGTGACGCCCGCCTCGCAGCGCTCGCTCGGCCCCGACTGGCGCAGCCAGGTCGCCTCGGCGCAGACCCGGTGCGCCGCCCAGCCCGACTCGGCGACGGTGACGCTCGGCGCGATGCCGCACGGCTGGCATGTCGTCGTGCCCTGCGGCCGGCTGCGATAGGGCACCGCAGACCGCGGTCGGCCCCGCCCCAGCCCGCCATGGGACGATAGACGGATGCCTCCCCGCCAGCCGAACCGCCGCCCGCCGCGCCGAACCGCCGCCCCGCACCCGGCCGTGGGCACCGAGATCGAGCTCGAGGTCGCGGGCGTCGCCCACGGCGGCGTCATGGTCGCGCGCCATGAGGGCCGCGTGGTCTTCGTCGCCGACGCGATCCCCGGCGAACGCGTCCGCGCCCGCGTGAGCGAGGCGAAGTCGAGCTTCTGGCGCGCTGACACGCTCGAGGTGCTCGACGCGAGCCCGCACCGACAGAGCCATGTCTGGGCCGAGGCCGCCGTCACCCGCGACCCCGAGGGCCGTGCGGGCGGCGCCGAGTTCGGCCACATCGAGCTCGCGCACCAGCGCGAGCTGAAGCGGGAGGTGGCGACGGATGCCCTGCGCCGGTTCGCAGGCATCGACACCGACCTGACCGTGCAGGCGCTGCCCGGCGACGACGCGGCACACGGCACGGGGTGGCGCACGCGCGTGCGACTCAACGTCGCTGCCGACGGCACCGTGGGCCCGTACTCCTCGCGCTCGCACACCGTGATCCCCGTCGCCGAGCTGCCGCTCGCGGCGCCCGAGCTGGAGGCGATCGCGCCCCTGCGCACGAAGTTCTCGGACGCGGCATCCGTCGACCTCATCGCCCCGTCGGGCGGGAAGGCCTTCTCGCTCGTCACCGGCCGCGACGGCAGCCTGCCGCCCATGAAGCCGATCACCGAGCGCGTCGGCGAGCGCGAGTTCGCACTCGACCCGCTCGGCTTCTGGCAGGTGCACCGCCTCGCCGCCGAGACGCTCACCGCGGCCGTGCAGCGCGCCGTCGACGGCGACGCCTTCGACCCGCGGGCCGCGAACCTCGACCTGTACGGCGGCGTCGGCCTGCTGGCGGCGGCCGTGGGCGACCGCTTCGGCCAGGCCACGCGCATCACGAGCGTCGAGTCCTACGAGCCCGCGACCGACTTCGCGGCCCGCAACCTCTCCGACTGGGTCGGCGCGCGCGCCATCACGGCCCGGGTCGAGCAGTTCGTGCGCGGTCTCGGCGACAACGCGTCGTCGGTCGAGCGCGGCCGCCAGCGCGCCGCGACGATCGTGCTCGACCCGCCCCGCGCGGGCGCGGGCACCACGGTCGTCGACGAGCTCGTGCGCACCGAGCCGGCCCAGGTCGTCTACGTCGCGTGCGACCCCGTGGCCTTCGCGCGCGACGCGAAGGCGTTCGCGGCGGCGGGCTACGGCATCCGCTCGCTCGAGGCCTTCGACCTGTTCCCGAACACGCACCACATCGAGCTCGTCGCCCGGCTCACCCGCGGCGACTAGTGCCCGTTCCGGACGTTCGCGCCCGCACCGGCGAGTGCGAACGTCCGGAACGGGAACGCGTGGCCGCCGGTGAAGATACTGTTTTCGACATGGTGACTGTGGCGATCGTCGACGATCACGAATCGGTGCGGCTCGGCCTGCGCGCGGCCTGCGCCGACGCCGGCTTCACGGTGACGGGCGAGGCGCCGACCGTCGACGCGCTGCTTCCCGCGCTCACCGAGCACCCCACCGACATGGTCGTCCTCGACCTGTCGCTCGGCGACGGGTCGAGCGTCACCGACAACGTGAAGCGGCTGCAGAACGCCGGCGCCGCGGTGCTCGTGCACTCGATCGCCGACCGCGTCCAGGCGGTGCGCGAGGCCCTCGCCGCCGGCGCCGCGGGCGTCGTGCCCAAGTCCGCCCCGACGGGCCGCGTCATCGACTCGATCCGCACCGTCGCCGAGGGCGGCGTGCTCAACAACCTCGAGTGGGCGAGCGCGATCGACGCCGACAACGACTTCGCGCGTGCCAAGCTCGGCCAGCGCGAGCGCGACGTGCTGCACCTCTACGCGTCCGGGCTGCCGCTCAAGGCCGTCGCGGCCCAGCTCGGCATCGCGCACTCGACGGCGCGGGAGTACCTCGACCGCATCCGCGTGAAGTACGTCGAGGTGGGGCGGCCCGCCCCGACCAAGGTCGACCTGCTGCGCCGAGCCGTGGAGGACGGCATCCTGCCCGGCCTCGGCGACGCCGTCGATGACCAGCACTGAGCTCGAATCCTCCGCACTGCCGCCGGCGCCGCGGCATCCGTTCACGGGCGCGCGCATCGAGGCGATGGTCTCGCGGGCGATCGTCGGCTTCGGCGTCGTCTTCGGCGTCCTCGTCCTGCCGCAGCTGATCGCCCAGCAGCCGCATCTGCCGCAGCCGTTCGCCGGGGTGCAGGCGCTCGCGCTGTGCGCGTGCCTCGCGTGGGCGGCCGTCGCGGCGATCGTCGGCTCGGGCATCCGCATCGCGACGGCGTCCTTCGCCGCGCTGTACCTCGTGGTCACGCTGCTGTGGCCGGCGACGGCGGGCGACCGCCCCATCGACGGCACGCCGTGGCTGTGGATGCTGTGCACCGTCGCGAGCGCCTACGCCGCCGTCGGGCTGCGGGTGTGGCTCGCCGCGGCCTATGCGCTGTGCGCGCCCGCCCTGTTCGGCGTGGTCATGATCATCGTGCCCGGGGCCGGAGGCGGGCGGGATGCGGTGCTCAACGCCGTGTACTCCGCGATCGTCGGCTCGGTCATCCTCACGATCGCCACGATGCTGCGCGCCGCGGCCGCACACGTCGACACCGCCCAGCGCGCGGCCCTCGACGGCTACGAGCGCGGCGTGCGCGAGCACATGGGCGAGGCCGAGCGCGTCGAGGTCGACGCCCTCGTGCACGACAGCGTGCTGACGACCCTGCTCGCCGCGGCCGGCGCGCGCACCCCCGAGGCGCAGCGCCTGGCCGCGCACATGGCCCGCGACGCCCTCGGGCACCTGTCGTCGTCGAAGGCGCCCCCCGCGCCGCAGTCGGCGCCCGAGGACATGACGGATGCCGCGGCGTTGCTCGCCGGCATCCGCACGGCCGCCGCCGCCGTGCCCCACCCGCCGGTCATCACGGCCGCGGGCGCCCTCGCCCAGCCGATCCCGACGGGCGTCGCCGAGGCGCTCCGCGATGCGGCCGTGCAGGCGATGCTCAACAGCTCTCAGCACGCGGGCGGCCCCGACGTCGCCCGCACCGTGACGCTCGCCGCGCTCGGCGCGGCCGGCGGCGTCCGCCTCACGATCGCCGACGACGGCACCGGCTTCGACCCCGCGCACGTCGACTCGCGCCGGCTCGGCATCGCGAACTCGATCGTGCAGCGGGTCGAGATCGTCGGCGGTCTGGCGCGCGTCGAGTCGGCGCCGGGCGCGGGCACGGTCATCGCCCTCGCATGGCCGGCGAGCGGGGCATCCGCATGATCTCGCTGTCCCGCAAGGCGATCATCGGCCTCGCGCTGCTCTTCTCGACCTACCACGTCGTGCTCGCGCTCACCGCGATCGGCGTGCCCCGCTCGCCGCTGCCGACGCTCGTCTCGATCGCCGCGTACGCCGTCGCGATCGTCCTCAGCCTGCTGCGCCCGGGCCGACGGGTGCTGCCGCACTGGGTCGCGGCCTTCGACCTCGTCGTGTCGCTCGTGATCCCGCTCGCGGTGTCGAGCCAGCTCGACCCGCACCGCAGCAACGGCTACGCCACCTGGTACATCGCGGCCATCGGCACCCTGCTCACGATCGTCATGGTGCGCGGGCGCGAGCTGCACGCATGGGTGGGTGTCGGCTTCCTCGCCCTGCAGACCGTCTGGTGGGCCGGCCTCGGCGCCCTCAGCGACCTCGGCGTCGTCGGCTCGGTCGTCTGGGTCATTGCCGCGAACGTCGTCATGTACGCCCTGCGCACCACCGGCGAGGACGCCGAGCGGTTCGCGGAGGTCGAACGCGCGGCATCCGCCTGGCGCGCCGCCTACGACGCGCATGTCGTCGAGCGCCAGCACCGCCTCGAGCACACCTACACGATGGCCGAGCCGCTGCTCACCGAGATCGTGCGCACGGGCGGTGCGCTGAGCGACGAGCAGCGGGCCGAGTGCCTGCTGCTCGAGGCGACCATGCGCGACGAGATCCGCGGGCGCGGGCTGCTCGACGACCGCGTGCGGTCGGCCGTCACGCGGGCACGGCGGCGCGGAGCCTCCGTCAGCCTGCTCGACGAAGGCGGGCTGGATGAGCTGGATGCCGCGCAGCGTGCCTCGGTGCTGGGGCGTCTCGCCGCTGCCATCGACGGGGCCGACGCCGACACGCTCATCGTGCGGTCGGCGCCGCGGGCCGAAGACGTCGCGGTCACCGTGGTCGGGCTGCGCGGCGAGGACGCCGAGGACGAGGATGTCGACGTCGCGCTCTGGCTCGAGATCACTCCCTGACGGTGCCGGGCTGTCCGCCCGTTGTCCGCACCTGTCCTCCTAAGAGCCGACTGTTCCGTTCCGGCGCGTGTCGCGACGATAGGAGAGCACAGTGCTTCTGCTTGTATCAGAGACTGTTCCATCCATTCCCCGGAATTAGGGTATGCGGGAATGTGTTGGGGGAAGCCCGGTGGTGTTCGGGTCACCGCCGAGGTGCAGGCTGACGGTGGGGCGGGTGGACCGCCCCGCCGGAAGCCGGGGTCCGACATCCCGCTCCGCCGCCGCCTCTATCTTTGAGGGCATGCGCCTCTACCTCGCGTCGACGTCCCCCGCCCGCCTCTGGCTGTTGCGCAATGCCGGCGTCGAGCCGCTCGTCGTCCCCTCGCACGTCGACGAGCCCGCCGCCGTCGCGGCAGCGGAGGCGGAGCACGGGTCTCTGGCGGCGGGGCACATGGTGCAGCTGCTCGCCCGCGCCAAGGCGGAGGCGGTGCTCGGCTCGGCCCCGGGCGGCGAGCCCGTCGACGGCGTGATCGTCGGCTGCGACAGCGCGTTCGAGCTCGACGGCGTGGTCTACGGCAAGCCGCACGAGCCCGAGATCGCCCGCGAGCGGTGGCACGCACAGCGCGGGCGAACCGGCGTGCTGCACTCGGGGCACTGGGTCATCGACCATCGCGGGGGCGAGGTGCGCGCTGCGGTCGGGGCCGTCGCCGAGGCATCCGTCACCTTCTCCGCCGACCTCACCGACGCCGAGATCGACGCGTACATCGCGAGCGGCGAGCCGCTGCACGTCGCGGGCGCGTTCACCATCGACAGCCTCGGCGGCCCGTTCGTCGAGCGCATCGCGGGCGACCCGTCGACCGTGATCGGGATGTCGCTGCCCACGCTACGGCGGCTCGTGCGCTCGCTCGGCCTCGAGTGGACGGCGTTCTGGAACCGCGCCGGCGCCGCCGAGGCGTAGCCGGAACTGCTGAGCGGGCCTCGCCGCTTCCCACTGAGCGACAAAGGTTCGGTGGGAGTTTTGTCCGTGGCATCCAATTCCCGGCATACGCGCCTTTGTAGGGTTGACGGGTGCCCCGAATCTCCAAAGTCCTGGTCGCCAACCGCGGCGAGATCGCCGTCCGAGTCATCCGCGCCGCGAAGGACGCCGGAATCGGATCGGTCGCCGTCTACGCCGACCAGGACCGCGATGCCCTGCACTCCCGGCTCGCCGACGAGGCCTATGCCCTCGGCGGCACGACGAGCGCCGAGACCTACCTCGTCATCGAGAAGCTCCTCGGCGTCGCACGGCGCAGCGGGGCGGACGCCGTGCACCCCGGCTACGGCTTCCTCGCCGAGAACGCCGACTTCGCGCGCGCCGTCATCGCGGCCGGCCTGACCTGGATCGGCCCGAGCCCCGAGGCCATCGAGCGCCTCGGCGACAAGGTGAGCGCGCGCCACGTGGCCGAGATCGCGGGCGCGCCCATGGCCCCCGGCACCCTCAACCCCGTCGCGGACGCGACCGAGGTGCTCGACTTCGTCGACCAGCACGGCCTGCCCGTCGCCATCAAGGCGGCGTTCGGCGGCGGCGGCCGCGGCCTCAAGGTCGCGCGCACCCGCGAGGAGATCCCCGAGCTGTTCGACTCGGCGACCCGCGAGGCCGTCGCGGCGTTCGGCCGCGGCGAGTGCTTCGTCGAGAAGTACCTCGACAAGCCGCGTCACGTCGAGACCCAGTGCCTGGCCGACGCGCACGGCAACGTCGTCGTCGTCTCGACCCGCGACTGCTCGCTGCAGCGCCGCCACCAGAAGCTCGTCGAGGAGGCCCCCGCGCCGTTCCTCACCGACGCCCAGCGCGACGAGCTGTACCGCGCGTCGAAGGCGATCCTCAAGGAGGTCGGCTACCTCGGCGCCGGCACGTGCGAGTTCCTGATCGGCCAGGACGGCACCGTCAGCTTCCTTGAGGTGAACACCCGCCTGCAGGTCGAGCACCCGGTCTCGGAGGAGGTCACCGGCCTCGACCTCGTGCGCGAGCAGTTCCGCCTCGCCGAGGGCGGCGTGCTCGACTACCCGGACCCCGAGCCCCGCGGCCACTCCTTCGAGTTCCGCATCAACGGCGAGGACCCGGGCCGCAACTTCATGCCCGCGCCCGGGCCCGTTCACGTGTTCAAGCCGGCATCCGGCCCCGGCGTGCGCGTCGACTCGGGCGTGCAGGCCGGCGACGAGATCTCCGGCTCGTTCGACTCGCTGCTCGCGAAGCTCATCGTGACCGGCGCCACCCGCGACGAGGCGCTCGACCGCGCCCGTCGCGCCCTCGACGAGTTCGAGGTGGCCGGTCTGCCGACCGTGCTGCCCTTCCACCGCGCGATCGTGCGCGACGCGGCGTTCGCCCCCGAGAACGGCGAGCCGTTCAGCGTGTTCACCCGCTGGATCGAGACCGAGTGGGCCGGCGGCCTCGAGCCGTGGAGCGGCGCTGCGGATGCCCCGCGCGACGCCGAGGAACGCCACAGCGTCGTGCTCGAGGTCGAGGGCAAGCGCGTCGAGGTGACGCTGCCGTCGCGGCTGCTGCTCTCCCCCGGCGCCCGCGCCGCCGCGCCCGCGCCGAAGCGCGCGGGCACCGGCCGCGGCAGGGGCGCGACGACGACGGCATCCGGCAGCTCCATCACCGCGCCGATGCAGGCCACCATCGTCAAGATCGCCGTCGAGGAAGGCGCTCAGGTCGCGAAGGGCGAACTGGTCGTCGTGCTCGAGGCGATGAAGATGGAGCAGCCGCTGACCGCCCACAAGGACGGCACGATCCAGGGCATCAACGCCGAGGTCGGCGCGACGGTCAGCGCGGGCACCCGCCTGCTCGACATCGTCTAAGGGCGGCCGGGGCCGCGGGCGAGCCTGACGACCTGCACCGCCACGCGGTGGGCCATGGCCGGAACGGAGTCCCGACCGGTGAGCGATGTGCGGAGCCAGGCGCCCAGCAGCCAGACGAGGCCGCCGGAGACGATCGCGACGCTGTCGCGCACCTCGTCCGAACTCGAATCGTCGAGCCCGGCGAGCAGCGGCGAGTTGTCGAGGATCCTCGTCGCGACGATCTCGACCACTGCATCGACCGCGCTGCCCGAGCGCGGGCCGCGCAGCACCCTGCGGTAGAAGTCGCGGTGCGCCGCGAGGTGCTCGAGCAGTTCGCGTGCGATCGGCTCGACGCGCTCCTGCCAATCGGCCTGTGTCTCGGCGGATGCCGCCTGCGCCGGGTCGTGGCGGGTGAACTCGGCCGTGAGCCGGGCTGCCACCGCCGCACGCGCGAGCTCGGACAGGTCGCCGAAGTGCTGGTAAAAGGTCGGCCGGGTCACGCCCGCCGCGGCGACGACCTGGGTGATCGACAGCTCGTCGAACTCGTGCGCGTCGAGCAGTTCGGTGCCCGCCGCGATCAGCGCGAGCCGTGAGCGCACGGCGCGGGGGTCGTCGGCTGCGGCATCCATGCGTCCATCCTCCCAGTCGGCTCTGTCGCAGACCGGTGCACGCTTCCTGATTTACATGTGTAAACTAGCCTAGTTTCTAATTTACGTTTGTAAATCAGTGTCGGGCGAAGGGGATCACGTGACACAGCAGCCGGCAGAGGCCATCCGGGCCGCCACGAAGCGGAGTCGCGCCGTGCGCGTCGCGATCGCGGCGATCGCCTGCATTCCGCTGATCTACGGCGGCGCGCTCATCTGGGCCAATCAGGACCCGACCCACCGCCTCGACAAGATCCCGGCCGCGGTCGTCGACCTCGACAAGCCCGTCGCGCTGGACGGCACGACGGTCGACGTCGGCACACAGGTCGCGCGCGGGCTCGTTGCCGATGAGCGCGACGACGACTTCGACTGGAAGCGCACGGACGCGGCATCCGCGGCGGCCGGCTTGAAGGACGGCACGTATCTCGCCGTCATCACGCTCCCCCGCGACCTCTCCGCGAACGCCGCGTCCCTCGGCGGCGACGTGCCGGCCGACGCATCCGCCTCGAAGGTGACCATCACGACCGACGACGGCCACAACTACATCGTCGGCGTCGCCGCGAAGACGGTCGGGCTCGCGATCTCGCAGTCGGCGTCGAGCTCGGTCACCCGGCAGTACCTCTCGGGCATCTACTCGGGCCTCGACACGGTCTCGACCCGGCTCGGCGACGCAGCCGACGGGGCCAAGCAGCTGGCCTCGGGCGCGAGCGGCCTGAAGACGGGCACGACCCAGCTCGCGAGCGGGGCGAGCCAGGCGGCCTCGGGCGCAGCGACCCTGTCGAGCGGCTCGGCACAGCTCACGACGGGCGCTCAGAGCCTCGCCTCGGGCGCCGGGCAGCTCGCCGACGGAGCACAGAGGCTGAGCAGCGGGCTCTCGCAGCTGAAAGCCGAGACCGACGCGCTCCCCGCGGCGAGCGCGCAGCTGGCAAGCGGTGCCGGCACGCTCTCGCAGAAGCTCTCCGATTACACGGGCGGCGTCGACCAGCTCGCCGCGAGCTGCGCCTCGATCGCCGCGAACCCCCTGACCGCGGCCGACCCGGTCGGCGCGCAGCTGTGCGCGGGCGTCGAGAAGGTCGCTGGAACCGCGACGGGGTCGGGCTACACCAACAGCGCCGCGCTCGATGCGGGTGCGCAGCAGCTCGCCTCCGGAGCGCAGACCCTGTCGTCGCAGGCCCCCGCGCTGACGGACGCCGTTGCGCAGGCATCCGCCGGCGCGGGCACCCTTGCGGGCAAGATGAGCGAGGCGGCGAGCGGCGCCGAGAAGCTGGCGGGGGCCGCTGCGGATGCCTCAGCCGGGGCATCCGCACTCGCCACGGGCACGAGCCGGGTCGCGCAGAGCGCCACGCAGCTCGAGTCGGGCGCGACGACGCTCGTGTCCGGCTCGCAGGAGCTCGCGTCGAAGCTCGCCGACGGCGCGGCATCCGCACCCGCCTACTCGGCGTCCGACAAGAAGCACCTCAGCGAGGTCGGGGCGCAGCCGATCGCTCTCGAGCAGACGAAGCTCGACAGTGTGCCGAGCTACGGCTACGGTCTCGCGCCGTACTTCATGGCGCTCGGCGCGTGGGTCGGCGGGCTCTCGATCTACATGCTGCTGCGGGCGATCCCTCTGCGCTCGATCGAGCGAGGCCGCCCCGGCTGGCTCGCCGCGCTGCTCGGCTATCTGCGCGGGGCGGGGATCTCGCTCGCCCAGGCCGCGCTGCTCTACCTCGTCGTCACGCTCGGCATCGGCGTGCACCCCGCTCATCCGGTCGGCCTCGCACTGTTCCTCGGCCTCGTGAGCCTCGCGTTCACCGCCGTGAACCACGCGCTCATGGTCGTGTTCGGCAGCCGCGGGCGGTTCCTCGGACTCATCCTCCTGGTGCTTCAGGTGGCGGCGGCCGGCGCGACCTACCCGATCCAGACCGCGCCCGGGTTCTTCCAGGTGATCCACTCCGCCTTGCCGCTGACCTATGCGGCGAATGCGTTCCGCTCGCTCATCGCGGGCGGCGGGGCGGGCGTCGGCGCCGGTGTCGTCGTGCTGGCCTGCTGGCTGCTCGGAGCACTCGCAGTGTCCGTCGGCGTCAGCGCATTGCGCGCCGCCCGGAAGCAGCCGGTGGCGGTCCCGGACTTCGCGATCTGACGCGAACGCACACCAAGTGTGAGTTCGGGCTGTCGATCCCGCGAGGTGTCAGCCCGAACTCACACTTGGGGGCATCGCGGGGCGGGGCCGGGGCGGGCGGGCGGGAGCAGAGCGGGTCAGCCGACGATGTGCATCGCTCGGGCCGCGTCCGTGACCGCGCCCGAGAGCGACGGGAAGACGGCGAACGCCCGCGCGACCTCGTCGACGGTGAGGCGGTGCTCCACGGCGAGCGCGAGCGGGAAGATCAGCTCGCTCGCGCGCGGCGCCACGATCACCCCGCCGATCACGGTGCCCGAGCCGGTACGGGCGAAGAGCTTCACGAAGCCGTCCTTGAGGCCGAGCATCTTGGCGCGCGGGTTGGTGTGCAGCGGCACCTTGTAGATCTCGCCCTGCGCGATGCCCTCCTCGATCTGCTTCTGCGACCAGCCGACCGTCGCGATCTCGGGCAGCGTGAAGATGTTCGAGGTGACGTTGCGGAGCTCGATCGGGTTGACCGCGTCGCCCATGGCGTGGAAGACCGCGGTGCGGCCCTGCATGGACGCGACGGAGGCCAGCGGCAGGACATCCGAGCAGTCGCCCGCCGCATAGATGTTGGGCACGGATGTCCGTGCGACGCGGTTGACGCGGATCTGGCCCGACGGGGTGAGCTGCACCCCCGCCTCCTCGAGGCCGATGCCCGCCGTGTTGGGGATCGAGCCGACGGCCATCAGGCAGTGCGAGCCCTCGACCGTGCGGCCGTCGGAGAGCGTGACCAGCACGCCGTCGTCCGTGCGCACCACCGAGTCGGCGCGCGACTTGGACAGCACGGTCATGCCGCCGCGCGTGAAGACGTCCTCGAGGATGCGGGCGGCGTCGGTGTCCTCGCCGGGCAGCACCTGCTCGCGGCTCGAGACGAGCGTGACCTTCGTGCCGAGGTTCATGTACGCCGAGGCGAACTCGGCGCCGGTGACCCCCGAGCCGACGACGATGAGGTGCTCGGGCAGCGACTGCAGCGTGTAGAGCTGGGTCCAGGTCAGGATGCGCTCGCCGTCGGGCTTCGCCGTCGGCAGCTCGCGCGGACTCGCGCCGACCGCCAGCACGATCGTGTCGGCGTCGATGCGGTCGAAGTCGGTGCCGCCGCGGCCCGAGGCCGTCGAGACGACGACCGTGCCGTCGCCGTCGAGGCGGCCGAAGCCGTCGATGACCTTGACGCCGTGCCGCACGAGCTCGGCACGCATGTCCTCGCCCTGCTGGCGCGCGAGTCCGAGGATGCGCTTGTTCACGGCCGCGAGGTTGACCGCGACCTCGGGGCTGCGCGGGCGGCCGTCCTCGCCGCGGGTGAAGAACTGGACGCCCAGGCCGACCGCGTCGGGGATGTTCCTGGCGGCCTCGGCGGTCGCGATCAGGGTCTTGGAGGGCACGACATCCGTGATCACGGCCGCGCCGCCGATGCCCGACCGCTCGACGATCGTGACGTCCGCCCCGAGCTGCGCGGCGGAGAGCGCCGCCTCGTACCCCCCGGGGCCCCCGCCGATGATCGTGACTCGCTGCTTGCGCTCGAACTCGAAGGCCATGCGCTCATCCTGCCGCACGGCCCGGAGGTGCGCGCAACTCCTGACGGGCCCGCCGCGGCCGGGGCGCCGGCGCGGCATGGCGCGGCACGGCGTGACATCGATCAGGAGTTGTGAACGGTCGGCCCCGAATAGACTCCCCGCATGGCCGAAGCCTCGATTCTGGACATCCCCGAGACCGACCCCTTCGACGCGGCCCGCCAGGCCGCCGAGCAGATCGCCGAGAAGACTGGCGTCGCACACCACGACATCGCCCTCACCCTGGGCAGCGGCTGGGGCAAGGCCGCCGACCTGATCGGCGAGACCGTCGCGACCGTCCCCGCGACTGAGATCGTCGGCTTCCGCAAGCCGGCGCTCGACGGGCACGTCGGCACCCTGCGCTCGATCGCGCTGCCGAACGGCAAGCACGCGCTCGTGATCGGCGCGCGCACGCACTTCTACGAGGGGCACGGCGTGCGCCACGTGGTGCACTCGGTGCGCGCGGCCGCCGCCGCCGGGGCGTCCGTCATGGTCCTCACCAACGGCGCGGGCGGCATCAAGCCGCACTGGACCCCCGGCACGCCGGTGCTCATCGGCGACCACATCAACCTGACCGCCTCGAGCCCGCTCGAGGGCGCGACCTTCGTCGACCTGACTGACCTGTACTCCGCCCGCCTGCGCGACCTCGCCCGCACCGTCGAGCCGGGCCTCGACGAGGGCGTCTACGTGCAGTTCCGCGGTCCGCACTACGAGACGCCGGCCGAGGTGCAGTACGCCAAGACGATCGGCGGCCACATCGTCGGCATGTCGACCGCGCTCGAGGCGATCGCGGCGCGCCAGGCCGGCATGGAGGTGCTCGGCCTCTCGCTGATCACCAACCTCGCCGCCGGCATCTCGCCGACCCCGCTCTCGCACGCCGAGGTGATCGGGGCAGGCCGGGCGGCCGAGCCCGTCATCTCGGCGCTGCTCGCGCAGATCGTGGGTCGGCTGTGAGCGGCGAGAGCCCGGCGCGGGGCGTCGAGCCGAGCACGTCGGATGCCGTGAGCGCGGCGGCCCTCGCCTGGATCGCCCAGGACCCCGACCCCGAGACCCGCGCCGAGCTCGAGACCCTCGTCGAGCGGGCGTCGGCCGGCGACGAGGCGGCCCTCGCCGACCTGCGCTCCCGCTTCGACGAGCGCCTCGCCTTCGGCACGGCGGGCCTGCGCGGCGAGATCGCGGCGGGCCCGGCCCGCATGAACCGCGTGCTCGTGGCGCAGGCCGCGGCGGGCATCGCGCGATATCTGCTCGAGAAGCGCGGCGGCGGGGCATCCGTCGTCATCGGCTACGACGGGCGGAAGAACTCGCGGGTCTTCGCGCAGGACTCGGCCGAGGTCTTCGCGGGCGCGGGCGTGCGCACGATCCTGCTGCCGCGCCTGCTGCCGACGCCCGTGCTCGCCTTCGCGGTGCGCCACCTCGGCGTCTCGGCGGGCGTCATGGTGACGGCCTCGCACAACCCCGCGAAGGACAACGGCTACAAGGTCTACCTCGGCGACGACGACCACGGCTCGCAGATCGTGCCGCCGACCGACGCCGACATCGCCGCGCACATCGCCGCCGTGGCGGCTGCGGGCCCGATCACCGCGCTGCCGCGGTCGGAGGCCTACGAGCTCGCCGACGAGGCGCTCGTCTACGCGTATGTCGCGGCGACCGCCGCCGTCGCCGGGCCGCTGCCGGCCGACACGGGCCTCGACGTCGTCTACACGGCGATGCACGGGGTCGGGTGGGACACGGCATCCCGCGTCTTCGAGGCAGCCGGCCTGCCCGCGCCGCTCAGCGTCGCCGCCCAGCAGGAGCCCGACCCGGCGTTCCCCACCGTGTCGTTCCCGAACCCCGAGGAGCCGGGCGCGCTCGACCTCGCGATGGCCGCCGCGCGCGAGTCCGGTGCCGAGCTGATCATCGCGAACGACCCCGATGCCGACCGGTTCGCGGCCGCCGTGCCGGATGCCGCAGCCGAAGGCGGCTGGCGGCGACTGACCGGCAACGAGGTCGGAACGCTGCTCGGCTGGTCCGCCGCCGAAGACGAGGCGGCGGGCGCGCACGGGGCGCACCACGCGCCGCGACAGCTGTCGGCCTCAATCGTCTCCTCCCCCGCGCTGCGCGCCGTCGCCGAGCACTTCGCCCTCGGCTACACCGACACGCTCACGGGCTTCAAGTGGATCTCGCGCACGCCCGACCTGCTGTTCGGCTATGAGGAGGCGCTCGGCTACCTCGTGAACCCCGAGACCGTGCGCGACAAGGACGGCATCTCGGCCGCCGCCCGCTTCGTCTCGCTCGCCCTGCGCTGGAAGGCCGCGGGCCGCACCGTCGCCGACCAGCTCGAGCTCGTCGGCGCCGCGATCGGCCACTTCGCGAGCGGTCAGATCGCGCTGCGCGTCACCGACCTGTCCGAGCGCGGACGGATCATGGGCCGGCTGCGCGCGACCCCGCCCGCCGCGCTCGGCGACGACGCCGTGACCTCGTTCGAGGACCTCGCCGAGGCGACCGGGCCCGGGGCGCTGCGCGATGACATCCTGCGCATCCGTACCGCGGCCGGCTCGCGCGTGATGATCCGCCCGAGCGGCACGGAGCCGAAGCTCAAGGTCTACCTCGACAGCCGCGGCGCGACGACGGTCGAGGCCGATGCGCGGGTCGCGGCGCTCGAGGCAGCCGTGCGCGCCCTGCTCTGAACGGCGCTGCCGAGCGCCGAGCGGTTCAGGCCGCGAAGACCGCGCGCACCTCGTCGACGGTCGTCGCCGCGAGCAGCGCGGGGATCGCGGCCGCGTCGTTGAAGACGTTCGCGAGCTCGGCGACGAGCGTGACGTGCGTCTCGTTGGTGGCGGAGGCGAGGCCGATGACGACCTGGACGGGGTCGTTGTGCGGATGCCCGAACACCACGGGCTCGGCGAGCGTCACGACCGACAGGCCGTCGCGGCGCACATCGGCGCCGGGGCGCGCGTGCGCGAGGGCGAGGCCCGGCGCGACCACGATGTAGGCGCCGAACTCGTCGATCACACCGATCATGCGATCGGTGTACGACGGGGCGGCGACACCGGTGGCGACGAGCGCGTCACCGGCCAGCTTCACGGCCTCGCGCCAGTCCGCGGCGGGCGCGGAGAACGTGACAGCGTCGTCGCTGAGCTCGGGCAGGGGCATGCTTCGATTTTAGGGGCTGGGAAAGGGTCTTCTACGCCGCGTCGAAGCCGAGCGCAATGCGGTCGGCGAGCTCTTCGCGTTCCTCGATCGGCAGGAAGGCGGCGGCGGCCGCGTTGAGCTGGAAGGTCTCGAGGTCGTCGAGGCGGTAGGCGAAGGCATCCGCCAGCAGCGACAGCTCCTTCGTGAGCGTCGTGCCGCTCATCAGGCGGTTGTCGGTGTTGACCGTGACGCGGAAGCCGAGCTGGTAGAGCAGGTCGAAGGGGTGCTCGTAGATCGAGTCGCCCCACTGCGCGATCGCGCCCGTCTGCAGGTTCGAGCTCGGGCTCGTCTCGAGCACGATCTCGCGGTCCTTCACCCACTGGCTGAGCCGGCCGAGCGAGACGTAGGTGTTCTCGTCGTCCTGCTGCTCGATCTGCAGATCCTCGGCGAGGCGCACCCCGTGGCCGAGGCGCAGCGCGCGCCCGTCGACGAGCGCCGAGCGGATCGAGTCGAGCCCGTCGGCCTCACCGGCGTGCACCGTCGTGGGGAACCACTCGGAGGCGAGGTAGTCGAACGCGTCGCGCAGGCCGGATGCCGGGAAGCCCGCCTCGGGCCCCGCGATGTCGAAGCCGACCACGCCGGCGTCGCGGTGGCGCACGGCGAGCTCGGCGATCGCCCGGCCCCCCGCGGGGTTGTGGCGCATGCTCGACAGCAGCTGACCGACTCGGATGCGGCCGCCGGATGCCTCGACATGGGCGACCGCCTCGTCGATGCCCCGCTGCACCGCCTCGACCGCCTGGTCGAGGCCGAGCCCGCGGGTGAGGTGCTGCTCGGGCGCCCACCGGATCTCGCCGTAGACGACGCCGTCGGAGTGCAGGTCCTCGACGAACTCACGGGCGACGCGGGCGAGCGCCGCCTCGGTCTGCATGACGCCGACCGTCAGATCGAAGGTCTTCAGGTACTCGACGAGGCCGCCCGCGTCGGACTGGGCGCGGAACCAGCGGCCGAGGCTCGCGGCATCCCGCTCGGGCAGCTCGAGGCCGACCTCGTCGGCGAGCTCGACGACCGTCTGGGGGCGCAGGCCGCCGTCGAGGTGGTCGTGCAGGCTCACCTTCGGCAGCGCGTTGATGCTGACGCCGTCGAGCAGGTATTCGCGTTCCGGGGCGGTCATGCCCTCACGCTACCCGGCGGCTCGCCGCCGCACCCCTTGTTCTTCCGTCTCCGGTCGTCACTCGTGCACAGTCCGGCGCCGGTGAACCGTGCACAAGCGACGACTCGCGGGCACGATCGGCGGCCGGTCGTCACTCGTTCACAGTGCGCAGGCTGCGCACTGTGCTCTAGTGACGACCGTTCAGGGGAACCGAGCCGCGCACCTCTCGCCCCTCACAAGCGACCGGCGGCCGGAGACATCCACAGTTCATAGTCGAACAGTCAACGCACGCCGCGGCCATCGAGCATGGTCGGTGGATGACTCGCCGCTCGCCCCTTCCGCTCTCGCTCACGATGACGGCGTTCTCGTCCGAGGACGCCCGAGCAGCCGGCATCACGCGATCACGCCTCCGCAGCCGAGACCTCCAGCATCCGCACCGCGGAAGCCATGTCGCCCGCCAGGCGCTGATCCTTCCCGACAACCCGACGCCGCGAGATCGACTGGTGCGCAGGATGCGCCTGCTCACCCCGCTGCTCGGCGAAATCGACATGTTCAGTCATGCCACCGCGGCGATGTTCTGGGGGCTGCCGCTCCCGCGGCGACTGCAGACCGGACCGCTCCATGTCAGCACGACCTGGCCACGACGCGCACCACGCATCAGGGGCGTCATGGGTCATGCGCTGCGAAAGCCGCTTTCGGCCCCGTGGGACGGTACGAACGTCCAAGCCCCGGCCGACGCGTGGTGCGAGCTCGCGACATCCTTGACGCTCGACGAGCTGGTGATGGCAGGCGACGCGCTGTTCTACCGCCAGCGCAAGATCGCGACGCGCGAGCAGCTCGTGGCCGCGATCCGCCGCTGGGGGCGGAAACCCGGGGCGTCCACTTTGCGCGCCGCCTTCGAGTTGATTCGCGAGAACGCGGAGTCGCCGAAGGAGACCGAGTGGCGGCTCATCATCGTCCACGCAGGTCTGCCTGAGCCGGTGGTCAACCATCCCGTCTACGACGAGAACGGCAAGCTCGTCGCGATCATCGACCTGGCATTCCCTGAGCAGAAGACCGGCGCCGACTACGACGGGCGGCATCACGCAGAGGACCCCGACCAGTTCGCGCGCGACGGCGAGCGTTACAACGCTTTGCTCCGGCTCGGGTGGCACGACATCCGCATCACGGCGGGGATGTCACGACGAGCCGTTCTCGACGATCTGCGGACTCGGCTGTGGCAACAAGGGTGGCGGCCCTGATCGCCGATCGCCGGTCGTCACTCGCGCACAGTGACGACCAGGTCAACTGTGCCCAACTGACGACCGCCCTCAGCACGCACGCGGCGGTCGTCAGTCGTGCACAGTCCACGGCCGCCACACCGTGCGCAAGTGACGACCACCCGCCCCAGGCACAACCCTCAGTCGGCCGTGATCCTCTCGACGACGAGCGGGCCGCGCGGCGCGAACGCGGATGCCTCGCCCACCGACCACGCCCCCTCGAGCGCCTCGAGGGCGCGGTCGAAGCGCGCCGCGTCGTCGGCGGCGAGCGTGAAGAGCGGCTGGCCGGCGGTCACGACATCCCCGGGCTTCGCGTGCAGCTCGATGCCGGCGGCGTGCACCACCGGGTCCTCCTGCCGGGCGCGGCCCGCACCGAGGCGCCACGCGGCGATGCCGAACGACAGCGCGTCCTGCGTCAGCAGCGTGCCGGACGACGGCGCGAGCACCGTGTGCGTCTCGCGCGGCTCGGGCAGCGCGGCATACGGGTCGCCGCCCTGAGCCGTGACGAACGCACGCCACCGGTCCATCGCGCGGCCGTCGCGCAGCGCGGCCTCGACGTCGGCGTCGGGCCGCCCGGCGAGCGCCAGCATCTCACGGGCGAGCGCCACCGTGAGCTCGACGACATCCGCCGGGCCGCCGCCCGCGAGCACCTCGAGCGATTCGCGTACCTCGTTCGCGTTGCCGATGGTGCGGCCGAGCGGCACCTCCATGTCGGTGAGCAGGGCGGATGTCGCGACGCCGGCATCCGTGCCGAGCGCCACCATCGTCTGCGCCAGCTCGCGCGCCCGCGCGAAGTCGCGCATGAACGCCCCCGAGCCGAACTTCACGTCGAGCACGAGGGCGCCCGTGCCCTCGGCGATCTTCTTGCTCATGATCGACGAGGCGATGAGCGGGATCGCCTCGACGGTGCCCGTCGTGTCGCGCAGCGCGTAGAGCTTCTTGTCGGCCGGCGCGAGGCCGGGGCCCGCCGCGCAGATGACACCGCCGACGGGGCCCGCGAGCTGTGCGAAGACCTCGTCGTTCGACAGCGAGGCGCGCCAGCCGGGGATCGACTCGAGCTTGTCGAGCGTGCCGCCCGTGTGCCCGAGGCCGCGGCCCGACAGCTGGGGCACCGCGACGCCGAACACGGCCACGAGCGGCATGAGGGGCAGGGTGATCTTGTCGCCGACGCCGCCCGTCGAGTGCTTGTCGGCGGTGGGTTTGCCGAGGCCGGAGAAGTCCAGGCGCTCCCCCGAGGCCACCATGGCCATGGTCATGTCCTTGATCTCGGCGCGCGACATCCCGTTCAGCAGGATCGCCATCGCGAGCGCCGACATCTGCGAGTCGGCGACGTAGCCGCGCGTGTACGCGTCGATCAGCCACTCGATCTGCGGCGTGGTGAGCGCCCCGCCGTCGCGCTTGGCGCCGATCAGCTGGACGGCGTCGAACGGCTCAACGGCCATCGGAGTACTCCTCAAGGGTTCTGGGGCCGAAGGCGTCCGGCAGCACCTCGTCGATGTTGCGCACGCCCGACACGGTCTCGAGCAGCATGCCCGCGGCCGAGTGCTCGAACAGCAGCTGGCGGCACCGCCCGCACGGCATCAGCACGGCGCCGTGCCCGTCGACGCACGTGAACGCGACGAGCCGGCCGCCGCCGCCCATGATCAGGTCGGAGACGAGCGAGCACTCGGCGCACAGCGTCACGCCGTACGACGCGTTCTCGATGTTCGCGCCGCGCACGACACGGCCGTCGTCGACGATCGCGGCGGCTCCGACGGGGAAGCGCGAGTAGGGCGAATAGCTGAGGCGCATGGCCGCCGTCGCGGCCGCGCGCAGCGCGTCCCAGTCGATGGCGGCGGATGCCCCGCCGACAGCATTATTTGACATACGGCTTCCCGTCCGCGGCGGGCGCGCGCGACTTCCCGACCAGGCCGGCCACGGCGAAGATCGTCACGACGTACGGCAGCATCAGCAGGAACTCGCTCGGAACCGGCGAGCCGATGATGCCGAGGATGTTCTGCAGGTTGGTCGCGAAGCCGAAGAGCAGGGCGGCGAGCGTCGCGCGAATGGGGTCCCACCGGCCGAAGATGACGGCGGCGAGCGCGATGTAGCCCTGGCCCGCGGTCATCTGCTCAGTGAAGATGCCGACCGAGCCGAGCGTGAAGAACGCCCCGCCGAGCCCCGCGATCGCCCCCGCCAGGGACACGTTCCAGAACCGGGTGCGGTTGACGTCGATGCCGACCGTGTCCGCCGCCTGGGGGTGCTCGCCGACGGCGCGGACGCGCAGGCCCCACCGGGTGTGGAACAGCCCGAACCACACGGCGGCCACGGCGACGTAGGCGATGTACACGATGATCGTGTGGTCGAACAGCACGGGGCCGATGATCGGGATGTCCGAGAGCAGCGGGATCGGCAGGTTCGGCAGCGTCATGCGCCGGTTCAGGTGCTCCGGGTCGGCGGAGAGGATCGACGTGTAGCCGAAGTTCGTGAGGCCGGTGACGAGCACGTTGATCACGACGCCGACGATGACCTGGTCGACGAGGTATTTGATCGCGAACGCCGCGAGGATGAACGACACGAGCACGCCCGCGACCGCCGCCGCGACGAGCCCGAGCGTCATGCTGCCGGTCGCGGACGCCACGAGTGCCGAGCAGAACGCCCCGCCGAGCAGCTGGCCCTCGATCGCGACGTTCACGACCCCGGCGCGTTCGCCGATCACGCCGCCGAGGGCGCCGAAGACGAGCGGCACCGAGAGGGTCACCGCGCCGAGCAGGAGTGCCGTGAACGGCAGCTGCTCGCCCGCGGCGGCCCAGGTGAGGAAGCCGGCCATGAACACCGCGGCGAACACCGCCGTGAACCACGGGTGCACACGTCGGCCGCGCACGACGATCGCCCAGCTCGCCGCGGCCATCACGACCGCGACGATCGCGAGGACGACGGCGACCGGGCCGGCCGCGACGGTCAGGTCCGGGATCCGGAAGAAGTCGCTGCTCTGGCTGAACCGGAAGTCGGTGCGCCCCTTCGCGGCGAAGCCGATGAAGAGCACCACGGCGCCGAGCGCGAAGACGCTGAGCGCGATCGGGACCTTCCAGCTGCGCGCGCGCACGACGGCGAGCGCGATCGGCCCGGTGGAGGGCCGCGGTGCGGCGGGGGTCGCTGCGGTCATCAGGCCTTGGCCTCCTTCGCGAGGGCGCGTCGCGCGCGGCGGGGCGCGACGCCCGGCTTCGGCAGTCCGAAGATGGCGCGCACGAGCGGCGGTGCCGCGATGAACAGCACGATGAGCGACTGCACGATGAGGACGATGTCGACGGGGATGCCGTTCGCGGCCTGCATCAGATAGCCGCCCGACTGCAGCGCTCCGAACAGGAGCCCCGCGATGAGCACCCCGAGCGGGCGCGACCGGCCGAGGAGGGCGACGGTGATGGCGTTGAAGCCGATGCCCGCGTCGAAGCCGGACGAGAAGCCGCCCGTGTTCGTCGCGAGCACCTGGTTGACGCCGGCGAGGCCGACGAAGCCGCCGGCGATCGCCATGCCGTAGATGTACATCCGGTCGACGCCGATGCCGGCGGTGCGTGCGGCGTTCGGGTTCTCGCCGACGGCGCGGAACCGGAAGCCGAGGCTCGAGCGGTTCATCAGCCACCAGTAGACGACGACCGCGGCGACGGCGAGCACGAAGGCCCAGGTGACGGCGTACCGCGTGCCGAGCAGCGCCGGCAGCTGGGCGCCCGTCGGGATCGCCGGCGACTTCGGGTTGTTGCTGCCCTTCGCCTGGAGCGCGCCGGGCGTGCGCAGCAGGAACGAGATCAGGTAGAAGGCGATGTAGTTGAGCATGATCGTCACGATCACCTCGTGCGCGCCGGTCTGCGCCTTGAGCCAGCCGACCAGCCCGGCCCACACCGCGCCGCCGGCGATGCCGCCCAGGATCGCGACGATGAGGCCGAGCGGGAACGGCATCGGGAAGGACCAGGCGAGCCAGCCGGCGACGGCGCCGCCGATCAGGATCTGGCCCTGACCGCCGATGTTGAACAGACCGATCCGGAAGCCGAGCGCGATGCCGAGACCGCCGAAGATCAGCGGCGTCGACACGCTCAGGGTGTTCATCAGCGGCTGGATGCCGCTCGCGAAGTCGGGCCGTGCGGTGTCGTAGATCGCCCCCTGGAACAGCGACTGGTAGGCGCCGCCGACCGCGTGCCAGATCGCCTGGAACGTGTCGCTCGGGCGCGCGAAGAAGTAGGCGGACACCTTCTGCACGTCCGGGTCGGTCACCGCGATGAGCACGGCCCCGACGATGAAGGCGAGCAGGACGGCGAGCACCGAGATGACGACCCCGCCGCCCATGATCTCCCGCAGCACCTCCTGCCCGCGGGAGGTCGCACCGGTCTTCCCCGCATCCGGACGCGGGGCCGCCGGCTGCGGAGCCGCGGTCTCCTGGGCCTGGCTCATGCGGCCTCCCCCTCCGAGGTGTGGTGCTCTCCGGCCATCATCAGGCCGAGCACGTCGCGAGGTGTGTCGCCCGGGACGATCCCGACGATGCCACCGCGGTACATCACGGCGATGCGGTCGGCGAGCGCGGCGACCTCGTCGAGCTCGGTGGAGACGACGATGACCGGCACCCCGGCGTCGCGTGCGGCGACGATGCGCTTGTGCACGAACTCGATCGAGCCGACGTCGAGGCCGCGCGTCGGCTGCGCCGCCACGAACAGGCGCAGCTCGCGGGACAGCTCGCGGGCGAGGACGACCTTCTGCTGGTTGCCGCCGGAGAGGCGCCCCACGGGCGTCTGAATGGATGCCGCGCGCACGTCGAACTCCTTCAGCTTCTCTTCGGCGAAGGCGTTCAAGGCCTTGGTCTGCACGTTCCCGCCGCGCACGAACGGTGCGCCCGACGAGCGGTCGAGCATGAGGTTTTCGGCGATCGAGAACTCGCCGACGAGGCCGTCCTCGTTGCGGTCCTCCGGCACGAAGCCGACGCCCGCATCGAGCACCTGTCGCACGCTGCGCCCGGCGAGCTCGACGCCGTCGAGCTCGATCGAGCCCTCGACCTTCGCCTGCAGGCCGAGCAGCGCCTCGGTGAGCTCGGTCTGGCCGTTGCCCTGCACGCCCGCGATGGCGAGGATCTCGCCGCCGCGCACCTCGAAGCTCACGTCGTTCACGACCTTCGCGCCCGCGGCGTCCAGCACGGTCAGCCCGTTCACGGTGAGCCCCGAGTCCACCGGCTGCGCCGGCTCCTTGTGCACGGTGAGCTCGACCGCACGGCCGACCATGAGCGAGGCGAGCTCGGTGTTGCCCGCCGTCGGCGACGCCTCGCCGACGACCTTGCCGAGCCGGATGACGGTGATGCGGTCGGCGACCTCGCGCACCTCGCGCAGCTTGTGGGTGATGAAGACGATGCCGGTGCCCTGTTCCTTGAGCCGGCGCATGACATCCATCAGCTCGTCCGTCTCCTGCGGGGTGAGCACGGCGGTCGGCTCGTCGAAGACGAGCACCTTCGCGTCGCGGCTGAGCGCCTTGATGATCTCGACGCGCTGCTGCACGCCCACGGGCAGGTGCTCCACGACGGCGTCGGGGTCGACGTCGAAGCCGAAGCGCGCCGAGATCTCGCGCACCCGGGCCCGCGCGGCCGGCAGGTCGAGCCGGCCGAGGCCTCTGGTCTGCTCGTGACCGAGCATGACGTTCTCGGCGACCGTGAACACGGGGATGAGCATGAAGTGCTGGTGCACCATGCCGATTCCGGCCTTCATGGCGTCGCCCGGGCCCGAGAAGTGCTGGACGACGTCGTCGAGCAGGATCTCGCCCTCATCGGCCTGGTACAGGCCGTAGAGCACGTTCATGAGGGTCGACTTGCCTGCGCCGTTCTCGCCGAGCAGGCAGTGGATCTCGCCCGGTTCGACGGTCAGCGAGATGCGGTCGTTGGCGGTGAGGCTGCCGAAGCGCTTCGTGATGCCGCGCAGCTCGAGCTTCATGTGGTGAACGCTACCTTTTCCGCTGGTCGGGTTGCAGAACGGAAGCGATGCGGCCGGCCGGAGACGGATGCCTCGGCCGGCCGCACCGGCAGGTCGTGCTACTGCTGCTTCGGGCTCGACGGCGACGCGACGGTGATCGAGCCGTCGATGATGCCGGCCTTGATCGTGTCGAGCTCCTTCTGCAGGTTGGGGTCGACCTTCGACGCGAAGTCGTGGAACGGCGCGAGGCCGACGCCGTCGTTCTTCAGCGTGCCGACGTAGGGCGTGTTGCTGAACTTGCCCGCCTCGGTGGCCTTGACGACCGCCTCGACCGACGGCGAGATGCCCTTCATGACCGAGGTCAGCAGGATGCTGCGCACCGAGGGGTCGGTGTTGTAGACATCCGCGTCCACGCCGATCATGGCGATCGACTTGCCCGAGTTCTTGATGGCGGTCGCGGCCGACTGGTAGATCGGGCCGCCGACCGGCATGATCACGTCGGCGCCCTGGTCGATGATGCCCTGCGCGGTGTTCTGCGCGGTGTCGTTCGCGGCGAAGCCGCCGGTGAACGAGCCCTTCTGGCTCGCGACGTTCCAGCCGACGACGCGCACCGACTTGTGCTTCTGCTGGTTGAAGTAGGCGACGCCGTCGGCGAAGCCGTCCATGAAGATCGTCACGGTCGGGATCTGCTGGCCGCCGAAGGTGCCGACGACCCCCGTCTTCGAGAAGCTCGCCGCGGCGTAGCCGCCGAGGAACGCCGCCTGCGCGGTGTCGAAGATGATCGGCTGGACGTTCGACGCCGTGAACTCGTCATCGTCGATGATCGCGAACTTCGTGTCCGGGTTGGACGCCGCCGCGGCCTTGGTCGCGTCGGACAGGTTGAAGCCGACCGTGATGATCAGGTTGCAGTTCTGCGTGACCATGGTCGAGATGTTCGGCGCGTAGTCGGCGCTCGTCTGCGACTGCACCTTCTTGTACGAGACGCCCAGCGAGTTCGCCGCGCTGACGAGGCCCTCGAGTCCGAGCTGGTTGAACGAATGGTCGTTGAAGCCGCCGCCGTCCGAGACCATGCAGGGCAGGAAGCTGGACTTCGTGCCCGTCGCGCTGCCACCGGATGTCGACGGCGCCGAGGCGCAGCCGGCGAGCAGCGCCACGCTGCCCACGACCGCGATCGCCGCGGCGATCGCCTTACGTGCTGTGATTTTCACTTGTACCCCTCCACAGGTATGCGGGGCCTCGTGCGCTGGTGCGCGCAGTGATCCCTGTTGCGAGGGTAGAGGCGAATTCACCCGGATGCCATGTCGGCGTGGTTCCCGAGTGCTACAGCACGTTGCCGCCGCCCGTGAGCTTCAGCGCGTCGACGACCGATTTCACGCGCTGCGCGTTCTCGGTGGTCGTGACCAGCAGCGCGTCCGGGGTGTCGACGACGACGATGTCCTTCACGCCGATGAGGCTGATGACGCGGGATGTCTGGCTCACCACGATCCCGCTCGCGGCGTCCGCGAGCACCCGGGCGTGCTCGCCCAGGATCGCCAGGTCGGTCTTGCGCCCGCCCGAGTTGACCTTGGCGAGCGAGGCGAAGTCGCCGACGTCGTCCCAGTCGAAGAGGCCGGGCACGACGGCCATGCGGCCGGCGGCCGCGGCGGGCTCGGCGACGGAGTAGTCGATCGCGACCTTCTCGAGGTGCGGCCAGATGCGGTCGACGGCGGGGCCGCGCGTGACCGGGTCGTCCCAGGCGGCGGCGAGCTCGCGCAGCTGGGCGAGCAGCTCGGGCTTGGTCTCGCCGAGCTGGTCGAGCAGGACATCCGCCCGCGAGATGAACATGCTCGCGTTCCAGAGATAGCCGCCGTCGTGCAGGTAGCCGCGCGCGGTCGCGAGATCGGGCTTCTCGACGAAGGACTGCACCGAACGGCCGCCCGGGGCGTTCGCGACGCCGAGCGGCTCGCCCTGTCGGATGTACCCGAAGCCCGTCGACGGGCTCGTCGGCTTGATGCCGATGGTGGCGATGTAGCCGGCATCCGCCACCTCGATCGCCTCGGTGACCGCGTGCTCGAACAGCGGCAGCCGGCCGATGATGTGGTCGGCCGCGAACGAGCCGATGATGACGTCGGGCTCGCGGCGCACCAGGATCGCGGCGGCGAGCGCGATCGCGACGGTCGAGTCGCGCGGCTCGGCCTCGAGCACGATGTTCGCGTCGCCGAGGTGGGGCAGCTGCGCCTCGACCGCGGAGCGGTGCGCGCGGCCGGTGACGACCATGATGCGGCCCTCGCCCGCGAGCGGCACGAGCCTGTCCCAGGTGTCGCGCAGCAGACTGTGCCCGCTGCCGCTCAGGTCGTGCAGGAACTTCGGCGCATCGGCGCGCGACAGCGGCCAGAGGCGCGAGCCCACGCCGCCGGCGGGGATGACCGCATGGAATCGGCTCAACGCGCCACGAGAACTCGTCATGCGGCCACGATACCGAGCGGCCCCTGCGGCCCGAGTTACAGGGCTGTGCTTTTCCGGTTCATGGCGGGTTCACCGAGGTGCCACGCGCGGCGCTCAGCATCGGTGTCATGCGGGTAGCTGTGGTCAGCGAGAGCTTTCTTCCCACGGTCAACGGCGTCACCACGAGCGTGTGCCGGGTCCTCGAGCAGCTGGCCGCGCAGGGCCACGAGGCGATGGTGATCAGCCCGGCTGCTCCCAAGGTCCCGACCGAGTACGCGGGCTTCCCCGTGCACGCCGTCCCGGCCATGGCGTACCGGCAGTTCCCGGTCGGCCTGCCCAACCCGCAGGTCTCGCGCCTGCTCGACGGCTTCCGCCCCGATGTGCTGCACGCGGCGAGCCCGTTCCTGCTCGGCGCGCAGGCGATCGCGGCGGCGGGGCGCCTCGGGGTGGCATCCGTCGCGATCTATCAGACGGATGTCGCGGGCTACGCCCGCCGCAACCGCCTCGGTCTCGCCTCGGGCGCCGTGTGGCGCCTCATCAAGTGGGTGCACGACGGCGCGACGATCACCCTCGCCCCGTCGAGCTCGGCCCTCGCCGACCTCGAGTCCGCCGGCATCGAGCGGCTCGGCCGCTGGGGCCGCGGCGTCGACCTCGAGCGCTACCACCCGAACAACCGCCTCGCGCCGCTCGCACGCCGCTACCGCGACTTCCTCTCCCCGAACGGCGAGGTCATCGTCGGCTACATCGGCCGCATCGCGCCCGAGAAGCAGGTCGAGCGGCTGCGTGCGCTGCGCGGCATCCCCGGCGTCCGCCTCGCGATCGTGGGCGACGGCCCCGCCCTGCCGAACGTGCAGAAGGCGCTGCGGCCCCTGCCCGTCACCTATCTCGGTCGCCTCGCCGGCGAGGAGCTCGCCGCCGCCTACGCCGCGCTCGACGTGTTCGTGCACACCGGCGAGGAGGAGACCTTCGGCCAGACCGTGCAGGAGGCGCACGCCTCGGGCCTGCCGGTCGTCGCCCCCGCGTTCGGCGGCCCGCTCGACCTCGTCGAGTTCGGCGTCGACGGCTACCTGTTCCGCGACGACCACGAGCTGCGCGACCAGGTGCGGGCCCTCGCCGGCGACGGCGCCCTGCGGCTGCGCATGGGCGAGGCGGGCCGGCGCGCCGTGCTCGACCGCTCGTGGGCGTCGATCTGCGGCGAGCTGTTCGCGCACTATGAGCGAGCCATCGCCGAGGTCCGCCCGACGCGGCGCCCCGCGCGCCTGTCGGCCTAGCGCACGGCACGGAGAGGCCGGGGGTCTACCCTGGTCGGTTGGTGCGGGATGCCCGTGTCGTCAGCTCGAAGCAAGGGGGTGTCTCATGGCCCAGCGCAGACTCCGAGTTCTGCCGTCGATGCCGTTCGTCAACCGGAAGTCCGCGGCCTCGAGTACCCCGGCGCCGACCACGGCGCCCGTCCCCGTGCGTTCCGGCCGCCGCACCATCGTCGACTCGGCGATCTATTCGGACGGCATCCGCGTCGCCTCCCCCACGAGCCTCGCCGAGACGTTCCGCGCGCTGCACGACACCCCCGGCGGCATGGCGTGGATCGGCCTCTACCGCCCGTCGCAGGCCGAGATCCACTCGCTCGCCGAGGAGTTCGACCTGCACGAGCTCGCCGTCGAGGACGCGATCGCCGCCCACCAGCGCCCCAAGCTCGAGCGCTACGACGACACGCTCTTCGTGGTGCTGCGCGCGGCCGACTACCTGGATGTCCCTGAAGAGGTCGCCTTCGGCGAGCTGCACATCTTCATCGGCCCGAACTTCGTGATCACGGTGCGCCACAGCGAGTCGCCCGACCTCTCGCACGTGCGCCGCCGCATGGAGTCCGACCCCGAGCTGCTCGCCATGGGCCCGCAGGCCGTGCTGTTCGCGATCATCGACACCGTGGTCGACGAGTACGCCCCCGTCGTCGCGGGTCTCGCCAACGACATCGACGAGATCGAGAGCTCGGTGTTCGACACGGTCGACGCGCACGTCTCACGGCGCATCTACGAGCTCTCGAGCGAGGTCATCGACTTCCAGCGCGCGACCCACCCGCTCGCGACGGTCGTCGAGAACCTGCAGCTCGGCGCCGACAAGTACGGCGTGAACGAGGAGCTGCAGCGCAACCTGCGCGACGTCGCCGACCACTTGACGACCGTGAACGAGCGGGTGGATGTCTTCCGGTCGATGCTGCGCGACATCCTCACCGTCAACTCCACGCTGGTCACGGAGCGGCAGAACGCCCGGATGGCCGAGCTGTCGGAGCTCAGCCACGAGCAGGGCGAGGCGACGAAGAAGATCTCGTCGTGGGCGGCGATCCTGTTCACGCCGACCCTGATCGCGAGCATCTACGGCATGAACTTCATCGACATGCCCGAGCTGCACTGGGCGCTCGGCTACCCGTTCGCGATCGGCCTGATGGCCGTCTTGATGGCGGCGCTGTACATCTGGTTCAAGCGCAGCAAGTGGTTGTAGCACACAACAGGAGTCTCTCGACGTCGAGAGAATTCGAGCGCGTACGGGCGCGAACGCGGCCGGTGCGGCACATAGACTGAGAGGCGCCGAAGACGGAGGCATCGCAGCGTCCGTTCGTGCAACCGAGGAGGGTTGTTCGTGTCAAGCCAGACGATCGAAGCCCCCAAGCCGAGACTCACTCGGCGGGGCGGGACGCTCTATCGAGGCCGCGAAGGAATGTGGTCGTGGGTGCTGCACCGCATCACCGGCGTGGCGATCTTCTTCTTCCTCCTCGTGCACGTCCTCGACTCGGTCGTGCTCAACATCTCGCCCGACGCGTACAACGCGGTCATCGGCACCTACAAGAACACGCTGCTCGGCATCGGTGAGATGGGCCTCGTCGCCGCCATCTGCTTCCACGCGCTGAACGGCCTGCGCATCATCGCCGTCGACATCTGGTCGTGGGCGACGCGCAACCAGCGCCTGCTGTTCTGGGTGGTCATCGTGCTGTGGCTCGTGCTGATGGCCGGCTTCGTGCCCGTGCAGATCATGCACATGGGTCAGGAGGTGCACAAGTGACGACCATCGACGCCCCCCGCAGCCCGCAGGCCCCGGCCCGCCCCAAGCGCCGCACCAACTGGGAGAAGTGGGGCTGGATCTACATGCGCGTCTCCGGCGTGCTGCTCGTGATCCTGATCTTCGGCCACCTGTTCGTGAACCTCGTCGCAGGCCACGGCATCGCCGCCGTCGACTGGGCGTTCGTCGCCGGCAAGTGGGCCAACCCGTTCTGGCGCGTGTGGGACGGGCTGATGCTCTGGCTCGCCCTGATCCACGGCGGCAACGGCATGCGCACGCTGGTCAACGACTACGCGCACAACGTGACGGTCAACCGGGTGCTCAAGTGGGGCATCCTGCTCGCGGTCGTCATCCTCATCGTGCTCGGCACCTACACCGTCACGGCGTTCGACCCGTGCACCGTGCCGAACAACGGCCTGAGCTTCTGCAAGTAGCACCGAGAGAACCAGAGAAACCAGGAACGTGACCGACGCAGAACAGACCGTCGCAGGCGGAATCCACCACCATCAGTTCGATGTCGTGATCATCGGCGCCGGCGGCGCCGGCATGCGCGCCGCGATCGCGGCCGCCGAGGCCGCCCAGGGCACCTCGGTCAGCGTCGGCGTGATCACCAAGCTGTACCCGACGCGGTCCCACACGGGCGCGGCGCAGGGCGGCATGGCCGCCGCGCTCGCGAACGTCGAAGAGGACAACGCCGAGTGGCACACCTACGACACGATCAAGGGCGGCGACTACCTCGTCGACCAGGACGCCGCGCAGATCCTCGCGAAAGAGGCGATCGACGCGGTCATCGACCTCGAGAACATGGGCCTGCCGTTCAACCGCACACCCGAGGGCAAGATCGACCAGCGCCGCTTCGGCGGCCACACCCGCGACCACGGCAAGGCGCCCGTGCGCCGGGCCTGCTACGCGGCCGACCGCACCGGCCACATGATTCTGCAGACGCTGTTCCAGAACTGCGTCAAGTACGGGGTCAACTTCTTCAACGAGTACTACGCGCTCGACCTGCTCTACACCGAGGGCGCGGTCTCGGGCGTCGTCGCCTACGAGCTCGCGACCGGCGAGCTGCACGTCTTCCAGGCCAAGGCCGTGATCTTCGCGACCGGCGGCTTCGGCAAGATGTTCAAGACCACCTCGAACGCCCACACGCTCACGGGCGACGGCGTCGGCATGGTCTGGCGGCGCGGGCTGCCGCTCGAGGACATGGAGTTCTTCCAGTTCCACCCGACCGGGCTCGCCGGCCTCGGCATCCTGCTCACCGAGGGTGCGCGCGGCGAGGGCGCGATCCTGCGCAACGCCTCGGGCGAGCGCTTCATGGAGCGCTACGCCCCCACCATCAAGGACCTGGCACCCCGCGACATCGTCGCCCGCTGCATGGTGCAGGAGGTGCGCGAGGGCCGCGGCGCCGGCCCCAACAAGGACTACGTGCTGCTCGACTGCACGCACCTCGGCGCCGAGATCCTCGAGACGAAGCTGCCCGACATCACCGAGTTCGCGCGCCTGTACCTCGGCATCGACCCCGTCGTCGAGCCGGTGCCCGTGATGCCGACCGCGCACTATGCGATGGGCGGCATCCCCACCAACAACGACGCCCAGGTGCTGCTCGACAACACGACGCCCGTGCCCGGCCTCTACGCCGCCGGTGAGTGCGCGTGCGTCTCGGTGCACGGCTCGAACCGCCTCGGCACGAACTCGCTGCTCGACATCAACGTCTTCGGCAAGCGCGCCGGAGCGAACGCCGTCGCCTACGTGCAGGGCGTCGACTACACCCCGCTGCCCGCCGACCCGGCGGCGAGCGTGCGCGCGCTCGTCGAGCAGGTCAAGCACGCGAGCGGCAGCGAGAACATCGCGACCCTGCGCAAGACGCTGCAGGAGAACATGGATGACAAGGCGCAGGTCTATCGCACGGCCGACTCGCTGCGCGAGATGCTGCACATCATCCACGACCTGCGCCAGCGCTACAAGAACATCGGCATCCACGACCGCGGCTCGCGCTACAACACCGACCTGCTCGAGGCGATCGAGCTCGGCTTCCTGCTCGACCTCGCCGAGGTCGTCGTGTACTCGGCCATGAACCGCGAGGAATCGCGCGGCGGTCACATGCGCGAGGACTTCCAGACGCGCGACGACGAGAACTGGATGAAGCACACCATGGCCTACCTGACGGGCGACGCGACGTCGCCCGACCCGGAGGACCACATCAAGCTCGACTACAAGCCCGTGGTGTTCGTGAAGGGCGACGACGGCGAGCTGCTGTACCCGCCGATGGAGAGGAAGTACTGATGTCGATCGCAACCGACACGTCGGCGCCGGCCGTCGGTGTGGTGCTGGCCACCGTCATCATCCGCCGCTTCGACCCCGAGGTCGACAGCGAGCCGCGCTGGGTCGACTACGACGTCGAGGTCTACTCGACCGACCGCGTCCTCGACGTGCTGCACAAGATCAAGTGGGAGCAGGACGGCTCGCTCTCGTTCCGTCGTTCCTGCGCCCACGGCGTCTGCGGCTCCGACGCCATGCGCATCAACGGCCGCAACCGCCTCGCGTGCAAGACCCTGATGAAGGACCTCGACCTGTCGAAGCCCGTCTACGTCGAGGCGATCAAGGGCCTGCCGCTCGAGAAGGACCTCATCGTCGACATGGACCCGTTCTTCGAGTCCTTCCGCGCGGTGCAGCCCTTCCTGCAGTCGCACCAGCCGACGCACGAGGGCAAGGAGCGCCTGCAGTCGGCCGCCGACCGCGAGCGCTTCGACGACACCACGAAGTGCATCCTGTGCGCCGCGTGCACCTCGTCGTGCCCCGTGTTCTGGACCGACGGCCAGTACTTCGGCCCCGCCGCGATCGTCAACGCGCACCGCTTCATCTTCGACTCGCGCGACGACGAGTCGCAGGTGCGCCTGGATATTTTGAATGACCGGGAGGGCGTGTGGCGCTGCCGCACGACCTTCAACTGCACCGAGGCGTGCCCGCGCGGCATCCAGATCACTCAGGCGATCGCCGAGGTCAAGCAGGCGGTCATCCGCGGGCGGCGCTAGGCGCGGCGCGCGAGCATAACTCCTGACGAAGTCCGGGCCCCTCGTTCGAGCGGCCCGGACTTCTGCGGTTCCGGCTCCGCGGTGCTTCCGGCCGTCAGGAGTTGCGCGCAGCGACGGTTCTGCACAGCCCTGCACACACGCCCCAGTTGTCCCCAGATCAGAGCCGAGCGCGCCGCGCGGCGTCCGGCTGTTCGGGCACAGTTGCGCCGTGCGCGATTGGGGTGAGATCTTCTCGCTGTTCGGCGAGGTGGTGTTGAGCCGCGCCGACCTGCTCGCAGCCGGCGTGAAGCCGCGCGAGCTCACCCGGGCCGTGAAGTGCGGCGAGCTCGTGAGGCTGAGGCGGGACCACTACTGCTTGCCAGGGCTCGAGCGCCCCGCGCAAGCAGCGGTCCGAGTCGGGGGCAAACTCGGCTGCGTCTCGGCGCTCAAGGACTACGGCGTCTTCGCCTACGACGCCCGCCAGACGCATGTGCAGGTCGACCCCTTCGCGTCGCGCCTGCGCAGCCCCGAGCCCGAGTGGGCCCGGTTGACCGACGTCAACCGCGGCGGGATCGAGCTGCACTGGCTGCCCGAGTTCGCCGAGCACGAGTCCGAAGCCCATCGCGTCAGTGTGATGGACGCCCTCTTCGAGTCGCTCCACTGCCAGCATCCGTGGCATGCACTGGCGTCGATCGACAACGCGCTTCACCAGGGGCTCATCACCCGCGATGACCTCGACGAAGTCTTCTGGCATGCCCCGCGGCGGCTGCAGGGGCTTCAGCAGCTGGTCGACGAGCGCGCCGAATCCGGGCAGGAGACGGTGCTGCGGATGATCGTGCGCCAGACGGGGCTGCCCTACGAGCTGCAGGTCTCGTTTCCCGAGACGGGGCGGGTCGACATGCTGGTCGCGGGCTGCCTGGTGCTCGAGGCGGACAGCCGCGCGTTCCATGACGGGTGGGAAGCCCATGTGCGCGACCGCGGGCGCGATCTCGCCTTCGCAGCCATGGGGCTCGCGTCTCTGCGGCCGGCATACCAGCACACGATGCATCGGCCGGCGCTGGTCAAGAGCGCGATCGAGGGCCTGGTGAGCAGCCAGTTGCGGTTCTCTCGGCGCTGAACGGCTCTCTGCACGACGGTGTTGCGCGAGCGTGATGCGCACAACTCCTGACGGGGTCGCGGCGCGGGGACGGAGTTCTGCGGAATCCTGCGGCCGCGGATCTCCGGCCCCGGCATCCATCAGGAGTTATGCGCAGAGCCTGTCGTGGAGGACGGCTGCCCGGTGCACACACCGCCCGGTCGCCGGAAAGCCCTCCTACCGGCGGGCGGCGACCGACTGCTCGACGACCGCGCGGGCCTCGGCGGCGGAACGGGCGCCGAGAGCCGCGCGGGCGAGCTCGCGTGCCTCGGGCAGCGTGTGTCGGGCGAGCTCGGCACGGACCTCCGCCAGCAGCGCCGGGGTCATCGACAGCTCGGTCGCGCCCAGTCCGACCAGCACGACCGCGAGCAACGGGTCGCCCGCGGCCTCGCCACAGACCCCGAGCGGGATGCCGGCCGCGCCCGTCGCCTCGCCGACCAGGCGCGCGAGGCGCAGCACGGCCGGGTGCCACGGGTCCTGATAGGCGGCCACCGTGCCGAGCATGCGGTCGGCGGCGAGCGTGTACTGCGTGAGGTCGTTCGTGCCGAGCGACACGAAGTCGACGAGCGGCGCGAGCTGGTCGGCGAGCACCGCCGACGACGGCACCTCGACCGTGATGCCGACCTGCACGACGCCGGCCGCACGGGCGACGCGCACGAAGTACTCGGTCTCGTCGGCGTCGGCCACCATGGGCGCCATCACGGCGAGCTCGACGCCGGCCGCGTCACGGGCGGCGACCAGGGCCGCGAGCTGGTCGCGCAGCACCCCCTCGTGCTCGCGCAGCGCGCGCAGGCCGCGGCGGCCGAGCGCCGGGTTCTCCTCGTGGCGGTGGCTGAGGAAGGCGAGCTGCTTGTCGGCGCCCGTGTCGAGCACGCGCACCTCGACGCGGCGCCCCGCGAAGGGCCGGAACGCCTCGGTGTAGTGCGCGGTCTGCACGGCGACCGAAGGAGCCGATCGGTGGTCGAGGTAGAGGAACTCGGTGCGCAGCAGGCCCACGCCCTCGGCGCCGAGCGCGACCGCGCCGGCGGCCTCGGCCGGGTCGGCGAGGTTCGCGAGCAGCGGAACGGGTGTGCCGTCGGCGAGCGCACCGGCGCGCGGCGCGGCGGGCGTTTCGGCCGCAGTCGCCTCAGTCGCGTCGACGGTGCCGCATCGCGCGAGCGCCCCGTCGAGCTCGGCTCGGCTGGGCTCGGAGACGACGAGCCCGGCCGGCGCGTCGACGACGACGAGGTCGCCGTCGGCGAGGTCGCGGCACCCCGCCGCCCCGACGATCGCCGGCAGCCGGCGCTGCCGCGCGAGGATCGCGGTGTGCGAGGTCGGGCTGCCCGCGACCGTCACGATCGCGAGCACCTTGTCGAGGTCGAGTGCGGCCGTGTCGGCGGGCGCGAGGTCGTGGGCGACGAGGACGAAGGGCTCGTCGGATGCCGGCACCACCGGCATCTCGGCCCCGGTCAGGCGCGCGACGGTGCGGCGCGCGACGTCGTCGAGGTCGGCGGCGCGCTCGGCGAGGTGGCCGCCGAGCGCCTCGAGGCTCGCCCGGCAGGCGGCGAAGGCGTCGTAGACGGCGCGCTCGGCGCACCGGCCCGCCTCGATGCGCGCGGCGACGTCGTCGATGAGGGTCGGGTCCTGGGCGAAGAGCGACTGGGCCTCGAGCACGTCGCGCGCGTCGCCGTCGGTGAGCGCGGCACGGGCGGCGAGCTCGGTCGCCGTGGCGGCGAGGGCGGTGCGGGCACGGGATGCCTCGGCCGAGGCATCCTCGACACGCGGCAGATCGAGCGGCGCCGCGATGGGCTCGGCCATGCGGAGAACGGCGCCGACGGCGACGCCGCGACCGACGCCGATACCGCTGATGCGCATTGAACCTCCCGCGCTGACAGCCTAACCGGCGCGTTTCGGGTGATTCCCGATCGCGCATAACGGGAAGATGTCAGTCATGAGCGAGCGCCAGACCGCCGAGCGTCAGCCGACCGATCGCGTCGAACAGGTGCGGGATGCCGTCCAGTGGGCACGCGGGTCGCGTGTGACCCGCGTCGTGCAGCGGTTCAACGACGCCGAGGGGCCGCTGCTCGCCGCGGGCATGGCGTACCGCTCGATCTTCGCGCTGTTCGCAGCGGTCTGGGTCGGCTTCTCGATCGCGGGCATCTGGGTGCGTTCGAACCCCGCTCTCTACAGCCACCTGATCGGCATCGTGAACCATGCCGTTCCGAACCTGATCGGCGAGCACGGCGCGATCTCGCAGCGCGCCCTCGACAACGCGGGCGTCACGCTGACCCTGACCGGCATCGCGGCCGTCCTCGTCCTGATCTGGACGGCCCTCGGTTGGCTGAACGCGACGCGACGCGCGATCCGCGCGATCTTCGATGTCGGCCCCGACAAGCGGAACTTCTTCGTGCAGCGCGGCATCGACGCCGTGCAGGCGCTGGCGTTCAGCATCGGCCTGCTCGCTTCGGCCCTCGTATCAGTGCTGACCATGCAACTGGTGGAAGAGACGCTGCACGCGCTGGGCTTCTCGACGCACTCGATGCTCGCGCAGGTCGCCTACTACGTCGTGACGATCCTCGTCACGCTGCTCATCAACTTCGGCACCCTCGCGGGCATGTACCGGGTGCTGTCGCGCCTCTACATCCCCTGGCGCAATCTCTTCCTCGGCTCGGCGCTCGGGGCCGTCGCGCTCACGGTGCTGAGCCAGGCGTCCAGCTATCTGCTGCGCGGCGCGACGCGCAATCCGCTGCTCGCGACCTTCGGCGTCTTCGTCGGTCTGCTGCTGTGGTTCAACTTCGTCTGCATGGTGATCCTGATCGGGGCGTCGTGGATCTCGGTCGGCATGGAGGACGCCGGCCTCTCGGCCCGGCGGCTGTCGGCCGCCGAGGCCGCGCACGAGCAACTGCGTGCCGCGTATGCGCGCGACCTCGACGCCGCGCGCGAGGACGTGGTGCTGGCACGGGCCCGGCTCGAGGCGACGACGGGGTGGGGCGGGCGGCGGCGCGCACGGGCCGCACTGCGGGCCGCATTGCGGAACCTGCAGCAGGTGACGGCGAACGACCCGACGCTGCGGTAGCGCGGCGGCGGGGCATCCTCTCGCCCTGCAGGCTTCGAATGTCGGATGCCCCGGCTAGTCTTTCCGCATGGCGAAGTCCACCCCTCTGCGCATCGCGTCGATCAACGTCAACGGCATCCGCGCCGCCTATCGGAAGGGCATGGGCGACTGGGTCGAGAGCCGCGGCGCCGACATCATCGCGATCCAAGAGGTGCGCGCCTCCACCGACGACATCTCGGGCCTGCTCGGCCCCGAGTGGAACGTGCTGCACGACGAGGCGACGGCCAAGGGCCGCGCCGGCGTCGCGCTCGCGAGCCGGAAGAAGGCCGAGATCCACCGCGTCACCTTCGGCGCCGACGACTTCGACTCGGCCGGCCGCTGGCTCGAGGCCGACTACGACGTCGACGGCACGCTCGTGACCGTCGTCTCGACCTATGTGCACTCGGGCGAGGTGAACACCCCGAAGCAGGTCGAGAAGTACAAGTTCCTCGACACGCTGCTCACGCGCCTGCCCGAGCTGCGCGCGCACAACCCGCTGTCCGTGTTCATGGGCGACCTGAACGTCGGCCACCGCACGCTCGACATCAAGAACTGGAAGGGCAACGTCAAGAACGCCGGCTTCCTGCCCGAAGAGCGCGCGTACTTCGACAAGATCTTCGGCGCCGAGGGCGAAGAGGGCTACAACACGGGCGAGGCCGGCCTCGGCTGGGTCGACCTCGGGCGCCGCTTCGCGGGCGAGGTCGCCGGGCCCTACACGTGGTGGTCGCAGCGCGGCCAGGCGTTCGACAACGACACGGGCTGGCGCATCGACTACCAGGCCGCGACGCCCGAGCTCGCGGCGAAGGCCGTCTCGTACGCCGTCGACCGCTACCCCAGCTACGACGCGCGATGGTCCGACCACGCACCCGTCGTCATCGACTACGAGCTGTAGCGCCCGCTCGCGCAGCGCTCTCCCGCACCGGCACGGCGGCCCCGGCATCCGGCCGCCCCTTCGTCTTTCTCGCACCAAGGAACACTCATGACCAAGCCCCGCCTGTACTCGGGCATCCAGCCCTCGAGCGACTCGCTGCACCTCGGCAACTACGTCGGCGCTCTGCTGCAGTTCCGCGCCCTGCAGGACGACTACGACGCGTTCTTCTCGATCGTCGACCTGCACGCCCTGACGAACGCCGCGCACGACCCGAAGACGCTCGCCGCCGCATCTCGCGGGCTCGCCGCGCAGTACCTCGCGGCGGGGGTCGACCCCGGTAAGTCGACGCTGTATGTCCAGTCGCACGTGCCCGCGCACGCGCAGCTCGCCTGGGTGCTCAACACCATCACAGGCTTCGGCGAGGCGAGCCGCATGACCCAGTTCAAGGACAAGTCGCAGCGCTTCGGCGCCGAGGGCACGACCGTGGGACTGTTCGACTACCCCGTGCTGATGGCGGCCGACATCCTGCTGTTCGACGCCGAGGTCGTGCCCGTCGGCGACGACCAGAAACAGCACATCGAGCTCACCCGCAACCTCGCCGAGCGCTTCAACGCCCGCTTCGGCGAGACGTTCACGATGCCCGCCGGCAAGTACCCGGAAGAGGGCGCGCGCATCTACGACCTGCAGGACCCGACGTCGAAGATGTCGAAGTCCGCGGCGACCGACGCCGGCCTGATCTGGCTGCTCGAAGACCCCGCCAAGACGCGCAAGAAGATCATGCGCGCCGTGACCGACACGGGCGCCGAGGTGCGCTACGACTGGTCGGCCAAGCCGGGCGTCACCAACCTGCTCGAGATCTACACGGCCCTCACCGGCACGTCGGTCGAGGCCGCCGAGGGCGAGTTCGCCGGCAAGGGCTACGGCGACTTCAAGCGCACCGTGGCCGACGCCGTGATCGCCGAACTCGAGCCCGTGCGCGCCCGCGCGCTCGAGCTGCTCGACGACCCGGCCGAGCTCGACCGCCTGCTCGCGGTCAACGCGCAGCGCGCGAACGAGGTCGCCGAGGCGACGCTGAAGCGCGTGTACGACGCGGTGGGCATCCTGCCGCGCGGGTGATGTCATGACGCCCGCGCGCGGCCGTGCGGAGGCGGGTCGATTGTGCGGAGCCTGTGCCTGATTCGACCCGCAACATCGGCCCGACTCCGCACAATCGGCACGCGGCGACACGAACGACACCCGCGGAATAAACCGCGCGGTTATGCTGGTTGCGCAATACGTGCTCCGGGGTCGGTGAGAGTCCGAACCGGCGGTGATAGTCCGCGAGCCGCATCCGACAGGGTGCGGTTGAGCCGGTGGAACTCCGGCACCGACGGTTAAAGTCCGGATGGGAGGCAGCACGGCGTGCGCAGTTTTCGTGCACGCATTGCCGCATTTCGCGCACCCCCGGAGCCGACAGGGCCCGGAAGGATGCGGATGGACGAGCGGCAGATCGAGTCGGCGATGCGCCGTGCGCTCGAGCTCGCCGGCAACGGACCCGCGCGCGGTGTGAACCCGCGGGTCGGCTGCGTCATCCTCTCCCCCGCGGGCGAGATCGTCGCCGAGGGCTGGCACCGCGGTGCGGGCACCCCGCACGCCGAGGTGGATGCCCTGGCCCAGCTGTCCGAGGGCGGCGCCCGCGGCGCGACCGCCGTGGTCACCCTCGAGCCGTGCAACCACACCGGCCGCACGGGCCCGTGCAGCGAGGCGCTCATCGCCGCCGGCATCACGCGTGTCGCCTATGCGGTCGCCGACCCGGGCGAGCACTCGCGCGGCGGCGCCGACCGCCTGCGCGCGGCGGGTGTCGAGGTGATCGACGGCGTGCTGGGCGACGAGGTCGAGGCGTTCCTCGCCGACTGGCTGTTCGCCGCGCGGCACCACCGCCCGTTCACGACGCTCAAGTGGGCGTCGAGCCTCGACGGGCGCAGCGCCGCCGCCGACGGCACGAGCCAGTGGATCACCGGGCCCGTGGCGCGGGCCCGCGTGCACGAGCAACGGCGGGCGAGCGACGCCATCCTCGTCGGCACGGGCACCGTGCTCGCCGACGACCCGAGCCTCACGGCGCGCGGCCCGGGCGGCGAGCTGCTCGACGGGCAGCCGGTGCCGGTCGTGCTCGGCGAGCGGAGCATCCCCGACGACGCCGCGGTGCGACGGCATCCGCACGCCCCGATCGTGCTCGCGACCCGCGACCTCGCCGCCGCCCTGCGCGAGCTGCAGCAGCGCGGCATCCGCACCCTCTACGTCGAGGCCGGCCCCGCGCTCGCGAGCGCGTTCGCGACGAGCGGCCTCGTCGACGAGTACGCGGTCTACCTCGCCCCCACTCTGATCGGCGGCCCCCGCACCGCCCTCGGCGACCTCGGCGTCGGCTCGATCGACGAGCAGCGCCGCCTCGAACTCATCGGCGTCGAACGACTCGGCGACGACATCCTCGTGACCGCGCGACCCTCGGGGTCCCTTGGTCTCCATTCGCCGCACGCGGCTCAGTCGACCGGCGGGAATCCGCACGCGGCTCAGTCGACCAGCGGGACCCAGTAAGGAGACACATGTTCACCGGAATCATCGAAGAGATCGGCGAGATCACGCGCGTGCAGCAGCACGGCGACGCGTCGCGCATCACGGTGCGCGGCCCGATCGCCGTCGAGGGCGCGAAGCACGGCGACTCGATCTCGGTCAGCGGCGTGTGCCTCACCGTCGTCGCGCTCGAGAAGGACGCGTTCACGGCGGATGTCATGCAGGAGACCCTCGCGATGTCGACCCTCGACCAGGCCTCCGTCGGCCTCTACGTCAACCTCGAGCGCGCGGCACAGCTCGGCGACCGCCTCGGCGGCCACATCGTGCAGGGCCACGTCGACGGCACCGCGACCGTGCTCAGCACGCAGGACGGCAGCGCGTGGCGCGTCGTGCGCCTGTCGCTCACGCCTGAGCTCGCGCCGCTCGTCGCGCGCAAGGGTTCGATCGCGGTCGACGGCACCTCGCTCACCGTGAGCGCCGTCGGCGGCGACGCGGCCGAGGGCTACTGGTTCGAGGTCTCGCTCATCCCCGAGACCCTCGCCGCGACGACCCTCGGCCAGCGAGCCGTGGGCGACCGCGTGAACATCGAGACCGACATCCTCGCGCGGCACGTCGAGCGCATGCTCGAGTTCCGCGGCGCCGAGGCCACCCCGGAGAACGCGGAGACACACGCATGAGCATCGCCGGAATCCCCGAAGCCCTCGCCGCGCTGCGGGCGGGAAAGCCCATCATCGTGGCCGATGACGAGAGTCGCGAGAACGAGGGCGACGTCATCATGGCGGCCGAGTTCGCGACGCGCGAGTGGCTCGCCTGGACGGTGCGCCACACGAGCGGTTTCGTGTGCGCGCCGATGACTAACGAGATCGCCGACCGCCTCGAGCTGCCGGTCATGGTCGTCGACAACCGCGACCCGCTGGGCACGAACTACACGATCAGCGTGGATGCCGCAGACCGCAGCTCCACCGGCATCAGCGCCACCGAGCGCGCCCACACCCTGCGCGTGCTCGCCGATCTGCGGTCGACACCGGTCTCGCTCAACCGGCCGGGCCACATCCTGCCGCTGCGGGCCGTCGACGGCGGGGTGCGACAGCGCCCCGGTCACACCGAGGCCGCCGTCGACCTGCTGAAGCTCGCGGGGCTGACCCCCGTCGCCGCGATCGCCGAGGTCGTCGCGGAGGACGGCGAGATGATGCGCCTGCCGGGCCTGATCGAGCTCGCCGCCGAGACCGGCATCCCGGTCATCACCATCGCCGGCCTCATCGCCTATCTCGACGAGACGCGCGGCGCCGAGCCGCTCACGAGCACGATGCCCGTGCCCGAGGCGAGCGCCGTGACCTTCGAGGTCGAGACCGTCGTGCCGACGACGCGCGGCGAGTTCCGGCTGCGCGCGTACCGCGATCGGGCCACCGGTGCCGACCACGTCGCGATCATCGCCGGCGAGCCCGCCGACGGCGCACTCGTGCGCGTGCACTCCGAGTGTCTGACGGGCGAGGCCTTCGGCTCGCTCAAGTGCGAATGCGGGCCGCAGCTGGATGCCGCGCTCGAGACCATCCAGGCGGACGGCGGCGTCGTCGTCTACCTGCGCGGTCACGAGGGGCGCGGCATCGGCCTCATCAACAAGCTGCGCGCGTACAAGCTGCAGTCGGAGGGGCTCGACACGCTCGACGCGAACCTGGCCCTGGGCCTGCCGGCGGATGCCCGCGACTACACCGCGGCGGGCGACATCCTCGCCGACCTCGGCATCCGCTCGGTGCGCCTGCTGACCAACAACCCCGACAAGGTGGCGCAGCTCGAGGCGCACGGCATCGCCGTGGGCGAGCGCGTGCCGCTCGTCGTCGGCGTCGGCGCGCACAACGCGAGCTATCTCGAGACCAAGCGCGACCGCATGGGGCACGTCATCGAGTCGCTCGCGACCGATCACCAGTAACCGCCCGCAGGTCGAGCAGCAGCGGAACGCCGGCGACGCCGCGCGTCGAAACCAGACCCCTCTTCGAAAGGAACCACCATGGCCGGATCCGGCGCCCCCACCCAGTTCGAGAAGCTCGACGGCACGGGCCTGCACGTCGTCGTCGTCGCGGGAACGTGGCACGACGAGATCACGAACGGGCTCATCGCGGGCGCCCACCGCACGCTCGTCGAGTCGGGTGCGACCCACGAGCTCGTGCGGGTTCCCGGCTCGTTCGAGCTGCCCGTCGTGGCGAAGGCGGCGCTGGATGCCGGTGCGGACGCGGTCGTGGCGCTCGGCGTGATCATCCGCGGCGGCACGCCCCACTTCGAGTACGTCTCATCGGCCGCGACCGACGGCCTCACGCGCGTCGCGCTGGACACCGGCAAGCCCGTCGGCTTCGGCGTGCTCACGCTCGACGACGAGCAGCAGGGCCTCGACCGCGCCGGCCTGCCCGGCTCGAAGGAGGACAAGGGCGCCGAGGCCGCCCACGCCGCGCTGGCCACGGCCCTGGTGCTGCGCGCGCTGCGGAAGTAAGCGGCAGCGGGCCCCGTCACCCGGCCCCGCCGCGGTTGCACAGGGCGGGCGCGAGCCCGTCGGGCACATTTTCTGTTGTGGGGCATGTGGATGCCGGGCATCCCATATGCCCCACAACAGGAAATGTGCCGGACGCTACCGCCGGGGCGTCGACGCCGGGGTCGGTGCGGGCGACGGGGTCGCCGTGGGCGCCGACGAGCCGGCGGCCGGGGCCGACCGGTCGTCGGGCGCCGCCGACGGACTCTGCGTGGGCGCCGGGGTGAACTGCCCGTGGTCCGGGGCGGGCGTCATCGAGTACGCACGGAACCACGGAGTCGGAGACGGTTCGGGTCCGCCTCCGCTCCTGGCCCGGTGCTGCTCGTCCGACGGGCTCGCCGGTGGGGTGGCGAACACGCGGGGCGCGTGCGGTTGATCGGCTCGGCTCGCCCCCGGAGCGCCGTGCACGGCATGCGGGAGCGGGGATGCCTCGCCGCCCGTGTGCCGAACCGCCGCCTGATGCGTCTCGGGCGCCCCGTGTCGCACGCCCGACTCATGCGGGTGCGTCCCCACGAACGGCGCCACGACGCGGCCGACGACCGCCTGCGCCGGCGAGGGAAGGCGTCCCTCGGCCGCGGCGGCCAGGGTGCCCCCCGCGAACAACGCGAACGCGACCCCGAGCGTCACCCCGGGGACGACCCCGCGGCGCAGACGCCTGCGCGCGGTGCCCGTGGTCGTGACGACCACGGGTGCCGCGGCCTCGCCGACCTCGGCGACGACGGCCATGAGCAGCGCGGCGGCGGGGTCGCCGTCGGGCAGCGCGGGCTGCGTCGCGGCGTCCCCCGCGGCCCGCATCGCGATCGCGTCGAGCAGCGCGTCGTCGCTCGCGAGGGCGGCGAGGTCGTCGTCGGGGTGGTGCGGCATGCGGCCTTTCACGGGCGGTCATGGTGGGGCGTGCACCGCGGCGCACGCCCGGTCGGAACCCGGGCTCGGCGGTCTGACTGGGGAGGGGTGGAGAAGCCGAGCCCGGGCGGTTCGAGGCCCCGGCCGACGACGAGCGCGCCGACCGGGGCAGGGCGCCTTAGCGGCGGGCGCCGGTGTTCAGCGACGGCGCACGGTGCGACGTCTGGGTGCGCGAGCCGAAGCCGGTGCCCTGCTGCGCGCTCGAGGCCTGCGTGCCGCGGACGAAGGTGCGCGAGGCGCTGTTCAGAGCGCTCGTGCTGGCCGCGGAGGCCGGGGTCGCGGGCGTCGCGGGCGCGGTGGCCGAGGGGCTGGCCGGCGTCGCGGGGACGACCGGGGTGCGGTCGCCGTCGTTGTCGTGACGCGGCTGCTCGGTCGGGAGCGTCGCGGGGGCGGTCGGCGTCGAGGTCGGCGCGGGGACCGGCTTGTGGTCGTTGTGGTGCCAGAGGTTCCACCACCAGTTGTGGTGGTGACGACGGTGGTGGTGACGACGGTGGTGGTGCTCGGCCGGCGCCGGCGTGGCCGACGCGGTCGGCGTCGCGGTGCTGGTCGGAGCCGGGGTCGCCGTGTCGGTCGGGTTCGGCGTCGCGGTGTCGGTCGACGACGGCACCGGCACGTAGACCGGGGCGCCGCTGGCCGTCGGGTCCGCCGTCGCGGTGGCGGTCGAGGTGGCCGCAGGCGTCGTCGCACTCGTCGTCGAGGTGTCGGCGTTGGCGGCGATGCCGCCGATCAGGCAACCGCCGACGATCACCGCGGCACCCGTCGACAGGGTGATGAGCTTGGTGGTTCGGTTCTGCATATCGGAATGTCTCCCGTTCGAATCGATGAGCGGCCGAAGATCGGCCGTCGATTCAGGTGCATTGCCGACGGGGACGGATCCGTTACAGGAATTCCCGAATTTGTTTTTCCGAGCCCGAAATCGGGCCGCTGCCGCTACGGGCGGAAGGCCATCAGGATGACGACGACGACCAGCAGGATCGTGGTGACGCCGGCGGTGGCCGCGACCGCGGAGTATGCGGCGGGCCTGCGCGCCTTGTCGCCCTCGGCGACCGGCGCGGCCGACTCGATCTCCTCCGCGCCACGGCGCAGGTTGGGGACGACCACGAACACGCTCAGCACGAAGGCGCCCGCGTAGAGGACGACCGACAGCCACACCCACAGCGCGGCGAACGAGATCTTGTGCCCCGATGCGCCCGCCTCGCCCATTGCGGCGAAACCGAGCAGGAAGACCAGCAACGACGCCCAGCTGAAGATCGCGACGGTGCGTGCCAGGCCGCTCACCTGCTTCGCGTCGTGGTTGCGCATCGCGCGCAGGCCCGTGTGCGGCAGCAGCGCCATGGGGCCGATGATGAAGACGGCAAGCAGAACATGGAATGCACCCGCGACGTTGGTCATGGCGTCAGCCTAGCGAGGGGCCTCCATTCGCTTCGCTCAGTCGATCGGCGGGTTGGACGCTCAGCCGACCGGCGGGGTGGACGCTCAGTCGACCGGCGGCCGCGAAACCTAGAATCGGCACGCCATGAGTGACGCATCCGCGGCAGCCGCCGACTCCCCCGCCTCTTCCCGCAGCACCCGCACCGCGCGCCCGGCCCGGCGCGGTTTCGGCCGCCGCCCGTCGTCCGACGACGGGCCCCGCGCCTCGTTCTCGCAGCTGCTGCCGTATCTGACCGAGCACAAGCGGGTGCTCGGCTGGGTCATCGCGCTCTCGGTGCTGGGCGCTGCGGCATCCCTCGCCCAGCCCCTGCTGGTCAACCAGGTGATCACGAAGGTGCAGCACTCCACGCCGCTCGGCTGGCTCGTGTGGGCACTCGTCGGGCTCGTCGTGATCGCGGGCATCATCTCGGGCTACCAGCACTACCTGCTGCAGCGCACGGGCGAGGGCGTCGTGCTCTCGACCCGCCGCCGGCTCGTGGCGCGCATGCTCAACCTGCCCATCTCGCAGTTCGACCAGCGCCGCACCGGCGACCTCGTGAGCCGCGTCGGCGCCGACTCGACCGCGCTGCGCGCGGTGCTGACGCAGGGCCTCATCGATGCGATCGGCGGGGCGCTGACCTTCATCGGGGCGCTCATCGGCATGGCGATCGTCGACCCCGTGCTGCTCGGGCTGACCGTGCTCGTGATCGGGCTCTCGGTCGTCGTGGTCGTGGCGCTGTCGGGGCGCATCCGCGTCGCGTCGGGCAAGGCGCAGAAGAAGGTCGGCGATCTGACCGCGGCCGTCGAGCGCGCGATCTCGTCGGTGCGCACGATCCGCGCGGCGGGTGCGACCGCGCGCGAGGTCGCCGCGGTGGAGAAGGATGCCGAAGGCGCCTGGCAGATGGGCATCCAGGTGGCGCGCATCTCCGCGATGGTCGTGCCCGTGGCCGGCATCGCGCTGCAGGTATCGTTCCTGGTCGTGCTCGGCATCGGCGGCTATCGCGTGGCATCCGGAGCGATCTCGGTCGCCAACCTTGTGACGTTCATCATCTTCCTGTTCATGCTCGTCATGCCGCTCGGCAACGCGTTCGGCGCGATCACCTCGGTGAACTCGGCGCTCGGAGCCCTGGGCCGCATCGAGGAGATCATCGCGCTGCCCGGCGAGGACGCGTCCGATTCGCGCGCGGCCGGGGTCGCCGATGAGCGGGCGGATGCCCCGGCGCTGGCCTTCGAGGACGTGTGGTTCTCGTACCCGGAGGCGCCCGTCGAGGCCGTGGCCTCGGTCTCCATTCGGCCGCAGACGGCCTCAGTCGACCAGCGGGAGTCCGCTGATCGGCCCAGCGAAGCGGCCCCCGCCGGTCGACCGAGCGCAGCGAGTGGAGACCCCGAAACCGCCGGTGTGCTCACGAACGTGTCGTTCGCGGTGCCGCGCGGGAAGCGCACGGCGCTCGTCGGGCCGTCGGGCGCCGGCAAGTCGACGACGCTGGCGCTCATCGAGCGGTTCTACGACCCGACGTCCGGCACGATCCGCATCGGCGGTGTCGACATCGCCGACTTGCCGCGCGACGAGCTGCGCGCCCAGCTCGGCTACGTCGAGCAGGACGCCCCCGCCCTCGCCGGCTCGCTGCGCGACAACCTGACGCTCGGCGCACCCGCGGCGACCGACGACCAGTGCCGCCGCGTGCTCGAGGCCGTGAACCTCGGCGAGGTGCTCGCACGGTCGCCGCTCGGCCTCGCGGCACCGGTCGGCGAAGAGGGCGTCATGCTCTCCGGCGGCGAGCGCCAGCGTCTCGCGATCGCGCGGGCTCTGCTGGCCGCTCCCCCGATCCTGCTGCTCGACGAGTCGACGTCGTCCCTCGACGGGCGCAACGAGCAGCTGATGCGTGAGGCCATCGACGCCGTCGCCGCCGACCGCACCATGGTCGTGATCGCGCACCGGCTGTCGACCGTCGTCGACTCCGACCAGATCGTCGTGCTCGACCACGGGCGGGTCGTCGGCGTGGGCACGCACTCGGAGCTCGTGGTCTCGACCCCGCTCTACCGCGAGCTCGCGAAGCACCAGCTGCTCGTCTGAGCAGCGGCCGCCACGACGCTCGGCGCGCGCGGTCTCCGGCGCGATGTGCCCATCCGTCGCGCTTGTGCCCGGACGTCCGGGTGCAGTTGCGACGGATGGGCACATCCGCCGTCAGCAGCGCGGGGAAGACGGGCAGAGCCGCCCACGAGAGGGGCAGACCGGCCCCGCCGCCCCTACCGCTGGAAGCGCGCCGCCGTCTCGCCCGCCAGCGCGACCTCGACGCGCTCGCGCTGGCGGGCGCTCATCGGCGGCAGCGCGCCGACGGGGTACCAGGCGGCCTCGGTGTTCTCGCCGTCGGCGGGGTACGGCTCGCCCGAGACCCACGCGCAGCGGAAGGTGATGTCGAGATACCGCGAGCGGTCGCCGTTGCCGTAGACGACGACCCTGTCCTCGACGTGCACGCGCACGAGGTGCTCGGCCACGGCAACGACGCCCGCCTCTTCCAGCACCTCGCGCTCGGCGGCGACCGCCGGCGGCTCGCCCGGATCGATGATGCCCGTCACGGGCGTCCACTCGCCGTTGTCCGCGCGGCGCACGAGCAGCACTTCGCGCTCGTCCGCGGCACCCGCCTCGGGCGCCTCACCGCGCAGCACGACGGCCGTGACGCCGGAGAGCCAGAGCTCGTCGTTCCCGATCTTCTCGCGCAGTCTGAGGATGAAATCCGGCGTCGGCATGCCGCCAGCCTAGGTGCGACATCCGCCGCGCCCACGGAACTGAAACGTTCAATCGGATGCCGCACCGCGCCCGTTATCGTTGACGGGTGACCGACTCCCAGGCGCTCACCGTCGACGCCGCCGTAACCGCTGCCCAGTCCGCCTTCGAGTCCGCACGCGGGGTCGCGCCCCGCACGCGCGCCGCCTGGCTCGACGCCCTTGCCGCCGCGCTCGACGCGAACCGCGAGCGCCTCGTCCCCCTCGCGCACGACGAGACCCACCTGCCCGAGGGCCGGCTGAACGGCGAGCTCACCCGCACGGCGTTCCAGCTGCGGCTGCTCGGTCAGGACACCGTGACCGGCGAGCACCTCGCCGCCGCCATCGATCACGCCGACCCGGCGTGGGGCATGGGGCCGCGGCCCGACATCCGCCGCGTGGGCGAGCCGCTCGGCGTCGTCGGCGTGTTCGGCGCCTCCAACTTCCCCTTCGCGTTCAGCGTGCTCGGCGGCGACTCGGCCGCGGCGCTCGCGGCCGGCTGCGCGGTCGTGCACAAGGCGCACCCGGCGCACCTCGAGCTGGCACGGCTGACGGCGTCGATCGCGGCGGATGCCCTGCGCGCCGCCGGCGCCCCCGACGGCCTCTTCGCGCTCGTCGAGGGGCACGACGCGGGCACGCAGCTCGTGCAGCACCCGCTCGTGAAGGCCGTCGGCTTCACCGGCTCGACCGCCGGGGGCCAGGCGCTCGCGGCGCTCGCGGCGGCACGGCCCGAGCCCATCCCCTTCTACGGCGAGCTCGGCTCGACCAACCCCGTCTTCGTCACGCCGGGCGCGTGGGCCGCGCGACGCGACGCGATCCTCGCGGGCTTCGTCGGCTCGTTCACCCTCGGCATGGGCCAGTTCTGCACCAAGCCGGGCTTCCTGATCGTGCCGGCCGGCTCGCGCGACGAGCTGGTGCAGGGCGTGACGGATGCCTCACCCGTGCCGCCGCACGCGATGCTCTCCCCCGGCCTGCGCGCCGGTTTCGAGTCGTCGCGCGACGAGCTCGCGGCCGTCGACGGCTTCGAGGTGCTCACGACGCTGCCCGGGGGCGACGGGGCGCCCGAGGCGACCGTGCTGCGGGCATCCGCCGCCGCCCTGCTCGCCCGCCCCGAGCTGCTCGAGCACGAGATGTTCGGGCCGGCCTCGGTCGTGGTGGAGTACGACGACCCCGCGCAGCTCGAGCAGCTCGCTGCGCGCATCGGCGGCCAGCTGACGGCGGGGGTGCATGCCGAGGACGGCGACACGAGCGCCGACATCCCCGGTCTGCTGCGCACGCTCGCCGCGCACGCCGGGCGCGTGCTCTGGAACGGCTGGCCCACCGGGGTCACGGTGAGCTACGCGCAGCAGCACGGCGGCCCCTTCCCCGCGACGACGGCGCCCGGCACCACCTCGGTCGGAACGGCCGCGATCGCCCGCTTCCTGCACCCGGTCGCGTATCAGGACGTGCCGGATGCCGCGCTGCCCGCGCCCCTGCAGGACGCCAACCCGTGGAACATCTCGCGCCGCGTGGACGGGGTGCTCACGCTCGCCTGACGGGCACTTTTTCTACTGTGGGGCATACCAGATCAGGCATCCTGATATGCCCCACAGCAGAAAAAGTGCCGCACGAACTACGCGAGCGCGCTCGGCAGCAGCTCGGCCCCCGCGGCGGCGAGCTCGGCCAGGGCGGTCGCGGACGAGGCGTCCCCCACACCCGCGATCAGGTCGGTGAAGACGCGCACGTGCTCGCCGTCCGCGAGCGAGTCGAGGGCGCTCGCCCGTACGCAGTGGTCGGTCGCGATGCCCACGATGTCGAGCTCGCGCACCCCGTGCGCCTGCAGCACCTCGCGGATGCCCTTGCCGAACTCGTCGACGCCCTCGAACGCCGAGTAGGCCGGCTTGCCCTGGCCCTTCTTGAGATGCACGTCGATGCAGTCGGATGCCAGCGCCGGGTGGTACTCGGCACCGGGGGTGCCCGCGATGCAGTGCGCGGGCCAGGTGTCGACATAATCCGGTCGGTCCGAGATGTGGCCGCCGTTGTCGTTGTCGGCGTCGTGCCAGTCGCGACTCGCGATCACGAGGTCGTAGTCGCCGCCGTGCGCCTCGAGGAACGCGGTGACGCCCTCGGCCACCGCCGCTCCCCCGGCGACGGCGAGCGACCCGCCCTCGGTGAAGTCGTTCTGGACGTCGACGATCAGCAGCGCGCGGCTCATGCCGTCAATTCTGCCGCGATGGGCGTCAGCTGTTCGAGAGGTTCCCGCCGCACGAGTAGATGGCGGCGGTGAGCGCGTCGATCGCGGCCTTGGCGCTGTCGTTGACGTTGCCGAGGGCGAAGATCGCGAAGGTCAGCTCGGTGCCGTCCTTGGCGTCGATGACGCCGGCGAGCGTGTAGCCGTTGGTGATCCACCCGGTCTTGGCGTGCACATGGCCGATGGCGATGCTCGAGGCGCCCTGGAACCGCCCGTAGGCCTGCGACAGCGTGCCCGACTGGCCGGCGACCGGCAGCGAGTTGTAGATGACGCCCAGGCCCTGCTGCTGGTTCATCACCTTGATCATGAAGTTCGTCAGGAACGACGGGGGCACGCGGTTGTCGGGCGAGAGGCCGGACCCGTCCACGATCGTGAGGGACGAGGCGTCCAGCCCGTACGTCTTGAGCGCGGCGACGTCGGCGGCCTGGATCGCGCCGAAGGTGTTGCCCGTGCCCTCCTTGATGGCGGTGAGGCGGGCCAGCGTCTCCATCACGGTGTTGTCCGAGTCGAGCAGCGCCTGGTTCAGCAGCGTCGAGATCGGCTGCGAGGTCACCGTGCCGAGCGGGGTCTCGCCCTGCGGGGCGGCGGTCTCACCGGCGTACTGCACGCCGAGCAGCTGCGCGAAGGCCGTGCCCGCGTCGCCGACCGGGTCGGCGCCGCGCGGCGACTCGAGCTTGGTCGGGTCCTGCTTGTCGCCGTTGGCGATGAGCGCGGTGATCGGGGCGGTCGAGCCCTCGCCGGTGCGCTCGGTCACGGGCCACGACGGCTGCCACGACGGGCCGCCGAAGAGCGAGGAGTCGGTCACGACCGAGGTGATGGGCTGCCCCGCGTTCGACGGGTCGGCCGCCCAGGCCTGCTGCACCTGGTTCGCGAGGTCGGCGAGCGTCGGGGCGTTCTGGTAGTAGGCGCCGCCGTTGACCGACAGCGTCGGGTCGCCGCCGCCGACGAGCACGACCTGGCCGGGCTGCGTGCCCTTGACGACCGTCGTCGAGATGGTGGCGTTGGGGCCGAGCACGGCGAGCACGGCGGCGGCCGTGATCGTCTTCATGACGGATGCCGTCGGAGCCGGTGTCTCGCCGTTGCGATCGAAGAGCACCTGGCCGGTCTGGGCGTCGAGCACCTGTGCCTCGAGGTTGCCGAGGCGCGGGTCGGCGGCGGCCTGCGTGACCGAGCACGTCTTGAGCGCCGACGCGGGCAGGGCCGGGTTCGCGGTCGGCCGCGTCGTCGGGGTGGGCGTCGGGGTCGGCGTAGGCGTCTGCGAGGGGGTGGATGTCGGGACGACCTGCTTCAGCGCCGCCGGCTGCCCGCTCGGCGTCGCGGCCCCGGCGGCGAACGCGCCGCCGCCGATGACGAGGAACGCGGCGGTCGCGCCCGAGACGAGCCAAGCCGTGGGGTGGCTGCGGATGGAGGCGAGGAAACCCTGCCACGCGCGCCCCACCCGGTTGGGCGCCGCGGGCCCCTGCGTGCCGTCGACGATGACGGGCTGCGCGAAGGCCTGCGTCGGCTCATCCGCGCCGGGCTGCGCGATGGCCTGGGTGGGCTGGAAGAGGGTGTCGAAGTCTTCGCGGCCGGGGAGGTTGGGGTCGGTCACGCCGACGACTATAACCAGTGCCGCCTGGACGCCCCCGCTGAGGGGGCACCCGAAAGCCGGTGGGCAGGCGGAACCGGCGCCTCGGTCGCGTAGATTCGTACAGGAGAGACATAGCTTCGTACGGAGCGGGCGAGCGGGCGGTGACGGCATGCACAACGGCGCGGAATACACCCTGATCGCGGCCATGGGCGTGCTCGTGCTGGTCACCGCGACCGGCGTCTCGCGCCGCATCGGCGTCGCGGCGCCGCTGCTGCTCGTGGCGATCGGTGCGGGCCTCAGCTATCTGCCCGGCGCGCCCGCCATCCACCTCGAGGCGGAGTGGATCCTCGTCATCGTCCTCCCTCCCCTGCTCTATGGCGCCTCGGTCGCGTTCCCGGTGGTCGACTTCCGGCGCAACCTCGCGCCGATCGCGCTGCTCGGGGTGGCGCTCGTCGTGCTCTCGGCGATCGCCGTCGGGTGGGTGCTGTTCGTGATCTTCCCGAAGCTCGATCTCGCGACCGCGATCGCGCTCGGCGCGGTGCTGAGCCCGACGGATGCCGTGTCGGCGACATCCATCGCCAAGCGCCTCGGGCTGCCGTCCCGGGTCGTGACGGTCCTCGAGGGCGAGAGCCTCGTGAACGACGCGTCGACGCTCGTGCTGCTGCGCACCGCGATCGCGTCGATCGCCGCCGTGTTCGACCTCGGCCACGCGATCGGCGACTTCGTGTGGGCGACCATCGGCGGCGTCATCGTGGGCGCGATCGTCGGCGTGCTCGCGTCGGCGATCCGCAAGGGCTTCCGCGACGCCGTGCTGGTCACGTCGATCTCGTTCGCGGTGCCGTTCTTCGCGTATGCCCCGGCCGAGGCGCTGAACGCGTCCGGTGTCATCGCGGTCGTCACGACCGGCCTCATCGTGGGCCACCGCAGCGTGCGCACCCAGACCGTGCAGCTGCGGCTCGTGGAGCAGACGAACTGGCGCACGCTGCAGTTCCTGCTCGAGAACGGCGTGTTCCTGGTGATGGGCTACCAGCTGCGGGAATACATCGCCGACGACATCCACGACGGCTTCCAGCCCGGCTACACGATCGCGCTGGGCCTGCTCGCGGTCGCGATCCTCGTGGCGGTGCGCGTCGCGTTCGTGTTCCCGATGTTCGCGGCGCTCAACCGCCGCAGCCGGGCCATCGCCGCGGGCCGCGCGAGCCGGTTCGGTCATGCGGCCGCGTGGGTGGCGTGGCGGGTGACCGCCTGGCGGCACCGCGGCACGGCGGACGACTGGCGCCGCCTGCGCGAGCGGCGTGAGCGCGCCGACCAGAACTTCCACCGGCACGAGCAGATCGACTGGCGCGCGAGCGCGCTCATCGGCTGGTCGGGCATGCGCGGCGTCGTGACCGTGGCGGCGGTGCAGGCGCTGCCGCCGCAGACGCCCTACCGGTCGGCGCTCATCCTGATCTCGTTCACCGCCGCGGTCGCGACGCTGCTGCTCGGCGGCCTGACCCTGCCCGCCCTGGCCCGGTGGCTCGGCATCCCGACCAGCACGAGCTCGACGCGCGAAGAGGTGAGCGACCTGTTCCATGAGCTCACCGGCTCGGCCCGCGAGCTGCTCGACGACCCCGGGCTCACGCGAGCCGACGGCACCGCCTATGCGCCCGAGGTGGTCGCGCGGGTCCGCGAGGACCTCGAGCGGCACGCGGCCCTCGCGGCGCGCAGCCTGCCGAGCACCACCGTGCGCACGATCTCGGCGGAAGCGCACGAGCTGCGCGGTCGCGTGCTCGATGCCGAGCGCGAGGCACTGGCGGATGCCCGCGCGACCAGCACCTACGGCGCCGCCGCGCTCGCCACCGCCGAGGCCGTGCTCAACACCCTCGAGGCGCAGACCGAGCAGGAGGACGCGGCGGGCTGAGGCGGGTGCAGGGGTTCCGCAGGCATTCACGGTGCGGGGCAGGCCGGCATGTCCATACGGGAGGGCCTGCCCAACGAAGCGAACCGAACTCACCGCTCGCGTGAGTTCTGAGGGGTCCCACCCGACGGAACGCGCCCGAACGCACCGCTCGCGTGCGTTCGGCGCCGCCCCGAGCTCGCCCGCGGCACAGATCTTGCGCACGGCTCGCCGTCACTGAGACGGTTCCGACTTCCAGCGACGCTGAGATTTGCAGCAAACGGGGAATCCGGCTTCACTGTTTGCGGCGAGCGACCCTCGCGCACCCCTCCTGCGGGCGTCCCGCTGCCCAACCATCGCGCGGGGCGCCTTGACGGGCGGGCGCAGAGGCCCGGGCAGCGCGGCACCGCCGCCGCGACATCCCCCGCTCAGCCCGCGTTCTTCGCCGCGGCGACCGCCCTCTCCGTCGCGGCCTTGCGGCCGAAGAACGACGCGATGAGCAGCGAGACCACGCAGAACACCGACAGCAGGCTGAGCCCGACGAAGTAGCTGTGGTGCTGCGCGTCGTAGGTCAGGCCCATGACGAGCGGCGGGAAATAGCCCCCGAGCCCGCCGGCGGCGGCGATGATGCCGCCGACCGTGCCGACCGAGTTCGCCGGAACGACCTTGCCGACCCACGCGAAGACGCCACCCGTGCCGAGCCCGAGCAGCAGCGCCATGGCGAGGAACGAGCCGCCATAGGCGACCTCCTGGATGGGCTGGAACGACACGATCTCGGCGAACACGATGACGCCCACGAGCGAGACGATCGTCACGAGCCGCGGGCCGACGTGGTCGGCGATGATGCCGCCGATCGGGCGCGCGATGACCGCGGCGAGCGCGAAGCCCGCGACGCGCGTGCCCGCCTGCTCGGCGTTGAAGCCGTAGACGGTCGAGAGGTAGGTCGGCAGGTAGTTCGAGAACGCGACGAAGGCGCCGAACACGATCGCGTACATGAAGCAGAGCGCATACGTCGCCGGCAGCGTGAACGCGCGGCGCAGGGCCGGGAACGCGGGCTGCGGGGTGCGCGTGTAGAACACCGGCGACTCGCGCAGGAACAGCGCGCAGACGACGGCGAAGAGCGCCGCGACCCCCGCGACGATGAGGTGGGTCGGCAGGTAGCCGACGGCCGCGACGAGGCGCGGGGTGAAGAACGCCGAGACGGCGGTGCCGACCATGCCCGCCCCGAACACCCCCGTTGCGAAGCCCTTGCGCTTCGGGTCGTACCAGGCCGACGAGAACGGGATGCCGACCGCGAACACCGAGCCCGCGACGCCGAGGAAGAACGCGGCGACCATGAGCGCCCCGAAGTCGTTCAGCGTGCCGACGAGGCCCGTCACGGCGGCCATGACCGCGGCCGAGCCGAGCACGATCGTGAACATGACGCGGCCGCCGAACTTGTCCGTGAGGATGCCGGCGGGCACCCGCGCGAGCGAGCCGACGAAGATCGGCATCGCCACGAGGAACGCGATCTGCTCGGAACCGAGGTGCATCGCGGCGACGTAGTGCTTCGAGAGCGGGCCGATGAGCGTCCAGGCCCAGAAGCCGACGGTCGAGGCGAGCGTCGCGAGGATCAGGTTGCGCAGCTGCCCCGGGTAGGTGCGGATGCCGGCGGCCGCCGGCTGCTGGGTCGCGGCCGGGGCCGCGCCGGTCGGTTCGGACATCAGACCCTGCTCCTCTTCTCGGTGGTCTTCGCTGCGGTGCCGCGGCGCGCGGCATCCCGCGTGCCGATCGGCTCCCAGCCGCGCCGCGGCGCGCCCGCGCCCGGCGTGCCGCCGTGGGCGTCGCGCGAGCGGTAGACGATGTACGGCCGGAACAGGTAGTGGATCGGCGCCGTGAACGCGTGCACGAGCCGCGTGAACGGCCAGATCGCGAACAGCACGAGACCCCACACCGCGTGGATCTTGAACGGCAGGCTCGCGGCGGCCATGGCCTGGATGTCGGGGTGCAGGACCCACAGCGAGCGGAACCACGGCGACACCGTCTCGCGGTAGTTCGAGATCGAGTGGTCGAACACCGAGAACAGCGTCACGGCGAGGCCGGCGGCGATCGCGCCGACGAGCACGACGTACATCACCTTGTCGTTGTTCGACGTCGCCATGAACACGGGGCCCGTGCGGCGGCGGCGCCAGATCAGCAGCGCGATGCCGCACAGCGTCGCGAGGCCGGCGGCACCGCCGGTCGCGAGCGCGACGATGTGGTACGCGTGGTCGCTCACCCCGACGGCGGTCGTCCACGACTCGGGGATGATCAGACCGATCACATGGCCGCCCGCGACGGCGAGGATGCCGAAGTGGAACAGCGGCGAGCCGATGCGCAGCAGACGCGACTCGTAGAGCTGCGACGAGCGCGTCGTCCAGCCGAACTGGTCGTAGCGGTACCGCCAGATCGTGCCCAGGATCAGCACGACGATGCAGAGATACGGCAGCACGCCCCACAGGGCGATGTCGAGAGCGCTGGGCATAGTTCCTACTTCTCTCCGTGATCGATCGAGCGCAGGGGCAGCAGGCCGGTGGGGTACGGGTCGAGGCCGACCGTCTCGGTCTGCGGGCCGGTGGCGCCCGCGAGCGCCATGGCCTCGGCCTCGGTCGCCGGCGACGCGCCGGGCAGCGTCGCGCAGACGAGCGCGACGGCGGGAGCCCACACGAGGTGGTCGCGTTCGAGCGCGAGGCGGAGCAGCTCGAGGGATGCCCGATACGCCTGCAGCAGCTCGGCACCGTCCTCGGGCGAGATGCGGGCCGCGAACTCGAGCACCATGGGCAGGTAGTCGGGCAGCTCGGTCTCGTCGAACTCGGCGCCGTGCGCGCGGTACGCTTCCTTGAAGCGCCCGATCGCCTCGCCGCGGCGGCGGGTGTCGCCGTCGGTCCAGTAGCTCAGGTGCAGGCTGTGCCGGCGCGAGAGGTCGAACTCCTGCACGTACTCGGCCTGCAGCGCGGCGAGATCGCGCGCGGCGAGTTCGTCGACGAGGTCGAGGATGTCCGAGCCGTCGCTCCCCCCTGGTCGACTGTGGCCCAAGCCGCCCGCTGGTCGACTGAGGCCGCCCGCGGCCGAATGGAGACCCGCTTCGGCCAGTGCTGCACGCACCAGCCCCAGCCTCTCCCGCTGGCGCTCGTCGGGGTAGCCGAGCAGGATCGCGGCCGCGGTCCACGCGACCGGCCGCAGCTGAGCCGGCACCCGCGCCGCGGCATCCGCCCCCGCCCCGCCTCTCGGCAGGCGTTCGAGCAGCCGGGTCAGCACGGCGACCATCAGTCGTCCTTCTTGGCCGGGAACAGCCCCGTCGGCGTGCCGTTGCCGTCCCAGTTGAGCAGGTTGACGCGGCCCGAGAGCTGCGAGTTGCCGGTCGGGTCGTCGGCGGTCTGTCGGTCGCGCAGCGCGGCGAAGTTCTCGACCGCGACGGGCTGCGGCCGGCCCGAGCCCTCGCCGAACACGCCCGTCTGCCCGCCCATGCCGGGGCCGCCCTCGACGTCGAGCGAGCAGCCGATCTCTTCGAGGTTGTGCGCGTCCTCGAGGTGCGCGTTGGGGATCACGTAGCGCTCGTCGTATTTCGCGATGGCCATCAGGCGGTACATCGCCTGGATCTCGCCGCCCGTCATCCCGACGGCCTCCGCGATCGACTCGTCGGTCGGCCGCCCGAGCGTCACGTCGCGCATGTACGAGCGCATCGCGGCGAGCTTGTGCAGGACGTCCTCGATCTTGCCCGTGTCGCCCGCCGTGAAGAGCTCGGCGAGGTACTCGATGGGGATGCGCAGCGCGTCGATCGCGCCGAACAGGTTCTCGGGCGCCTCGCCGTCGTGCCCCTGCTCGGTGAGCAGGTCGACGATCGGCGAGAGCGGCGGCACGTACCAGACCATCGGCATCGTGCGGTACTCGGGGTGCAGCGGCAGAGCGACCTTGAACGTCTTCGCGAGCGCGTAGACGGGCGAGCGGCGGGCGGCGTCGATCCAGTCCTGCGGGATGCCGTCACGCTGCGCCGCGGCGACCACGGCCGGGTCGTTCGGGTCGAGCATCAGGTCGAGCTGTGCCTCGTAGAGGTCCTTCGGGTCGGGCGTCGAGGCGGCCGCGGTCACCTTGTCGACGTCGTACAGGAAGATGCCGATGAAGCGCATGCGGCCGACGCACGTCTCGGCGCAGACGGTCGGCAGCCCGACCTCGATGCGCGGATAGCAGAACGTGCACTTCTCGGCCTTGCCGCTCTTGTGGTTGAAGTAGATCTTCTTGTACGGGCAGCCGGTGATGCACTGGCGCCAGCCGCGGCAGCGGTCCTGGTCGACGAGCACGATGCCGTCTTCCTCGCGCTTGTAGATCGCGCCGGACGGGCAGGATGCCATGCACGACGGGTTCAGGCAGTGCTCGCAGATGCGCGGCAGATAGAACATGAACGTGCGCTCGTACTCGAGCTTGATCTTGTCCTCGGACTCGCGACGGATCTTCTCGAGCACCGGGTCGAGCGCGTCGGTGCCGACCGAGTTGCCGAGATCGTCGTCCCAGTTGGCCGACCAGCTGACCTTGGTGTCCTTGCCGGTGATGAGCGACTTCGGCCGCGCGACCGGGAAGTCGTCGCCGGCGGGCGCGTTGACGAGCGAGGCGTAGTCGTACGTCCACGGCTCGTAGTAGTCGGCGAGCTCGGGCTGCACGGGGCTCGCGAAGATCGACGCGAGCCGGTTGAGCCGGCCGCCCGTCTTGAGCTTGAGCCGGCCGCGCCGGTTCAGCTCCCAGCCGCCGCGCCAGCGGTCCTGGTCCTCGTAGCGCCGCGGGTAGCCTTGGCCGGGCCGCGTCTCGACGTTGTTGAACCAGACGTACTCGGTGCCCGCACGGTTGGTCCACGTCTGCTTGCACGTGACCGAGCAGGTGTGGCATCCGATGCATTTGTCGAGCGTCATCACCATCGCGACTTGCGCCATCACTCGCATCAGTACTGAACCTCCTGCTTGCGCTTGCGGATCACCGCGGTCATATCTCGCTGATTGCCCGTCGGGCCGAGGTAGTTGAACGCCCAGCTGAGCTGCGCGTAGCCGCCGATCATGTGGGTCGGCTTGACGAGGATGCGGGTGACGGAGTTGTGGATGCCGCCGCGCCGGCCCGTGGCCTCCGACTTCGGCACGTCGATCGTGCGCTCCTGCGCGTGGTGCACGAACGCGACGCCGTCGGGAATGCGATGGCTCACGATCGCGCGGGCGACGTAGACGCCGTTCGCGTTGACACATTCGACCCAGTCGTTGTCGGCGACCTCGATGGATGCCGCGTCCGCGGTGCTCATCCACGCCGTGGTGCCGCCGCGCGACAGCGACAGCATCAGCAGGTTGTCCTGGTACTCGGAGTGGATCGACCACTTGTTGTGCGGCGTCAGGTACCGCACCGAGATGCTCAGCTCGCCCTTCGTGCCGAGCGCCGCCTCGCCGAACAGCCGGTTCATGTCGACCGGCGGGCGGTAGATCGGCAGCATCTCGCCCATCTCGCTCATCCAGTCGTGGTCGAGGAAGAAGTGCATGCGGCCGGTCAGGGTGTGGAACGGCTTCTTCCGCTCGATGTTGACGGTGAACGGGGCATACCGCCGCCCGCCCGTCTCCGAGCCCGACCATTCCGGCGACGTGATCACGGGCACGGGCCCGTGCTGGGTGTCGGCGAAGTGGATGCGCTTCTCCTCCGAGCCCGCCGCCAGGTCGACGAGCCTCTGGCCCGTGCGGTGCTCGAGCTGCTCGAAGCCCGCGACGGCGAGGCGGCCGTTGGTGGTGCCCGAGAAGGCGAGGATCGCCTCGGCCATGCGCGCGTCGGTGTCGATCGCGGGGCGCCCCGCCGCCGCGCCGCGGTCGAAGACGCCGTGTGTGCGGGCGAGCTCGCCGACCTCCGCGGTGACGTCGTACTTCACGTTCTTCGTGACGAAGCCGAGCTTCTCGGCGAGCGGGCCGACGGCGACGAAGCGCTCGCCGACCGCCGTGTAGTCGCGCTCGACCAACACCACGTTCGGCATGTTCGTGCCGGGCACGGCCGGGGCATCCGTCGTCTTCCAATCCCGAGGCCGCCCGCCGGGCTGCGCGATCTCGCCCGCGGTGTCGTGCGTGAGCGCTGTGAGCACGACGTCGCGGCGGGTGCCGAGGTGGGTGCGCGCCTGGCGCGCGAACTCCTCGGACAGCAGTCGGAACAGCTCGAAGTCGGTCTTCGCCTCCCATGGCGGCGCGATCGCCGGCGAGAACGCGTGCACATACGGGTGCATGTCGGTCGACGACAGGTCGTGCTTCTCGTACCAGGTCGCCGCAGGGAACACGACGTCGGACAGCAGCGTCGTCGACGTCATGCGGAAGTCGGCCGAGACGAGCAGGTCGAGCTTGCCCTCGGGCGCCTCGTCGTGCCACTTCACCTCGGTCGGCCGCGGGTGCTCGAAGTCCGAGCCGATGACGTTGTTGTGGGTGCCGAGCAGGTGCTTGAGGAAGTACTCCTCGCCCTTGGCCGACGAGCCCAGCAGGTTCGAGCGCCAGACGACGAGGGTGCGCACCCAGTTCTCGGGCGCGTCGACATCCTCGACCGCCAGGGTGAGCTCGCCCGCCTTGAGCTGCGCCGCGACGTACTCGGGCACGGATGCCGCGCGCCCCGCCTCGACGGCGACGCCGGCCTCGTCGGCGAGGTCGAGGGGGTTCCGGTCGAACTGCGGGTAGAAGGGCATCCACCCGAGCCGCGTCGACTGGGCGATGATGTCGGCCGTGTGCTTGCCGCGCAGCTCGCCGGTCGCGAGCGGCGACTGCAGCGAGTCGGTCGAGTGCCCGTCGGTGCGGAACTGGTCGGTGTGCATGTAGAAGAACGCCGTGCCGATCATGAAGCGCGGCGGACGGTTCCAGTCGGATGCCGCGGCCATCGACGCCCAGCCGGTGATCGGCCGCGCCTTCTCCTGCCCGACGTAGTGCGCCCAGCCGCCGCCGTTGCGGCCCTGGCAGCCGCACAGCATGAGCAGCGCGAGGATCGCGCGGTAGGTCGTGTCGCCGTGGTACCACTGGCAGATTCCCGCGCCGAGGATGATCATCGAGCGGCCGCCCGAGACCCGTGCGTTCTCCGCGAACTCCTGAGCGGTGCGGATGACGGCGCCCGCCGGCACCGAGGTGACCGACTCCTGCCACGCGGGCGTGTAGGGCGTCTCGGCGTCGTCGTAGCCCGAGGCCCACTGCCCCGGCAGGCCGTCGCGCGCCACGCCGTACTGGGCGAGCATCAGGTCGAAGACCGTGGTCACGGTGTGCTCGCCGAGCTGGGTCACGGGCACGCCGCGGTGCAGCACCGAGCCTGAGCCGTCGGGGTTCGTGAACGCCGGCAGCTCGACCGCGCTCACCGCCGTCGCGCCCTGGACGTCGCGGATCGACAGCGCCGGGCTCACGCCCTCCAGGTCGAGGTTCCAGCGCCCGGCCGCGTCGTCGGCGTAGCGGAAGCCGATCGAGCCGTTGGGCACGACCGCGCGGCCGGAGGCCCGGTCGAAGAGCACCGTCTGGAAGGCGCGGTCGCCGACGGCATCCGCGTCGCCCCCGCCGGTCGACTGAGCCCCCTCGCCCCCGCTAGTCGACTGAGCCGCCCCGCCCCCGCTGGTCGACTGAGCGAAGCGAATGGAGACCCCGTCCTCCTCCAGATCGGCCGCCGTCAGGAACTTCCCCGGCACGACGCTGCCGTCGGCACGCGTCTCGAGCGTGACGAGGAAGGGCAGGTCGGTGTACTGGCTGACGTAGTCCTCGAAGAACGGCACGCGCTGCTCGACGAAGTTCTCGCGCAGGATGACGTGGCCCATGGCCATGGCGAGCGCGGCGTCCGTGCCCGCCTGCGCGGGCAGCCAGGTGTCGGCGAACTTCGTGTTGTCGGCGTAGTCCGGGCTCACCGTGACGACCTTGGTGCCGCGATAGCGCACCTCCGACATCCAGTGCGCGTCCGGCGTGCGCGTCACGGGCACGTTCGAGCCCCACATCATCAGGTAGGTCGCGTCCCACCAATCGCCCGACTCGGGCACGTCGGTCTGGTCGCCGAACACCTGCGGGCTCGCGACGGGCAGGTCGGCGTACCAGTCGTAGAAGCTCAGCATCGAGCCGCCGACGAGGTTCACGAAGCGCGCGCCCGCCGCGTGCGAGACCATCGACATGGCCGGGATGGGCGAGAAGCCCGCGACCCGGTCGGGCCCGTAGCGCGCGACCGTGTCGACGTGCGCGGCGGCGGAGATCTCGAGCGCTTCCTGCCAGGATGCCCTGACCAGACCGCCTTTTCCGCGGGCCAGCTGATAGCTGCGGCGCTTCTCGGGGTCGTTCTGGATGCTGCGCCACGCGAGCACCGGGTCGTCGCCGTTGGCCGCCTTCGCCTCGCGGTAGAGGTTCAGCAGGGTGCCGCGCACATACGGGTAGCGCACACGCGTCGGCGAGTAGGTGTACCAGCTGAAGGCCGCGCCGCGCGGGCACCCCCTCGGCTCGTACTCGGGGCGGTCGGGGCCGACCGACGGATAGTCGGTCGCCTGCGTCTCCCACGTGATGATGCCGTCTTTGACGTAGACGTTCCACGAGCACGAGCCGGTGCAGTTCACGCCGTGCGTCGAGCGGACCACCTTGTCGTGGCTCCAGCGGTTCCGATAGAAGGAGTCCCCCGCCCGGCCCCCTTCGCGGAACACCGCGCGGCGGTCGTCGGTCTCGTCCCACTTCGTGAAGAACTGACCGAGCTGGAGTAGTGCTGCCGATGCAGGCCCGTCCGGGCCGCTCGTCGTCGAGCTCATGGCGCCCAAGGTAGCGGCGCCCATAGGGTGCGGTGAAGAGGTTGGGCCGGTTTTTGTCGCAGAACTTGTCGATGGCTTGGGGCGACCGCCGCGTGCGGTGGCCCCACGCGGAAGGAGGCGCCGTGTTCGCGTTCGACGCCGTGGTGCTCGCCGGGGGGCGCTCGTCGCGGCTCGGCGGTTCGCCGAAGGCACTGCTGCGCTCGGGGTCGGGCCCAGGTTCGGAAATCCTGCTCGATCGGGCAATTTCCGCCGCCGCGGGGGCCGAGACGCTCATCGTCGTCGCGCCCGACGGTCTGCCGGTGCCCGCTCGGGCCGTCGTCTGCCGCGAGGACCCGCCGTTCGCGGGCCCGCTCGCCGGGCTCGACGCCGGGGTGCGCGCGGCGGAGCGGCGGAGCCCCTGGGTGCTCGCACTGGCCTGTGACATCCCCGGCTCGGCCGCCGCGGTCGCCGCGCTGCTCGCGGCCGCGCGCGACCCCGATCTTCTCGATGCGGCGGATGCCCTGCTCGCGCACCCCGAAGGCGACCGGCCCCAGCCGCTCGTCGCGCTCTACCGCGCCGCGGCCCTGCTCGCCGAGTTCGACCGCCGCCCGCCGGCCGACCGTAGTATGTGGTCCGTGCTCGACCGGCTGCGCTGGCACGGGGTTGCGGCCCCCGCCGGCAGCTGCGCCGACGTGGACACCCCCGCGGACGCCGCCGCCCTCGGCTGGCACCTCGAGCGACAGGAGTCGTGATGCCCAGAGAGCTCAACCCCGAGGATTCCGCCCGGCTCGACGAGTGGGTCGCCGCCGTCGCCGACGCCTTGGGCGTGACGACCCCGGTGCCGGTGTCGTCGCTGCTCGCGATCGCCGGAGATGTCGCGCACCAGGCGCTGCGCCCCGCCTCGCCCGTCACGGGCTTCCTGCTCGGGGCCGCGCTCGCGTCGACACCGTCGCTGTCGGCCGACGAGGCGCTCGCCCGCGTGCGCGAGGTGCTCGCCGCGTTCGTCGCGGCCCACCCCGAATCGCAGGGATGAGCGGTCACGCGCACGACGGCCTGACGTGGGATGCCGCGCGCCGGCTGCTGCACGGGCTCGCCTCCCCCGCACCCGAGCGCGTGCCGCTCGGCGCCGCGATCGGGCGCGTGACGAGCGAGCCGGTGCGCGCGCCGCGGGCGCTGCCGCACTACGAGTCGTCGGCGATGGACGGCTGGGCGATCGCCGGCCCCGGCCCGTGGCGCCTGGTCGCCGGCTCGGGATCGCACCGCGCCGGGCCGGCGCTCGCACCCGGGACGGCCGCGCCGATCCTGACCGGCGGCGCGCTGCCCGCCGGGGCGACGGGCGTGCTGCGCTCCGAGCACGGCGTCGTCGAGGGCGGGACCGGCACCGACACCGGCACCGACACCGACACCGACACCGACACCGACACCGACACCGAGGGGATGCTCCGGCGTCGCCTGATGCCGGAATCCGCGGCCGATTCCAACATCGAGCGACGCCGCGGCATCGGGCAGAGCGCCGATTCCGACAGCATGCGACGCCGCGACATCCGCCCCGCCGCCGAAGAGGCGCAGGCGGGCAACGAGCTCGTGCCGGCGGGCCGGCGGCTCAGCGCGTTCGCCGTGTCACTGCTCGCGACGGCGGGCATCGACGAGGTCGCGGTCGCGCACCGGCCGCGCGCGGCGGTGTTCGTGACGGGCGACGAGGTGATCGCGGGCGGGATGCCCGATGCCGGCCAGGTGCGCGACGCCTTCAGTGCCCCGATCTCGGCCCTGCTCTCGGGCTGGGGCGCCGAGGTCGTGGCAACAGGCATCATCCCCGACGCCCCGGCGTCGATCACCGCGGCGCTCACGGGTGCAGGCGCCGCGGCATCCGGCCCGAGCCTCATCATCACGACGGGCGGCACGGCGCACTCGGCGGCCGACCACCTGCGCGCCGCAACGGCCGCCGCGGGCTACGAGCCCGTGCTTGACGGGGTCGATCTGCGCCCCGGCCGGCACACCTTCGTCGCCCGCCGCCCGGGCACCCAGCAGTGGGTCGCGTGCCTGCCCGGCAACCCGCTCGCGGCGTTCTGCGCGCTGGTGATCGTCGTCGAGCCGCTGCTCGCGGGCCTCCTCGGGCTGCCGCATGCCGAGCCCGCCCATGTCGCGCTGCTCGCGGACTCGCCGACCGACGTCCCGCGCGTCACGCCGGTCGTGCTCGACGGCACGACGGCGCGGCCGGTCGCGCACCGCAACGCCCACATGCTGCGCGGCTTGGCGGGGGCGGATGCCCTGGCCGTCCAACCCGCGGGGACCGGCCCCGGCCCCGTGGCCGCACCCGTCTTCCCGCTCCCCCTCCCCCGCTGACGCGCGCCGAGGCCCTGCTCTGACACCCGGCCCCTCGGTCACCGGTCGTCACTTCCGCACGGTCGGCGGCCCCACGACTGTGCGCAATTGACGACTCGCCGGTCGCGTCAGGAGTCAGCGCACCGGTCCGGGGTGCGTCCGGCGCATCAGTTCCGCGTGCGCAGCGCGTCCCCGAGCTGCTCGATCGCGAAGCCGATCTCGTCGTCGGTCACGACGAGCGGCGGCGCGAAGCGCACGGTCGAGCCGTGGGTGTCCTTCATGAGCACCCCGCGCTCCATCATGCGCAGGCAGATGTCTCGGCCGGTGCCGAGCGCGGGGTCGATGTCGATGCCGGCCCACAGCCCGGCGACCCGGTAGCCGAGCGCTCCGTGCCCGACGAGCCCATCGAGCGCCGCGCGCAGCACGGGCTCCGCTGCGGCGGCGCGTGCCTGGAACGTGCCCTCCTCGAGGATCGCGACGACCTCGGTGCCGACGGCCGCGGCGAGCGCGTTGCCGCCGAAGGTCGAGCCGTGCTCCCCCGGCCGCAGCACGCCGAGCACCGCGGCCGGCCCGACCACGGCCGACACGGGCACGATGCCGCCGCCGAGCGCCTTGCCGAGCGTCATCAGGTCCGGGCGCACCCCGACGCGCGCGGTCTCGAACGTCGCGCCGGTGCGGCCGAGGCCCGACTGGATCTCATCCGCGATGAACAGCGCCCCGAACCGGTCGCACGCGGCGCGCACCGCCTGCAGGTAGCCCGGCGGCGGGATGACGACCCCCGCCTCGCCCTGAATCGGCTCGATGAGCACCGCCACCACGGTCTCGTCCATCGCGGCGTCGAGCGCCGCGGCATCCCCGTAGTCCACCGACCGGAAGCCCGGGGTGAACGGGCCGAAGTCGTCGCGCGCGACCGGGTCGTCCGAGAACGACACGATCGTCGTCGTGCGCCCGTGGAAGTTGCCGCGGGCGACCACGATCGTCGCGCGGTCGGCGGGCACACCCTTGACGCGGTACCCCCACGCGCGCGCCGCCTTGATCGCGGTCTCGACCGCCTCGGCGCCCGTGTTCATCGGCAGCACCAGCTCGGCGCCGGCGAGCGCGGCGAGGCGCTCGGCGAACGGGCCGAGCCGGTCGTTCATGAAGGCGCGGCTCGTGAGCGTGACCCGCTCGAGCTGGCGCCGGGCGGCCTCGACGAGCCGCGGATTGCCGTGCCCGAAGTTCACCGCCGAGTACGCGGCGAGCCCGTCGAGGTAGCGGTTGCCGTCGACGTCGGTCAGCCAGGCACCGTCGCCCGCCGAGATCACCACCGGCAGCGGTGCGTAGTTGTGGGCGAGCCAGGCATCCTCGACCCGCAATGCCGCCGCCGTGCGCGCGCTCACGGCACGCGGCGTCGTCTCGGTCATCGTGCCGCCTCCAGGTGCGCGCCGTGCAGGTCGAGCGTGCAGCATTTGACGCCGCCGCCCCCGAGCAGCAGTTCGGACAGGTCGACGCCGATCGGGTCGTAGCCGCGCTCGCGCAGTTGCCCGGCGAACCGCGTCGCGCGCTCGGCGATCACCACGTTCCGGCCGTCGCTGTAGCTGTTCAGGCCGAGGATCGCGGCATCCGCCTCGCTCGCGATGATCGCGTCGGGGAACCGCTCGCGCAGCGTCGCGAGCGACGGCGCGTCGAAAGCGGACTCGAGGTAGGCGATCGTGCAGTCGCCGTCGGGGCCCGGCTCGGGGTCGAGCACGGCGAGCGCCGTGTCGAGGTGGTAGAACCGCGGGTCGATCAGCGTGAGCGTGAGCACCTCGCGACCGAAGAGCCGGGCGAGTTCGGCGTGGGATGCCTGAGCCGACCGGAACCCCGAACCCGCCAGGATCACGTCGCCGGCCAGCAGGAAGTCGCCCTCGCCCTCGTTGACCTCGTGCGGCTCGGCGACGGTCAGCCCGTGCGCGGCGAACCAGTCCATGTAGGCGGCGGCCTCGGGTCGCCGCTCGGGGTGCTGGAACTTCGCGCCGTAGGCGATGCCGTCGAGCACGAAGCCGCCATTGGCCGCGTAGACCATGTCGGGCAGCCCCGCACGGTCGTCGATGACCGAGACCTCGAAGCCGAGGTCTTCGTAGACGTCGTGCAGCCGCTGCCATTGGGCGAGCGCCCTGGCCGTGTCGGTCGGCGCGTCGGGGTGCATCCAGGGATTGATGCGATAGCTGACCGTGAAGTGGGACGGCCGGCACATGAGGATCGTGCGCTTCGTCGCCGTGTGCGCTGCGGCGTGCGGCGCTGCTGTTGCGGTGTTCGACACTGGGACACTCCAGCCTCGGGCCCGAGCCTGCCAGGAGCCATCGCTGAGATCGTGCGGCGAGGAACAGGCTCACTCGCCGTGTTCGAGGCGGACCAGGTCGACGCCTTTTCGCTCAGTGTCGCACAGGGTGGCGCCGGCGGTGGCACTGTTCCGGCAGGTAACGGCTGAGTCACGATCCTCCACGGATCGATCGTTGCATTTGGCATTCATTTCCCATTTTGCAACAGTTGCATAAATGCAAATGTTGCCGAGATGAGGAGGGCCTGTGCCCCGCGTAGATCCCGCGAACGTCCATCTGACCGGTTCGGTCAGCGTCGACCTGACGAGCGTGCACGATCTCGTACTGGAACAGACGCGTCCGGTCCCAACAGCTGCGGCCGAGACGCGGGGCGAGCGCGAATGACCTTCGACCCGTTCCGTCCGGATGATGCGGGCGACGAGTCTGCGACCTATCAGCCGAAGCATGCTCGCTCGGGTCGCGTACGCCTGTGGGTCGGCGTGATCGGCGTGCTGCTGCTCGTGGTGGCCGGCGCGATCGCTGTCGCGATCACACGCCACTGACCGACGTCAGCTGCTCGGCGGCAACGCGGCGTCGAGCGATCGGAGCACGAAGTCCAACTCGGGCTGGGTGAACGCGCCCGGGTGCCGCACCAGCACCTTCCCCGAGGGCGACAGGATGACGGTGTAAGGCAGGCCCGTGACACGGAACCGGCCCGCCGCCGCGCCGGTCGGGTCGACCGCCAGCGGATAGTCGACCCCGTATTTCGCCGCGAACGCCTTCCCCGCTCCGGCCGGATCACTCACGTCGACGCCGAGGAACGCCACCTTCCCGCCGAACGCGCGATACTCGGCCTCGAAGTCGGGCATCTCGCTCGTGCAGGCCGAGCAGCTGCTGGCCCAGAAGTTCACGACAGTGAACCGGCCTCGATCGGATGCCGTCGAGACAGTCCCGCCGCCGCTCAGCGCCGCGAGCTTCAGCGCCGCGGGGGTGTCGCCGATCCCGGTCCCGCCCGCGAGCGGCGCCGGCAGATTCGAGCCCGCGACCGCGCCGCGCTCAGCGGAGGGCAGCGCGTCGACCGCGAGCTGCGCGAGCCCGTGACCGAACGACGCGGTGTCGGCCGACTCGGTTCCGAACTGGGCGAGGTCGACCTCGTCGCCGTTCGGGCCGACGACGAAGATGTCGGTGCCGTGCTGGATCGTCCGGGTCGCCGGGTCGAGTTCGACCGGTTCGCCCCAGGCGTTCCAGGTCGCGGCGAGCTGCGACGGCGAACCCGTTCCGAAGTACCAGTTCGACAGCGCCGTCAGCCCGTGCCGAGTGCTCCAGGCCAGCGCATCGGCTGCCGAGGGGTGGTAGGGGTTCGCGTTGACGGAAACGAAGGCGATGTCGGCACGCTCGGCCGGCGTCAGATCGCCGTCGGCCGCCTGGATGTCCTGAGCGAACAGCGCGCACTGGTCGGTGCACTCGTCGTCGTTGAAGGTGACGATCGCGACCTTGCCGCGGAAGCGGGCGAGCGTGAGCGGGGTGCCGTCCTCGTTGGTGAGGTGGATCGCGGGCGCCGTGACCGTGCCCTCGCCGGTCATCGGGTCGAGGGCGAGCAGATCGGCAGTCGGTTTGTTCAGGCCGGCCCGCAGGTAGTCGTCGGATGCCGCACCCGATGACGCCCGGCCCACGATGCCGACGACGACCACAGCGGCAATCACGGTGAGTGCCAAGGCAGCGCCGGCCCACAGCATCCAGGCGCGACGTCGCGGGGTTGCTGTCCGTGTCATCGGGAGGTCTCCTTCTGGCTGATGAGGGCGAGCGAGACGAACCCGGCGACCACGATGCCGCCGAGCGTCGCCGCGACGGGCAGCGCAGCCGCGCCGAGCCAGGCCGCGACGGACGACTGGACCGCCTGTGCACCGGTGATGAGGGGAACCCGCGCCGTGGGCGCAAGCAGCTCGTGCACCCAGTAGACGAGCAGGTAGGCGCCGATGAGGGCGCAGACACCGCCCGCCACGCGGGGCAGCAGGCGCGTCGCTCCCCGCAGCACGCGCACGGCGCCGGCCCCCACGACGGCGGCCGTGACAGCGGCTCCTGTCGCGAAGAGACCCATGCCGATCGCATAGGCGATGAACGCGAGAATGCCGGTCAGCGCCGTGTTGCCCACGAACGCACCGGACACGCCCGCGAGGAAGAGCGGCAGGGAGCAGCTGAGCGAGCCGAGCGCGTAGGCGACGCCGAAGCCCGTCATCGCGATCGCACCCGTGCCGCCGGCGAAGCGCAGGGCGGGCAGCCGCAGTTCCGGGGTGCGGCCGAGCGCCGCGGCGATGCCGACCGTGAGCAGGGCGAGCCCGACGGCGAGCATGAGCCACGGCACGACCGCGATCACCGCGGCCGTCGCGACGCTCGCGAACAGACCCAGCGCACCGAAGACGACGAGGAAGCCGGCGGTCAGACATCCCCCGGCCATCAGCCCGCGTGCGACGCGCCGTGGCCACGCGCCGCGACTTTCGCCCGCGAACAGGGCGAGGTAGGCGGGCAGCAGGGGGAAGCCGCACGGATTGAGCAGGCCGACCAAACCGAGCGTGAAAGCGTAGACGACGGACGCGTTCACGAAGCGCCCCCGTCGCGAGCTGCGAGGGCGGCCAGCCGCGCGTTGTACTCGTCGAGCTCGGCATCCCCGAAGCGCGCAGCCTTGCGGTCGCTCACGCGTGCGTGACGCGCGTCGGACCGCTGCCACTGCAGGAAGAGCACGCCGAGCACCAGCAGGGTGGGCAGCTCGGTGAAGCCCCAGGCGATTCCACCCGCCGCCTGCTGATCGGACAGGGGCGAGAGGTGCCATGAGGCAGGCGGGTGCGCGTAGAACCCCACGATCAGCGAGCTCGCCATCATGATCACCACGCCGAAGAAGGCATGGAAGGGCACGGTCGCCGCCAGCTCGGACAGACGCATCACCGGCCTCGAGAAAGCGCCCATGAACCCGCTGCCGCGGCGCGGGCTCGGGTCGACGCCGAGCACACCCCAGAAGTACAGCACCCCAATCGCGAGGAAGTGCAGCAGCATCAGGTTGTGGCCCCACATGGTGCCCATCAGCCAGTCGAACGCCGGCGTGAAGTACAGGCCGTAGAGGCTGACGAGGAAGAGCACGACCGTGGTCACCGGGTTGGCGACGAACCGCACAGGGCGCGAGTGGATGACGGCGAGCACCACCCCGCGTGCGCTGCGCCGCGAGCGTTGCCGCGCCGGGAGCGCGCGCAGCAGCAGCGTCATCGGCGCACCGAGGCAGAGCAGGATCGGTGTGAACATGCCGATGACCATGTGCTGGACCATGTGCACGCTGAACAGCTCCATGCCGTAGCCGTCGATGCCGGTCACCGTCATCGCCTCAAGAGTGAGGATGCCGGCGCTCCACCACACGATGCGCCCGATCGCCCAACGGTCGCCGCGACGCATGACCACGGCGACACCGAGCAGGTAGGCCAGCAGCAGCGCCAGCCCCAGCAGCGGCAGCACCGGAACGGGCTGGGGATGCCACGCCAGAACCCGCATGAGCGTCATCGGCCGCGTGGGCATCCACATGAGACCGCTCATGCGGATGCCGCCGCGCATCGACGCCGCCCCCATCGAAGGCGTCGGCGTGGGCATCGGCATCTGCACGTCAGAGCCCGAGGGGCAGCAGATCTCCGACGCTCGGCTCGCCGGCCGCGGTCGCGAAGGCGGTGAGCGCCGAGATCAGGGCCGCTCGGTCTTCGGCCGTCATCCGCTCGAGCACGGCTTCGATCTCGCGGCGGCGGCGGACGGTGACCGACTCGACGAGCCAGCGCCCGTCATCCGTCAACTCGAGCAGCACCTCACGACGGCTGTCGGGGTTCTCGGCGCGCGTGACCCAGCCGCCGGCGACCATGCGGTCGACCGAACGGCTGAACGTTGAGGGATTGACCCCGAACTGCTCCGCCAGGTGACCGACCCGCGTCGGCCCTTGCGCGGACAAGACGACCAGCACCCGGAACTGGGGCAGCGAGACCGCCTCGAGCGCCGGCGCCACCGACCGGGCCACGATGCCGAGCAAGGCGCGGGAAGCGGTGACCGTCTCATCGGACGCGTCGGGAACGGAAAGCGCCACGGGATTCTCCATTCGGCCAGAAGCACAAGATTGCACTTTTACAATAGTTGCGTGAATGCAATGGTAGGTCGGTTTGCTGGGTGGCTGCGTGAGAACCGTTATGGATTGTTCCTGCTCGCCGTCGTGGTCGGCGTCGGCGCGGCCCTCGGTGCGCTGATCTTCCGCACTCTCGTCTACGGCTTCACCTGGCTCGCCACCGGGTCGCAGGAGTTCGGCCAGGCCGGTCGCGTGATCAGCACGCATCTGCCCTGGCTGGGCGACGCGTTCTATCTGGTCATCCCCGTCGTCGGAGGCCTGCTGTACGGCCCCATCGTGTACCGGTGGGCGCGCGAAGCGCGCGGGCACGGCGTCCCCGAGGTCATGGTGGCCGTCGCCGAGAAGGGCGGCCGGATCCGCCCGCAGGTGGCCGGCGTCAAGGCGCTCGCCTCGGCGCTGACGATCGGGGCCGGCGGCTCGGTCGGGCGCGAGGGGCCGATCGTCCAGATCGGCTCGGCGCTCGCCTCGAGCCTGGGGCAGCTGGTCGGAGCGCCCGAGAGCCGCCTGCGCATCCTGGTGGCCTGCGGCGCCGCCGGCGGCATCTCCGCGACCTTCAACGCGCCCATCACCGGCGTCTTCTTCGGCGCGGAGATCATCCTGCGCGAGATCTCCGCCGGCTCCCTCTTCGCGATCATGCTCTCCTCCATGGTCGCCGACGCCGTCATCCGGCCGATCCTCGGCGGCGCCCCGTTCCTGGCGCAGTTCCCCCGCGGCGCCTCGCTGCACCACTCGGTCGACTACCTGCTCGTCGCACTGCTCGCCGTGGTCGCCGCCCTCATCGGGCAGCTCTTCACGTGGGCGCTGTACGGCATCGAGGATGTCTGCGACCGGCTCTGGGCCGGCCGCCCCGAGTGGCTGCGCCCCGCCGTCGGCGGTGTCGTCGTCGGCATCCTGCTGCTCGCGGTTCCCCAGATGTACGGGGTCGGGTACCCGGTCATGTTCAGGGCACTCGCCGGCGGCTACACACTGTGGTTCATCCTGCTTCTGGTTCTCGCGAAGATCCTCGCCACCTCGCTCACCCTCGGCGCCGGCGGCTCAGGCGGGGTGTTCGCCCCCTCGCTCTTCGTCGGACTCATGGTCGGCACGGCCTTCGGCATCGTCGCCGACCAGGTGTTCGGCCCCGCGGCCGGCAGCCCGGCGCTCTATGCCGCCATCGGCATGGCCGGCGTGTTCGTCTCCGGAACCCGCGCACCGCTGACCGGACTCGCGTCGGTCGTCGAGATGACCGGCGACTTCTCCCTGGTCCTGCCCGTGATGCTCACCGCGGGCGTCGCCACCATCGTCTCGAGATCGTTGTCGTACGGCACGATCTACACGCGGAAGCTGCTGCGTCGCGGGCAGGACATCGAACGCCTGCAGGACTTCGAGTACCGACGCATGCTGCACGCCACCCGCAGCGACGAGCCCTCCGCGGCGTAAGGCCGGCCGGCGAATCAGGCCGCGACTTCAGGCCGCGGTGCGCCGGCGGTACCAGACGACGGCCGGAATCAGCAGCACCGCGAGAACGCCGCCCGCCAGCGAGAGCCCGCTGTAGCCCATGCCGGCCATCGCGACGCCCGACATCGCACCGCCGCCTGCGCCACCGAGCGCGACCAGCACATCGGCTGCGCCCTGGGTGCGGGCACGGTCCTGCAGCGTCGTGGCATCGACGATCAAGGCAGTGCCGGCGATCAGGCCGAAGTTCCAGCCGACACCGAGCAGCGCCAGCGCCGTGATCAGCAACGGCAGCGAGCCCCCGGGGGCGACCGCCGCGATAACTCCGGCAAGGAGCAGCGTGACCCCGGAGGCGACCGCCATGGGGATGCGGCCGAGCCGGTCGACGAGGGCGCCGGTGACGAGCGACGGCAAGTACATGGCACCGATGTGGATGCCGATGACCACGCCGATGGCGGTCAAGCCGTGGTGGAAGGCGCGCATGTGCACCGGGGTCATGGTCATGATCGCCACCATTGCGATCTGGGTGAGGACCATCACGGTCGCGCCGACGGCGACTCCCGGTCGCAGTCGGCGCGGCGATCCCGCCGTCGAGGCAGCGGCGGATGACGGCTGCGCATCCGCCAATGCGCGCGCCAGCAGGAACGGGTCGGGGCGCAGGAGCGTCGCCAGCACGAGTCCGGCCAGGAGGTAGGCCGCTGCGGCGAGGAGGAACGGCCCGGCCAGGGCGGGGATCCCGAACGCGGTGGCCACCGATCCCATCGGCTGCACGAGATTGGGTCCGACGACGGCGCCGAGGGTGGTGGAGACCATGGCGACGCTGACCGCCGTTCCACGCCGGGTCGCGGGTGCGAGATCGGTGCCGGCGTACCGCGCCTGGAGATTGGTCGCCGTGCCGGCGCCGTAGACGAACAGCGCGGCGAACAGCAGCACGACGCTGCCGACGGCGGCGGCGATGACGACGCCGATCGCCCCGATCCCGCCGGCGATGAATCCCGCACCGAGTCCGGCACGTCGCCCCCACCGCTGCGTGGACCGGCCCACCAGGAACGCGGCCAGCGCGGACCCGAGGGTGAAGAGCGCAGACGGGATGCCGGCCAGGCTGCCCATCCCGAGCATCTGCTCGGCCAGCAGCGCCCCGACCGTCACGCCGGCGGCGAGGCCGGCCCCGCCGAGCACCTGGCTGGCGACCACGATGCCGAGCGTGCGGCGCTGCACCCGACGCACCCGCGCGGGGTCGGCTGCGTACGGGGCGATGTCGAGCTCACGCGGCGGCATCGAGCACCACCTCCCCGGTGGCGCGCCACTCCAGAACTCCCGCATCCATGGCCGCCGCATCGATGCCCCGCGTGCGCAGCCACGCCGCGGCTTCGCGAGCCAAACGGCAGAACTCCCCACGGCAGTAGAGGGCCACAGACCGGTGCGCGGGAATCTCCCGCCACCGTGTGGGGAGCTCCTCGAGCGGGATCGACCTGGCACCGGGGAAATGACCCGCGGCGAATTCCGTGTCCGGGCGCACGTCGATGACGGTCATCTCCGAGGTCACCGAGCGCGGGGCGATCGCCGGCACGTCCGCTGTTTCGGATGCGGCCGCGAGGAACGCGTCGACGGTCTCGCGCAGTCGCGGCGAGCGGGCCCTCGCCACACGTTCCGCTGCGACGAGGAGGTGAGCGACGTCATCGCCGGCGAGCGAGTAGAAGACGGTCGTGCCCTCACGCCGCGTGCATGCGAGGCCGGCCTCCCGCAGGGACTTGAGGTTCGACGACACCGTCGTGACCTGCATACCGGCGAGACGGGCCAGTTCGTCGACGGAGTGCTCGCCCTGGGCCAGGAACTCGAGCAGCTGCAGCCTGCGGCCGTTGCCCAGAGCCTTGAGCACCTCGGCCAACTCGGCGAACACCTCAGGTCGACCCGGACTATTCCGAATATCCATGGAATAGAAGAATACGTGATGGAGATCTGCGGAAGGTCGGTCCTTCGCCGCCGCGGCGCCGGGGGTTTAGAGTCGCCGCATGCCCAGGAAGAACTGGGGCGCACACACGCAACTCGCCGCCGAGTTGCGCACCCGCGCCGACCAGACCGGCGTGTTGGACGCGGAGCTGCGCCGACAGCTGCTCGCCAGAGACCTCGGCCACACCGATGCCTCGGAGCCGTACGCCGTGTTGGCTCGGCAGATCGATGCCGATTCATCCCGGGTCACCGATGAGCAGGTCGCGGCGGTGCTCGAGCTCGCCGACTCGCAGCAGAAGGCATTCGAGGTGGTCCTCACCGCAGCGATCGGTGCCGGATTGCGGCGCTGGGATGTCGCCCGCGACGCCATCGAGGGGGCCGCGGATGCGTCTTCCTGAGGTCGAACGCGGCGACACGCTCCGGCACCGAGTGCTGATCTCGATGATTTCGCGCCTCTCCGGGTTGCGCCTGCCGGATGCCGCACGGGTGGCCTTCTACGACACCGACTTCGCCGGCCCGGCCCTTGCCGAGTGGACGCAGCGCGCGATGCGCGGCCCGAGCGGCTGGTCGGTGCCCGAGCGCGAGCTCATGGCGGCATCTGTCGCGAACTGGAATAGCTGTCCTTTCTGCGTCGGCGCGCACGGCGCCGTGGCCGTCACGGGGATCGACCGAGGCGTCGTGACCGCGGTGCTCTCGGATTTCCGGACCGCGCCGATCTCGGGACGGCTGAAGGCCGCGCTCGCATTCATCGAAAAAGTCACACACCGACCGGAGGACGTCACCACCGAGGACGCGAGAGAGGCGATCGAGGCCGGCGTGAGCAGCGCAGAACTCGAGGATGCCGCCGCGGTGGCGGCTCTCTTCGCGATCGTCACCCGGTACGCGAACGCGCTCGACTTCGAGATTCCGACGGCCGCCGATTTCGAGAAGGCAGCCGGGATGCTGCTGCGCCGCGGATACGCCTGAGGCCGGGGCATCCATCGGCGCTATCCCCGCGTAGTTGCCGTCAGCGGCACGCAGAAGGCCCCCGGCGAACCGGGGGCCTTCGAGTGGAGCCGCTTGTCGGAATCGAACCGACGACCTATTCATTACGAGTGAATCGCTCTGCCGACTGAGCTAAAGCGGCACGGGCAACCTGGCGGAAGCACCGGTCAACAAGCTTACAGGACGTTCAGGGCCCCGAAATCCATGTCAGACGTTGACCTGCGACGAGAGCACGTGCAGCTGGTCGAACGAGCTCTTCACGCACTCGGCCAGCCGGCCTTCGCCGCCGTGGTCGGCCCAGTTCGCCCAGGCGTGGCGCATGCCCGCGAACGAGACGAAGACGACGAGGCGGGCGCGGTCGCGCGCGGGGGCCTCGTCGAGCGCGGGGTCGAGCACGCGCAGACGCCGGGCGACGATCTCGGTCATCTTGTTGGTCATCTCGTCCATGCCCTCCATGCGCTGCCGGAACAGCGTGGGGTGGCGCAGCATCAGCTGCATCCGCCGCTCCTGCAGCTCGTGCACGGCACGGGTGTCCTCATCGGACTTCGCCTCGATGAACGACGAGAGCATCTGGTGGATGCCGGCGAGCACCGGCTGGTCGACCGGCGCCGCGAGGAACGCCTCGACCTTCTCGGCGTCCGGCCCCTCGGGGTGGTGACCGACGACCGCGGCCTCTTTCGAGGAGAAGTAGTTGAAGAAGGTGCGGGGCGAGACATCCGCCTGCTCCGCGATCTCGTCGACCGTGACGTTCTCATAACCCTTCTCGAGCGACAGCTCGATCGCCGCCCGCTCGATGGCATGCCGCGTGGCGACACGCTTGCGCTCGCGCAGGCCGGGCTCTTTCACGTCAGTCACCCGACCATTATCGTTGCAGTCCCTGCAAAATTGCACCACGCGCGGTGAGGATGCCCCACACGCCGGCACCCGCACGAGCCGGCCCTGCGGCCGGCGTCAGCACTCGGGGTCGCGCGCGGGCACCGTGCCCTTGACGAAGTAGTCGTCGACGGTGTTCAGCACGCACGTGTTCGAGCGCCCGTAGGCAGTGTGCCCGTTGCCGCGCCAGGTCACCAGGTGCCCGTTCTCGAGCTCCTTCGCAAGGGCGACGGACTGCGAGTACGGCGTCGCGGGGTCGTTCGTGGTGCCGAGCACGAGGATCGGCGCCGAGCCCGCGGCCCGCACCGGCGCGGGGACGCGCACGGTGCCGAACGGCCAACCGGCGCACGCGATGCCGCCGTAGGAGAAGAACGGCCCCATGACGGGTGCGGCCTTCGCAAGGGCGGCCGCCTGCGCCTGCATGTGCGCGAGGTCGTCGTCGAACTCGTAGTCGAGGCAGTTCGTCGCGGCGAAGGCAACCATGACGTTGCTCGCGTAGCGGCCGTTGGAGTCGCGCTCGTTGTACTGGTCGGCGAGCAGGAACGCCACCCGGGCGCTGCCCTTGTCGACGTCCTTGAACAGCACGTCGAGCGACGGCCAGTTGGACTGGTTGTAGAGCGGCAGGATGATCGCGGTCTGCAGCGTCGCACTGCCGAGCAGCCGCCCGTCGGAGTTCTTGATCGGGTGCCGGTCGACCTGCTGCAACAGCGCGCCGATCGCGTTCATCGCGGCGTCGGCGGACCCGTGGAACGGGCAGGTGCGGTCGCTCGTGACGCACCACTGGGCGTAGGCCTTGAGGTTGTCCTCGAAGCCGACGGCCTGCAGCTGCGTGACGTCGTCGTAGGTCGACGCCGGGTCCACGACGCCGTCGAGCGCCATCCGCCCCACATGGCTCGGGAACATGTCGGCATAGATCGCGCCGATCAGCGTGCCGTAGCTGAAGCCGAGGTAGTTGAGCTTCGCGTCGCCGACCGCCCCACGCAGCATGTCGAGGTCGTGCGCGGTGCTCGGGGTGTCGATGTGCCCGAGCAGCGGGCCCGTGTTCTTGAGGCACGCGGCGCCGAGCGAGGTCGTGATCTGCTTCGACGCGTCGAGCCACTGGGTGCTGCCGCGCACGCCCGGAACGATGCCGTAGAGCCACTGGTCGAGCCCCGCGTCGTCGTAGCACTTCACGGCCGACGACGCCCCGACGCCGCGGGGGTCCCAGCCGACGATGTCGTAGTTCGCCTGCAGGGTCGGCGAAGCGTCACCCACGGCCTGGCGCACGAAATCGACCCCGGATTCCCCCGGGCCGCCCGGGTTGACGAACAGCGAGCCGAGCGCGTGGCCGCTCGTGGCCGGCTTGCGGATCAGCGCGAGGTGGATCGGCGCGCCCTGCGCCGGGTGCGCCCAGTCGATCGGCGCCTGCGCGGTGGCGCACTGGAAGCCGCCCGAGCAGTCCTTCCAGACGAGCCGCTGCGTGTAGAACCGCTGCACCGCGAGCTCGTCGGCGGTCGGAGTGGCGGATGTCGGGCTCACCACCGGCGTCGAGGTCTGCGTCGGCAGCTTCGCCTCGGGCTGATTCGTGCAGCCGGCGAGCAGCACGGCGCCCGTCACGAGCGCCACGGCCGCGGCCAGAGCGCGGAACCCGCGGCGCGGCATCCTCAACCTCGTCATGCCGCCCCTCATGCCGCCTGCTCGAGCCCGGTGACGAGCATCGCCTCGAGCGCGAGCGTCGGGTTCACGTTCGCGTCGATGCGCTGCCGCGCCTCGGCGATCGCGTCCATCATGTGCAGCGAGCGGGCCGGGGATGTCTTCCCGGCGTGCTCGGTCAGCTGCGCCTCGCGCTCGCGATTCACGAGCTCGGCGCCGCCGCCGAGCTGGATCATCAGCGCGTCGCGGTACAGCGAGAGCAGGTCGACGAGAATGCGGTCGAGCCCGTCGCGCAGGCTGCGCGTCGCGCGTCTCTTCTGGTCTTCCTCGAGGGCGCGCAGCTGCGCGCGCAGGGCCGGCGGAACGGTGCCGCCGGGCTCGATGCCGAGGGAACGCAGCGCGTCCTCGCGTTCCTGCTCGTTGCGTTCCTCGGTGATCGCCTTGCCGTCGTCGGTCGCGATCTGCACGAGCCGCGCCGCGCCCTGCACGGCGGCCGAGACCGAGCGGATGCCGAGCGCGAGGTCGAGCGTCTCGTCGCGCCGGGCGCGCGCCTCGGGGTTCGTGGCGAGGCGCCGGGCCATGCCGATGTGCGACTGGGCGTGCCGGGCGGCCTGCTCGGCGAGCGCGGAGTCGACGCCGTCGCGCCGCTCGAGCAGCGCCGCGACGTCCGCCACACTCGGCACGGTGAGGCGCACGGTGCGCACGCGCGAGCGGATCGTCGGCAGCAGGTCGGCGTCGCTCGGCGCGCACAGCACCCACACGGTGCGCTCGGGCGGCTCTTCGAGCGACTTCAGCAGCAGGTTGCTCGTGCGCTCGGTCATGCGGTCGGCGTCTTCGATGACCATGACCCGATAGCGGCCGACCGACGGCGAGTACTGGGACGAGCGCATCAGCTCGCGCACCTCGTCGATCGTGATGATGACCTTCTCGGTCGACAGCACGGACAGGTCGGGGTGCGTGCGCGCCTGCACCTGCGCGTCGGTCACGGCGTCGCCGTCGGGGCCCGCGTGGCTGAGCAGCGCGCTCGCGAACGCGAACGCGAGGTTCGAGCGGCCCGAACCCGGCGGGCCGGTCAGCAGCCACGCGTGCGTCATCGCGTTGGCTGCGGCGGGGTTCGCGCCGGCGGCGTTGCCGTCAGCGGCTGCGGCGGATGCCCCGCCCGGGGTCGCCGCAGCGGCCGCCCGCAGCACGGCGATCGCCTCGCGCTGCCCCGTCAGCTCGGCCCATACGCTCATCTGTTCCAGACTAGGCGGCGCCGCCGACACCGTCGCGACTCGTCAACAGGCCGGCGACGTGCTCGCGCAGCTGCGCCTGCAGCTCGTCGGGCGTGCGCGTCGCGTCGAGCACGAGCCAGCGCTCGGGGTGCGCCTCGGCCATCGCCAGGTAGGCCGCGCGGATGCGCTGGTTGAACTCGACCGCCTCGGCCTCGATGCGGTCGAACACCTTCTGCGCAGCGTCGATGCGACCGCGTGCGACCGCGGGGTCGAGGTCGAGCAGCACGGTCAGCTCGGGGTACAGCCCCTCGGTCGCCCACTCGGACAGCCCGCGCACCTCGCCCGGGTCGAGCACGCGGCCGCCGCCCTGGAACGCGACCGACGAGTCGATGTACCTGTCCTGCAGCACGACCTCGCCGCGCTCGAGCGCCGGGCGCACCTTGGTGGCGATGTGGTGCGCGCGGTCGGCGGCGAACAGCAGCGCCTCGGCGCGCGGGGCGATGTCGCCGCGATGGTGCAGCACGATGTCGCGCACGAGCTGCCCGACCTCGGTGCCGCCGGGTTCGCGCGTCGCGACGACCGTGTGCCCGACATCCCTCAGCCACGCCGCGAGACGTTCCAGCTGCGTCGTCTTCCCCGAGCCGTCGAGCCCTTCGAAGGTGACGTAGAGACCGGTCACTTCTTGGCTGCCGGCTTGCGGGTGGTCGTGGTCTTCTTGGCCGTCGACGCGGCGCCGGATGCCTTGCGCGCCGCGGGCTTCTTCGCGGGGCCCTTCGCGCGCTTGTCGGCGAGCAGCTGCACCGCCCGTGCGAAGTCGACCGACTCGACGTCCTCCCCGCGCGGGATCGTCGCGTTGGTCTCGCCGTCCGTCACGTACGCGCCGAAGCGCCCGTCGCGGATGCGGATGGGCTTGCCGCTCACCGGGTCGGCCTCGAACTCCTTGAGCGCGCTCGAGGCGCGGCGGGCGCCGTACTTCGGCTGGGCGAACAGCTCGACCGCCTGCTCGAGCGTCACGTCGAAGATCTGGTCCTCGCCGTTCGGCAGGCTGCGGGTGTCGGCGCCCTTCTTCAGGTACGCGCCGTAGCGGCCGTTCGCCGCCAGGATCGGCTCGCCCGACTCGGGGTCGGCACCGACCGTGCGCGGCAGGTCGAGCAGCTTGAGCGCGGTGTCGAAGTCGATCGTGTCGACGCTCATGCTCTTGAACAGCGAGGCCGTGCGCGGCTTGACGGCGGCCGGCTTCTTCGCGGTCTTGCGCTTGGGCTTGGCGGATTCCTCGGGCTCGGCCACGACGGTCTCCTCCGCCGCCTCGGGGGCGACCTCGGTGACATACGGCCCGAAGCGCCCGTCCTTCGCGACGATCTGCGTGCCGTTCTCGAGCGTGCCGAGCACGCGGTCGGACTGCTCGGGGGCGTCCGCCAGCTCGCGCGCCTTCGCGGGCGTGAGCTCGTCGGGGGCGAGGTCCTGCGGGATGTTCACGCGGCGCGGCGCGGCGTCCGGCGCGGCCGGGTCGACGACCTCGAGGTACGGGCCGTAGCGGCCGATGCGCAGCGTGATGTTCTCATCGATCGCGACCGAGTTGACCTCGCGCGCGTCGATGTCGCCGAGGTTGTCGACGACGCCGCGCAGGCCGCGGTGGTTCTCCTTGCCGAAGTAGAAGCCCTGCAGCCAGTCGACGCCCGTGTCGTCGCCGTTGGCGATCGAGTCGAGGTCGTCCTCGAGTTCGGCGGTGAAGTCGTACTCCACGAGGTCGCCGAAGTGGTCCTCGAGCAGCTTCACGACCGAGAACGCGATCCAGTTCGGCACGAGCGCCTGGCCGCGCGGCGTGACATACCCGCGGTCGATGATCGTCGAGATGATGGCGGCGTAGGTCGACGGGCGGCCGACGCCCATCTCTTCGAGCGCCTTGACGAGGGACGCCTCGGTGTAGCGCGGCGGCGGAGTGGTCTCGTGGCCCTTCGCCTCGACCTCGGCGGTCTCGAGCGCCTGGCCGACCGTCAGCGGCGGCAGCTTGGCGTCGGCCTCCGCGTCGGCGTTGCGCTCTTCGTCGCGTCCTTCTTCATAGGCGTGCAGGAAGCCGCGGAAGGTGATGACCGTGCCGGATGCCGAGAACTCGGCGACCGTGCCGTCCAGTTCCCCGCCGACGACCTTCGCCTCGATGGCGACGGACGCCGTCGAGCCCTTCGCATCGGCCATCTGGCTCGCGACGGTGCGCTTCCAGATCAGGTCGTAGAGCTTGAAGTCGTTGGCGGCGAGGTGCCTCCGCACCTCGTCCGGCGTGCGGAAGGTCTCGCCCGAGGGGCGGATCGCCTCGTGCGCCTCCTGCGCGTTCTTCGACTTGCCGGTGTAGACGCGCGGCTTCTCGGGCACGGTGTCGGCGCCGTAGAGCGTCTTCGCCTGAGCGCGCGCGGCCTTCGTCGCCTGCTGCGAGAGCGAGGGCGAGTCGGTGCGCATATAGGTGATGTAGCCGTTCTCGTACAGCGACTGCGCGACGCTCATCGTCTGGCGGGCGCTGAAGCGCAGCTTGCGCGCGGCCTCCTGCTGCAGGGTCGAGGTGGTGAACGGCGCCGCCGGGCGGCGAGAGTACGGCTTCGACTCGACCTTGGCGACCGTCGTCGTGGTCGAGTCCGCGCGCAGCGCGGCGGCGAGCGCTTCCGCGTTCGCCTCGGAGAGCACGGATGCCTGGCCCGTCAGCTGCCCGCGGTCGTCGAAGTCGCGACCCTGGGCCACGCGCGTGCCGCCGAGGCGCTGCAGCCTCGCCTCGAAGGGAGCCGTGCCCTCGTCGGGCGTGAACCGCGCGACGAGGTCCCAGTAGGACGCCGGCACGAACGCCAGGCGCTCGCGCTCGCGGTCGACGACGAGCCGGGTCGCCGGCGACTGCACGCGGCCGGCCGAGAGGCCGGGGCCGACCTTGCGCCACAGCACGGGGCTGACCTCGTAGCCGTAAAGGCGGTCGAGCACGCGGCGCGTCTCCTGCGCGTCGACGAGTTCCATGTTCAGGTCGCGGGTGTTCTCGCGCGCGGCCTCGATCGCCTCGCGCGTGATCTCGTGGAAGACCATGCGCTTGACCGGCACCTTGGGCTTGAGCACCTCGCGCAGGTGCCACGCGATGGCCTCGCCCTCGCGGTCTTCATCGGTGGCGAGGATGAGCTCGTCGGCATCCTTCAACTCGCGCTTCAGGTCGCTCACGACCTTCGATTTGCCGTCCGAGACGACATAGATGGGCTTGAAGCCGTTGTCGACGTCGACGCCGAATTTGCCGAGCGCGCCGCCCTTCTGCTCGGCCGGCAGGTTCTTCGGCTCGATGAGGTCGCGGATGTGCCCGACGGAAGCCATCACGGTGTAGCCGTCGCCCAGATACTGCGCGATCGACTTGACCTTCGTCGGCGACTCGACGATGACCAGCTTCTTGTTGCTCGGCACCAGACTCCCTCTTCTTCATGTGCGCGTGCTGGTCGGCACGCGTTCAGTGGCGCGTCATTGAGCCTTTGCAGGCTGAGAATACACACACGTTGCACGGCGGATGCTCGAAGCTCACAGGCCGCGACCCCCTTGCCGAGTGGCGCAGGCTGAGCAGAATGGGCGCCATGGGTACCACAACGGCAGGCGGCACGTACACCGCGAAGTTGATCGACGGCCCGCTCGAAGGCAAGACCCTCCAGGCCGCCCTGGACGGATCCGAACCGCAGGGTCGGATCGAGATTCCCGCGAACGATCGCGGCAAGCGCTACATCTACCGGCGCGCGGAGATCAGCGAGTTCGCCCCGGATTCGGGCGCGCCCTCGGCCGTCGACTACCGCTATTTCGGCGCCGACTTCTCCTGAGCCTCAGCGGCTTCCGGGCGGGCCGGCCCTGGCGCGCGCGGTGAGGCGGAACTGCGCCCAGCGGCGCTCGACCGCGACGGCGGCGATCTCGCCGTCGGTCGAGCAGGCGGTGACGGATGCCCCGTCCAGCGTCGCCGCGCGCTCCGCATTGGCGCACGGGTAGCCCGAGCTGCGCCCCGACAGCGTGTCGGCCGCGGCCAGCGCCGCGGCATCCGCCGCATTCTGCGCGCCCTGCAGCGCCGCGAAGGCGCCGACGGCGAGCAGCACGGTGGCCGTCACGAGCACGGTCGCACCGAGCAGGGCGATGCCGAGCACGGTGCCGGCGCCTCGCTCGGACGCCCGGTCGCTGCGTCGCCTTCGCAGCGGCCGCATCGGGCGCATCCACGGCGCTGACGCGTTCACCCGCCGAGCCCGTCGGGCAACGGGTCCGCGGCGAGCGCGCACCCTTTCGCGTGCAGCACGATCAGCCCGAGTCGCGCGGTTCCGACGTGCACGCTGCGCTCCACTGCGACACACACGAAGTGGCCGTCGTCGCTCGTGGTGAGCACGGCGCCGGGCGCGGCGGATGCCACCGCGCCGCGCACGGCAGCCACGTCCTCCCCGCGCGCCAGCATCCGCGCCCCGCTCGACGCGAGCGAGCTCAGCGCGACCTGCTCGCCGATCACGACGATCGACGAGACGCACAGGGCGAGCACGGCGAGCACGCCCGTGAGCACGACGGCGAACTCGGCGGTCACGGTGCCGCGTTCGCCGTCGCACCGGGCGCGGCTGCGCTCAGCTGCCGACCGTGAGCGCACGGTGCACGAGGTCGGTGAGCATGCTGCGCACCTCGTCGCCCTTGAGGATGACAACGAGCAGGCCGGCGAAGCCGACCGCCGCCATGGTCGCGACGACGTATTCGGCGGTGGCCGAGCCGGCGTCATCGGCGAGGCGGCGGGCGCGCGACCACGCGGCACGGGTCAGGTTCTTCATGCGTTCTCCATTCACTGCGGTGGCGGCGCGAGGTGGTCTCGATCGTGCCCCGGCGGCGCCCGGCCCCGGGGCGACGCCGACTGCGAACCGGGGACAACCGCGCGGATAACGCCCTGTGCTGGGGAAGATCCGCTGCACTCGGCACCCCGCCGGTGGCATCCCGCCCCGTCCGGGGGTATTGCCACGCGACGGATCGAGGTCCTAATGTCGACATTCGTGTCTGTCGTGCGAAGCTCCGCCCACGTCCTCGGTGACGTGCTGGCGCCCTCGCGCGCGACCGCATCGCTCCCGGTGATCACGCGACGACCAGGCGAGTCGGCCTCTTCCCAGGCCTAGCCCCTGCGCAGCCCGGCAACCCGCCGGCCGCGCTGGTCCCCGTTCACATCCACCGATGCACGACAGGCATACCCATGAACACCGTTCTGTGGAGCGACGAACAGCTCCGTTCTTTCATCAACACCCTGCGCGACCGCGCCTGCGGCTCCGATTCCGAGGCCGAGGACCGCGCGGCCTTCATGCGCCAGGCCGAGGCGCGCATCGTTCCGCGCGCGCGGCGCGAGGTGCTCGCGGCGGTCGGCGCCGTGACGAGCGCCGACGGCGTCGCGAGCGTCGCCTTCGACGTGCTCGAGCACGAGATCTGGAGCAAGCGCCGCAGCTGGCTGATGGTCACGACCGACCCGTGGGCGCTGCTCACCGATGCGGTGACGCGCGAGGTCTGCTCGAGCTACCGCGCAAGCCTGCGCAAGTCCGATCGGAAGGCGCTCAAGGGCATCGCGGCGGCGAGCAGCCGGCCCGAGCTCGAGTCGGGTGCGCCCGGCCCGGCCGACGGCGACGCCCACTAGGGCGCCGGCTCGGGCCTCCGCTCATCCGAAGCCGATGCCCGAGCCGGCGAACAGCGCGACGAGCACGGGGACGACCCCGAGCAGCATGAAGGCGGGCAGCACGCAGACCGCGAGCGGCACCGTGAGGCGCACGGCGACGGATGCCGCAGCGGCGCGCCCCGCGGCGTCGGCATCCGCCCGCCGCCGCTCCGCCTCGGCGCGCAGCAGCCCGGCCGTCGGCACGCCGGCGCTCTCGGCGAGGGCGACCACCGCGTCGACGGCGCGGGTGTCGGCGGCGCCCCCGAGCTCGCGCACGAAGGGCGCGAAGTCGTCGAGGGCGGATGCCACGAGCCCCCGCGCCCTGCCCACCGACGCCCCCGACCCCATGGCGACCGCGACGAGCTCGGGCTCGAGACCGGGGGCCAGCTCGCTCGGCTCGGCGGCGGCGAGCAGGCGTGCCGACCAGCGCCGGGACGCGATCATCAGACCGAGACCGCCGGCGAGACATCCCCACCCGATCGGCGTCGCGGTGAGCGCGTGCACCGTGTCGAAGCCCATCAGCAGCCCGAAGCCGAGCGCGACGAGCGGCAGCGCACCGACGAGGCGCGCGGTCGACCGCGGCCCGCTGAATGCGACCTCGAGCTCGCGGTGCAGTGCGGCGGCGTGGCGGATGCCCGACGCGAAGCCCTGCAGCGTCGCCGCGAGCGGCGCCCCCGAGCGCACGGCGACCGCCCAGGTCGCGGCGAACAGCCCCCACGCCACGGCCCTCTGATGCGCCAGCCCGAACCGCGGGGCTGCGGCGCACTCCGCGCGGATCGCGACGGCGACGTCGTCGGCCCGCGCGGCCGCACGGGCGGCACACGCCAGGTAGTCGCCGACACCGACACCCGCGGCATCCGGTGCCGCCTCGCCGTCATCCGCTCCGCTGGCCGCCCATCGCGCCTCCACGAACCCCCACGCGCGCTCCGGCGCGATGCCCGCCGCGAGCAGCACGGCGAGCCGCTGCGCGACCGCGGCCACGTCGTCGAGGGCGGTGGCGACCGCGCTCATGCGACCTGCTGCACGCGCAGGCGGCCCGCGGCATCCGACGTCACCGCGCCGATCGCCGACACCGCACGGCGGCCGTCCGTGCGGGCGAGGTGCACGACGAGATCGAGCGCGCTCGCGGCCTGACGTGCGATCGCATCGGGCGAGAGGCCCGCGAGCGCCCCGAGCGCCTCGATGCGCGCCGGCACGTCGCCGAGCGAGTTCGCGTGCAGGGTGCCGGCGCCGCCGTCGTGGCCGGTGTTGAGCGCGGAGAACAGCTCGCGCACCTCGGCGCCGCGGCACTCCCCCACGACGAGCCGGTCAGGCCGCATCCGCAGCGCCTCGCGCACGAGCCGCGCGAGCCCGATCTCGCCCGCACCCTCGAGATTCGCCTGCCGGGCTTCGAGCGAGACGACGTGCGGATGCCGCACCTGCAGCTCTGCGAGGTCCTCGACGATCACGACGCGCTCATCGGGGCGCGCGAGCGACAGCAGCGCCGCGAGCAGCGTGGTCTTCCCGGCACCGGTCGACCCCGTCACGAGGATGTTCTTCCGCCCCAGCACCGCGGCCCGCAGCAGATCCCGTTGCTCGCCCGTCATCATTCCGCCCGCCGCGAGCTCGTCGAGCGAGAGCCCGGCCGCGCGCGGCACGCGGATCGAGATGACGGTGCCGCCCACCGACACCGGCGGCAACACGACGTGCACCCGGATGCCCCCGCCGAGCCGCACGTCGGACAGCGGCACGCCGTCATCGACATGGCGACCGCCCAGCGCCACGAGCCGCACCGCGAGCCGCCGCACCTCGCCTTCGGCGAGAGCCCACGTGCCGTCGCGCCGCAGCCCCGCGCCCTCGTCGACCCACAGCGAGCCGTCGGGCGCGACGAGCACGTCGGTCGCGTCGGGCAGCGCCAGATAGGGCGCGAGCGGACCGAACGCCTCGAGATCGCCGGCGCCGCGGCCGGGGCTCGCGCGCCCTGCCGGCTGCGCGACGGCCCACGGCACGCCGCCCTCGTCGACAGGGGGCGGCGGCCCGACCGGTCCCCCGGCTCCTCCCCGCGCCTGGTCTGCCGCCGGGAGCATCGCGGCCGGGCCGCCGTGCGACGCGCCCGCGCGCACCGCTCGGCGCGGCACGAACGGCGCCCGGGCGGGGCGCGGCGGCGGCGAGGGTGCGGCGGGTTCGGTCACGCGAAGGACGCTACGGAGGCCCGGGATGCCCCGCAGGGCGCTCGACTGGAATCGGTGGACAAGACATCCGCCCGCGCGCCTGTGAACGGCGAGATCGACGCGGGCGGGTCTCCATTCGCTGCGCTCAGTCGACCAGCGGGAAAGCGCTCAGCCGCCCGCAACGGAACCGCGCCTTAAACAAAAGGGGGCCGCACCAATTGGGGGGAACTGATGCGGCCACAGCGACGTGAAAGTTGGGGGGAACCGGCACGCCGCGAGTTCGATCCGAAGACCGGAACTGTGATCAGTGTATGCGATAACCCCGCCGATGTCGCAACTCATTCGGAGAACTCGGTGCGGCGTCTCAGTGGGTTATCTTCGAACTCGTCGCGCTGGCCCGCAAAGAAGCACCTGACACGCCTCGCAAAGGAGCGAATCCCGACATGGTCGACACCATCGACAACCTGCTGCACGAGTCCCGCCGGTTCCCGCCGAGCGCTGAGTTCAGCGCGAGTGCCGTCGCGACGCCGGCGCTCTACGACGCGGCGAAGGCCGATCGCCTCGGCTTCTGGGCCGACCAGGCCCGCGACCTGCTGCACTGGTCGAAGCCGTTCACGCGCACCCTCGACTGGTCGAACCCGCCGTTCGCGAAGTGGTTCGACGACGGCGAGCTGAACGTCGCCTACAACTGCCTCGACCGGCACGTGCTGGCCGGCAACGGCGACCGCGTCGCGCTCTATTGGGAGGGCGAGCCCGGCGACAGCCGCGCCGTGACCTACGCCGAGCTCACCGCCGAGGTGAAGAAGGCCGCGAACCTGCTCACCGCGCTCGGCGTCGGCGAGGGCGACCGCGTCGCGATCTACATGCCGATGGTGCCCGAGGCGATCGTGGCGATGCTCGCCGTCGCCCGCATCGGCGCCGTGCACTCGGTCGTCTTCGGCGGCTTCTCGGCCGAGAGCCTGCGCGCGCGCATCGACGACGCCCAGGCGAAGCTCGTGATCACCGCCGACGGCGGCTGGCGCAAGGGCAAGGTCGCGCCCCTGAAGCCGGCCGTGGACGAGGCGCTGGCGATCGACCGGGGCGACGGCGGCCAGACATCCGTCGCGCACGTGCTCGTGGTCAAGCGCGGCGAGAACCCCGTCGACTGGGTCGACGGCCGCGACCTGTGGTGGCACGACGAGATCGCGCAGGTCTCGGACGAGCACACGGCCAAGCACTTCCCGGCCGAGCACCCCCTCTTCATCCTCTACACGTCGGGCACGACCGGGAAGCCGAAGGGCATCCTGCACACGACCGGCGGCTACCTCACCCAGGCGGCGTACACCCACAAGTACGTCTTCGATCTGCACCCCGAGACCGATGTGTACTGGTCGACGGCCGACATCGGCTGGATCACGGGGCACTCCTACGTCGTCTACGGCCCGCTGGCCAACGGCGCGACCGAGGTCATCTACGAGGGCACCCCCGAGAGCCCCGAGCCCGGCCGCTGGTGGGACATCATCGAGAAGTACAAGGTCTCCCTCTTCTACGCCGCGCCCACCGCGATCCGCGGGTTCATGAAGCAGGGCCGCCAGATCCCGCAGGCGCGCGACCTCTCGAGCCTGCGCCTGCTCGGCTCGGTCGGCGAGCCCATCAACCCCGAGGCGTGGATCTGGTACCGCGAGGTCATCGGCCGCGACGAGACGCCCGTCGTCGACACATGGTGGCAGACCGAGACGGGCGCCATAATGGTCAGCGCCCTGCCCGGCATCACGACGCTCAAGCCCGGGTCGGCGCAGGTGCCGCTGCCCGGCGTCTCGATCGACATCGTGACGGATGCCGGCGAGCCCGTCGGCCCCGACGAGGGCGGTCTGCTCGTCATCACCGAGCCGTGGCCGTCGATGGCGCGCGGCATCTGGGGCGACCCCGACCGCTTCATCGCCACCTACTGGGAGATGTTCGCCGACAAGGGCTTCTACTTCGCCGGCGACGGCGCCCGCAAGGACAAGGACGGCGAGATCTGGCTGCTCGGCCGCGTCGACGACGTGATGAACGTCTCGGGCCACCGCCTCTCGACCGCCGAGATCGAGTCGGCCCTGGTCTCGCACCCGCTGACCGCCGAGGCGGCCGTGGTCGGGGCATCCGACGAGACCACCGGCCAGGCCGTCGTCGCGTTCGTGATCATCAAGGACTCGCAGCGGGATGCCGCCGCCTCGGCCTCCGACGTCGCGACCGACCTGCGCAACCACGTGTCGCAGCAGATCGGACCGATCGCGCGCCCGCGCCAGGTCTACATCGTCAACGAGCTGCCCAAGACCCGCTCGGGCAAGATCATGCGCCGCCTGCTGCGCGACGTCGCCGAGGGCCGCGACATCGGCGACACCACCACCCTCGCCGACACCGCGGTCATGCAGGTCATCGCGACGGCCGTGAAGTAGCGAAGCAGCGGGTTGTGGGATGCCCCGGCCGGGGCATCCCGCAACCCGCTCCCGTCGCGCGACTCCGTCGGGCACTTTTTCTACTGTGGGGCATACCAGTACAGCTGGTTTGACCTGCCCCACAGCAGAAAAAGTGCCGCACGCTTCCCGTCCACAGGCATTCGCAGGCGCCAGCTCTCCCCAGCTCAGAGCACGAGCAGCGCATCCGGGCCACGCCGAGCACGCACGCTCATGGCATGAACCTCGACATGCTCCTGGACCAGCACCTCGGATTCGCGACACGCCGCATGCTCAAAGAGCACGGCGTCACCGCGCATGAGCTACGGAAGCGCCTGGATGCGGGTGCCCTGCTTCCGGTGGGTCGCACACAGTTGAGACGCCCGACCGTCGACCCGGACCTCCTCCGCGCGTTCCGCATGCGATCCCGGGTCACCTGCATCACCGCGGCACAGAAACGCGAGCTCTGGGTCATCGACGATGGCCACTTCCATGTGGCGCCGCGGGTCCTCAACTCGCACTTCCGCGCCGATGTGCGCGAACCGCCGCCCCACGTGCACTGGACGAAGAACCTCATCGACCCCACCGCCGATCAACTCCCCCTCGCATCGCTCCGGAGCATGCTCGCGCACATCGCCGGCTGCCAGCCGCTCGAAGCAGCAGTCGCCGTGTTCGACTCCGCTCTGAACCACGGGCTGATCACCATCGAGGAGCTGAAACAACTGGCATCCGCACACGGGAAAGGGTTCGATGACGTTCTGCCGCACTGCAGCGCTCTGGCCGATTCGGGGCTCGAAACCGTCACACGACTGCGACTGCGATGGGCAGGAATCCCGTGTCGCGAGCAGGTCCGGATCCACGGCCATCGCGTCGATCTGCTCATCGGCGAGCGGCTGATCGTTCAACTCGACGGGATTCAGCACCTCACCGACCCCAAGCAGCTCGTGATGGATCGCGAATACGATCGGATGCTCCGCCGCCTCGGTTACACCGTGGTGCGGTTCGGCTACGCCGACGTCATGCGCCACTGGGACCTGACCTTCGCCGAGATCACGGCGCTCATCGCCCAGCGGGCGCACCTCTGGTCGTGAGCGGCACAAAATCCACTGTGGGGCATATCGGATGCCCAGATCCGATATGCCCCACAGTAGAAAAGTGCCCGACGGCTAGGCGAACTCGAGCACCAGCTCGACCTCGACCGGCGCGTCGAGCGGCAGCACCGCCACGCCCACGGCCGAGCGCGCGTGCGCGCCGGCGGCGCCGAAGACCTCGCCCAGCAGCTCGGAGGCGCCGTTGATCACACCGGGCTGGCCGGTGAACGCGGCATCCGACGCGACGAAGCCCACGACCTTGACGACACGCGTCACCCGGTCGAGCGAGCCGAGCACCCCGCGCGCGGCGGCGAGCGCGTTGATGGCGGCCGTGCGGGCGTAGCCCTTGGCATCGTCGGGCGAGACGGATGCCCCGACCTTGCCGACGGCGGGCAGGGCCCCCGCCACGAAGGGCAGCTGCCCGGCCGTGAAGACGAGCGATCCGGAGATCAGGGCGGGCACATAGGCACCGGCCGGGGCCGGGACCTCGGGCAGCGCGATGCCGAGCTCGGTGAGGCGCGCCTCGGGGCCGACGGCGCCGACAACACCAGCGTCAGACATCCCTCACGCCTCCGCGACCGGGCGCTTGAAGAAGGCGATCATGCCGCCCTCCGCACCGGTGACGACCTGCACGAGCTCCCAGCCTTCCGAACCCCAGTTGTTCAGAATCGCGGTCTCACGGTGCAGGAGGAGGGGCGTGGTGACGTATTCCCAGCGCTGCAAAAGGAACTCCTCAGGGTGATGTCGGCGCGGGGCCTTGCCAGGTTCGCGCCTGTACTCTGCATCCTATGTCTGCCCGAAATATCACTGCCACCGGCGTGATCGGCGGGCTCCTCGGCTTCATCGCGATGAGCGTGGTCGCGGGGCTGCTCGTCGCCGCCGCGGTGACCCCCGCCGTCGCAGTGACCGGCATGGCCACGAACAACTCCATCGGGGTGTTCGAGGGTCTGCCCGAGTACTTGAAGATCGACCCCCTGGCGACGCGTTCGACGATGTACGCGCACAAGGGCAACAAGAACGTCCCGATCGCGACCTTCTATTCGCAGAACCGCATCGTCGACACCTGGAGCCAGGTCGGCCAGGTCGTCAAGGACGCCGCCGTCTCGACCGAGGACCCCCGCTTCTACAAGCACGGTGCCATCGACGTGCAGGGCACGATCCGCGCGCTCGCGAGCAACCTGATGCACAAGGCGACGCAGGGCGGTTCCTCGATCACGCAGCAGTACGTGAAGAACGTGCGCGTGCAGACCTGCGAGCAGTACAACATCGTGGTCCCCCAGACGGGCACGGCGGCGCAGCAGAAGGCCGCGCAGGACGCGATGGACCAGAAATACCTCGACTGCTACAACTCCTACACCGACACCAGCGGCCTGAACGGCATCAGCCGCAAGCTGCAGGAGATGAAGCTCGCCATCGGCGTCGAGAAGAACTACTCCAAGAAGGACATCCTGCTCGGCTACCTGAACATCGCCGGCTTCGGCGGCCAGGTGTACGGCATCGAGTCGGCCGCCCGCTACTACTTCGACACGACCGCCGCGAAGCTGACGCTGCCGCAGGCGGCCACGCTCGTCGCGATCCTGAACAACCCGAACAACCTGCGCATCGACGAGCCGAAGAACCCCTACAACGGCACGAAGAACGGCTACGCCGCCACGATGGACCGCCGCCAGTACGTGCTGCGCTCGATGCTCAAGGCCAAGACCATCACGCAGGCCGAGTTCGACGCGGCGTACAAGACGAAGATCGTCCCGAAGATCACGCCGCAGGCATCCGGCTGCGCCCAGGCCGCCAGCCAGGACGCCGCGTTCTACTGCAACGCGGTCATGTACGAGATCCGCAACAACCCCGTCTTCGGCAAGACGCAGGCCATTCGCGACGCGCTGCTCAACCACGGCGGCCTGAACATCTACACGGCCCTCAACCTCGACCTGCAGAAGAGCGCGCAGACCAATCTGAGCACGTACATCCCGGCGTCGAGCAGCCAGCTCGATCTGGGTGCGGCGGATGTCTCGGTCGAGCTCAATACCGGCCGCGTGGTGCTGGCCGTGCAGAACCGGCCGTACAACCCCACGAACGTCCCGAGCGCGACGAAGACCCCGGTCGCCTACACGTTCGACTACAACCACGGCGGCTCGAGCGGCTTCCAGACCGGTTCGACCTACAAGGCGTTCAGCCTCGTCGAGTGGCTGAAGACCGGGCACGCGCTCAACGACGTCGTCAACGCGCCGGTGGGCCGCGCCAACCTCGCCCAGTCGAGCTTCCACAGCTCGTGCGACAGCTTCGGCGGCACGTGGAGCGTCGGCAACGACCTGCCCGGCGAGGGCGGCCCGATGACGGTCATGAAGGCCACCGCGGCATCGATCAACACGGCCTTCGCCGTCATGGGCCAGCAGATCGACCTGTGCTCGCTGCGCAACGACGCGGCGGCGCTCGGCGTCAAGCCCGCGTACCCGTGGAAGCAGGCGTACAACGCCAAGAACCAGCTGGTCAACGTCACGAACTCGAGCGGCCAGCCCGTGCCCTCGCAGCTCGACGACAACCCGGCCTCGATCCTCGGCACGAACTACATCGCCCCCGTCGACATGGCGGTCGCCTATGCGGGCATCGCGAACGGCGGCAAGACGTGTTCGCCGATCTACATCGACAAGGTGACGGATGCCACGGGCAAGTCCCTGCCGGTGCCCCAGACGACCTGCACCCAGGCCATCGACCCGAAGATCGCGGCGGGCGTGACCTACGCGCTGCAGCACGGCCCCCTGCTGCCCGGCGGCACCGGTGCGACCGCGAACCCCAATGACGGCATCCCGATCATGGGTAAGACCGGTACCACCGACGCCTCCAAGGAGAACTGGCTCGTCACGTCGACGACCAAGGTCGCAAACGCGGTGTGGGTCGGCAACGTGCAGGCGCACAAGGTCGGCTCGAGCTGGGTGCAGACCAGCTTCCAGAACCTCGTGTTCAACGGCCAGGCCGGCCGCAACGTGAAGTTCGCGATCGCGAAGCCGATCCTGCAGGAGCTCAACCGCGTCTACGGCGGCTCGGCGTTCCCGACGCCCGACTCGAAGGAGATCAGCGGCCCGCAGGTCGCGATCCCCGACCTGAGCGGCAAGTCGGTCGCCGAGGCGAAGACGATCCTCGCCGGCCTCGGCTTCATCTACCAGGACGGCGGCCAGAAGGACTCGGCGCAGCCGGCCGGCACCGTCGCGGCCACCGACCCGCCCGCCAACACCAAGCTGAGCCGCGGCTCGGCGGTGAAGGTGTACACGTCCAAGGGCAACCAGGTGCTCGTGCCGCCGGTGACGAACATGACCGCGACGCAGGCCGCGCAGACGCTGATCGCTGCCGGGCTGACCCCGCAGCTGTCCGCCGGCGCCGACCCCAACGGCACCGTGACCGCGCAGAGCCCGGCCGCCAACACCTCGGTCAACAAGGGCTCGCCCGTCGCGCTGACCGTGAAGGCCAGCAGCGGCGGCAACCCGGGCAACGGGAACAACGGCGGCGGCACCACCGGCGGCACCGGAACCGCGGGCACGGGCACCGCCGGCACAGGCACCGGTGGCATCGTGGCACCGCCGGGGGGCTGACGCACGATGTCGAAGCTCGCAGGCATCCGCACCGCCGCACTCGCCGTCGGTGCCCTCGGCGCCGCCACGCTCGCCTACGCGTCGCTCGTCGAACGCACGCAGTTCACGCTGCGCGAGTTCACGGTGCCGGTGCTGCCGGCGGGCAGCGAGCCGATCACGGTGCTGCACCTCTCCGACCTGCACATGACCGCGAGCCAGCGGTTGAAGCAGGTGTGGGTGAGCGAGCTCGCCGAGCTCGAGCCCGACCTGGTCGTCGACACGGGCGACAACCTCGGGCATCGTGACGGGCTGTACGGCATCCGCGCCGCCCTCGAGCCGTTCCGCGGCACGCCGGGCGTCTACGTGTGGGGCTCGAACGACTACTTCGGGCCGAGCTTCAAGAACCCGCTGCGCTACTTCAACGGCCCGTCGAAGGCGCACAAGAAGCCCGAGCGGCTCGACCTCGCGGCGCTGGGCGACTACCTCGACGGGCTCGGCCTCACCGGGCTCAACAACACCGCCGGGGTCATCGAGGTCAAGGGCGTGCGCTTCGAGTTCTTCGGCGTCGACGACCCGCACCGCGGCTTCGACCGTCTCGATCTGATGGCGGATGCCCTCGCCGAGGTCCGCGGAGCGGAGGAGGGCCTCGATACGCGGCCTCGCCAGGGCTCGGCTGCTACTCGACCAGCGGCGGGGGCGGAGACGGGCACGGTGCGCATCGGCGTCGCCCACGCGCCCTACCAGTACGTGCTCAACGACTTCGTCGACCACGGGGCCGACCTGGTCTTCGCGGGCCACACCCACGGCGGCCAGGTGTGCGTGCCCGGCTACGGGGCGCTCGTCACCAACTGCGACATCCCCCGTGAGCAGGTCAAGGGCCTGAGCACATGGCGGCACAAGGGCCGCGCCGCGGCGCTGCACGTGAGCGCCGGGCTGGGCACCTCGATCTACGCGCCGGTGCGCTTCGCCTGCAAGCCGGAAGCGAGTCTCATCACGCTCGTGGCGGCCGGATCACCCAGCTAACACAGTCATAACGTTCAGCGGAACCCCCACCTCCATCGGGGACTCTTCCAAGAGGCCGGTTTAGCCTGCCTCTGTGTCGCTCTCGGGAATTAACGCTGGTCGCTGGTCCAAACGGTTTTCGGCGTACGCGGGCTTCCTGGGTCTGAGCGTGGTCGCCGGCGTGCTCGTCGGGGCGCTCGTCGCGCCCGCCGCCGTCGCCGGCACGACCATCTCGTCGCAGGGCATCAACGCGTTCAACGCGCTGCCCGACTACCTCAAGATCGAGGCGCCCGACCAGTACACGACGTTCTACGCCACGCAGAACGGCCAGCCCGTCAAGATCGCGCAGTTCTACTACCAGAACCGCGTCGACGTGAAGTGGAACCAGGTCGCGCAGTCCGTGAAGGACGCGGCCGTGTCGACCGAGGACCCGCGCTTCTACAAAGAGGGCGGCGTCGACATCCTCGGCATCCTCCGCGGCGCGGCGTCGACCGTGTCGGGCGGCGGGGTGCAGGGCGGTTCGTCGATCACCCAGCAGTACGTCAAGAACGTGCTCGTGCAGCGCTGCGAGGCCGACTACCAGATCGACGGGAACGCGTCCGCGAAGGTCCAGGCGCAGCAGCAGGACAAGCTCACCGCCTGCTATGAGGACGCCGCGGGCGTCTCCGTCCCGCGCAAGATCCAAGAGATCCGCTACGCGATGGGCGTCGCCCAGCAGTACAAGAAGAACGACATCCTGCTCGGCTACCTCAACCTCGTCGGCTTCGGCGGCCAGGTCTACGGCGTCGAGGCCGCGGCCCGCTACTACTTCGACACGACCGCCGCGAAGCTCACGCTCAACGAGTCGGCGACGCTGGTGGCGATCCTGAACAACCCGAACAACCTGCGTCTCGACGAGTCCGCGCAGCTGAACCCCGGCAACAACGCCAAGAACGGCTTCGCCGCGACCAAGGCGCGCCGCGACTACGTGCTCGACCGCATGGTCAAAGAGAAGAAGATCACGCAGGCCGTGGCGGATGCCACGAAGAAGCAGCCGATCACGCCGCACATCACCCCGGCGCAGTCGGGCTGCATGAGCGCGCAGGCGCACGATGCGGGCTTCTTCTGCGATTACGTGCAGGATGTCATCCTCACCGACCCCACGTTCGGGAAGACCGCGGCCGACCGCGAGCGCTTCTTCCGCCGGGGCGGCATCAACGTCTTCACGACCCTCGACCTCGACCTGCAGAACACGGCGCAGGCGTCGATGGACGCGTACATCCCCCACACCGACAGCGCGCTCGATCTCGGCGCCGCCCAGACCTCGATGGAGGTCGGCACGGGCAAGGTCGTGACGATGGTCGAGAACAAGAAGTACAACAACACGGCGAACCCGCCGCCCGGCTCGACCTCGATCAACTACGTGACGCCGTATTCCTACGGCAACTCCATCGGCTTCCAGATGGGCTCGTCGTTCAAGCCCTTCGTGCTCGCCGACTGGCTCGAGAACGGCCACACGCTCTACGAGGGCGTGAACGGCTCGAGCAACACGTTCGAGCAGCAGAACTTCCACACCCAGTGCGGTTCGAACACGCCCTACGGCTACGGCCCGTTCCAGGTCTTCAACGACCAGTCCTCCGAGAACGGCTACCACTCGGTGCTGCAGGGCACGACGCAGTCGATCAACACGATCTACATGGGCATGGCCGAGCAGCTGAACCTGTGCGACGTCCACAATGTCGCCAAGGCGATGGGCATCGACTCGGCCGCCCCGCAGCTGTACCCGTGGCAGACCGTGCCGGCCAGCGCCATCGGCGGCGCGAACCTGGTCTCGCCGCTGCAGGTGGCGCAGGCCTACGCCGCCTTCGCCAACGGCGGTGTCTCGTGCACCCCGATCGTGATCAACAGCATCACGCGCGTCGACGACGGCTCGTCGGTCGCCGTGCCGAAGACGACGTGCAAGCAGGCGATCCCGACCGACATCGCGAACGCCGTGCTCTACGCGCTGAAGACGGTCATGGCCTACGGCACGGGCCAGCTCGGCAACCCGTTCGACGGCACGCCGATCGCGGGCAAGACGGGAACCGCGGGCTCGAACAGCCAGGGCTCGACGCAGAACTGGATCGCGACGACCACGTCGAAGGTCGCCCAGGTGACCTGGGTCGGCAACCTCAACGGTCAGGTCGCGCTGCGCAAGCAGTGGTTCACCAACACGCAGACGGGGCAGGTGATCAACGGCGGTGACGCCAAGCTGATCGTCGCGAAGCCGATCATCGCGGCGCTCGACGCGAAGTACGGCGGCACCGACTTCACCGCTCCCCCGGCGTCGCTGCTGTACGGCGCGAACTACCAGGCCCCGACCCAGCCGACGACGACACCGACCTCCCCCGCCGCGCAGAACGGCCAGAACGGCCAGGGCAACCAGAACAGCCAGAACAAGGGCAAGAACGGCCGCCAGTCGAACACGCCGACCCAGCCGACGACCGGAACACAGACGGGCGGGACCCAGACGGGCGGAACGACGCAGTCGAGCCCGACGGCAACCGGCTAGGCGGTCGCCCTGGTGCGAAGCACCTTCTGAAGTCAGGTAGACTGGCTGAGGCCTTCGGGCCAACCGGGGTATAGCGCAGCTTGGTAGCGCGCCTCGTTCGGGACGAGGAGGTCGCAGGTTCAAATCCTGTTACCCCGACCAACGGTTGAAGAAGCCCCCGCCATCACGGCGGGGGCTTCTTCCATGTGCGGCGCCGCTGCCGCTGCCGGGTTTAGCGGGTTCGCGGCAAAAATGGTGGATGGGCGCGCGGATGTCTTGCCTGCAGGCTCCGGCCAGAGACCCCATGCCGCGCGCGAATCGCTCGCACCAGGGCGGAGGATCTGACCTGTGATCGCGCTCGATCCGCTGCGCCGGACATTCTCTGTTCAACTCGCTCGCACCACGGCGGAGAATCTGATCCTCACCGCTCTCGCAACGCGACGTCGTGAGACGAGCAACCGGCATGCGCACGAAGGCCTCCGCCTCGGTTGCCTTTCAACAGCCGTGTTCGTGTTTCGCCGCGGATGCAGAAACTCCGCCCTCATGCGAACGCGCGCAGCGAGGCTACCGACGTCTGTCTGCGCCAGTGTCGCCCGCCAGTCAGCTGCGCGCACCCTCCGCCGGTCGACTGCCGCGCTCTGGCCGCTCGGCTGAGCGCCTTCCGCCGGTCGACTGAGCGCAGCGAATGGAGACCCACCACAGCCGGGTGCCGCCGAATAGTTGCGTCGCGGCAATCAATACCCCTGATTACGTGCAGGAAACACGGCGGATGCCTAGTGCATCACACCGGCCGAACCACTAGTTTCGTGCCATGGCACGTGCGACAAAGCCCACTCGAGCTCAGCTGCTGGACACCATCTTCGAGGAGATGAACGTCATCACGCGCCGCGGCACCGCGCGCGCACGGCGCCTAGCCGCACCTTTGACCTATGTCGAGCACACGCTGCTGCAGTTCATCGGGGCGACCCCGGGGTGCCGGGCGACCGATATCGCGACGTCCTTCCACCTCAATCGCTCGACGGTCTCGCGCCAGGTGGCGAGCCTGCTCGAGCACGACCTCGTCGAGTACGCCGCCCGCACCGATGAGTCGCACCACCGCGGTCGCGAGCTGCAGCTGACCGCCGTGGGCACGGCACGCCTCGCCAGCGCCCGCGATGAGCAGCGCAAGGCGTCGTTCGAGCGCCTCGACGAGTGGAGCGAGAGCGAGCTCTCGACCTTCGCCGCCCTGCTCGAGCGCTACAACCTCAAAGAGCCGACCGTCTAGCGGGCCGCGACCAGGTCGAGGGTGCGCAGGCGCCCCGCCAGGGTCGCGCTCGAGGGCTGGATCATGAGCTCGTCGGCCCCGGTCGAGGCGAGCAGCGCGGTGAGCCTCGCGCGCACCTCGTCGGTCGTTCCGATGGCCTGGCGGGCGTTGCGGTGGGCGATGAACTCCTCTTCGAGCGGCGAGAACTCGTAGGCGAGCGCTTCGTCGAGCGAGACCGGCTCGGGCTTCTGCCCCTGGCGCATGCGGATGAACGTGATGGCGCCGGGCAGCATCTCGCGGCGGACGACCTCGGCCGAGGCATCCGCGATCACCGAGACCGCGATCATCGAGTGCGGCTGCTCGAGGAACTCGGACGGCTCGAACGAGCGCCGATACAGCTCGAGCGCCGCCTCGGTGTTCTCGCCCGCGAAGTGGTGCGCGAAGGCGAAGGGCAGGCCGAGCGCGCCCGCGAGCTGAGCCGAGAAGCCGGACGAGCCGAGCAGCCACACCTCGGGGGCGTCGCCGAGCCCGGGCACGGCGAGCATGCGCGCCATGGGGTTGTTCGGCGACATGCCGCCGTAGAAGAAGCCGAAGAGGTCCTGCAGTTCCTGCGGGAAGGCGGAGGCGTCGAGGCCCTCGCGCGTGCGGCGCAGCGCGAGCGCGGTCGCGCCGTCGGTTCCGGGTGCGCGGCCGATGCCGAGGTCGATGCGGTCGCCGTAGAGCGCGCGCAGCGTGCCGAACTGCTCGGCGACGACGAGGGGCGCGTGGTTCGGCAGCATGACACCGCCCGAGCCGACGCGGATCCTCTCGGTGACGGCCGCGACGGCGCCGATCAGCACGGCGGGGGCGGATGACGCGATGCCCGGCATGCCGTGATGCTCGGCGAACCAGTAGCGCCCGAACCCGAGCGCCTCGGCGCGCTTCGCGAGTTCGAGGGACCCGCCGACCGCCTCGGCGTTCGTCTGGCCGGCACCGCGCCAGGCGAGGTCGAGGACGTTGAGGGGCACATCGGCGAGCGTCGTCACCCTACGGCCAACGCGGGCGACAGGTCGGTATTCCCGCCGCACACATGCAGAACCGCCGCCCGGCTGTGCCGGGCGGCGGTTCTGTGATGGGTTGCTTAGGCCTTGGTGCTCTGGCCGTCGCGACGCTTGGCGTTCATCTGGCGAACCACGATGAAGCCACCGCCGAGGGCGACCAGGCCGACCGCGCCCCACACCGTCGCGAGCGAGATGTAGGTACCGGTGGTGGCCAGGTTCGAGGAACCGGTGCCCGCAGCGTTGACGGCGATGACGCCCGAGGCGCTGTTGCCGGCCGCGTCGGTGACGGTCACGTTGATGTTCGAGGTCGCGTCAGCCGGGATGGTGCCGGTGATCGTGGCGCCACCGCTGGCGTTCGCGGTGCCGGCGTTGACCGTGCTGGTCGCGGCGAGGAACGAGGCCGCGGTGGCCGAGGTCGGAACCGGGCCGGTGCTCGAGAACGTGACCGTGAGGGTCGAACCCGGAACGAAGGTGCCCGAGATGATCACGAGCGTGAAGGTCGAGCCGGGCGCGCCCGTCTCGGTCACGGTGATCGTCGAGGAGCCGGCCGGCGTGTAGGGCGCGGCGTTCGCGGCGAGCGGAGCGGCGAAGACGGCCCCGCCGACGATGGTGGCGGCGACGAGCGCCTTGGTGAGCTTGTGCATTGAATGGACCCCCTGGCCTTTAGCTCGACCCGGAAAGGTGGTTTCCCTCATGAATGTGCGACACCCGGCGGGTCGGAACCGGATGTACGTGCAAGACCATAACAGGGTTCGGGTAACAACAAAAGGCCGAGCAGTGTAGCAAGGCGCAACATGCACCCATACATAGCCCTAAGCCAAACGGCTGATCGGCTTGCGAAACCCGGGCGAGTCGGCCCCGCGGCGACCGAGCCCGGGCCTCAGCGGCCGGAACGGCGCCGCGCCGTCGAGACGATCAGGGCGATGAGTCCGGCGATGATGAGGGCGCCGGCGAGCCACACGATCCAGAGGGCGATGTTGGTGCCCGTCCAGGCGAGGACGCTGCCGTTCTGCCCCGGCACCGTGATGACACCCGAGACCGAGTGGCCGTCCGGGGTCGACACCGACGCGTTGTAGACGCCCGAGGCCTTGGCCGGGAAGACGAGCGTGAAGGTCACGCTGCCCGAGGCATCCGTCTCGCCCACCGCCAGGTTGACCGTGGCGCTGCGCGCCGCCGCATCGAACGCGCCCAGCGTCGGCGCGGGCCCCGTGCCCGAGATGATCGCGGTGGCCGGCTTCGAGGGGCCGAGGCCGTTGACGGTGATCGTGTTCGCACCGGGGTGTGCGGTGACCGCGAAGGTGCCGGTGGTGGCGGGCGGGTAGGTGGCGGCGTTCGCGGCATCCGCACCGCCCGTCGTCAGCGCCCCGCCGAACGCCACGGCGACGCCGAGCCCGACAACGGCCAGTGCGCGCACGACGCTCCCCAGAACACTCACTTCAGAACCGTCCCACATTCGAACGCCCCGGTCGAGAGCGACACGTGATTGACCTGCGGTGTGACGTCCACCGCGGGCTTGCCCGTCACGCCCTTCTTGGGGTTGAAGACGAGGCGGATGGTGGATGCCTGACCGGGCTTCAGGTCGACGAAGTACTGCGCGGCGCTCTGCGTGCCGTCCTGCACGAACTTCACCGGCTGGGCCTGACCGGTCGCCGTGGCCGCGTTGCCGAACTCGACGCCCGGGCTGCCGTAGACGGTGACCTCGGTGCGCGCGGTGCCGACGGGCACGCCGTAGGCGGCAGCGCCCGAGACATACGCCGGCAGGGTCGCGACGGCGCTCGCGGCGAGCCTGTTCTTGAGCGTCACCTCGACGACGTAGAGCGGGCCGACCGTCGGGCACGTCAGCTGGCCGAGCTTGACGGCCGTCGTGAGGTAGTAGTCCATCTTCGAGCCGGTGCCGTCGGCGAGGTAGACGCCGAAGCGCTGCTCCCCCGGCGTCGAGCGCGCGGGGCCGCCGGCGAGCGTGGTCTGGTCGAGCAGCTTCTGCTCGGCGGGCTCGGCGCTCCACACGTTCATGCGGTGCGCGGCGCCGATCTGGGCGAACGCGCCGAGCATCGCGCTCGGCTTGAACTGGCCGCTCGTGAGCTTCTGGATGATGGCGCCGGTGGATGCCGCGAAGAACCTGTCCTGGTCGGCGGGGTTGACGAAGCGGAAGTAGACGTCGGAGAGCAGGGTCTTGACGACGTTGGCCGCCGAGAGCTGCGTCTGCTCGGGGGTGCCTGCGGCCACGGTGACCGGGCCGGTCGCCTCGAGGATGTACTTGAGGGCGATCGGGTCGAGGCTGACGACGCCCGAGACGGGCTTGCCGCCTTCCTTGACCCACATCGCGTTGGCGAGCTGGGCGGTCTGGTCGAAGCGCGGGGTGAGCGTGATGTCCTGCAGGTACTCGCCCGTGATCTCGCCGAAGAGCTGCTGCGTCGCCGGGGCGAGCTTCGCGACCGGCTGGTCGTAGCCGGCACCGCTGTGATCGCCGAACTTCGCGTCGGAATCCTGGCTGTCGAACGTGATCTTGCCGTGGTTCGCGGTGACGTGGATCGCCGAGCCGCCGATGCCGCCGCTCGCGCGCAGCTCGGCGTTGTTGAGCACGAGCACGAGATAGGTGCGCGGGCCGTCGGCGCCGAGCATGCCGGGCAGCAGGCGCGTGGCGCGGCTCGCGGCATCCGTGTACTGCGCCACTTCGGTGACCTTGGTCTTGTACTGGGTGACGGCCGAGGCGAGCGGGCCGATGACGCCCTTGGTCGTCACGGCCTGGGCCTCGCGGTTGCCGGCCTGCACGGCGGTGTCGGCCACGGCGAGCGCGGGGGCCGCCTTGGCGAGCGGGGCGAGGTCGATCGCGCCGCCGGTGAGCTTGAAGGCGGATGGGTTGAGCGAGCCCGCGACCCCCGTGAGCCGCTCGAGCCCGTTGTCGGTGATGGTGGCGGCGCTCGCGCTCACGCCGCCGAGGGCGCGCAGATTGGGGCCGATGCCGGGGATGTGCGCGGCGAGCCACCAGATCGGGTCGGACGTGTCGGCGTGCGCCTTGTCGGCGCTCGAGCGCAGCTTCGCGAGGTCGGATGTCAGGGCGCCCGTGTTGCCGCCCGTCACATCGGCCTGGATGCGCGAGGCGACGGGCAGCGCGTCGTGCAGCGCCTTCGCGGCGAGCGCGCCCCGCACGCCCACCCAGAGGGCGGCGGCGATGACGACGAGCACGATGCCGAGGATCGTCCAGCCGATCCAGCGCCGGCTGCGCTTGTCTCGGCGCATGCGGCGGGGTCGGCGGTCGGCTGTGGCGGTCGACATGCGCACCATCTAAACAGAGGCCCTCGGTGAGACCGCCCGGAATCGGCTGATACGCAGGCTTGGGGGCAGGGGCCGGCGCGCAGGCGCGCCTGGCTTTCCCCGTGACCCGACCGCGATGCGATCGTCCTGACGCACTAATACGAGGGCTGCAGTTTTGCTCGCACCAGGGCGGAGATTCCGGCGTCGGGATGCCACATCCACAGCCAGCCAGCCAGCCAGCCAGCCAGCCAAAATGTACCTACTTGACATACCCGCGGTAAAGCGCACTGCTGCGCGGCTGGCTCGACGAGAGCGTCAGGCCGGCGTTCGCGTCGCGCGTCCTGCCCCTCGATGAGCGCGCGGCCGTCGAGTATGCCCGGCTGCAGGTGCCCGACCCGATGCCGGGCATGAACGCACTGATCGCGGCGACCGCTCTCGCGCACGACCTCACACTGGTCACGCGCAACACCAAGGACATGGAGCGGTCAGGCGCCCGGCTGCTCAACCTGTGGCTGCTCGACTGAGCGCGACGGCCACGGCGAATGGCACCGGGCCGGGGCCGACTCTGCGGCCCCGGCCCGGTGCGGGCACGGCTTCGGATCAGGCGCGGCTCTTGCGGCGCACGACCGTCTGCATCACGACGAACGCGGCGCCGAGGGCGAGCAGGCCCACGGCACCCCAGACGGTCGCGATGGAGATGTAGGCACCGGTCGCAGGCAGCTGCGCCGAGGCATCCTTGACAGCCGTCGTGCTGCCGGTCGAGGTGGTGGTCGTGGTCGAGGCGGCAGCGACGGCCGGCACCGTGACCGACTGGGTCACAGTGGTGCCCGCGGTGTCGGTGACGGTCGCGTTGACGATCTGGCCGGAGAGGTCCTTCGCTCCGCTCGCCTTGACCTGAGCGGTCAGCGAGCCGTCGGCGGCCGCGGTGCCGAGCACGATGCTCTGCGAGGCCGTGGACTGGAACGTGCCGAAGAACGTGAAGCCGAGCCCGTTGAACTGGGCGCGGACGACCGAACCCGGGTGGAAGGTGTGCGGCCCGAACTCGAACGGGAACCACCAGTAGCCGCCCTGCCAGAACGGGTCGTGGTCGTGGTCGTGGTGGGCCGGCGGCGTCGGCTTGACCGGCGGGTAGGCCGGGTGGGTGTGGCCGGGCTTCGAGTGGCCGTAGGCGTGGCCGTTGTGCTCGCCCTGGTCTTTGTGCTGGCCCTGGTCGCTCGGGTCGACCGGGTGGTTCTGATTCAACTGGGCGATCGAGGCCGGAACGGCCTGGGCGGTGGTGGCGCTTGCCGCGAGCGGCACGCCGAGAGCGAGCGCAGTGCCCGCTCCGAGTGCCAGCACTGTCGTCGTGAACTTGTGCATGAGGTGTCCTATCCGCAGGTCGGAATCGTGTAGGGCAATGCGTGCGTGTTTCCACTACGCGGCCCGGCCTCCGACTGCGCGACAGCGCAAGTGGTGCTGATGGTGCGTGGAGCTTGGTGTTGCGAGGGTGCCGGAGGTCGGTCCGGACAGCCTCAAGCTATGGCCCCCGTTCCGGTGACACAAGGGTGTTCACAAACCTTTCACATGGGCGCCGGGGCGCGGTCGGCCGCCCCGTCGAGGTGATCGGCTGGGGTGCGACCCTGAGGTGCCGATGTTGGTGTGGCGGCGCTAATACGAGGGCTGCGTCTTTGGCGGCGGGCTCGCGGATGCCGCTGAATCGCTCGCACGAGGGCGGAGTTTCTGCACAGCGCCCCCCGCGAAGCATCCAAATGGGCAGTTCCCCATCCGAGCGGAGATCTTCGTGCCCGAATGGCTTACTATTGAAGTGCAACTTGCAGTAGCGAGTTGAAGTAGGCCTGGCAGTCTTCCGGACGGTATGACGAGCCAGGCTCGCGCATTTAACCAAGGTCGACGACGCTCGCTGTGAGCGTGGCAACACGTCGAATCCAATCGCCCCCGGCTTGGTGTGCCCAGGCGACGGCATCGCTCACCCACAGCAGTGGCTCGGCCTTCGCGGCCTGATGCTGATATTCGAAGACGCCGCTTGCGTCTCGAGAACGAAGCAGCGCAGCGATCATGCGCCTGTCCGCTTGTTCTAGCGATTCGTCGCGTTCAAGGATCAAACGAGCCGCACGCGAATCGATCAAGTCATCGACGAGAGCGGTGACGCATGCCTCGCGCGAGGCTTTGTGGCCCAAGCCAGCGACGAGGTAGACCGTGACGCTCAGGTCGAGCGACGACATGCGGGACAACAACGATCGTCGCGACGACTCGCTTTCCGTCTTGAAGTGAATGCGATCCTGCCGTGGCCGGCGCATAGCCACGAGTTCCCTGCGGGCGATCGAAAGATTGGCCGGCGCCACGACCGTTGCCGCAAAGAGGTAGCCACGCGCCTTGGACTCGTCAACGAACACATGGGATGCGCGTGCGAATCGATCCACGTCGAGCCCTCCCTGCTGAGAGAGTATCGATACCCACCTGCGCGCCGCGGACGTGCGTGACTGCCTGTGGACAGGCGGTCGCGTCAACCGGGTGGCCGGATTCGGTTGTGGCTACTCGCGGAGGGACGCGTGGTTCTCGCGGAACCACTCGACCGTGGGCTTCGACGTGTCCCACTCGGTCTCGCCCTCGAAGCCCACGACCTTGGCGATCGTCTCGGCGATCTCTCTGATCGTCACGTCCGAGCCCGTGCCCACGTTGACCTGCTCGGGGCCGTCGTAGTGCTCGAGCAGGTGCAGGCAGGCAGGCACGCGGCATGGTGGCGCTAATACGAGGGCTGCGCATTTTGCCGGCGACGTCAAGGATGCCGCTGACTCGCTCGCATGGGGGCGGAGTTTCCGTCGCCGGACATCCCGCTCAATTGGTGGCGGTCGGCGCTTGGTGCTCATCGATGCAGTGAAGTTGATAAGTTCAATTCGTTAGCCGATTGGGTTATCAACTTCGGGTGAAAGGACCGCAATGGCGCGAGGACGACCGAGCAGAGCAACCGTGTACGCACGGCTCGACCAAGCGATGGTCGACCTTCGTGAGCGTCTAGGCGGCTTACCGTCGCCCAAGGAGTCGGAATTCATCTGGGACGATATCTGGCACCTTGAAGCCCACCACTCGACCGCACTGGAAGGCAACACCCTGGTGCTGCGCGAAGTCGAGGCTCTGCTCGACAAGGGACGCGCGGTCGGAGCCAAACCTCTCAAGGAATACATGGAGGTCCAGGGCTACGGCCAGGCGGCACGCTGGGTCTACGGGCAGGCCATAGAACCGGCACGATCTTCCACGAGCCTGATCACGTTGACCGAGGTGAGAGAAATCCATGCGCGAGCAATGACACCCGTCTGGCAGGTCGCTCCGCACCCAGACGCGACAGATCGGGAAGGCCCCGGAAGCTTTCGAGAACACGACATCCACCCGTTCGGCGGCGGAATGATCCCGCCGTCGTGGCCGCTTGTGCCCGCCATGATGCGCGACTGGATCGAACTCGTCGAAGCCAGGACAGGTTCCCTGACCGGGGCAGAACGCGGCGCAAAGCCGCTGCCCGAGATCCTCGCCGAGCTCCACAACGCCTTCGAACGTGTCCACCCGTTCATCGACGGAAACGGGCGTGCCGGACGACTGGTTCTGAATCTCCTTCTTGTCAGGCTTGGGCTGCCGCCGGTCATCGTCCTCAAGATCCAGCGAGCGGCCTACCTCTCCGCGCTACAGAAAAGCGACCAGGGCGATCATGGACCGCTTGGGGAGATCCTCGCCCGCGCCATGTACGACAACCTCAACAGGTTCATCGTCCCGGGGGTCGCCGGCCCCGCCCGCCTCGTGCCGTTGGCCGCTCTTGTAACCGAGGACTTCACCATCCCCGCATTGCGGCAGGCGGCGGCTCGGGGGCGCTTGGACGCGGTGCAGGGGGCGGACGGCGTCTGGCGGAGTAGCCGCAAAGCCGTGAGTGAATATGCCAAAACAAAAGGAAAGAGACGCTCCGCGAGTCGCTGAGCACCACGACTGATGCAGATGCCGTCACGTCACCTGCCCTGGTCTCCGATGCAGGCGAGCGCGCAGGCTACTCGCGGAGGGACGCGTGGTTCTCGCGGAACCACTCGACCGTGGTGCGCAGGCCCTCTTCGAGGCCGATGCGGGAAACCCAGCCGGCATCGGCCAGCTTCGAGACATCCAGCAGCTTCTGCGGCGTGCCGTCGGGCTTCGACGTGTCCCACTCGGTCTCGCCCTCGAAGCCCACGACCTTCGCGACCGTCTCGGCGATCTCTCTGATCGTCACATCCGAGCCCGTGCCCACGTTGACCTGCTCGGGGCCGTCGTAGTGCTCGAGCAGGTGCAGGCAGGCATCCGCCTTGTCGTCGACATGCAGGAACTCGCGGCGCGGCGCGCCCGTGCCCCAGTTGGTGACCGACGCGGCGTCCGCCACGTTGAACTGGACCTGCACGCCCTCGCTCAGTACTTCTTGCGAGCACATGTTGTTCATGAGGATGCCGCCGTTGGCGAGCACGAAGCTCTTGAGCTTGTCGATCAACTCGATTTCGACGTCGATCTGCCAAGGAGAGAGCAGAAACAGAGGGTAGGAAATTCCTACCACTAACTGGACCTGCCCTTATATCGAATGATGCACTTATCTTGGCGCTTCAACTGTGGCAACGGAGTTCGTCCGCAACGACGAAATACGTGATTCGCCACCCGTGAGATAGGACACAGATGAGGTGAGCCCAACAATCAGGAATAGGGTCTCAGCGACATTGAAACTCTGCCATGTTGCTTCGAATAACGAGTCGATCCCGAAAACGATCATTGCAGCCAAACCCGCCATTCGGAGCGTTCCATCACCGTTACGCCACACATGCAAGGCCATTGCCAAAAGGAGCAGCACGAACAGTCCTGCTCCAACAAAACCATAGAGGAACAATTGCTCAAGGTAATTGTTATGCGCGTGCCCGTAGAGTGCGTCAGGACCGATGATCGGGTAAAGCGTGTCCGCGAATGATGCAGAGCCGAAGCCGATCATTGGTTGTCCTCGTATCGCGAGCAGAACGCCCGCCCAAAGGCTTTGACGGATTGCGTTCGAGTCAAATGACGAATCCGACACGGTCGCAAGCCGCATCCATAGCTTCAGGACCTCGCCTCGCGCAAGGATCAACCCAACTAACGAAATGAGTGCAACAGGTGCGACGAATGGCAGAACACGTTTTTTCGCGGTAGGCGGCATGAACAGCAGCAAAAAGTGCCTCCCACGGCGAATGCGATCCATGCAGCACGAGTCGAGGTCGCCGCCAGGCCGATCACAACCGCGATAGTGGTCAATAGCACACGCAAGCGGGTCTTTGCGGTGACAATCACTACCGGCGCAAGAGTCGCCAAATATGCAGCAAAAACAGTAGGTGACAGAAGAGTCGAAAAAGGCCGCATGGCGCCGGACTGGGTGTAGTAATTAAACAACGGTGCAAGATAGCCGAGCGACTGCAGTCGCCCAACGCCGGCCAAGATTTGGTAAACCTCGAAGCCGATCAAAAATATGAGTGCGGCAAATAGTCCGCGAACGATAGGGCCGCGCAGCTCAGTTCGGGAAGCAATACGAAATATCGCACACCCGGCTATCAACGGCGAAATATCTGAAGCAGCCTGCCACCAAGAAACAGTCTCATGGGCAAGTACGGCCAGGACAGTCAAACGCAAACCGATCCACAGACCGAAGAGAATTGAAACTACTTCCAAGGATGCAAGCTTCTGCTTCCAAATTCGATACCGGAAGCCTAGTAGGATCGCAAACCCTAACGATAGGGGCGCGATATTCGGCCCCGATCGCATGATCTCATGCGGAATGTATGTAAATGGAAGGGCGGCCACGGCAATGGTTAACCAAAAATGCCGCTCATTCCTCATAGCTTCATGCTGGGGGGATTCTTAGAGAATTCTTATGCCCAGTCAGGGGGTAGAACGGTTTGTCATGTGGAGGCGGATTGCCGTTCGCGACGTTGAGCGTCCAAGCAGGCGAACTGAACCGAGCAGCGCTGAAGCCAGCTCGAAGTCGTACGCCATTGGCAGACAGGCCTAACCTGAGGTTAGTTCAAGATAAGAAACTGAGTCTCGGTCAGTCTGAAGTCGTGGCGAAAGACTTTATTGGCGTCGACTGACTAGCGCTGAAGCTCGGCCAAGTCCGCCTCAACCATTCGCCTTACGATCTCGTCGAAGCGAATCGTTGGCTTCCATCCATAGGTGTTCTGAATACGCGTCGCATCTCCTCGCAACTCGGATGCGTCGGCCGGCCGGATAAATTCTTGATCAGTCTTCACATACCCGCGCCAATCCGAGATCCCCGCTGCGACAAACGCTGAAGCCACAAAGTCTTCAATCGTATGGGACTCTCCTGTGGCTACGATGTAATCGTTCGGCTTATCACCGACCGCTATACGAGCGAGTGCATCTGCATAATCCGGTGCCCAACCCCAATCACGACGCACATTTAAGTCACCTAAAACCAGATCGTTCTGTAAACCCGCCTTGATACGTGCGACGCCGGCGGTGATTTTACGGGTGACAAACTGCACAGGCCGACGTGGAGACTCGTGATTATATAGAATCACGCTGGACGCGAGCAGTCCGAGGTTGCGATAGGCCCCCACAAGCAGATGGGCGTAGGCTTTGGAAGCGCCGTACGGGTTTATCGGGCGTAGCGGAGTACTTTCAGTCTGCGGCGCCTCCTCTGCATTGCCGAATATCTCGGCACTCGAGGCCTGTACGAAACTGACAGGCTTCCCAAGGGTCTTGTGAACGCTATATGCCGCATCGATCAGGCTCGCCACGGCAAGACCATTCACCGCAGCCGTAGCGACTGGCTGCTCCCAGCTGAGTGCCACCGAACTCATTGCCGCCAGATTGATTACCGAGTCGGGAGAGATCTGACGAACGAGCCGACCGAGATGACCCGTGTCAGTCAAGTCGCCTTCATGAAGTTGAAGCTCCGCGTCCAATTGGGTGGAGATAACTTCGCCGGAGCGCACGAGCCCGTGAACCGTCCAGCCACGACCGATCAAGTTCTCGGCGAGGTAGCTTCCGGTCTGTCCCGTGACACCGGTAACAAAGGCAACGGGCATCTGGCGGTTACTTCACGTTCTGCTTCTCGAGTTCGAGATCAGAATCAACCATCATCTCGACTAGCTGACGGAAAGACACCGTCGGTTCCCATCCCAGCTTCTCTCGCGCCTTGCTGGAGTCGCCGATGAGCAAGTCAACTTCCGCGGGACGGAAGAACTGCGGATCTTGGAACACGTGCTGTTCCCAGTCAGATATTCCGACATGGGTGAACGCAATATCAAGATATTCCCTGACGGCATGCGTGTTGCCAGTGGAGACGACGTAGTCATCAGCCTCATCCTGCTGAAGCATCCTCCACATTGCCTCGACATAGTCGCCGGCAAACCCCCAGTCACGCTTAGCATCCAGGTTCCCCAAAGAGATCTGGTTCTGCAATCCGAGAGCAATTCGCGCGACCGCCCGACTGATCTTGCGAGTGACGAACTCCGGGCCTCGCAACGGAGACTCATGATTGAACAAGATCCCGCTAGAGGCATGCATTCCGTAGGACTCACGATAATTGATCGTCATGTAATGCCCGTATACCTTCGCAACTCCATACGGGGAGCGCGGCCACAATAGCGTCGTCTCACGCTGCGGAACTTCTTGTACGCGGCCGAACATCTCAGAACTCGACGCCTGATAGAAGCGCACTTTCGACGCATCGTCTCGCGAATACAGGCGAATTGCCTCAAGCATGTTCAAGACGCCCAAGCCGGTGACTTGACTCGTCAGTTGCGCGTTCTCCCAGGAGTACGCGACGAACGATATCGCTCCGAGGTTGTACACCTCGTCGGGCTGTGACACGTTCAGCGCGCGCAGCAGACTCGACGGGTCCAAGAGGTCGCCCGTAACGATGTTGACCTCCGGCGCCCAGGCCCGAATCACCTCAAGCTTCGGATTGTTCTGGCCCCGGACAAGTCCGAAGACTTCGTAGCCCTTGGACAACAGGAGACGGCTCAAATACATCCCGTCCTGGCCCGTGACACCGGTGATCAGAGCGCGCTTCATGCAGATTTCCCCTCAGTCATGCGAACGCCCTCATCCTAGGAGGCCGGAGAGTACGGATTGCCAAGGGCATCGAGTCCGGCGGGCGAGCCTGAGGAAGCCAGACCCTTCTTGACTAGACTTTCGGCATGACCAGCCAGGCACTGCTCGTGCAAGTGACGCTGTTGCTGTGTTCTATTTCGGCGTTTGCGGTAGCCGGCTCGCAAGAGCGCGTACTCCAGATGGTCACTGTGTCCATTCCGTTCGTCGCATTCGCGCGTCGCCTGGTCGTGCATTTCACGGGCGGCAGCACTGACAGTGCAACGTCACAGGCGTTCGACCCCCTCGTTCTGGTTCCCATTGCCGGAATCGTGATCGTTCTGCTCCACGGTGTTCCGCGAGGCGGCCAACGAGCCGCTCGGCCAAGGGATTACTGGTTCGTCGTTCTCACCATCGTTCTAGTGGCGCTTGGAGTCGTGGTCTCCGATCTCGGCGGCGGAGGCACCACACCGTCCACCATCTACTATTCGAGCCTGACGCTTCTGGCGCTTGTGCTCCTGGCCGTAGTTGCATCCGAATCCGTTAGAGATGCGTGGCCGCGCATCGAACGGCTTTTGCCCACTCTTGGAGCAATCGTGGGCCTCTACGGTATCTACCAATTTTTCAAGCTTCCCAGCTGGGACCGCGACTGGATGATCGCCAGCGGTCTTACTACGGTCGGCCATCCTTACCCAATGCAGGTCCGAGTGTTTGGAACGCTCGAGTCGCCTGGTCCCTATGCCTGCTTCGTCGGAGTCGCGATCCTGGCGGCGTTTCACATTGCGGTCGTCTCAAAGGGCGCCCGACGCGTGCTCCACGCCGCCTTGGCGGTCGGTCTGATGTTCCCCCTGCTTTTGTCCGGGGTGCGGGCAGCTCTGATCGGGGTCTTGATCTGCGCGGCAATTCTTGGTCTGGCGACGGCCCGCGGGCTCGCTCGCGTCCTGCCGATTGGTATCGGCGCAGTCGCGATCGTCGGAATCAACCTCGTCACCAGTCGGTTCGGCGGATCTTCGACGCTGTTCTCTCAGCAGCGCTGGAGCGCCAACTCCCTAGGAACAGACCCCTCCGTTCAAGCCCGATTGAACCTAATATCAGTTGCCCGCGACTCGATAACTCGGGTGATAGGTCAGCCATCCGTCACTCACGCGGATAATCTCTGGGTAGATGTTCTCGTGCTTTACGGGGCGCTTGCAGGGGTCGGGCTTTTTGTTTTGACCGTCTATATACTTATTCGGTGCCTTTGGACCATGTTCAAGGTTGGGATAAACTCGGCGGCCGTGATTGCCCTGTTCGCCGTGATCATGGGAGTTGCAACCGATATCCTGACGTTCTCATTCGGTCTCCTTGCAGCCCTTGCCTTCGGGAGCACGCTGCGACAAGCGCGAAAACAGCCGTCGAATGTGATCGAAGACGTCCCTACTTTCCGTACAACAGCTCAGCGACAGTCAGCACTAATCCGTAACTAGCGATTCCTCACTGGCTTGTCGGGCGAGAATAATCTTCCTCGCGATAAGCCGAACAATCGCGTTAGCCAGGACGGCCAGCGCCATAGTCGTCGCCCCCAAAATGCCAAGCATCTGGAGCGCAGTTACAATTACGACCATTGTGACCAGGCCGAGGATTGCTGGCATTGAGAGCCCTTTAGACTTCTGGGCAGCACTTTGTTGATAGACTCGCAGATTCCATCGATCACTTAGGGCCTGGGAAACACAGAGCACGCTCAACGGAAAGACGATGCCCCCGAAGGTTGGCCCTAGTATCAGTTCGTGCCACAGAGCGATAACCGCAACAACGAAGGCCGATGACATAATTGATATTGTCAGCCCGATACGGGCGAATCGTGCATATTGGCGGTCCGATGGAGCACTGCCCTGCGCGATCCTTCCATATGCGACAGTATTGATCGCTTGAGTTAGGCCTCCCGAGGCGCTTGCGAGTGTCGAGGCGACTGAATACACACCCAGCACGGCGGGTGCGACGAGCGCAGACAGAAGAACCTGATCGATCCGCAGCGCGACCCCCTCCGCCACAAACGAAGCCCATACGGGCAAGCTGAAGCCCCAAGGGGTTGGCAGAGTACGTGTCCGTCTTATCAAATCGACAGCTGCGTAAATACCGACCAGCGAGGCTCCGACTTGACCACCAAGACTGATAAGGAATGCAACTTCGAGAGTAAGCGCGTGGAAGACGAAGGCTGCCATATATCCAAGGGACGGCAACACAACGCCAAACACGCGACTGACATTGTACGCGCGAAGCCGCCCCGTCAGCATGGCATGTTCTAGGCCAACCTGATAAAGACCGCCCAAGACCAAAGTGATGCTGGCTATCCGGATAGCCGTGGCCAGCCACGCCTGATTGCCCGCGAGCACATCCGCCAACACAAAAATAATCGCACCGTTGACCGGACCTAACCCCGCCGCAACAAGAACACCCACTCGCGAGGCGGCACCGGTCTTGTGATCTTGTACGGCCAGTCCGCGTGGCAAGGCAAAAAAACCTACGAACCCCGCGACCTGAATCGCCGCGAATGCGCCGGCCAGTTCGCCGCGGCCACGTGCGTCCAGCGTATGGGCCAGCAGTGGAGCCGAGATAATACTCAACCCGATGCCGAGATATGTAATGCCAGCCACGCCCACAATGGCACGTGTGCGCTTCCAGAGTTGCGTCAGCAACAGTACATTCCTCAACTCTCAGTACTATCTAGCTACGCGCTGAAGTATGTGTCGCAGCTCGTCGCGATCGCAAAATATCCCGCAGCCATGCACCTATAGATCGCGGCAAGCGGCCTAACGCTCGTGATCGCTCACGCAATGAGAGCCCCGCATCAAATATAAGATGTCCATCAAGGTAGACACGCTCAAACGTGCGAGCAGCCGAGCGGACAATCGTCAGATTTCCGTCGTGCTCACGCCAATAGCCAATTGCCTCCGGGACATGTATGACAGGGCCCAAACGAGCGGCGCGATATGCTACCCAATAATCATAAGATCCCCCGACGGCTTTGGGCACACCAATGTCCTTAATGACGTGTGCGCGAAACACGGCACTTGGATTAATCGGAAATGCTAATCGCATACCAAGTCGCGTCCATTCGTTAATAACACCGTTAGGTATATCAACGAGGTTCCAGGTAGCCCAGGCCTGTTCGGTTTTCTTGCTGTCTTCGGTTCCGTCAGCCAGGATCACACGCGGGCGAGAAAAGGCCGCAACCGCCTCCGGCACCGCCGAGAGTGCTGCCACGAAGCGTTCCAAGGCTGAAGGCTCGAGGATGTCGTCATGATTGACGAGCGCAATGTAGCTGCCGGTCGCCTCAGAAATACCCTTCGCGTGATTTAGCGCGGGACCGAGCGAATTTTGGTTTGCAATGTATCTCAACCGAGAGTCGCCCATCGCGGCCACAAGATCTCGGCACTCAGGTTCATTTGCGTCATCGAGAACCAGAATTTCGAGTTCATGATGTGTCTGCGAGATAACGGAGGCGAGGGTTTCGGTTAGGTATGAGCTTCTGTACGTGGCGATAACAACCGAGACTGTCGGCTGCCCTGTGTCCAGTCCCTCGCCGGTCATGACCACGTCAGATCGAGTTCCTTGACGACTCGGGCGGGTGTCCCAGCAACGATGACACCGGGGGGAACGTCTGACGTAACGACTGCACCCGCTGCCACCACCGAGTTCTCCCCGATGCGACACGGGCCGATGACAATCGCGTTTGTTCCGACGAATACGCCGGCCTCGATGATGATGTCGTGGCCTGAATCCGGGATCGCAGAACGCCTTTCAGACCCGACCTTGCTGAAGTCATGAGCGCCGGCCACGAGACACACGCCTGGAGCCAGCATCACCCAGTCCCCGAGGACGACCCGACCGCTAGTGGCATTTATGTGAACGTTCTGCAGCGTGGCGGTCTCAGCGATTTCGCAGGCGGGCCCATTCGCCCCGACGATGTAGATATTTCGCTCCACTGCGTATCGCGCAAAACGCCCAATGGGACCGTCCGCCAGTCGGCGCCGCAGGGCGAACAGAATCACATCGAGTGAGGATGGTTGAGCTTTCGGCAGCTTGTTCAACCGAGGCTTGGATTGGAACCCTCTAGGGCGGGGCTTGAGCAGCGGCAACTTGCCTCCTCTTGCTTCGTCCGACGCCTCATCATGGCATTGAATTGGGTACGTTGAGATTGAGGACGCCCGGTTGCTTCTACTCCGTGCACCGGGCTGCCAGTGGACGCAAGCGCATCAGTCGCGCGAATCGAATTCGCGTACAGCAGCCCGGGGGCGAACCTTTGACACGAGTAGCTCACATTGACCACACCGTTGAGCCGGGCGGAGCTGAGTTCGCGCTGTTGCGCTTGGTGGCACCTCCCTGCCCATGGCAGGCGCGTGTGTTTGTTCCCAAAGGCGATGGGGTCGGGATCTATGCCCAGCTTCCTTCCGAGCAGGTCATCGCTGTCGGCGTGCGCCAGCCACCGGGGGCAAGCGGACGGGCTACGCCTCTCGGCAGAATGGCGCTGATTGCACGCATCGTCGCACAGGGGGTTGCGCTTCGGGTGCGCCGTTCATTCCGGGGAGCCGAAGTAGTTCATGCAAACACCAGTCGTGCTGCTCTTATCGGCTGGATAGCCACTGCAGGAAGTCGCCGCCGGCTCATTGTGCATCTGCGCGACGAAGTGTCGGCCGACTCAATCGGCAAGTTCGGGTTCCGTGGGATCAAGTTCGTGCTCGGACGCGCAGATGGCGTGATAGCGAACTCCGCCTTTACTCTCTCAACCGCGGCGAGTTTCTTGCCAGAACATAGTCCCCGGGCGGTAATTGCATCTTCAATCGGCCTCGATCGCCATCGCGAACCTATTCAGGTCAGGCCTCAAGTTCTCACGATCGGCATGCTGGCACGTCTCTCCGATTGGAAGGGGCAAGGCCTCCTGATCGAAGCCTTTGCGAAAGCGTTCCGCGGCACGGGAATTGTTCTTGAGCTCGCAGGCTCGCCGGCTTTCGGAAATGAGCAGTTCCTCGTTGAGCTACAAGCTTTGGCACATCAGTTGGGGGTGGGAACGCAAGTGAGGTTCCTTGGGCACGTTGAGGACATTTGGACGTTGCTCACAACGTGGGATATCGGGGTTCAAGCTTCGACTCGTCCCGAGCCACTTGGCCAGAACGTTCTGCAATATCTCGCTGTGTGTCTGCCCACGATCGCCGCGGACATAGGAGGACCGACCGAATGGATCGTCGATGGCCACAACGGCCTGTTGTTCTCCAGCGGAGATTCTGATTCCTTGTCCGACGCGCTGAAGCGTCTCGTTGCAGACGCGGAACTGCGCACATCCATCCACGGTCACCTTGAGCGACAGAGACCCGTTCCGCTTGACGGACAAATCCAGGAACGCTATTCCGAGTTCTTCTACGGCGTCGCAGCAAGCGCGTCTTCATAAATAGAAAGCAGCCTTTCTGGTGACCCTTGACGCGATATTGCGTCGACCAGTTGGTCAGCTGCTTCTCTTTGCGCCGACCCAAGGAGAGGCCCCAAACTCACCGCGGCTGCAAGTTCACGAGCAAATTCTTCGCTCCTCGCGAGGGTTAGCGGAATGTCGGGCATCGCTGTTCTGAACAGGAACTCGGACCCAGGGTTTGGGAACGCAACCACCTGAAGATGGTGGTCGAGTCCTTCGAGAATCGGAATACCGAAACCTTCGTAAAGTGACGGCGACGCAAGCACCCATGCTTCGTCGAGCACTTTCGACACGCCGGAGTCAGATAGACCTGAGCGATGGTCGACCCAGGGCTCCCACGACGAAGCATCAGCGTCAGGACCGACCACTATGAGCCGGACCTCCCGCCCAGAATTTCTCATCGCTTGAACGGCGTCCTGTACAAGTCTGCCTTGCTTACGCCCGTCGAAGCTTCCGATAAATACCACCGTCGGAAGATCAGCCGGATTTCGCTCGGCTTCGCTTACGTCGGCCCTCAAATACGGAGGCACAATATAGTCGCATCGAAATCTCTCGACTGACTCGGGCGCAATCCCAAGCCGCAACACCGAGCGACGCTGTGACCTTACTTCGCCAATAGCAAGAACCGCGTGATTCAGTTTCCGAAGCCCATTCGATGTCTTTGCTTCCTCCCACGAGGAACCATAGAAAGATCTAATAATGGGCACGCCTCTTCGCAGCAGAAAATCATCGCCGTGTGCGTGAACCAAATCTGCTCCGGTTGATGCAACCGCGTTACGGCTGATGTAGGCGCCCTTGTAATAGCGATCGACTCGCCCCCTCGGCACGGGAATGGTCACGAACCGGACACCTGCCACGGGCTCGGCACCTTCGTAGACAACCACGGTGAGATCCACAAGGTCCTTCATTCGCTCAGCAAGACGCTTGACGTACCTGCCGACGCCGCCCGCGTGCTGACCCTCTCGGGGCCACTCCAGGGCGAGCCAAGTGACTCGGATCATTCTCGTCAGTTCCCCCATTTCAATGCGTTTCTCAACCACCGAGGTGCCGAGGCTGTCAGATGTGCGCAGCACCTCAATCGAGCGTATGGGGCGGCTCCTCAGGCTGGTAGCTTCGAGGCATGGTGACTCCCCCGGCTGTCGGAAGGACTCTGCGAGTCCTGCTCGTGACGCCAGACTACCCACCGGCTCACGGCGGCATCCAACGCCTGCTTCACAACATCACTAGTGCGATGCCGAACACCGAGGTGCGCGTCATTACGCCGCAAACAGATGGAAGTGAAGCCTTCGACAACGACGCGGGGCAAGTTGTTTATCGGGTGCCGAACCCTTTCTCTCGCGCCCTTCTTCGAAATGCCGCATTCAACGCCAGCGGGCTGCTAGCCCCGCGGAAATGGCGTCCTGATGTGGTGCTGAATGGGCACGTTGTGTCGGGCCCTGTTGCAGCCATGATCGCGCACCGATATGGCGTTCCGACCGTGCTGTACACATATGGCAAAGAAATCGCAGGGCGCCCTGGAATGGCCGCCTGGTCGCTAAAACGGAGCGCATCCGCGATCGCCGTTAGTGAATACACGCGGGACCAACTCAGAACAGCCTCGGGCCGCGGAATCCACTCACCGATCCACGTCATCAACCCTGGTGTCCAGATCCCCGCTCCGCACACCGCAGACCGCGCGGACAGGCCGACCATCCTCACCATCGCGCGGCTACGTGACTGGTACAAGGGGCATGACATGATTCTCGAGGCGCTCCCCCGCGTCCGAGCAGCAGTCCCAACCGTGCGTTGGGTCGTTGTGGGCGACGGCCGCATCCGTTCAGAGCTCGAAGCGCGCGCCCGCCAGTTGGGCCTCGATGACGCAGTCGAGTTCGTCGGTGGCGTTGGTGACGACCTAAAGAATGAGTTGCTGGCGACGAGCCATGTGTTCGCGATGCCGAGTCGCTATCCGAAAAATGAAGTCGGTGGCGAAGGTTTCCCTGTCGTCTACCTCGAGGCCGCCGCATGGGGGCTCCCAGCAGTAGCTGGAAACGTCGGTGGACCAGCCGAGGCGGTGCTGAACGAGGTGACGGGCCTAACCGTCGACCCGGAGAGTCCTCAGGAAATCGGCGACGCGCTTATTCGGCTGCTCAGTGACACTGAATTCGCGGCGCGGCTGGGGCGATCAGCACGCGAACGCACAGTCGCGCAATTCACTTGGCAAGCCGTTGCTTCCCAACTTGAGAGCGTATTGCGGCTAGCTGCCGGGGGAAAAAAATGACGTCACAAGACGACGACAGCACGATCCGTTCAGCTGCCGTACTCGGAGCGTCCGGTTTTTGGGGTTCTTGGATGGTCGATCTCCTTGTAGGCAAAGGAGTTCACGTCACCGGGATAAGCCGACACGACCGACCAGCGCTCCCCTCGCTTCGCAAGCCTCAGGTCTCTGTGTTTGCAAATCTCGAGACAGCGGACCCTGCAACTTATCTCACCAGTGAGTATGACGCTGTTTTTTTCCTGGCCGGTAGCGCATCTGTCCCATATTCGGTAAAGGATCCAATAGGCGACCTCGACGCGAACACACGTAGCGTCGTACGAATACTTCAGCATCTCCGGAACTTGACCGTTCCCCCGCGTTTTATTTACGCGTCATCTGCCGCAGTATACGGAACGAGTGTATATCAGCCGATGGACGAGTCGCACCCGAGAAACCCGCTCTCCCCATACGGGGTATCAAAACTAGTCGCAGAACAATATGTTTCGCTCTTTGCCCACAACTTTGGTGTTCCCGGTGCCTCTGTTCGCCCTTTTTCAATCTATGGGCCAGGGCAACAGAAACAAGTCGTATTCGATATATCTCGTCGTCTAGCTGCCGGCGAAACCCCGCTGCGCATGCTTGGGAGTCCCGATGTGTCGCGCGACTTTGTCCACGTCGAAGATGCGGCTCGAGCTATGTGGATAGTTGCTCAGAACGCAGAGCTCCGCGGCGAGACATTCAACGTTGGTTCGGGAGCCGAGACAACACTCGGCGAACTCGCCGAGTCCCTGCGAAACGTTGCCGGCTCTGTCGCTGAAGTCGAATTCAGCGGAGAGGTCCGAGAAGGGGACCCGCTTCATTGGCGAGGAGATATCTCCGCGCTGGCAGCCCTAGGCTATTCGCCACAGATCTCGCTCCTGGACGGTCTCACCTCTACCTTTGAGTGGACAGCCGGGTTGGCAAATTAGCCCCGCCTGGACACCGCCGCGTTACTGACCCATTGCTCCAACTGGGTTATAAAGCGAGCCTCACCGAAGTGCTGTTCAGCCACCGCTTGAGCATTCGACATATCCGCACGGCGTGCGCTGTCGATGGCGAGTTGGAGTCCGGAGGTTGAGAAGTCCTCAGTGTGACTTCCACCTCGAAGTATGTCGACCGTTTCCCGCGCCCCTCCGACGCTATTTACGACCACAGGAGTTCCGAGCGCCATAGCCTCAATCGGCATTATCCCGAAATCCTCAACCGGGGCGAACACATATACCGTTGCAAGCTGGTACAGCACCCGCATCAACGCATCAGAGACGCGACCAAGGAATAGGACCGGAACATCAGCGTCTTGAGCCTTGACCTTCAGCGCAGACGCTTCCGGACCATCGCCTGCCAGGACGACGGGGATCCCGGCTGCTGAACCGGCGTCGATGACGACATCGAGCCGCTTGTACGGAACCATGCGCGACGCACCAAACACGAATTCCGCTGGCAATGCATCGACGACTCGTCGTTCTTCATCTGAAAGCTTGATGCGCCAGTCCGCTACAGCCTGGATTTTGTTGACAGAAACTGGCGGATAGATGACGGTTGACTCACGACCCCAAGACCGAGAGATGCGCTCACTAATGAAGTGACTGATAGCAGCGATCTCATCGAGTTGCTGAGCTCGCCGTCGGTCAAGCCTCCGAAAATAGGGCGCAACCAGACGCACGCCCACGCTGGCGCCGCGCGGATCCGACTCAGGCGCCCAGAGATAGCGCGCAGGCGTATATACATAGGCGAGTTTCGGCACGTCCTTGAGCCGTCGTTGACTTCCGAAGTGATGCGCAAACAAGTGCGAGCTAAGTAACACCCACTCGGGACGGCCGTTCTCTTTCCAGTACGAGCGCCAGGTTGGTGACATAAGCGGCAGCGCCAACGCCTTGTGGCGTCGAAGCGGCGTTTTCGCGAGCCATGACTCGACCACGCGCCCCGATTCGTACCGCTGCTTCGAGTCATCCCACAAGCAATAAATGCTTGCGGCCGGAAAAGTCGCTGCCATCTCGTCGAGAACTTTCTCGGCACCGCCGTGATTCTCGATCCACTCGTGCACCAGCAATCCGGTCATCAGTAGGCCCCCTCACGGTCCAACACAGCACGCGCGGTACGCCACAGAATCGAAAGATCTCCGGTCATCGACCAGTTCTCGACGTAGTAAAGATCGAGGCGGACGGACTCTTCCCACGTCAGGTTAGAGCGACCGCTGACTTGCCAGAGACCTGTAATGCCCGGCTTGACGAGGAAACGACGGTACATGTCTTCCTCGTACTGATCCCGCTCGCGTTCGAGAGAGGGTCGCGGTCCGACAAGGCTCATGGTGCCGAGCACGACGTTGAACAGCTGGGGCAGCTCGTCGAGGCTGTAGCGGCGCAGGACGCGGCCGACGCGGGTGACGCGCGGGTCGTCCTGCATCTTGAAAAGCACCCCGTTGCCGGCATCACGCTGTGCTGCGTGCAACTCGACCAGCCTGGCCTCGGCGTCGACCACCATCGACCTGAACTTGAGCATGTTGAAAAGACGGCCGTTCAGGCCGATGCGCTTCTGACGGAACAACACCGGGCCGCTCGAACTCGTCGCGACCGCTAGGGCGATCACGAGCAGCACCGGCGAAAGAAGCACGATGAGCAGACTGCCGACGACGAGATCGAAGGCCCGCTTTGCGACGAGCTTCCCACCCTCGTAGGTCGGGGTCTCGACGTGGATCAGAGGCAGCCCTGCGACGGGTCGGGTGTGAATGCGCGGGCCGCCGACATCGATGATGCTCGGAGCGACGACGAGGTGCTGTTTACCGGGCACCAGGCCCCAACTGATGCGGCGCACCTTGTCGTTCGGAAGGTCGTCGCTGCTCGTGATGATCACCGTGTCGGCGTCGACCTGAGCCATGGCAGCGCTGACGTCATCGAGGTTCCCGACGACCGGCAGGTTCGCGGCTAGCTCGCGTGGGGCACGGCGGTCGGGCAGACACGCACCGACAACGCGATAGCCCGAGTGCGTCTGGCGCATCAGCTCGGCCGCGGTCTGCGCCACCGAAGACGCCGACCCGACCAGAAGCACGCGAGACGAATACTCACCCTGACTGCGCTTCATGTGCAACCACTGTCGCCACATCCAGCGCTCGGCCAGCAGCACCAGCATGCCCAGTGGCAGCGCGATCAGAACATAACCGCGCGCGAGATCGGCATGCAGCAAGAACGCCACGATCGCGAGCAGCCCGAACAGCCGGAGCGATGCGTTGACGGTGCGCGTGTATTCGGCGCTGCCCGTGCCGATCGTGCGAGCGGTGCGGGTATCGGAGAACCCCAGCGACGCCACCCACAGGACGACGACAAGGATCGAAATGCAGGAGTAGCTGATGCCCGACAGCCCCGGAGTTCTTGACTCAAGCTGCGGATCGATGCCCAGCCACAGGATCTGAACCCCGAAGACAACCCAAACCAGAGCGACCGTGTCCGTCACCAGCAGACGCCGGGAGTAGTCGCGCCGCCAGTCGACGGCACGACGAGCCGGCGCTTTCGTTGAAACGCCGGCCAAGGTCTGGTCAGCCAAGAGTTGTTTTCCGGTTTCGTGTTGTCGGTCACTTACGGAAAGAGGCGCCAGGCCCCCCTCGCTTGTCGTCAGCCTAACGTGCGGCGGGAAACGGGCAACCCCGTACAGGTCACGCGGGGCGGAACGAGAAGTCGAGCGCCGGGCCGCTCGAGCCGGGTGCCGCGTGCTGCCGGTGGGTCGCCGGGCCCGGGCGAGTCGCGAGCAGGGCGGATGCCACGACATCCACCGCCGCCCTGATCTCGCCGCCCACTCGCACATACGTCGCCTGCGAGCGGCCGATCGGGTCGTCGATGTCGTCTCGGGCCGGGTCGTGCGCCGGGTCGAGGCCACGGCGCTCGAACGCCTCGGCGACGAGCTCGGCCGCGGTGGGCTGATGGGCGTGCGCGCCCCTTGTTCCGCTCTGCAGCAGCCGCGTGAGGCGCGCGAACTCGGTCAGCGTGAACGTGCGGCGCAGGGCGCCCGGGGCAAGCTGCACCGCCGTGGCGCGGTGCTCGCGCGTGAGGCCCAGGATCAGGTCGGCGCCCGCCACGGTGTCTTCGAACAGGCGCTGGGCGCCGTGGGCGTGCGCATCGGACTCGTCGATGCCGTGGTCATGCACCACGGCGACCATCTGCGCGGTCATCCGCATGTCGGGTCGAGCGATCGTGCCCGCGCTCGTCACCGCGAAGTCGTCGCGGTCACGCAGGCGCTGCGCGAGCAGCAGCTCGACGAGCGGCGAACGGCACACGTTGCCCGAGCAGACCGCGAGGATGCGGAACGAGGCGCGGTGGGGGTCTCCATTCGCTTCGCTCAGTCGACCAGCGGACGGGGTTTCGCTCAGTCGACCGGCGGACGGGGCTTCGGTCGGTCGACCAGCGGGGTTGCCGGCGGGGGCGGCGGAGTTGGCGGGGTCGGCCACGCTTTAGGCCTTGGCTACGCGGCGGGCCTCGGCGGTCTTGGCCTTGCGCCCGAAGCGCTTCTTGCCCGGTTCGTCTTCGCCGTAATAGCTGTAGCCGTAGCGGCCGTACGAGTACGCGTCGGGGCCCTTGGTCGGCACCATCGTCATGATGATGCCGCTCACGGCGCTGCCGACCTGCTCGATCGACGCGACCGCCGACTTGAGCTGGCCCTTGTGCGTGCGGCCGGCTGCGACGACCACGAGCGAGCCGCTCGTGAACTTCGACAGCACCGCGGCGTCGGTCACCGGCAGCAGCGGCGGGGCGTCGTAGAGCACGTAGTCGAAGCGTTCCTCGAGCATCTCGATCAGCTTCTCCATGCGCTTGCTGCCGAGCAGCTCGGAGGGGTTCGGGGGAACGCGGCCCGCGGGCAGCACGAACAGGTTCGTCTTGCCCCAGCGCTGCACCACCGCCGACAGCTCGACGCGGCCGAGCAGCACGTCGGTCAGACCCGCCGCGCCCTCGAGGCCCAGATAGCCGGCCAGCTTCGGGCGACGCAGGTCGGCCTCGACCACCAGGATGTTCGAGCTGGTGGATGCCAGGGCCAGGCCCAGGTTGGCAGTCGTGGTGCTCTTGCCCTCCTGCGCGAGCGAGCTCGTGAGCACGAAGCTGCGGCCGCGGGGCTTGGTCGTCTCGGGGTTCTCGGGGTCGACGACCACGGCGTCCTCGCCGATGTTGAGGAACTGCAGGTTCGTGCGCAGCGTGCGGAACGCCTCGGCGCGGATCGAGAACGGCTCGTCGGCCACGATCAGCGGGCGCTCGGAGGTGTGCGGGTCGTAGGTGATGCCGCCGACGATCGGCGCCTCGCTGATCTGCTCGACGTCGTGCTCGGTGCGGATGCGGGTGTCGAGGGTCTCGCGCAGCACTGCGATCGCGACGCCGATGGCAAGGCCGACCAGCAGGCCGAGCGCGATGTTGAGCGGGATCTTCGGGCTGCTCGGGGCGAGCGGCACCGCGGCATCCTGCACCCGCGTCAGCTTCACGGGCGAGACGTTCTTGTCGGCCGCGGTCGTCTCGAGCGTCTGCACGACCGTGCCGAGGCTCTCGGCCGTCGCGTTGGCGATGTCGGCGGCGCGCTTCGGGTCGGTGTCGGTCGCGGTGATCTGCAGCAGCGTCGTGTTGAGCGGCGCCGTCGCCGTGATCTGCTTCGCGAGCTGGCTCGGCGTCAGGTCGAGGTGCAGGCCCACGATGACCGGCTGCAGCACCGACGGGGTCGTGGCGAGGCCTGCGTACGACGTGATGCGGTCCTGCGAGAAGTTCTGGCCCTGCAGCAGGTCGGACGCGTTGCTGCCCGCCTGCGTGCTCACGAACACGGTCGAGTTCGCCGTGTAGATCGGCGCCTTGACCGCGGAGTACAGCCCCGCCGCCCCGACGCCGACGACGACCAGCACGAGGATGAGCAGCCAGCCCTTGCGCAAGACACGGATGTAATCGCTGAGTTCCACAGACCTGCCTTTTCCCCGATTGGCGCGGATGTCGCGCGCGACGCGCCCTGCGCGCCATGATGCCACACCCGCATTGCGGTACGTGCGCGAACCGGCACTTCCCCCTAGCGTGGGGGCATGAGCGAGACGCCGCGCACGGAGCCCGGGACGACGGCACTGCCGCTTGTCGAGGCGGTGGGCGAGACATCCGGCACCCCACACGGCTCACGCGGCGCGCGCGCACCGCTCGTCTGGGCCGCCGCCGCGCTCGTCGTCGCCGTCGTGCTCGCACTCACCTTCCCGGCCTGGCGGTATTCCGTGCCCTACCCGGTGGCGCTCACCGCCACCTACGCGCTCACGTGGGGCCCGCTCATCATCGCGCTGCTCGCGACCGTCGCGTTCTGGCGGCGGTTCGTGGCCTTCCGGCCGGTCGACATCTACCTCGGGCTGCTGATCGGCGTGGTCGCGCGCGCCGTCGGGGTCATCGTGCAATACCTCGTCTCGGGCCAGCTGCCGTCGTCGACCCTCATCATCGGGGGCGTGTCGGCGACGTATGTCTTCGCCTCGGTCATCGCGCCCGTGATCCTCGCCCCGCTCATCGAGGAGCCCTTCTTCCGCGGGCTGCTGCAGGGTTCGCTCGACCGCTTCCTGCGGCCGTGGGGCTCGCTGATTCTGACCTCGATCGTCTTCATGCTCGTGCACACGATCGCCGGCGGCTGGTCGTGGACGCTCTGCGTGACCCTGCTCGTCTACGCCCTGCTCGCCGGGTACGTCACCCAGCAGACCAAGCGGCTCGGCTCGGCCGTGATCGGGCACGCGACGTTCAACGGGCTCGCTGCGCTGATCAGCTGGCCCTGGTAGCCGACGTAAACTCGACGGCGTGGGGGCACAGAGACGACGTCGCAGGTCGAGCGGCAACGCGCTGAGGTTCGTGCTCGCCGGCGTGCTGATCGTCGCGGCCGGCGGCGTCTGCGGCTGGGCGCTGACCAAGTCGCGCCCCGACCTCACGCCCCTCGCCGCGGCCTACACGCCGCCCGTGCTCGCCGACTCGAGCGAGGGGTCGCTCGACGGCAGCCCGACGCCGTCGTCGAGCCCGGCCGCGACATCCGCCGCGCCTGTCGGGCCCCGCGTCGTGTTCGTCGGCGACTCGTACACCGCCTCGGCGGGCGTGAGCCACACCCGCGGCTTCCCCGCGCTCGTCGGCAAGGCCGAGGGCTGGGACGTCTCGGTCGTCGCGTGCTCGGGCGCCGGGTATGTCACCGCCGGCACTTGCGGCACCGCCTATGCCGGGCTGATTCCGGATGTCGTCGCCCAGGCCCCCTCGATCGTCGTGGTCACCGGCGGGCGCTACGACACCCCGTCGTACGGCAGCAGCGCCGCCGCGGCGACCTCGTTCTACTCCCAGCTCGCCGCCGCGCTGCCGCAGGCCAAGATCTACGCGATCTCGCCCGTGTGGGACGCCACGCACGGCCAGCACCCGCTCGGGGTCGTGCAGGCCTCGGTGCAGGCGGGCGCGACGGCCGCCGGCGCCAGCTACCTCGACATCGGCGAGCCGCTGCGCGACCACCCCGAGCTCATCGGGCCGGGCGGCGTCATCCCCGACGCCGCCGGCTATGCCGCCCTCGCCGCCGCGATCGAGCAGGCGCTGCCGAAGAAGTAGGGGCGCCGATCACCTCGCGCTGAGGGGCGCGGCGTGCACGGCGGGCGCGATCGCCTCGCGCTGCGTCTTCGCCCAGCTGGTCGCACCGCTCAGCTGGCGCACGAGCGCCTGGAACAGCGCGGGCAGCAGCACCCAGTTGTAGAGCGGATAGACGGCGATGCCGACGACGACGCCCCAGAGGGTTCCGACGACACCGCCGCGGCGCATCGCCACGACCACCACCGCCGGCAGCACCGCCGCGACTGCGGGCCCGAACACGATCAGGGCGAGCAGCCAGCCCGTCGGCAGCGGGCCGGTGCGCGTCACGACGTCGTAGCCGGCGTCGAAGAGCAGATCGGCCGCGACCAGCAGCTGCACGATCGGCATCACGAGATAGAGGACGGCGTCGGCGCGGGCGTGCGGAGCGTGCGGCATCCGCCCCACCCGGCCCGTCAATGCGACCGCCTGCCAGGCGCCCTGCGCCCACCGCACGCGCTGGCGGTGCAGCCGGCGCAGCGACGAGAGGCCCTGTTGGTGCACCGTCGCGCGGTTCTCCTGCACCCCGCGCCACCCGCGCTGCACGAGCCGCACGCCGAGGTCCTGGTCCTCGGTGAGCCGGTCACGCCACGGGCCGCGCCGCGTCGCGATCGACACGAGCGCCGAGAGCCGGTTGAACTGGCCGTTGCCGCCCATGTTCGCCGAGCCCCACAGGCTGCGCCCCTGCTGCATGACATGGCCGAAGATGCCGAACTCGATGTCCTGCGCGCGGGCGAGCAGGTGCCGACGGTTGTAGATGCGCACGAGCAGCTGCGCTCCCCCGACGGCCGGGTCGGCGAAGCGCCCCGCGAGCACGCGCGGCGCGTGCGGGTCGAGGCGCCCGTCGGCGTCGACGACCCCGACGATCGTCGAGCCGGGCGTGAAGCGCGCGAACTCGGGCTGCTCGAGGATGTCGTGCAGCAGGTGGAAGTACGCGGCGTTGAGCGCCGCCGCCTTGCCGTGCCGCGCGTTCGGGGCCGTGCGCGTGAGCACGCGGAGGCCCGGCACGTCGAGACCCGCCAGGATCGCACCCGTCGCATCGTCCGAGCCGTCGTCGATGACCAGGATGACCTTGTTCGGGGCATCCACCTCGGCCAGCCGGCTCACGCTGTCGCGGATCGTGACCTCTTCATTGAGCGCCGGCACGAGGAACACCCAGAGATAGTCCTCGGGGCCGACGCCCGCGGCCGGGGCGCGCCGCACCCGGTGCGCGTGCAGCAGCGCCGAGACGCCGAGCGCCGAGCCCTGCAGGAACGCCGCGAACACGAGCAGCCAGGCGCCGCAGAACACGGCGGCCACCCAGACCGGCGCGTGCGTGCCGAGCAACCAGGCGAGCGCACTCATGCGACCAGGGCCGGAACGCGCTCACAGCCCTCGAGAAGCGCGTGCTCGCAGGCCTCGGCGATGCGCTGCGCCGCCGTGCCGTCGCCATAGGGGTTCACCCGGCGGGTGCGCTCGGCGTACAGCTCGGCATCGTCGAGCAGCCGCCGGGCCGCCGCGACGATCGCGTCGGGGTCGGTGCCGACGAGCTCGAGCGTGCCCGCCACGACGCCCTCGATGCGCTCCGTCGTCTCGCGCGTCACGAGCACCGGGACGCCGAGCGCCGGCGCCTCCTCCTGCACCCCGCCCGAGTCGGTGATCACGAGCGAGGCCCGGCCGAGCAGCCGTGCGAACTCCGCGTAGTCGAGCGGCGCGGTCAGCAGCACGTTCGGCACTCCCGAGAGGATGCCGCCGAGCGTCTCGCTCACCGCCGGGTTCGGGTGCAGCGGCAGCACGATGCGCGCGTGCGGGTAGAGCTCTGCGATGCGGCGGATGCCCCGGCCGATGTTCACGAGGCCCTCGCCCCAGCTCTCGCGCCGGTGGGCCGTCACGACGATCACAGGTGCATCGGTGCGCTCGACCTCCGTCGCCGCCGCGACGTGCTCATCGCTGTACGGCACGTGCAGCCGCGACACCCACATCAGCGCGTCGATGGCGGTGTTGCCCGTGACGACGACGCGGTCGGGCGTGACCCCCTCGCGCAGCAGGTTGTCGAGGTTCGTCGTGGTCGGCGCGAAGTGCATCGCCGCGATGCGGCCGATGAGCCGGCGGTTCATCTCCTCGGGGAACGGCGAGCTCGTGTCGCCCGTGCGCAGGCCGGCCTCGACGTGCGCCACCGGGATCTGCGCGTGGAAGCACGCGACGGCCGCGGCCGCCGCGCTCGTCGTGTCGCCGTGCACGAGGGCCGCGACGGGGAACCCGGCGGCGCCGGGGGCGTCGCCGAACGTGCTGCGCAGCCAGGCATCCATCTCACCCGTCACATGCGCGAAGAGACCGTTGAGCGAGCGTCGGCCGGTGAGCTCGTCGAACTCGACGTCGGGGCGGATGCCGCCGAGCGCCAGCACCTCGCGCACCATGCGCGCGTGCTGGCCGGTCGAGACCACCACGGGGGTGAACCGCCCGCGGTCGCGGAAGGCCATGATCACCGGCAGCATCTTGATGGCTTCCGGGCGGGTGCCGACGATGAGGAGGACCGTCGGGCGGGTGGCCGTCGCGCTCTGGGCGGGCGCGGCGTCGTGGAGGCAGGCAGGAGTGGTCACAGGTATCCCTCGGGTCGGGTTTCCTGCGTGTGGGGGACGCTGGATGTGTCAGGGCGGGGTTGGGGTCGCCTCTTCATTCAGCCAAACGAAACCGGGCAGACAGGCCGGTCTACTCCCCCGGCTACTCACCTCCATTCCTGGGGACAGACGACAGGCGCCCTCGACCTGGAACTCGGGTTAGCGTCCGGGTTAAGTGGGCTTGACCGGCCGAAAACGCCCGTAGCGTTGTCGTCGACAGGTTGCCGGTTCGCGCCGACTGGGGGAAGCGCGCAGCACCTGTCCGGGTGTTCCCACGACGGTTGTGCGCTGTCGACCCACCCGTTCCGGCGCGGGCTCCGCTTCACCCCAAGGAAGAGGCGCTCGACGCCGGGTGAGGTCTGCGGGAGTCGTTTCACCCCAAGGAAGCGACCCCCGCAGACCTCCTTCTGTTCTCGCGGCTTCGCGTCAGATGAGACCGCGCCGCGCCGCCTCGGCGACCATCGCGACCCGGTCGCCCACCCCGAGCTTGCGGTAGATCGAGCGCACGTGCACCTTGACCGTGTTCTCGCTGATGCTCAGCCGCGCGGCCGCGTGCGCGAGCGTCTCGCCGCCGGCCAGCGCCGCGAGGACCCGCTGTTCCTGCGCGGTCAGCTTCTCGACCGGCGCCATGGGCGGCGGGAACAGTCGCGGCAGGTCGATCACCTGCTGCAGCGGTTCGGGGCATCCGATCTCGCCGAAGGTCAGTTCCGTGAGCGCGATCACGTCGTCGCGCGGGATGATCGCGAGAGCCACGTACATCCTGTTCTCGACCGCCAGGCCGACCGCCTGGCGGAATGTCTCCGCAGCCTCCAGAGACTCGCCCCGGTGCCAGTGCACGGCCGCCTTGACGATGAGCGCCTCGGCGGCGATGCGCGGCCACGCGCGCAACGCGGACAACGCGATGTCGGCGTCGCGGGCGGCCGCCTCGACGTCGCCGAGCACATAGTGGATCGCGGCCCGGCGCGAGATGCAGAAGTTCACACCCAGCGTCTCGGCGCCCGCCTCGATGATCGGCAAGGCGCGCTCGGGCTGGCCGCCCAGGGCGAGCACCGCCACGCGCGCGAAGTCGAAGGACTTGCGGCCGAGACCGCCTGCGGCGAGCGCCGAATACTCGGCCGCGGCCGCATCGAGGCTGCTGAGCAGTTCCCACATGCCGCGGCGGCGCGCGAAGGCGTCGAACATGATGCGGTGCACCACGACCTCCGGCCAATGCTCGGCCCATGAGTCGCTGTCCGTCAGCTCCAGTTCCGCCTGCGCCTCGTCGAAGCGCAGCGCGTCGTGCAGCGCCGAGGCGCGCGCGAGATGCGCCGTCGAGCGCAGCATGGCGATCTTCGGGGCCACCGACATGATCGCCTCGTGGCGATCCATCCAGAGGTCGGCGAGCCGGCGTCGGCCCGCGAGGCCGTGCATGAGCGAGAGCTCGGCGGCGGCGTTCGCCGCGGTGCGCATGTCGCCCGTGATCGACGTTCCGCCGTAGGCGCGCTGGAAGGCCTCGATCGCGAGGTCTTCCCGGTCGGCGAGCTCGGCCGACATCCCCGCCTGGAAGAACAACGTGGGCAGCATCAGGTGACCCGGCAGCTCGGAGAGCTCCGAGTCCTTCGCGAGCCGGCATGCTTCGACCACCGACGCCGACGCTGTGTCGAAGTCGCCGCGGGATCGCGCTGCGATCGAGTCCTCGACGAGTTCGGTGAACCGGTCGAGCTTCGTGCCCCGGCGCTCGCGCAGCACCGAGCGGGAATAGGCGGTCGGCCGCACCCGGCGCCCCACCAGCACGTGGGCGACGAAGCGGCGCACGGTCGCCCAGCGCGGGCGCTGGGTCAACAGCTCGTCCGGCAGGGCGTCGGCGAGAGCACGGATGACGTGCAGCCGGTGGGCGCTCAGCACGCCCCAGTGGGTCTCGGCGAGATCGAGTGCCCCGGTCCAGTCCTCATCGGCCATGGCCTGATAGATCCGCGTGGACGCGTCGGCCACCACGGCCTCGGCATCTTCCCGCGGGGCCACGTCGTCGACGTCGCCCGATGTGCCGGATTCGGCGCTCATGATTGCCCCCCTCGTGAGTCGGCTCACCGAGGATAGGACTGGACCACCCGTGTTGGCCCAATCAACGGGGTAGTCAGCGGGTTAAGTCAGGCGAATTCATACCTCGATGGCCCGCAGCCGAGGGGCGAGATCCTCTTCGAACTGGGTCAGGAAGCGGCGCTGGTCGTGACCGGGCGCGTGGAAGACGAGGTGCGTGAAGCCCGCGTCGACGTACTGCTTGATGCCCGCGACGACCTCGTCGGGGTCGCTGCCGACGATCCAGCGCTTCGCGACCTGCTCGATGGGCAGGGCATCCGCCGCCTTCTCCATCTCGATCGGGTCCTGGATGTCGTGCTTCTGGTCCTTGTCGAGCGAGAGCGGCGCCCAGAAGCGCGTGTTCTGCAGAGCCAGTTCCGGGTCGCGGTCGTAGCTGAGCTTGATCTCGATCATGTGGTCGATCTGGGATGCCTGCTTGCCCGCCGCCTCGGCGCCTTCGGCGACCGCCGGCAGCAGCTCGTCGACGTAGAGGCCCATGCCCTTGCCGCTCGTGCAGATGAACCCGTCGCCGACGCGGCCCGCGTACTTCGCCACGGTCGGGCCGCCGGCCGCGATGTAGACCGGGATCGGGGTCTCGGGCTTGTCGTAGATCGACGCGTCGTGGGTCGAGTAGTAGTCGCCCTCGAAGGTGACGCGCTCGCCGTTCCACAGGGCGCGGATCAGGCGCACGGACTCGCGCAGGCGCGCGAAGCGCTCTGTGAAGTCGGGCCAGTCCTGGTCGCCGGCGCCGCGCCAGCCGGTCGCGACCTCGTTGAGGGCTTCGCCGGTGCCGACGCCGAGGATGATGCGGCCGGGGTAGAGCTGGCCCAGCGAGCCGAACTGCTGGGCGATGACCGCCGGGTTGTAGCGGTAGTGCGGGGTCATCACGCTCGTGCCGAGCACGAGGTCGTGGGTCCGCTCGCCCGCCGCGGCCAGCCACGTGAGGGCCGACGGCGCGTGGCCGCCGTTGTGGCGCCACGGCTGGAAGTGGTCGGAGATGAACGCGCTCTCCATGCCGTGCGCCTCGGCGGCGACGGCGAGCTCGACGAGCTCGCGAGCCCCGAATTGTTCAGCGGATGCCTTGTAACCCAGCTTCAGAGTCATATCGATTCGACTCTACGCGTCGTGCGCGTTCGCCACGACGGTTTGCCACGTGCTGTGAGCGCATCGCACAGCGTCGCCCGCCTGCCGCCTGCCGCCTGCCGCAGGCGGCGAGTTGCCCGGCCCGAGGCACTCGCATCACGGCGGAGATTCTGCGGCTGCCGTTGCTGTGGATAACCCGCCCGCCGTTCTCATCACGACGGGAGGCTGGGTCGATGTCCAGCCAACGGCCCTCGCTGCCCCACCTCTGCCACTACGGGCACATCGCGTCGTATCGCGAATTGCTGACTGCGGCCGGCGGGCAGGCCGCCTTGCTCATGCCATTCAGGCAGAGTGTTCCTCGATTCGAGGTAGCGGGTGCGCGCGGACGCGACGGCGGCGCAGCCGCGCGCGATCGGTCGGCTGGCGGGTACGCCCATCTGCATTTGCGCCACAACGTCTACGTCTGTCGGCACATCGACGACGACGAGTTCACGGCGGCACTCGTCGGCGGTCTGCTCGATTGCGTCACGGTGCTCGGCCGGCTCGGAGTCCCTGCCGAGCTTTTCGACGCAGGTGCCCTGTGCAACGCGGCAGGGGCAGAACCGGTCGATGCGGGCGGGCTGCACGTTCGTGTGCCTCCGCGGAGTGGGCGCACCGCGACTCGCGCGCGGGCAGAGCCTCGAGTGACACGTGTCCACTGGAGTGCCCGCGACCCCGGAGTCCCGACGCTGCGGCAGACTCGGGCCGCCGCCGGGAACGGATCCCCGGTCAGTCGCTTGCAGGTCGCACCACGCGACGCTCTGACGCAGGCGCTGACCACCTGCCTTCCACTCGAGCAGGCGGCCCCTGTCATCCGCACCATGGTGCCGGCTCTGCTGCCCGCAGCCGAGGTCGCGCGCGCGATCGCCGCAGCGTCACGGCGGGTGAGAGTCGGGCTGAGAAGGCTTGATCTGCCGCTCGATGTGCATGATGCCCTCAACGCGCTCGCATGAGGGCGGAGATTCTGTGCTCGCCCCGCCCCGCCACCACCGGCAGCGGCACCACGTCTCGTCTGAAAGCGGCGGGGCGCCTCGTGGGCACCTTCGTCAGACCAAGCTCAAGGCGAAAATCTCCGCCCTGATGCGAGTGAACCGCGCAAGGCATCTGGCCCCGAGCCCACCGCTCGCGGTTGCTCCGCTCTCGTACGAGCGGCCCGCCCTTTGCCGGCAGAGGGGCCAATCAGGCGTCGGCGACGTCGTCCGCGGTGCCTTTGTAGCGGTCGCCCCCGATGAGCTCGACCCAGCGGTCGTAGTCGTGGTCACGGGCGATCGGGCAGACGCAGGACACCTCGATGCGCTGGCCGTCCCGGCCCGTGTACACCTCGACGTGTTGTGTGAATGGCATCGCTGGCCCCCCGGAATTCACCGCTCCCCGGCTAGGGAAGCGCTCTCAGCTGTCCCCCGACAGCGAGCGGAACATGGAAACCGCTCCCCACCATCAGAGCGCATGCGGTGGCCGCTCAGTCACCCCCCTTTAACGGGCGCCCGCTCGGAGGGTCGTGCCACGGGATGCCCGGGTGGGGCATCCCCCGCTCACATGAAGTCGGCGTCGGGCGCGTCCGAGTAGGCGGCCATGGGCCAGTGGCGGCGGCCGTTGTTGAGGGTTCCGCGCGATTCCTGCAGATAGCAGAGCCCGCACAGCGACTCGTAGCCGACCTGCCCGAGCGGCTCGCCGGCCTCGTCGATCGCCACCTGGGCGCCGTCGAAGACGAACTCGCCGCCGATGGTGCGCGCGTTGAAGATGGCCTTGCGGCCGCAACGGCAGATGGTCTTGAGCTCCTCGATCGCGTGCGCGACCTCGAGCAGGCGGCGACTGCCGGGGAACGCCACGGTCTGGAAGTCGGTGCGGATGCCGTAGGCCAGCACCGGGACATCCTCGAGCAACGCGATGCGCAGCAGGTCGTCGACCTGCGCCTCGGTGAGGAACTGGGCCTCATCGACGAGCAGAGCGCTCACGTCGCGGCCCGTGCTCTGCAGCTTGTGGGTGCGCTGCTGCTGGAAGCGCAGATAGATGTCGGATGTCTCATCCACCGTGAAGTCGACCGCGCGCGCGAGGCCCAGGCGGCTGACGACCTTGTCATCGCCCTTGGTGTCGAGCTCGGGCTTCGCGATCAGCACGTTGTGCCCGCGCTCCTCATAGTTGAACGCGGCCTGCAGCAGCGCGGTGCTCTTTCCGCTGTTCATCGCTCCGTAGCGGAAATACAGTTTCGCCATGCCTCGATCGTAGGGGCGAGGGATGCCTCACGGCCCCTGGCCGCACCGGTCGCCAACACGTAACCTCACGCCATGGACCCTCGTCTGCCCAAGTCGCTCGCCACCGTCAACCGCGTCTTCCGATTCCTGAATCGCGCGGGGCTCGCGACGGGGCCGGTCAGTGTGCTGACGGTCGCGGGGCGGAAGTCCGGCGCGCTGCACTCGACCCCGGTCACCGCCGCCTCGGTCGACGGCCACCGCTATCTCGTCGCCGGGTACTCCGACCTCGAGTGGGCGAAGAACGTGCGCGCGGCGAACGCTCGCGGGGTTGCGGGTGCTGCGGGTGCTGCGGGTGCTGCGGCGCAAGGTGGGGCGGCGGGCACGGGACCGGGCGTCGTGACGCTCGCCCGCGGGCGCCGCTCCGAACGCGTGCGCCTCAACGAGATCACCGACGCCGACGTCAAGCGGAAGGTCGTCGTGGCCTACGCGCACACCTCACCGTATGCCGCGAAATACCTCGTCGACACCGGCGCCTCGCCCGACCGGACCGACGCCGGCTTCGCCGCCGCCGCGACACAGGTCGCGGTGTTCGAAGTCCTCTCGGCGTAGCGGCAGCGGCCGTTCCAATCGCTCGCGTCAGGGCGCAACAGGAACCCGACGTGCCGTGTCGGCCGCCTTCGCATCAGGGCGGACGCCCGATGCGCGATCGGCCGGCCGATTGGGCGGTGCGGCGGCTGCGGAATCGTCGTAGATTCCGCGTGTGGGCAGGCACACCGCGCCCTCGAGGCGTTGGAGGATCTGGGAACACCGCAGTCGACACGAATCCGACTCGCGCCGGGGCCGTCAGGTCGTCGGCATCGCGGCGGGGCTCGCGCTCGCTCTGAGCTCGCCGGCGCTCACCGCGCAGGCCCACGGCGCGGGCCCCGACCCTCTCGGGGCCGGCGGCGCGACATCCCCGGCCGTCACGGGCGAACCGACGCTGTCTGGTGACGCGATCGCACGGCTCGCAATCGCACAGCTCGGTCGATCGGGCACGTCGATGAACACGCTCGGCGGGTACGGGTTCGATGCGAGCGCATCGATGCCGGATGCCTGGTGTGCCGAGTTCGCGGCCTGGGTCTGGGGCGCCGCGGGCTCGCAGCAGGCGGGTTACGCCGGCGGGAGTGCCGAGAGCGGCACCCCGGCAGCGAGCCGTGGCGCACCGGCAGCCCCTGTGTCGACCGCCGGGCTCGACGGCTGGGCGGGCAGTTTCCTGAGCTATGGGGACGCGCACGGCACCTTCCACGCGACCGGGCCACGAGTCGGCGACGCGGTGGTGTCGGCGTTCTCCGAGCAGGTGGCTCGGGCATCCGCCACGGGCACGCTCACCGCGACCCACGACCTCACGCACGTGGGCATCGTCGTCGCCGTGAGCGCGACCACCGTCACGGTGGTCAACGGCGACTGGGGCGACGGGCGCGGCGGCCCGCGGCTCGTGCGGATGTCGGCCTTTCCGCTGTCGGGGTCGGCCGCCGGCACGTGGGCACCGGATCTGGGGCAGTTCATCGCCGGGTACATCGACCCCGTCGCACGGTAGCGCCGGCCGCCGCTGATCGCGCGGCACGCCCGGCTAGAACAGGGTCGGCTCGGGGGTGAGGCTCGCGGCACCCGCCGTCACCTCCCCCACGTCTTCGAAGAGCACCCGCCTCGGCGCGGGTGTCGATGCGACGCCGCCCGTCGCCGGGTCCTCGCGGCCGCGGAGCAGCCCGTGCTTGCGCACCAGCGGCAGGAACCGGGCGGCGAGCCAGCGGCGGTACTCCTTCGGGGCATAGCTGCCGTTCTTGTAGAGCTCGGCGTACTTCCCGACGAGCTCGGGGTGCTCGCGCTCGAGCCAGAAGGTGAACCATTCCTTCACCCCGGGCTTCAGGTAGAGCGCCGTGTGGTGCACGCTCGACGCACCGGCTTCCTTCGCGAGGCCGAGCGCGTAGTCGAGGTGCTCGGTCGTGTCGGTGAGGAACGGCAGGATCGGCATCATGAACACGCTGCACTCGAGCCCCGCGTTGCGCACCGCGGTCACGGTGGCCAGGCGCTCCTTCGCGCGCGGCGTGCCGGGCTCGACCGACTGCTGCAGCTCGTCGTCGTAGATCGCGATCGACATCGCGAGATCGACGGGCACCTGGGCGGATGCCTCTTCCAACAGCGGCAGGTCACGGCGCAGCAGCGTGCCCTTGGTCAGGATCGAGAGCGGAATGCGGGCGTCCACCAGCGCCCCGATGATGCCCGGCATGAGCTTGTATCTGCCTTCCGCCCGCTGGTACGGGTCGGTGTTCGTGCCGAGCGCGACCGGATGCCGCTCGGCCTGCCACTTCGGCCGCGCCAGCTCGCGCTGCAGCACCTCGGCCACGTTCACCTTGACGATGATCTGCGAGTCGAAGTCGTGGCCGACATTGAGCTCGAGGTACCGGTGCGTGGGCCGCGCGAAGCAGTAGGCGCAGGCATGACTGCAGCCCCGATAGGGGTTGATGGTCCAGGCGCCGGGCATGATCTTCGAGGCGCCCGAGACGTGGTTCAGCGCAGACTTCGCGAGGACCTCGTGGAAGACGATGCCGTCGAACTCGGGGGTGCGCACCGTGCGCACCAGGTTGTTGAGCTTGGCCAGGCCGGGCAGCGCGTCATCCGTCTCGACACCGAGTTCTTGGTTCGCCCATCGCATTCAGTAATTAGAACACTGGTTCGAGCTTAAGTCCATTGACATTCGAAACTGTATGCAAATAGCCGCGCGGGCACATTTTCTACTGTAGGGCATGCCGAACCGGGCGGCTGGTATGCCCCACAGTAGAAAAAGTGCCGCACAGCACAGGCCGCTCAGCACCGGCCCAGACCGGCCGCGCGATCTACCGCAGCAGCCCCAGCGTCTTCGCCGTGCGCGACATGGTCGAGCGCGCGAGCTCGGGGTTGTCGTCGAGGGTCTTGCCGAGGGTGGGGATGAGCTCGCGCAGGGCGGGCTGCCACTCCCCCGCATACTCCTTCGGGAAGCACGTCGACAGCACGTCGAGCATGATCGACACCGCGGTCGAGGCGCCCGGCGAGGCACCGAGCAGGCCGACGATCGTGCCGTCGCCGTGCGCGACGACCTCGGTGCCGAACTGCAGCACGCCGCCCTTGGCCGGGTCCTTCTTGATGACCTGTGCGCGCTGGCCGGCGGTGATGAGCTCCCAGTCCTTCGGGTTCGCCGTCGGCATGAACTTCTGCAGCTCGGCGAACTTGCCGGCCTTCGTCAGCATCAGCTGGCTGATCAGGTATTTCAGCAGTACGAGGTTGTCGGCCGCGACCTTCAGGTACGGCCCGATGTTGCCCGCGCGCAGCCCGGACGGCAGGTCGAGGAACGACCCGTTCTTGAGGAACTTGGGGTCGGCGCCGGCATACGGGCCGAACAGCAGCGACGCCTCGCCGTCGACGACGCGCTTGTCGAGGTGCGGCACGCTCATGGGCGGCGCGCCCGCCTCGGCCTGCGAGTAGACCTTCACACCGTGCTTGGCGACGACCTCGGGGTTCGAGGTCTTGTAGAACTGGCCCGAGATCGGGAACGTGCCGAAGCCCTTGGCCTCGGGGATGCCCGCCGCCTGCAGCACCTTGAGCGCCCAGCCGCCCGCGCCGACGAACACGAACCTCGCGTCGATCGTCTGCGTGCGCTGCTCGACGAGCTGGCGCGCGGTGACGCGCCAGAGCCCGTCGCGCTTCTTGAGCGCACGGACCTCGGTGTTCAGGCGCAGCTCGGCGCCGGCATCCACCAGGTTCGAGATCAGCTTGCGCGTGAGGGTGCCGAAGTTGACGTCGGTGCCGGCGATCGAGCGCGTCGCCGCGAAGGTCTCACGGGGGTTGCGGCCGCGCATCAGCAGCGGGGCCCAGTCGGAGATCTCGGCGCGGTCTTCGCTGAACTCGATCTCTTCGAACAGCGGGTGCTTGCGCAGCGTCTCGTAGCGCATGCGCAGGTATTCGATGTCGCTCGCCTTGCGCACGAAGGTCATGTGCGGGGCCGGGCTGATGAACGAGGATGCCTCGCCTAGCGCCCCCTCTTCCACCAGGGTCGCCCAGAACTGGCGGCTCTGCTGGAACTGCTCGTTGATCTGCAGTGCCTTCGCCGGGTTGTCGGGGTGCGGCATGTAGTTGAGCTCGCACAGCGCGCTGTGGCCGGTGCCCGCGTTGTTCCACGGGTTCGAGCTCTCTTGCGCGACGTCGCCGAGGCGCTCGACGACGACGATCGACCAGTCGGGACGGACCCGCTTCAGGAACGTTCCCAGCGTGGCGGACATGATGCCGCCACCGATCAAGACCACGTCAACGGGGGCTTCGGAGCTCACCGTTCGATCCTAACGGGCGGCTCCGGGGTCTGGTTTCCGTGCGGCCGCGGGCGGCCTTAGCCAACCCGGCGCATTCGCCGCAAGCGGCTCAGTCGACCGGCGGAGCGCGCCCTACGCGACGGCGGCGGCCCTGCGCGCGGCGACGAGCTCGGCGATCTGCACCGCGTTGAGCGCGGCGCCCTTGCGCAGGTTGTCGTTCGACACGAAGAACGCGAGGCCGCGGCCCGCGGGTGCGCCCTCGTCCTGGCGGATGCGGCCCACGAAGGACGGGTCCTGGCCGGCGGCCTGCAGGGGCGTGGGAATGTCCGTGAGCACGACGCCCGGGGCATCCGCCAGCAGCTCGGCGGCACGCTGCGCGCTGATCGGGTCGGCGAACTCGGCGTTCACCGACATCGAGTGCCCCGTGAACACCGGCACGCGCACGCAGGTGCCCGAGACGAGCAGCTCGGGCAGACCGAGGATCTTGCGGCTCTCGTTGCGGAGCTTCTTCTCCTCATCGGTCTCGTTCAGGCCGTCGTCGACGAGGTTGCCCGCGAACGGGATCACGTCGAACGCGATCGGGCGCTTGTAGATCTGCGGCTCGGGCAGCTCGACGGCCGAGCCGTCGTGCACGAGGTCGAGGAGGTTGCCGGATGCCAGCGCCGCGGCGGCCTGCGAGGCCAGTTCCTCGGCGCCCTTGAGCCCCGAGCCCGACACGGCCTGGTAGCTCGAGACGACGAGGCGACGCAGGCCGGCCTCGCGGTCGAGGACCTTGAGCACGGGCATGATGGCCATGGTCGTGCAGTTCGGGTTGGCGATGATGCCCTTCTGCGCCTCGTCGAGGGCCTCGGGGTTCACCTCGGAGACGATGAGCGGGACCTCGGGGTCCATGCGCCAGGCGCTCGAGTTGTCGATGACGAGCGCGCCGGCGGCGGCGAACTTCGGCGCGGCGGCACGCGAGCCCGTGGCGCCCGCCGAGAACAGCGCGATGTCGATGCCCGACGGGTCGGCGGTCTCGACATCCTCGACGACGATCTGCTCGCCCTTGAACTCGATGGTCGAGCCCGCGCTGCGCGCCGTGGCGAAGAAGCGGATCGACGCGATCGGGAACTCGCGCTCGGCGAGGAGGCGGCGCATGACCGCGCCGACCTGACCGGTGGCGCCGACGACGGCGACGTTCAAACCGTTGGACATGGTGATGCTCCTTAGCGGCCGGTGCCGGCGTAGACGACGGCCGCGTCGGTGCCGTCGAGCCCGAAGGCGTTGTGCACGACGCGCGCGGCCTCGCCCAGCACGTCGGCGCGGGTGACGACCGAGATGCGGATCTCGGAGGTCGAGATCATGCCGATGTTGATGCCGGCCTCGGCGAGCGCGCGGAACAGCGTGGCCGAGACGCCCGTGTTGGTGCGCATGCCGGCGCCGACGAGGGCGAGCTTGCCGATCTGGTCGTCGTACTGCAGACCCTGGAAGCCGATCTCGGCCTGCGAGGCGGACAGCGACTGGAGGATGCGCTGGCCGTCGGCCTTCGGCAGGGTGAACGAGATGTCGGTCAGCCCGGTCGAGGCGGCCGAGACGTTCTGCACGATCATGTCCACGTTGGCGCCCTGCTTGGCGACGACGTCGAAGATGGCCGCGGCCTTGCCGAGCGTGTCGGGCACGCCGACGACGGTGATCTTGGCCTCGGACAGGTCGGTGGCGACACCGGAGATGATGGGCTCTTCCACAGTTCCGTTCTCCTGCATTTCGCGCTGGATGCGCGCGTGGGTCTGGTCGGCGGTCTCGTTGACGACGAGCGTGCCGGTGTTGTTGCTGAACGACGAGCGCACGTGGAGGTCGACGCCGTGGCGGCGCGCGAACTCGACGGCGCGGATGTGCAGCACCTTCGCGCCGGCCGCGGCCAGCTCGAGCATCTCTTCGCTCGAGATCACGTCGATCTTCTTGGCGAGGGGCACGACGCGCGGGTCAGAGGTGTAGATGCCGTCGACGTCGGTGTAGATCTCGCAGACGCTCGCGTCGAGGGCGGCCGCGAGGGCGACCGCGGTGGTGTCGCTGCCGCCGCGGCCGAGGGTCGTGACATCCGCTGCGTCCTCGCTGACGCCCTGGAAGCCCGCGACGATCGCGATCGCGCCCTCGTCGAGGGCGTCGCGGATGCGGCCCGGCGTCACGTCGACGATGCGCGCCGCGCCGTGGCGCGAGTCGGTGATCATGCCGGCCTGCATGCCCGTGAACGAGCGCGCGTCGAGGCCCATGGAGTTGATGGCCATGGCGAGGAGCGACATCGAGATGCGCTCGCCGGCGGACATGAGGATGTCGAGCTCGCGCGGCGCGGGAATCGGGGCGACCTCGTGCGCGAGGTCGATGAGCTCGTCGGTGGTGTCGCCCATCGCTGAGACGGCGACGACGACCTCGTTGCCGGCCTTGCGGGTCTCGACGATGCGTGCTGCGACGCGCTTGATGCTCTCGGCATCCGCAACGGAGCTGCCACCGAATTTCTGGACGATCAGCGCCACGGGCTCAGTTTCTCCTTCTCGCGGGCTCCGCCCACGAATGGGCGGACCGGCTGCTCCTCAATTGGGCTCGGGTGTGATTCTGCCCATTCTACGGCGCGTCGCGCGCGGGTTTCGTCGGGGGGCCGCGCGCACGGTCGGCAGCATTTCGCAGGATGTGCAAGTCGAATGTGCGGACGTCGGGTGACACATCGTGCGTTCTGCGTCGGCTTCCCCGGGCTGGTGGTTACCGTGGCCCGTGTGAAGGAGATCACCGCCGACCTCGTGACCGAGTTGCTGCGCGCGCAGCACCCCGACCTCGCCCACTTGCCGGTCTCGCTCGGCGCCGTCGGGTGGGACAACCAGCTGTGGCGGCTCGGTTCCGAGCTCGCCGTGCGGCTGCCCTGGCATGCGGATGACACGGGCGGCCTGCTCGTGAAGGAGCACTCGGTCGTGCCGGGGCTGGCCGGCGTGCTGCCGCTGCCGGTGCCCGTTCCGCAGCGCCTCGGGCGCCCGTCGGAGCTGCTCGACAAGCACTGGATCGTCACGACCTGGGTCGACGGGACCCCGGCCGACCGCGCGCCGATCGGCCCGAGCACCACCTCGGCGGCGACGCTCGCCTCGTTCCTGGCCGCGCTGCACGTGGCGGTGCCGGCATCCGGCCCCGCCGAGGCGCTCGCCGGGCGCGACACCCGCGGGCTCGCGCTGTCGGCCTCACAGGGCGGCTTCGACCACTTCCTCGACATGATCGACGGCCGCGGGCTGCTCGCAGCGGGTGTGGCGGATGCCCTGCGCCGGGTCTGGAACGAGGCCGTCGCCGCGCCCGAGTGGACTGGCCCGCCGCTCTGGCTGCACGCCGACCTGCACTCGGCGAACGTGCTCACCCGCGACGGCGGGCTCGCGGCCGTGGTCGACTTCGGGGACGTGCGCGCCGGCGACCCCGCCGTGGATGTGGCCGCCGGGTGGACGCTGCTGCCGACCGTCGACGACGTGCACGCCTTCGAGACGCGCTATCTCGAGCTGGCTGGTGCGGTCGCCGGGGATCCCGGCATCCTCACTCGCGCCCGCGGCTGGGCCGCGCTCAAGGCGCTCATCTGCCTCGAGGTCGGCGACAACGGGGACAAGGGCCTGCCCGGCGGCAAGCCGACCTGGGGGCCGCCCGGCCACGCGGCGATCGCGCGGCTGCTCGCGACGGTGTAGGCAGCGCCTCTGCAGCTGCCCGCTACGCACGGGTGGCCTGAGGCTCGCACCCGCGGACGCAGAACGCAGGATGTGTCACCCCAGACCCCCGCATGCGAGCGACAGATCGTGCGAGACACCGCGGATGCCCGTGCTACCCGACGACGCGACGCCCCTCGAACGCACGGCCGAGGGTGACCTCGTCGGCGTACTCGAGGTCGCCGCCGACGGGCAGGCCCGACGCGAGACGGCTGACCTTGATCTCGAGCGTCTTGAGCAGGCGGCTCAGGTAGGTCGCGGTCGCCTCGCCCTCGAGGTTCGGGTCGGTCGCGATGATGACCTCTTCCACCGAACCGTCGGCGAGGCGCTGCATGAGCTGGCGGATGCGCAGGTCGTCGGGGCCGATGCCGTCGATCGGGCTGATGGCGCCGCCGAGCACGTGGTACAGGCCGCGGAACTCGCGGGTGCGCTCGATCGCGACGACGTCCTTCGCCTCTTCGACGACGCAGATCAGGGTCTGGTTGCGGCGCGGGTCGCGGCAGATCGAGCAGCGGTCCTGTTCGGAGACGTTGCCGCAGACCTCGCAGAACTTCACCTTGTCGCGCACCGCGAGCAGCGTCTCGGCGAGCTTGGTGACGTCGAACGACTCGGTCTGCAGGATGTGGAACGCGATGCGCTGCGCCGACTTCGGCCCGATGCCGGGCAGGCGGCCGAGTTCGTCGATCAGGTCTTGGACGATGCCTTCGTACATCAACGGCCCCCGTTGTCAGAGAGCTGCTGCTCTTCGATGAATCGTGCGTTCAGGATCTCGCGCACGACCGCCTCGCCGTAGCGCTGCGGCTCGCCGCTCGAGAAGCTCGGACCCTTGCGGGCGGCCGGGGATGCCGGAGCCGCCGGCGCTGTCGGAGCCGGCGCGGCAGCCTCGGGTCGGGCGGTGGCCTGCTCGGTCTGCTCCACGGGTCGCGTGGCGGACGGGGTGCCGCCGGGCGCCACTGCGCCGGGTCGCGCCCCGGTGCTCGAGGCGGCTGCGCTGGGGGCGGATGCCGCTGAAACCTGAGGTGTCTGCGGGCGCGGGCCGGCATCCGGGTCCTCTTCGAAGGGCGGCGCGTCGTCGTCGCTCGGCGCGAACTCGGCCCAGCCGTCGTTGTCGTCCGCGGGTGCCGCGGGGGCCCAGCCGTCGTTGTCGTCGGCAAGAGCGGCAGCGGCCACGGCGGGGGTGGGTGCGGGCGCCGGCACAGCCGCGGGTGCGGCGACGTTCCACCCCGTGGTCACGGGCGGCGCGGATGCCTCGGCCGGCCCGGCGGTCACCGGGGGTGCCGCCTTCGGCTCGGGCTGCGCCTCGGCGGCGGGGCTCTCGGCCGACTGTGCCGTCGCTCCCCCATCGGGAATGGCGACGACGGCCCAGCTCGTCACCGGAGCCGCGGGAGTGGCCGGCGCGGCAGGAGGCACAGCAGGCGCCGAAGCACCGAGGGCGGCGTCGGCCGGCTGAACACCTCGAGTCGCGGCCTGCGGCTGCTCCCCGACGATCGGAGTGGTTGCGGGCCGCGGCTGCGTCTCAGTCTGAGCCGGAGCCGCCGGTGCTTTTGGGGCGTCGCCCCCCAATGGCGTCATCGGCCCGGAGGCGGGCGGCGTCACGCCGAACCCGTCGGATTTCAACGACTGGGCGAAGTCGGCGGCGGTCTTTGCCACGAACTTCACCCGCACGCCGAGCACCTTCTGGATCGACTCGCGCAGCACGTCGCTCACGTTCTGCGCGACGCCCTGCTGCGGCCGGAAGCTCGCGACGTCGTTCTCGCTCTGGAACGTGAGCGTCAGCACGTCGCCCTCGAACTTGCGCACCGTGGCCGTGAACACGACGACCCAGGCGGTCATCTTCGCGGCCTTCACCGCCTCGAGGATCTGCGGCCACGCGTCCTTGACCTGCTGCAGCGTCACGGGCCCGACGGGCGGCTGAGCGGGCGCGGATGCCGCGCGCTGCTGCGCCGCAGAGGGCTGCCCCGACGGCACCGCAGCGACCGTCGGCTCGGCGGGCGGGGTCGTTGCGGCCGGGGTCTCTGCGGCCGCGGGGGTCGCGACACGCGGCGCCGCAGGCGGCGCTGCCACTCGACCGTCGGAGACCGGCGCCGCAGCCTTCGCGGCTTCGACGACCGGGGGCAGGCTCGGCGCCGCGTCCCAGCCGGTGACGCCCGGCGTCGACCAACCGCCCGCGGTGGCCGGGGCGGCAGAGGGCGCGGTCGGCGCCGGCTCTGCGGGAGTCGGGGTCTCGATACGCGGCGCCGCAGGCGGCGCTGCTACTCGACCATCGGGGACCGGAGCACCGGCACGCTGCGGCGCGGCATCCGTCACGCCGACGCGCCGCTCCAGCCGCTCGACGCGCGCCATCGAGCCCGCGTCGTCGGCGGTCGGCACGAGCGCCCGCGCGATCATCAGCTCGAGGTGCAGGCGCGGCGAGGTGGCGCCCGACATCTCGGTCAGGGCGGCGTTCACGATGTCGGCGACGCGCGAGAGCTCGGCGGCGCCGAAGGCGCGTGCCTCGAGGCCCATGCGCTCGAGCTCGTCGGCCGGGGTGCCGCGCAGCACGGCCGCGGCGCGGTCGGGGCCGGCCGCGGCGATGATGATCAGGTCGCGCAGCCGCTCGAGCAGGTCTTCCACGAACCGCCGCGGGTCCTGCCCGGTCTGGATCACGCGGTCAACCGCGGCGAACGCGGTCGACGCGTCGCCCGCGGCGAGCGCCTCGACGACCTCGTCGAGCAGCGCCGAGTGCGTGTAGCCGAGCAGCGCGACCGCGCGCTCGTAGCCGATCTCGTCGCCCTCGGAACCGGCGATCAGCTGGTCGAGCAGCGACAGCGTGTCACGCGGCGACCCGCCGCCGGCGCGCACGACGAGCGGCAGCACACCGGGGGCCACCGACATGCCCTCTTCCGTCACGAGCTTCTGCACGTAGTCGAGCATCATCGCCGGTGGCACGAGCCGGAACGGGTAGTGGTGCGTGCGCGAGCGGATCGTGCCGATGACCTTGTCGGGCTCGGTCGTCGCGAAGATGAACTTCACGTGCTCGGGCGGCTCTTCGACGATCTTGAGCAGCGCGTTGAAGCCCTGCGGCGTCACCATGTGCGCCTCGTCGAGGATGAAGATCTTGTAGCGGTCGCGGGCCGGCGCGAAGATCGCGCGCTCGCGGATGTCGCGTGCGTCGTCGACGCCGTTGTGGCTCGCCGCGTCGATCTCGACGACGTCGAGCGAACCTTGGCCGCCGCGGCCCAGCTCGACGCAGCTCGGGCACTTCCCGCACGGGGTGTCGGTCGGACCCTCGGCGCAGTTCAGGCAGCGGGCCAGGATGCGCGCGCTCGTGGTCTTGCCGCAGCCGCGCGGGCCGGAGAACAGATAGGCGTGGTTCACCCGGTTGGTGCGCAGCGCCGTCATGAGCGGATCGGTCACCTGCGCCTGGCCGATCATCTCGGCGAAGTTCTCGGGCCGATAACGGCGATACAGGGCGGTGACCACGTCCCCCATGCTATCGGCGGGGTGCGACATCGAGCGGGGTGCGGCGGGCCGTGTGGACGCGGTTGTGGAGACGCGCGCGGGCACGACGCGGGCTGTGGACGGATGACATGCGCGGGGCCCCGGGGATGACATCCCCGGGGCCCCACGATCACCGCCTGCGCGATGTCAGCGGCACACCGCCAGGTTCTCGATCGCCGGCTTGGCCAGCGCGACCGGGCCGCCGAGGATCTTCACCGTGCCCGTGCGCCAGTTGCGCAGCGCCGTGAGGACCGGCCCCGGCACGCAGCCGTGCTGGATGACGAACAGCGGGGCGCCGACCTTGCCGGCCGCGGCAGCGCCCGTGAGGGCGTCGGGGAAGTTGCTGCCCGTCGCGAAGTACACGACCGGCGCGGTGCTGAACTGCGCGTTGATCAGCTGGCTCGTCTGGTAGCGGTCCGCGCCGCCGAAGCGCGTGACCACATGCCCCGTCGTCGTCTGCAGCTGGTGCTGGATGCTCTGCGACACCGCCGCCGTGCCGCCCGCGATGCTCACCGTCGTGGTGTGCGCGCTGCGCATCCAGCTCGTGACCGCCGCCGGGGCCGCGCCCGACTTGCCGTTGACGAGCAGCACCGGCATGTCGTGCGAGCCGGCGTAGGCGCCCGCGCTCAGCGCATCCGGGAAGTCGAGGCCGGTGGCCACGAACGCCTTGGGCACGTTGGACGAGCCGAACGCGTACTTCGCGATGAGCAGCGAGGTCGCATAGCGGTCGGCGCCGCCGATGCGGATCGTGCCCGGCACGAGCGCCTTCAGCTGGTTGAACACCGCCGGGCTGACGGCGTTCGGGCCGCCGACGACCACGACCTTGCTCGGGCGCAGGCGCTTGATCTCGCTCGTGACCTGCGACGCCAGCGAGTTCGTCGGCGTGAGCAGCAGCGGGCCGTTGAGCTTGACCGCCGCCGAGGCCGCGGACAGCGCATCGGGGAAGTTGGTGCTCATCGCGACGAACACGACGTTCGCGCTGCCGGCGACGGGGAAGGTGTTCTGCGAGACCGCGAGGGCGGTGCCGAGGCGGTCCTGACCCCAGAGCCGCGTGACCGTCGGGGTCGAGCCCGTGGCCGCGACGGCCTTGGGCGCCGAGGTCTTCGTCACCGAGGCGTAGCCCGGCTTCGACCACGTCACCGCGACGCACACGTTCTTGCCCGAGGCGCTCGTCGGAACGATGAGCGTCTGGGCGGTGCCGAGCACCGTCGAGGTGCCGCAGATCGTCCAGCTGTAGCTCGGGGTGGCATCCGACGGGTTCGGCGTGCCCGGGTTCGCGACCAGCGTGCCGCCGACGTGCGCGTCGCCGGTGATGGTCGGCGTGGGTGCGGTGATGCCGCCGGCGACCGAGGCCGTCGAGGCGGTGACCGTCAGCGGGCTGTAGCCCGCCTTGGTGCCCGTCGCGCTGACCGTGATGACTTGGCCCGCGGCGGATGCCGGCACGACGAGCGTCGTGCCGGTGCCGATCGCGGTGCCGTTCGGCAGCTTCCACGTGTAGGCGATCGCCGCGTCGGACGGGCTCCACGTGCCCGGCACCGCCGTCAGCGTCTGGCCGACCTTCGGCGTGCCGCTGATCGAGACCTGGCCCATGATGGCGCCCGGCGCGACGGCGGCCGTCGTGGCGGTCGCGGTCACCGGCGTGTAGGTGCCGTTCGGGCCGTCGGATGCCCCCGTGATGTTCAGGGTGACGACCTGACCCACCGCGCTCGCCGGGACGACCAGCGTCGTGCCCGAGCCGATCAGGGCGCCGCCCGCGTACCACGCGAAGGTCTTGGAGACGACGACGCCGCTCGGGCCCCACGTGCCGGGCACCGCCGTCAGCGTCTGGCCGACCTGGGCCGTGCCCGTGATCGACGCCTGGCCCGTGATCACGTCGTAGGTGTACGTGACCGCGTTGGTCGTGCCCTCGGGCGTCGTGACCGTCACGCTGACCGGGCCGGTCGCCGAGGCCGACGGCGCAGCCGGGGCGAACAGCGTGACGGTGCCGTCCGAGTTCACCGCGAAGAACGTGTTGCCCGCGGCCGGCGCCGAGGTGGTCGGAGCCGGGGTGAACGTCGTCGCACCGAAGGCGACCGTGGCCGCGTCCGCCAGGTTCTGGCCGGTGAGCGTCACCGAGTTGCCGCCGTTGGTCGTGCCGGATGCCGGCGAGATCGTGGTCAGCACGGGCGACGGGTCATACGTGTAGTCGACCGGGGCCGAGGTGCCGCCGACGGTCGTGACCGTGACGGGCACCGTGCCCGCCGCCGCGCTCAGCGGGGCGCTCAGCGTGATGTCGCCCGTCGTCGTGTTCTGCGTGAACGTCGGCGCGCTGGCGGGGTTGCCGGTGTTGCCCGCCGGGTAGAACGTCGTGCCGCCGAAGTCGACCGACGACGCGCCACCCAGGTTCGTGCCCGAGATCGTCACCGCGGTGCCGCCGCTTTGCGGGCCGTGGCTCGGCGCGAGCGCGAGGCTCGACGGGGCCGCCACGTAGGTGTACGGGCTCGGCGAGCTCGTGCCGCCCGGAGTCGTGACGGTCACGTTCACCGGCCCGGCCGTCGTGGTCGACGGCGTCGAGAGCGTGATCGCGCCCGTCGTCGGGTCCTGCGTGAACGTCGGCGCACCCACCGGGTTGCCCGCATTGCCCGCGGGGTAGAACGTCGTGCCGCCGAAGTCGACCGACGACGCGCCACCCAGGTTCGCGCCCGAGATCGTCACCGTCTGACCGCCCGACAGCGGACCCTGGTCAGGGCTGATGCCCGAGATCGCCGGGACGGCGTAGTAGGTGTAGGTCAGCGGGGCACTCGTGCCGCCCGGGTTCGTGACCGTCACGTCGAACGGACCCGCGATGTGCTGCGGGGTGTACAGCGTGATGGCGCCGCCCGAGGTCGTGAACTGGTCGACGCCCGCCGCCGCAGTGCCCGGGGTGAAGACCACGCCCGCGAAGTCGATCGACGTCGCGGTGGTGAGGCCCGCACCCGTGATCGTCACGAGCGTGCCGCCCGCGACCGGGCCCGCGACCGGGGTCAGCGTCAGGTTGGCCGGGGCCGCGATGTAGGTGAACGTCGCGGGGGCGCTCGTGCCGCCGACCGCGGTCACCGTCACGTTCACCGGCCCCGCGGCGTGCGCCGGGGTGTAGAGCGTGAGCGATCCGTCGGCGTTGACCGTGAACTGGGTCGTGCCCGCGGCCGCCGTGCCCGGGGTGAAGGTCGCACCGGCGATCGTCACCGCGCTGACGCCCGTCAGATCGGAACCGGTGATCGTGACGGCCGTGCCGCCCGCGACCGGGCCGAGGTCGGGCGCGACGCTGATCACGGGCGCCGCGACATACGTGTACGGCAGGGTGCTCGTGCCGCCCGGGGTCGTGACGGTCACGTTCACCGGCCCGGCCGTCGAGGTCGACGGCGTCGCGAGCGTGATCGCGCCCGTCGTCGGGCTCTGCGTGAACGTCGGCGCGCCACTCGGCGCGCTCGGGTCACCGGCGGGGTAGAACGTCGTGCCGCCGAAGTCGACCGACGACGCGCCACCCAGGTTCGCGCCCGAGATCGTCACCGTCTGACCACCCGACAGCGGGCCCTGATCGGGCGTGATCGAGGCGAGCGCGGGCGCGTTGTAGTACGTGTAGGTCTGCGGCGGAGTCGTGCCCCCGACGGCGGCGACCGTGACGTTCACCGGCCCCGCGGCGTGCGCGGGGGTGTTCAGCGTGACGGCGCCGGTCGTCGTGTTCTGCGTGAACGTCGGCGCGCCGCTCGGCGCGCTCGTGTCGCCCACGGGGTAGAACGTCGTGCCGCCGAAGTCGACCGACGTCGCACCGCCCAGGTCGCTGCCCGAGATCACGACCGTCTGGCCGCCGGCCACGGGGCCCGCATCGGGGTTCAGCCCGGTGATCGCGGGCTGGTCGACGTAGGTGTACACGACCGGGCCGCCCACGCCGCCGGGGTTGGTGACCGTCACGTTCGCGGGACCCGCCGTGCCCGGCGGGGTGAACAGCGTGATCGTGCCGTTGCTGTTCAGCGTGAACTGGCGCACGCCGATCGCGGCGGTGCCCGGCTGGTAGGCCACCCCGTTGAAGGTGACGAGGGTCGCCGTGTCGAGACCCGTGCCTGAGACCGTCACCGACTGGTCGCCCGCGGCAGGCCCCTGGTTCGGGTTCAGCGCGAGGCTCGCGGGTGCGGCGACGTAGGTGTAGTCGACGGGCGCGCTGGTGCCGCCCGCGGTCGACACCGTCACGCCGACGGTCTGCGCGGTGCCGCCCGGCGCGGGCGGGGTCAGCAGGTGGATGCCGGTGCTGTCCTGCGTGAACGTCGGCGCACCGGTCGGGTTGCCGGTCGCGCCGGCCGGGAAGTAGACGGTGCCGCCGAAGTCGACCTGCGTCGCGCCGGTGATCGCGGTGCCCGTGATGTCGACGGTCTGGCCGCCGCCCACCGGCCCCTCGGTCGGGTCGATCGCGAGGCCGGTCGGCGCCGAGACGTAGGTGTAGCTCGTCGCGCTGCTGCCGCCCGGCGTGTTCACGGTCACGGTGACCGGCCCCGCCGCGCTGCCCGCGGGGGTGACGACGGTGATGTCACCCGTGGTCGGGTTCTGCGTGAACGTCGGCGCACCCGCAGGGTTGCTCGGGTCGCCGGCCGGGTAGAGCGTCGTGCCGCCGAAGTCGACCGTCGTCGCACCACCCAGGTCGGTGCCCGAGATCACGACCGTCTGGCCGCCGGTGAGCGGGCCCTGGTTCGGGTTGATCGAGGTGACCGACGGCGGGTTGTAGTACGTGTAGGTCAGCGGTGCGCTCGTGCCGCCCGGGTTGGTGACCGTGACGTCGACCCCGCCCGGGGCCGCCGAGGCCGGCGTGAACAGGGTGATCGAGCCGTCGGAGTTCACCACGAAGGCCTGGTTGCCCGCCTGCGGGGTGCCGGGGGTGAACTGCACGCCGTTGAACGTGACGGCGGATGCCGTGCCCAGCCCGGTGCCGGTGATGGTGACCTGCTGGCCGCCGGCGACCGGCCCGGCCGTCGGCGTGAGCGCGAGGCCGGACGGCGCCGCCACATAGGTGTACTGCGCGGCCGGGCTCGTGCCGCCGACGGTCGTGACGGTCACGTTGACGGCCCCCGCGGCGTGCGCGGGGGTGCTCAGCGTGATGTCACCCGTCGTCGCGTTCTGCGTGAACGTCGGCGCACCCGCAGGGTTGCCCGCATTGCCCGCCGGATAGAACGTCGTGCCACCGAAGTCGACCGACGACGCGCCGCCGAGGCCGGTGCCCGAGACGGTCACGGTCTGGCCGCCGGCGACCGGGCCGGCGTTCGGGGTGAGCGTGAGGGCGCCGGGCTGCGGGATGTAGGTGAAGGTCTGCGGTGCGGATGCCCCGCCGACCGTCGTCACGACGACCCCCACCGGCCCCGCCGCATGGGCGGCCGTCGTGAAGTGGATGCCCGTGGCATCCTGCGTGAACGTCACCGCGGTGCCCCCGACGGTCACCTGCGTCGCACCCGCGATCGCCGTTCCGGTGATGGTCACGGCGGTGCCGCCCGTGGTCGGCCCCTCGTTCGGGGTGAGCGTCAGCGCCGACGGCGCCGCGACGTAGGTGTAGGTCGCGGGTGCGCTCGTGCCGCCCGCCGTCGTGACGGTCACGTTGACCGCGCCCGCCGTCGAGGCGACCGGGGTGCTCAGCGCGATGTCGCCCGTGGCGGCGTTCTGGGTGAACGTCGGCGCACCCGGGTTCGCGGCCGCGGCGGTGCTGCCGGCGAGGTAGAAGATCGTGCCGCCGAAGCTCACCTGCGTCGCGTTGGCGAGGTTGGTGCCCGAGATCGTCACGGACTGGCCGCCTGCGACCGGGCCCTGGTTCGGTGTGAGCGACAGCGCCGACGGCGGCGCGACGTAGGTGTAGGTCACCGGTGCGCTCGTGCCGTTCGGGTTGGTGACGGTCACGTTCACCGGGCCCGCAGCGTTGGCGGGCGTGACGAAGGTCAGCGTGCCGTCGTTGTTGATCAGGAACTGCGTTGCCGACGGGGCCGTGCCCGGCACGAGCGTGTTGCCGCCGATGGTGAGGGATGTCGCGTTCGACAGCCCCGTGCCCGAGACGGTCACCGTCGTGCCGCCTGCGGTCGGCCCCTGGTTCGGGTTCAGGGCGAGGTTCGCCGGCACCTGCAGGAACGTGAAGTTCCCGGCGCTCGCCGTGCCCTGCGCGTTGGTCACCGTGACCGGCACGGCGCCGGCCGCATGCGCATCGGTGTAGAAGGTCAGGGTTCCGTCGGAGTTGATCGTGAACTGGTTGTTCCCGGCCGCCGCGGTGCCCGCGGCGTAGGTCACCCCGCCGATCGACAGCGAGGTCGCCGAGCCGAGGTTGTCGCCCGTCACGGTGACGGCGGTGCCGCCGGTCGTGGGGCCGGAGCTCGGCGACAGCGCCAGGTTGGCGAGCGTGACGGTGCCGCGGACCGAGGCGGATGCCAAGTTCACGGTCGCGAGCGGGGAGCCCGCACCGGGCAACAGATTCAGTTGCAGCGCGCGCTCAGTGAGGTCGGGGGTTCCGGCGCCGGTCGTGGTGAACGTGCCGGGTCTCTCCTGCACGTTCACGACGATGTCGACGACCTGATTGACCACTGACAGCAGGCCTGTGGTCGTGTTGCCCAGTGCGCTGCCGAGCTGCGTGCCGAGGGTTCCGATGTTGCCGGTGAGGCCCGTGACGGCGCTCTGCAGCTGGGTTCCGACGACCGGAAGGACGTTGTCCAGCAGCGGCGTGGTGACCGCGGTGATCAGATTGCCGACCGGGATGATGCCGAGCAGGTTCGAGCCGTTGTCGGCGACGGTGAACGGCGGCGTGCCGCTGAGCAGCTGGCCGACCGTGCCCGTCGCCTTGAGGTCGAGGGTGGCGAGCGGAATGACGAGCGTCGACACGTTCGCCGTCAGCACGACGTTGACGTTCGTGCCGTCGAGCTCGTTCGTGACGGCCGTGTCGACCTGGTTGATGAGTGCAGTGATCGCTGCGTTGATGGCCCCGTTGAGCAGGCCTGAGACGGTGCTGCCGGTCAGCAGGTGGGTGTTGGCAGGGAGACCGTTCAACGTGCCGTCGCCGTTGCCGAGCAGCGTGCCGAGATCGACCGAGATCGTGCCGTTGGCGAGGTTGATCGACACCCCGTTGCTCGTCACGGTGCCGATGGTCGCGAGCACGTTCGACAGGTCGACCGTGTCGACGGTGGCGGACACCTTGACATTGCTCACGGAGGCGACCGGGCTGAGCGCGTTCGACAGCGCCGTGGTCACGGGACCGAGCGAGCCGGTGATCGCGCTCACGGCGCCCGCCGAGCCGAGGGCGCTGTTGAGCGTCGCAGTCGCGTTGCTCAATGTGCTCGACAGGCTCGAGTCGAGCTGCGAGACGAGCGGGCTCGTGACGGTGAGCGTGCCGCCGGAGACCTCGTAGGCGCCCGTCGCGCTCGACGCACCGCCCGTCTCATCGGCCTGGGCCGCGATGGCGCCGAGCTGCAGCGTGAGGTCCGTGGCGATGTTGCTCGCACCGGGAACCGCGCTGAGCAACGGTGTCAGGGTGACGGTCGAGTCCTTGGTGGCGTCACCGCCCGCGCTCGTGTCGATGGTGCCGGCTTGGGTGAGCGCGCCGGATGCCGCGTGCGCGACGCCCGCGACGGACGTCGCCGCGTGCTGGCCGTCGACACCGATGTCGAGCAGGTTGGCGAGAGTGCTGCCGGCGGGCAGTTGCACCCCCGATCCGAGGTTCAGGTTGATGCCGCCGAGCACACCGCCGGCAGCAGTGAGGTTCAGCGTCGAGTCGGAGACGGCCGCGCCGCTCGGCGTCGCCGAATAGGCCGGTGCGAGCGCAGCGAGACCGTTGATGTCGATCAGACCGCCGCCGGTGAGCAGCTGCCCCTCGGCTTCCGAGACGTCCGACGGCGACGCCAGCGCAGGGGCGCCCGTGCCGGCGACGACGACGGCGGTCACTGCGGCGATCGCCAGCAGAGGCATCCCTCGCCTCGCTGCGCGTCGACCGAACCAGCCCCCCAAGGCCGTTCGAATCCGCCTGTGCCCGCCGTCGACAGATGACACGGGTCTCCCCTTCCCCAAGTAACGCGCGTGTGTGCGATCGCGTACAGCGGCGCCGCCCCAAGCAACGCCCGGAGCCCCGACAGGCGCCCCGCATTTGAGTGTAGAGACCCGGGTCTCCCCGACCTCCCGGTATGAGTGTCCTCTCAACAGAGGACAGAGCGCAATATGCAGATCGGAGCCGCTTTTTCGCACGAGCGCAGGCGGGTTCCGTTGCCGAAGCGTTGCAATCCGAGAGGCCCGGACTGGGGGCGCCCATCAAGGGAAAGCTCAGGGGCGTTTGGATATCGTTAGGATCACGGGCTAGTCACCGGGTGAAAACCGGAAATCCGCTAGTATCGGCCCCCTTGAACGCGAAAGGCTTCTGCGGACAGCCCCGACTTTCGCTCCTGGCACGGGCCCCGGGTCAGAACCGGTGCGATCCCGCCGGCCCGCCATCGTGCCACTACCCCACACCCGACCCGTATGCCCCAACTCGACGAGACCCAGGCCGAGATCTATCGCGCACTCGGGGAACAGCGCTGGAGCGACGCCACGGCCCTCGTCGAGAGCAACTGGGCGGCGCTGCTGTCGTATCGCGTTCAGGTCGTGCGCGCCGTCGCCGAGGCACTGCCCGATTCCTTCGTCGCGGAGACCCCGCGGTGGCACAGCATCCGCACCTACATCGGCCGCGTTCTGTCGACCGGCATGCCGACGCGGGATGTCTCGACGCCCTGCCCTGCGGGGGCGACCGCCCCCCTCGACGTCATCACGCAGTTCGCCGACGAGTCCGCCGAGGCGCGCGGCCGCGGCGACTCCGACACGGCCGCGCGAGCCGCGATCGAGGGGCTGCGCGAGTTCGAACGCAACCCGTCGATCGCCGATGCGGCCGGGGGCCAGATGCTCGCGACGGCGATCTACCATTTCGGGCTGTCCCTGGCATCCGCCGCCATGGAGGACGAGGCGCTCGACACGCTGCAGCGGGCCTACGCGATCGCGATGATCGACGAGAACCTGCGCACGGCCGCTGCCGCGAGCGGCCAGCTCGACCTCATGCACACCTTCGCCGGCCGCCGGCAGCCGGCCAACGAGTGGATCGAACGGAAGCTGGCCCTGACGTCCACGGGGCCCGGCACCGAGGTGCTGCGACGCAGCATCCACCTCGCCATCGCCTCGCGCGCGCACGATGCGCTCGACTTCGAGGCCGCCGAGGCGGCGCTGGCCCTCGCAACGGAGCGCGCCGATGTCGAGCACGGTGCGACCATCGCCTCGCACCGGGCGCTCTTCGATGTGTTCGCCGGCCGGGTCGACCCGGCCGAAGCCCTCGACCGGCTGGCGGCCTTCCAGGTCTCACAGCATGCCGGCGGCACCCCCACGAGCGCCGACCGCTATGCCTTCGCCTACGCCCGCGCCTTCGCGCTGAGCTTCGCGGGGCGCCCCGCCCAGGCGCTCTCGGTGCTCGACGAGGCGCTCGCGGACGGGCGGGCCGACCGCTTCCTGCTCTCGCGTCGCGCCGCGACGCACCTCGCGCTCGGTGACTTCGAGGCCGCCGAGCACGAGGCCGACCGCATCGTCGCGACCGTGCGCGTGTGGCCCCGCACCCTCGCTGAGGGCCTGCTCGTCAAGGCGGCGGTCGCGCTCGAGCGCGGCGACCGCGCACTCGCCTCGTCGACCTTCGCTCAGGCGCTGCGCCTCGCGACCCAGAACGGCATGCCGATCGTGCTCGCCGTCATCCCCCGCGACACGCTCGACGCGCTCGCGTCGATCACCCCGGGGGCCGAACCGTCCGACGCGCTCGACGCCGTGCGCGGGCTGTCGAACCTGTTCGTTCCGGTCGTCCATGCGGCACCGCACCTGACGCCGCAGGAGCGCAGCGTGCTCGCCGAGCTGCTGCGCAGCGAGGACAGCCGGGCCAAGATCGCGGCGCGACTCGGGCTCAGCGAGAACACGCTCAAGGTGCACACGCAGCGGATCTACCGCAAGTTCGACGTCCGCTCGCGCGACGAGCTCGGCAGCGTCGCCGCGCGACACGGGCTCGCATGACGACGGTCGGCTCCTCCCCCGACGACGACGAGCCCTCCCCGCCGGGGGCCGGTGAGGCGCGGGCCGTCTACCTCGCCATCGGCGTCAAGGACTGGGACGCCGTGATCCGGTTGACCGAGCGCCACTGGCCCGTGCTGTCGACGTTCCAGCTGCACGTGCTGAGAGCGGCCGCCGACGCCCTGCCGGACAGCGCGGTCGCGCGGCATCCACGCTGGCACTACATCCGCCTGTTCCTGCACCACATCCTGCTCGACAGCGTTCTGCGACCCGAGACCCTGACCCTGCGGCGCATGTCGCCGCGCCCGCTCGCAGCGATCGACGCGGTCGTCAAGCTCACCATCGAGTCGTACGCGGCACGCACGGCGGGCAGCTACCCGGCGGCGGCGGCCAAGGCGCGCGAGGCGCTCGCGCTGCTGAACGGCGACGCCGAGTTGAAGAGCGGGGCGTCGCGGAATCTCGTGCCGACGATCCTCACGAATCTCGGCATCTCGTTCGAGATGGCGGGCGCCTGGGTGGATGCCCGAACCGTGCTGCGCGAGGCGTACCGAGTCGCCGTCGAGGTCGGCGACCTGCGTTCGCGGGCCGACGCCGCGGGCGAGCTGGCCCTGCTCGCCGCGCTGCGCGGCGACAACGAGGAACTCGCACGTCGCATCGTGCAATGGGAGCAGGCCGTCGGAGGGGTCGGCGCCATCCGGATGCTGCGCGGCTCGCTGCACCTCGCCCGCGCGCAGCAGCTGTTCGATGCGATGCGCTTCGAGGACTCCCTCGTCGAGCTCGACCTGGCCGAGCGCGGAGCGGGCGTGCCCTGGGCCTTCATCGTCGGCCACCGCGGCGTCATCGACGCGTTCACCGGGGCCGCCGACACATGGGAGCTGCTCGGGCGGCTCGATGCCGCGCTCGTCGCGCACCCGGCGCTGCAGACATCCCAGGGGCCCGCGCGGTTCATCATGGACTACGCGCGCGCCGTCATCCTCGACTTCGCCAGCCAGCCCGAGGCAGCACTGGCGAGCCTGCAGGAGACCATCGACGCCGGCATGCGCAGCTGCGCGCTCGGACGCCGCGCGGTGACGCTCTATCTCGCCGGCGACTACGACGCGGCCTTCGACGCGACGGTGCCGCTCGTCACCCCCGGAGTCGCCACGGAGCGCGAGCGGGTGGAGGGCGGCACGATCCGGGCCGGCGTCGCGCTCCAGCGCGGCGATCTGACGCTCGCCGCGGACGAGTTCCGTCGCGCCGTGGATCTCGCCCTGCGCAACCTGCTGGTGCTGCCGCTGGCGGCGGTGCCCCATGAGGACGCGATCCATCTGACCGAGCTCGCGTTCGACCCCGGCTCGGCGATTCCGCCCGAGCTGGCCGCCTTGTTGGAGAACAAGCGGGTGTTCCCCCCGCGGCCGCCCGCGCTCGCCGGCCTCACCGGGGGCGAGCAACGGGTGCTCGCCGAGCTGGCGAAGGGCGCCACGCTCGCGGCGACCGCCACGGCCCTGCACCTGAGCAGGAACACCGTGAAGGCGCACACCCGCGGCATCTACCGCAAGCTGGGCGTGTCCGGTCGATCGGACATGATCGCGGAGGCCCGGCGCCGGGGTCTGCTGTGAGAACGGCCCCGGGGCATGCGCCCCGGGGCCGTCCACATCACCGTGCGACTAGCTGCAGCTCTTCAGCAGCATCACGTCGTTGGTCAGCGCCGCCGGGCCGCCGAGCACCTTGATGGTGCCGGTCTTCCACTTGCTCATGCTGCTGAGGACGGGCCCCGGGACGCAATTCGGGTGAACCACGTAGAGCGGAGCGCCGAGCCGGGCCGCCGCCGCCGCGCCGGTCAGCGCGTCCGGGAACAGCGCACCGGTCGCGAGGTACACACGCGGTGCGCTCGCGAACTGGGCGTTGATGAGCTGGCTGGTCTGGTAGCGGTCGGCACCGCCGAATCGCTTCGGCATGGTTCCGATCGCCTTCGCGAGGGCGCTGGCCGTGGTCGCGGAGACCGCGGCCGGGCCACCGGCGATGGAGAGCGACGTGGTCTTCGCCGTCTTCAGGTAGCTCGCGACGGCGGGCACCGTGGGCTGGGCCGGGTTCACGAGCACGACGGGCTCGTGCTTCAGGCCCGCGTAGGCGCTCGCGCTCAGCGCGTCGGGGAAGTTCGCGCCCGTCGCGACGAATGCGCTGGGCACGCTCGCCGTTCCGAACACGGTCTTGGCCACGAGCAGCGAGGTGGCGTAGCGATCGGCGCCGCCGAGGCGGGTGACCGGGGCGACCTTCGCGAGCGCGTTCGACACGCCCGTGCTGACGGCCGCCGGGCCGCCGACCACATAGATCCGCTTGGCGCCGAGGCGCTTGATCTCGTTGAGGACACGCGGGTCGGCGACCGTGGGCTGGGTGAGCAGCAGCGGACCGCCGAGCTTCGCCGCGGCGGGAGCCGCGGAGAGGGCGTCGGGGAAGTTCGCGCCCGAGGCGACGAACACGACCGGCGCGCTGCCGTTGACGGGGAAGGTGTCCTGCGAGATCGTCAGCGCGGTCTCGTAGCGGTCCTGACCCCAGATGCGGATGACCTGCGGCGCGGTGTTCGGGCTGATGCCCGCCGTCGCGGTCGCCGATGCCGACTTGTAGCCGGGCTTGCTGCCCGTCACGGTCAGCGTGATCGCCTTGCCCGAGGCGCTCGCCGGAACGATGAGCGTCTGGCCGGTGCCGATGACGGTGCCGTTCGGAAGCGTCCACGTGTAGGTGAGCGAGGTGCCCGCGGGGCTCCACGTGCCGGGGTTGCCGATGAGGGTCTGACCGACGCCGAGCGTGTTGCCCGGCGCGGGCGTGATGGTGACCTTGCCCGGCGTGATGACGCCCTGCGTGCCCGAGGTCGCGGTGCCCGCAGTCGCGGTACCGGACGTTGCGGTGCCCGAGGTCGCCGTGCCCGTCGTGGCGGTGCCGGCCGTGGCCGTACCCGACGTCGCGGTCCCGGCGGTCGCGGTCCCGGCGGTCGCGGTGCCGGCCGTGGCCGTGCCTGCCGTGGCGGTGCCAGAGGTGGCAGTTCCGGACGTCGCGGTGCCCGACGTGGCGGTCCCGGCCGTCGCAGTACCGGCCGTGGCCGTGCCTGCCGTCGCGGTCCCGGCGGTCGCGGTACCCGAGGTGGCGGTTCCCGCGGTCGCCGTGCCGCTGGTCGCAGTGCCCGACGTGGCGGTTCCCGCGGTCGCGGTACCCGAGGTGGCGGTGCCGGATGTCGCGGTGCCCGACGTCGCCGTGCCGCTCGTCGCGGTGCCCGACGTCGCCGTGCCGCTGGTGGCGGTGCCGGCCGTTGCGGTGCCCGAGCTCGAGGTGGTCACCTGGAAGGTGGTCGAGGCCGTGTAGCCCGCGCCGCCCGTCGAGGTGTCGCCCTGGGTCGCCGTCGCGGTCACCGTGCCCGCCGCGGTGCCGGCGGGAACCGGCCAGGTGGCGGTGAAGGTTCCGCCGGCGGCGGGGGTGGCGGTGGTCGTGCCGAGCACGTGGCCCGAGGCATCCGTGAACGTCACGGTCACCGCCTGCGACGGCGCGAAGCCCGTGCCGTTGATCGTCTCGGTGCTGCCGGCGGGGATGCTGGCGGGCGTGGCGGTGATCGCTGCGACCGTCGTGTTGTTCGTCGAGCGGACCGAGGCGGATGCCAGGTTCACGGTCACGGCCGAGCTGCCGGCCGCGGGCAGAAGGTTCACCTGCAGCGCGCGCTCGGTGAACCCGGCGGTGCCGGCGCCGGCGGTCGTGAAGGCCGCCTTCGGCGTCGACGACGTCGTGTTCTGGACGTTCACGATGATGTCCGCAACCTGGTTGACCGTGCCGAGCAGGCCGCTCGTCGCGTTGCCGAGCGTGTTGCCGAGGCCGGTGCCGAGCGAGGCGATCTGGCTGTTCAGCGTGCTGAGCTCGCCCTGCAGCAGGGTGCTCACCGCAGGAAGGACGGTGTTCGTCAGCGCCGTGGTGATCGGGCCGGTGATGCTGCCGAGCGAGATCAGGTTGTCGAGCAGCGTCGAGGTGTCGGTGATCGTGAAGTTCGTGCCGTTGTTGTTCAGCAGGTCGCCGAGCGTTCCGCTCGCATCGATGTTGATGTTCGCGATGTCGGTCGCCGGGGCCACCGTGATGCCGGCGACGACGAGCGCCGCGGTGCTGATCTTGCCGGTGACGCTGACGTCGACGGTCGAGCCGTCGAGCTGGTTGTCGAGCGCCGTCTGAACCGCCGTGACGGCGGCGGCGATCGCACTGTTGATGGCGCCGCCGAGCGCGTTCTGCACCGTGGCGCCCGTGAGCAGATCGGTGTTGGCGGGCAGGCCGTTCAGCGTGCCGTCCGTCTTCCCGGTCTGGCTGGCGAGCAGCTTGCCGAGGTCGACGACGATCTCACCGGTCGAGAGGTTGATCGTCACCGTGCCGGCCGGGGCATTGGCCGTCGCGCCGCTCGAGATCGTGCCGACGGTGCTGAGCAGGTTGGACAGATCGGGCGTGGTCACCTTCGCGTTGACGGCGAGGCCCGAGACGTTCACCACGCCGAGGCCGCTCAGAACACCGCCGAGGGTGCCGGTCAGACCGCTGAGCAGACCGGTGAGCGAGGTCGAGTCGCCCGACAGCGCGCTGTTGAGGGTGCTGCTCACGCCGCTGAGGGTCGTGGAGAGGGTGTTGTCGACGTTCGCGACCGCCGAGCTGTGGACGATGAGCTTGCCGCCCGCGACCTGGTAGGCGCCCGAGTAGCCGACCGGTGAGCCGGGCGTGCCCGTCGCGCTCGCCGAGATCGCGCCGAGGTCGATCTCGAGCTGGTCGAGGACACCCGTCGTGTTGACACCGGCCTGCCCGAGCAGCGACGTGAGGTTGAGCTTGGTGTCGGTGCTGCCGTCGGTGGCGCCGGCGGTGATCGCACCGCTGCTGTCGAGCACGCCGGATGCCCCGTAGGCGGCGCCCGTCGCGGCTGTGCGGGCGTACTGGCCGTCCGCACCGATCTGGACGATGCCGGGCGAAGTCAGGTTGCTCAGCAGCGGAACGGTGCCGAGGTTGAGGTTGAGCGCCGAGCCGAGCAGCGAGGCGTTCAGGTTGCTCGTGACGGGCGAAGCGCCGCTCGGCGTGGCCGAGTAGGCGGCCTTCAGCGCGGCGACCGAGTCGATGTTGAGTGCGCCGGCGCCAGAGAGCATCTGACCTTCGGCTTCGGCCACATCCGATGCGGCGGCGTTCGCCGGAACGGTGAGTCCGACGAGACCGAGCGCGACAGCGCCCGCAGATACGAGCGCGATCGGCACCAGCCGACGCCGCCGCGTATGCGTCGTTCGACGCATGGCATCCCCCCAAGTGTCATGCGAGCGACACGTCGCTTTCCCCAGCGACCGATCCCCCGCAACCCGGCTGCCGAGCAGCCGGGCGATTGTCATGTGATGTGGGCGCCTGTCGGACAGATGCTCACGGCGGCAGAGTAGCCCCGCACCGTCGAACGATCGATGCCCCCCACATCGGGTCACAGAACACCGGCCGGAGTTGCGACGAACACCTTCGGATCGGATCGAAGAGTGTGGATCCCAGTCGGGGCACGGCCTCCGGAGCCGTGGCCGGTGGGGTGCGGTCCGTCGGCGGGTGCGGCCGGCATCCGCTGGCATCCCCCGTTTTGGGGGTCATGCCGAACCCCGTCATCGCGCCGATCGGGACGCTGCGGGGCAATAAATGGCAAGCGTTTGCCACTCGCGGCGAGCGCGGTCAGCTGCGGGCGGATGTCGGGCGGCGCGGCATCCAGCCCCGCACCCGCCCCTCGACCCACGCGTAAGTCGTCGAGCTCACGAAGATGGTGTCGGCGGCCAGCATCGCCGCCGAGAACAGCGGCAGGCCGAGGAACAGCGCGATGCCGGCGTGCAGGCCGAGCACGGCGATCAGGGCGATGCGCCGGGTCCACCGCGCGAGCAGCAGGAACGCGAAGAAGAGCTGGGCGAACACCGCGACATAGGTCGACACCATGACGACGAGCGCGTTCGCGCCGAGCAGATGGCTGAGCGCGGGCCACGGCTGGAACCGGTAGACGTTGAGCGGGTACCAAAGCGCCGTGCCGTCCTGCCAGGCGGAGCCCTTGACCTTCGAGAGGCCCGCGACCGTGTAGATCACGAAGAGCTGGCACGCGATCGCGACCATCGCACCGTTGTGCAGCAGGGTCGGAAGCCATTCCCACGACCGCAGGCCCGGCATCCGCTCACCCCACGACCGCCCCGCGGCCGCCCGACGCGCACGCAGCAGGCCGTCGACCGACCAGTGCTGCGACATGTCCGTGAAGCAGAAGAAAAACAGGATGATGCGCAGCGCGTTGTCGGTCTGATCGACGGCGAACGGGTTGCCCTCGACGAGCGAGACGTAGAGGAAGAGCGCGACGATCGCCGCCGCGCGGGTCCACGCGCCCGCGGCGAGCGCGAGCCCCGCCACGCCGAGCAGCACATAGAAGAGCATGAAGACACCGACCGGCTCGGCGTGCGCGAACACCCAGGTGAACGGCGCGCCCCAGGTCGAGATCGCGCGCTCGGGGTCGGCCCAGCCCGAGGCGTCGCCCCAGTGGTAGCGCACGACGCCGGCGTTGACGACGACGAAGGCCGCGATCGACAGGCCGAGGACGATGCGCGCGACGGATGCCCCGTAGGCGCCGCGCTTCGCGTCGAGCAGCCACGCCTCGCCTCGGGCGTAGGTCGTGGCCACGGCGTCCCGCATCAGGTTCACTTCGCCCCGCCCCCGTACAGCCGCTTCATGACACCGAGGTTCACATCGCTCACGTCGAGCGGTTTGCGCCAGCCGTCGGTGAAGTACGAGTAGGTCGTCGTGGGCCCCGCGGCGCGCGCCGCGAACGCCTGCACGGCCTGCTGCCGCAGCCGCACCTGCACGCCCTCGATGCCGGTGCCCCAGCGCGCCTCGGCGACGGCGGTCGCGAGGCGATATGCGCTGTCCTCATAACGCGTGAAGGTGTCGGCGTCGGCCTGCGGCACTCCCCCGGCGACGAGCGCGTCGTGCACGACGGGCAGCCAGTCGGAGGTCTGCGAGTGGTCCACCGACACCACCTTCTGCGCCGAGTCGGGCAGCGCCCGGAAGGCGCCGTAGAAGTCGTCGACGAGCGCGAAGGTCGTGAGGTAGTCGCGGTTGGGGATCGGCTTGTGCAGCACCCCGCGCGTGATGTCGGCGTCGGTCACCGTGTACCAGGCGGTCTCGGCGCCGTCCGCGGTGCGGGCCTTCACGTCGAAGCTGAGGTTCGCCGAGACCGGGTCGGGCGCGAACACCGACCAGTTCTGCTGGAACCACGGCATCATGTACGCGTTCAGCGTCTGCGGCGTGATGAGGTCGGTGAGCGCCGTCTGCTGGCTGTTCCAGGCGAAGGTCAGCGCGAAGTGCCAGAGCAGGAAGAGCGCCACGACGACGGCCGCGACGCGGGCGACGAGCGGATGCCGCGGCCGGGCATCCCCGCCGCGCTTCGGCTTCTGCGCCGGTCTCGCCACGCGCCCCACCCCCAAGTGTCGCCAGGTCGCGCAACAGCGCGCGAGGCACAGCCTAGTGAGCGCGCGTCGCCGGCTCGGGATGGTGGCCCTGCGAACGTCGATTCGCGGCCGCCGGCACGGTGACGATCACCGTCACGGTCGATGGCCTTGTTTTTCAGGCACGTACAATTTCGCGTTTTGCGGATTTTGCCCGCCCGCGCCAGGGGGATCCTTCCACCCACGAGACGCCTGGGAGCTGAGGCGCCGCAGGACCCCGGCGTCCGATCGCCCGACCTCAGCCGGCGATGACCGCCTGCGCCTGGCGTGCGATCTCGAGCTCTTCGTTGGTCGGCACGATCAGGATCGTGACGGGCGACGAATCGGTGGAGATCGTGCGGATGCCGGAGCCGTCGGCTCTGTTCCGCGCGGTGTCGAGCTCGATGCCGAGGCGCTCGAGGCCGCTGATCGAGCCCTCGCGCACCTCCGCGCTGTGCTCGCCGATGCCGGCCGTGAAGGAGATGACGTCGACGCCGCCGAGCAGCGCGGCGTACGCCCCGATGTAGAACTTCACCCGGCGACGGAACACCTGCGTCGCGAGCTGCGCGCGCTCGTCGCCCTTGTCGGCCCGCTCCTGCACGTCGCGGGAGTCCGAGACGCCGGCGACGCCGAGCAGCCCGCTGCGCTTGTTGAGCAGTTCGTCGAGGTCGTCGATCGAGTATTTGCCCCGCCGCGCCAGGTGGAACAGCACGGACGCGTCGATGTCGCCCGAGCGCGTGCCCATCACGAGGCCCGGCAGCGGCGTCATCCCCATCGAGGTGTCCACCGACTTGCCGCCGTCGATGGCCGACGCCGAGGCGCCGTTGCCGAGGTGCAGCACGATCTGCTTGAGATCCTCGACCGGGCGCCCGAGGTACTCGGCCGCCGCGCGCGAGACGAAGCGGTGCGAGGTGCCGTGGAAGCCGTACTTGCGGACGCGGTACTTCTGCGCGACATCCAGATCGATCGCATAGGTATATGCCTCGGGCGGCATGGTCTGGTGGAACGCGGTGTCGAAGACCGCGACCATCGGCAGGCCCGGGAACTCGCGCTCGGCGGCGTCGATGCCCTGCACGGCGCCGGGGTTGTGCAGCGGCGCGAGCTCGGACAGGTCCTCGATGTTGATCTTCACGACGTGGTCGATCAGCGTCGGCTCGAAGAACCGGGCCCCGCCGTGCACGACGCGGTGGCCGATGCCGATCAGCTCCGACGCCTCGAGCGACGGGCCGTGCTCGTCGAACGAGGCGCGCATGATGCGGCAGGCCTCGCTGTGGTCCGGCACGGGCAGCAACTGCTCGGTCCGCGCATCGCCGAACTTGTGCGTCGCGACGCCGTCCGGCTGGCCGATGCGCTCGATCAGGCCGCTGGCCAGCGTTTCCTCCGTGACCATGTCGATCAGCTGATACTTCAGCGACGACGAACCGCTGTTGATGACGAGGATGCTGGGCACTTCGGTCTCCTTGTGAAGTCGGGTCTCGATACGCGGCCTCGCTGGCGCTCGGCTGCTACTCGACCGCCGTCAGGCAGTCTGCGCCTGGATCGCCGTGATCGCGATCGTGTTCACGATGTCGTCGACGAGCGCACCGCGCGACAGGTCGTTGACGGGCCTGTTGAGGCCCTGCAGCACGGGCCCCATCGCGACCGCGCCCGACGAGCGCTGCACGGCCTTGTACGTGTTGTTGCCCGTATTCAGATCCGGGAATATGAACACCGTCGCCTTGCCCGCGACGGGCGAGCCCGGCATCTTGGCGGCGGCGACCACGGCGTCCGCCGCGGCGTCGTACTGCAGCGGGCCCTCGACGAGCAGCTGCGGCGCGCGCTCGCGCACGAACGCGGTCGCTTCGCGCACCTTGTCGACGTCGGCGCCCGACCCCGATTCCCCCGTCGAGTACGACAGCATGGCGATGCGCGGCGTGATGCCGAACTGCACCGCGGTCGCCGCCGACGAGATCGCGATGTCGGCGAGCTGGGTCGACGACGGGTCGGGGATGACGGCGCAGTCGCCGTAGACCAGCACCCGGTCGGCGAGGGCCATGAGGAAGACGGACGAGACGACCGAGACATCCGGTCGCGTCTTGATGATCTCGAACGCCGGGCGGATCGTGTGCGCCGTCGTGTGCGCCGCACCCGAGACCATGCCGTCGGCGAGGCCCTCGTGCACCATCAGGGTGCCGAAGTACGAGACATCCGTCACGGTGTCGAGCGCGCGCTCGAGCGTCATGCCCTTCGCCTTGCGCAGCTCGGCGTAGACCGCGCCGAAGCGCTGGCGCAGCACGGGGTCGGTCGTGCTCACGACCGCAGCGCCCGCCAGGTCGAGCCCGAGCGCCGCGGCCCGCGCGCGCACCGCGCCCTCGTCGCCGAGCACCGTGATCTGCGCGATGTCGCGCTCGACCGCGATGGCGGCGGCGCGCAGGATGCGGTCGTCGTCGCCCTCGGGCAGCACGATGTGCTTGCGCTGCGCGCGGGCGCGCTCGAGCAGCCGGTACTCGAACATGAGCGGGGTGACGACCGGGGACGCCTCGACATCCAGCGCATCGAGTAGCGCGATGTGGTCGATGTTGCGGTCGAACAGGGCGATCGCCCGCTCGGTCTTGCGGGGCGAGTCGGCGCCGAGCCGGGTGCGCGCGCCGTTCACGCGCACCGTCGTCTCGAAGGTGCCGAAGCCCGTCGAGATGATCGGCAGCGCGATGCCCATGCCCGTCACGAGGCGGTGGATCGCCTCGGACAGCTCGAAGCCGCCGTTCAGCACGATCGCCGACACCGACGGGAAGGTGCCCGACTGGTAGGCCGCGAGCACGGCGAGCAGCGTCTCGGTGCGGTCGCCGGGCACCACGACCACGGCGCCCTCGATGAGACGGGTGAGCACGTTCTCCATCGACATGCCCGCCACGACGACACCGAGCACCTCGCGCTCGAGCAGCTCGCGGTCGCCGAACACGAGGCGCCCCTCGACGGCCTCGAGCACGGATGCCACGGTCGGGGCCACGAGCAGCGGGTCCTCGGGCAGCACCCACACCGGCCGGTCGAGACCGCCGGTCGCCGCCGCGGAGACGGGGACGCCGACCTCGCGCGCGACCTCGGCCAGGGCATCCGGCGCGGCCCGGTTCACGACCACGCCGAGAAGCCCCGCGTGCTCCTGCCGCAGCTCGCCGACCGCGATCTCGGCGAGCTGCCGGATCTGGCCGGGCTCGCGCGCGATCGACTGGCCGAGCTGCACGTCCGAGCCGTGGCCCGCGCCGCCGTGCCCCGCGCGGCCGCCGACGACGAGCAGCACGGGCGCGCCGAGGTTCGCGGCGATGCGGGCGTTGTAGGACAGCTCGGTGGGCGCGCCGACATCCGTGTAGTCGCTGCCGACGACGACGACCGCGTCGCACCGCCCCTCGATGCGCTTGTAGCGCTCGATGATGCGGGCGAGCGCGGCGTCGGGGTCGGCGTGGACCTCGTCGTAGTTCACGCCGACCGCCTCGTCGTACGACAGGTCGGCCGTCTGGTTGGTGAGCAGCCACTCGAGCACGTAGTCGCGCTCGTCGGCGGTGCGCGCGATCGGCCGGAAGACGCCGACCCGACCCACCTGCCGCGCGAGGGTGCGGATGACCCCCAGCGCGACGGTGGACTTGCCGGTGTTGCCCTCGGCCGAGGTGACGTAGACCTGCTTCACGACGTCAGGCTATTCGTGCCGGGCGGCCGTCAGCGGCCGCTCACTCGTTGTCGCCGCCGGTGTCCTGCAGGGCCGCGGCGGCTCCGCCGTTCCACGACCAGTTGGCGACCTCGGGGATGTCCTCGCCGTGCTCGTAGGCGTACAGACGCGCATTGAGCCGTGCGTCCACCATCTCCTGACGCAGGCCCGCGTAGCGCTCGGCGAGGCCGGGCACGCGGTCGAGCACGTCGATGACCAGGTGGAAGCGGTCGAGGTCGTTGAGCATGACCATGTCGAACGGCGAGGTCGTCGTGCCCTCTTCCTTGTACCCGCGCACGTGCAGGTAGTGGTGCCCGTGGCGGCGGTAGGTCAGGCGGTGGATCAGCCAGGGGTAGCCGTGGTAGGCGAAGATCACCGGCTTGTCGGCCGTGAACAGCGCGTCGTAGTCCTTGTCCGACAGCCCGTGCGGGTGCTCGCCCTCGTGCTGCAGCT